>Ga0207991_1000030_pt1 | contig 87187 bp, 86 predicted proteins | sample ETN07SmetaG_FD_185786 | JGI IMG/M metagenome (GOLD analysis project Ga0207991, IMG submission 185786) | Marine microbial and viral communities from oxygen minimum zone, Eastern Pacific Ocean - ETNP2014F14-07SV275 (SPAdes) (version 2) | ecosystem: Environmental > Aquatic > Marine > Oceanic ...
TTGATATGACTACTAATTCTAATTTTTATTCTGATAATGAAGTTTTTGTGAATTACCAAAATAATAATTTATCCGATTTATTTGTAAAACAAATATACATCAATGATTTTAAAAAAATGTTAACTTTATATTCTGGAAAAGAAAGAAAAAAACTTATTAATAAATCTAATAATATTAATGAGGGTTCATTAGTAAAATTAATGATTTCAGATTTACAGAAAAAAAATAAGGCTAAATATTCATCAAACTTTAATAATATAAGTGTTAAAAACATCTCTGATAAATATAATATTCATAATATATCTGGCAACATCTCTGGCAATTTAAAGAAAGGTTCATTAGTTATAGCAAGCAAGGATTTAAATATAGCAATTGATAAACAAAAAGATATTAATTTATCAAAAGTTAATGGAACTTTATATTATCAATTTAAAAACAATAAAATATTTGTTAACTCTAATAAAATAAATGTTGAAGATTCTCAAAGCATTAAAATATCTGGAAATTTTTATAGAGGTAAGTCAAAAATTAGATTAATTATAAAAGGTAAAATTAAACCAATAGCTGACAAGTTTTCTGAATCATATATATTTGCTAATCTAGCTAATAATATTACTTTATCTGGAGAATATGATTTAGATTTTAGATTATACCAAGATAAAAATAAAGCAAACACATATGGTGTCCTAGATATATCTAATTTTGTTATAAAAAATTCTAAAACTAATATGGTAATTAATAGTCCAAATGCCAGAGTAAATTTTTCAGACAGATATTTCATTTCTTCAAAAAATAAATATTTTATAAATAACCAAGAGTTTGATTTTTATTTAAACACAGATGTTCTAAATGGAAGACCAAAATACTCTTTACAAAGTAATGGAATAATTAGAATTTCTTTCTTACAAGATATTTTTGAAAGTAAATACTTAAATGGCTTTAAAGGGCAGTCATTTGCTAAGACATATTTGTATTATGAGCCTGATAATGCTTCTAAGAAAATTTATTTAAATTTAATATCTGATTTAGAAGGTATTTCATTTAATATAATGTCTCCTATAAAAAAGACAATGAATGAAAAAAAGATTCTTAAAATATCATATAATTTTGAAAAAAAATATAAAAATAAGTTAAATATTTTCTATGATAAACATAACTTGGTTATTACAGCCAAAAAAGATAACATGCTCATAGATGTTACTTCACTATATTTAAAAGGCAATATTTTAGTGCCAGAAAATATAACTAGCACGGAAAGAATTAATGCAAAGCTTAGTTATTTTGACTTTAATAGGTTTGAAAGCAAGGCAAGCCCGATAGAACTTCCTTATATGAAGATTTCTATTAATAAGGCTAAGATTCAAGAATTTTATTTAGATAATGTAATACTTGTAACCTCGCCAAATAATGATGGTGTAGTTTTGGAAAACTTTAGTTTTACAAATAATCACTTATCGATGGAAGGTAATGGTAAATGGATTGTATCTGATGATAAAGAGATGACTTTCTTTGATGCTCGTTTCAAGAGTGATAATTTTGGGACAGCTCTTAATAGTTTGGGATTTTCTGGTTTAATTAAAAAAGGGACTTTAGATTCTCAATTAATCGGACAATGGAAAGGTTCGCCCGAGATGTTTGAGTTTTCTTCATTTGATGGAAAAGTAATATTAGACATGAAAAATGGAGAGTTTCTGCAAGTGACTAAAGAAACAAAAGCTATTGGCAAATTACTTGGTTTATTGAGCATTTCATCTTTGCAAAAAAGGCTAACACTTGATTTCAGTGATTTTTTTTCGAGCGGCCTATCATTTGAAAATATGAAAGGAGAACTGATATTTGACAATTCAAAAGCAAATATAAATACCATGGTTTTAGATGGATCATTTGGCGAGATGAGATTAACTGGTGAAACAGATTTGGAAAGAGAGACATATAATCAGAAATTAGTATATATCCCAGATTTATCAGCTATGAGTTTAATAGCGGGAACTTTGCTGGGAGGCCCAGTTGGAGCGGTTGCATCAATTTTCTATGACAAAGTTTTAAAAGAATTGGGAATAAATACTAATATGCTGGCTGCTGTTGAGTACTCAATAACTGGCTCTTGGGATAAACCAAATATAAAAGTGATAGAAACATTTAAACCTCTCTTAAATTGATATATTCTTAATAGACACTAACAAAAGAAGAAAATGAGTATTGTTGCATCCATACAATTGACATCTGGTCCAAACATTCAGGCAAATATGTATGAAGTGGCAAACTATTTTGATGAGATTTCTAAAACTAAATGCAAAGTTGTCGTTTTACCAGAAAATTTTGCCCTGATGCCTGCTGATGATTTAGATTTTATAAAACATGCTGAAGAGGAAGGCAATGGGCCAATACAGGAATTTGTAATTGAAAGTGCAAAAAAATATAAATTTTGGATTGCAGCTGGAACTATCCCAATCAAAACTAAAAACCCAAATAAAGTAACTGCAACTACTTTTGTTTATGATGATAAAGGGGAAGTTGTTTGTAGGTATGATAAAATGCACCTATTTGATGTAAAACTGCCAAATTCTGATGAATCTTATAATGAATCAAAGGTTTTTGAGCATGGAAACAAGATAAAGGTAATAGAAACACCTTTGGGTATAACCGGTTTAGCATGTTGTTATGATTTAAGATTTCCAGAAATTTTTAGATTACAACACAAATATAATGTAGAAACATTTATATTACCTGCTGCCTTTACTGAACAAACAGGGAAGGTTCATTGGGAAACACTTGTCAGAACAAGAGCTATAGAAAACCTTTGTTACATGGTGACAGCATGTCAAGAGGGATATCATATTAGCGGTAGAAAGACACATGGAAATACAATGATTGTAAATCCTTGGGGACAGATAATCTCTAGGCTGTCATCAGGAAAAGGATTTATCGAAGCAGACATTAATACAAAACAACTTCATTCTATAAGAGAAAATTTTCCTGTTTTAGAACATATTAGATTACTAAAAGATAAATGATAAATATACAAAATTTAATTCTAGATAATTATGATTTATCTGATTATAAGATAGAGAGAGTGCTGTCTACTGCATGTGCAAAAAATATTGATTTTGCAGATATATACTTTCAATATAAGAATTCAGAATCTTGGACTTTGGAAGATGGCATAGTAAAAAATGGTTCATCAAACATTGATAGTGGGGTTGGGATTAGATCTGTTTGCGATGATAAGTCTGGTTTTGCATATAGCAATGATTTCAATTATAAAAATTTAGTTTCAGCAGCTAATATGTCTAAATGTATTGTTAAACATGGTGGTGAAAAAAAAATTAAAATAGGAGAGCCTCAAAAAATTCAAAAACTATATGATTCCATATCCCCTTTAGAGCTTGAAAAAGATGATGTCAAAGTTAAGTTTTTGAAAGATATTGAATTATATATTCGTAATAAAGATTCTAGGGTAGATCAGGTAATTATAAATATAAGTGCTTCATATGATTCAATATTAGTAATTAACACGGATGGAGTTAAAGAATTTGATGAACGCCCTTTAGTTCGTTTTAATGTTATGGTCATTCTTAAAGAAAAAAATAGAAGAGAAAGGGGGTCTGCTGGAGGAGGAGGAAGGTACTCATATAAAAATATTATTAATACTAATTTAGGGTATGAGTTTGCAGATGAAGCTTTAAGACAAGCTGATGTTAATTTAAATGCAGTTGAGTGTAAAGCTGGCTCTATGACTGTTGTACTTGGCCCTGGTTGGCCAGGTGTTTTATTACATGAAGCTATAGGACATGGCCTTGAAGGCGACTTCAATAGAAAAAAAACATCAGCTTTTTCAGATTTAATAGGTACAAAAGTAGCTTCGGGTCAATGTACAATTATTGATGATGGAACGATTTCGGAAAGAAGAGGCTCTCTATCAATTGATGACGAGGGGTGCCCTACTCAACATAATACTTTGATTAGAAAAGGAATTCTCAAGGGATATATGCAAGATAAACTTAATGCAAAATTAATGAAAACCAAACCCACAGGAAATGGGAGAAGAGAAAGCTATGCCTGTTTACCGATGCCTAGGATGACAAACACATTTATGTTACCTGGAAAATTTGAACCATCAGAAATTATTAAATCAGTCAAGAATGGAATATATGCTGTAAATTTTTCTGGAGGACAGGTTGATATAACGAATGGACAATTTGTATTTTCTGCTTCAGAGGCATATAAAATTCTTAATGGAAAAGTTGAATCACCAATCAAAGGAATGACATTAATTGGAAATGGACCAGAAGTTTTGAAAAAAGTTTCTATGGTTGGTAATGATTTAAAATTAGATGACGGTGTTGGAACATGTGGCAAAAATGGACAAAGTGTTCCAGTTGGTGTTGGGCAACCAACCCTTAAAATAGATGAAATTACTGTAGGCGGGACTCAAATATAAATATGTCACTTATACAATCAAAAAAACACAAAGACATTTTATTAAATATTTCAAAAAGTTTAAATAAAAAATATGATCATGAGTTTAATTTAAGTGTTTCAGACGGTTTTACAGTTACATGTAGATCAGGAAATATTGAGAGTATAGAACATCATCAAGATACATTTATGAGTGTAACAGTTTACTCTGATTATAGAAAAGGAAGTGCATCAACAAACAATTTGTCTGAAGAGAGTATTAGTTCTGCAATTCAAAAAGCAGAGAACATTTCTAAAAATACCCAGCCAGATGAATGTCAAGGTTTGCCCCGTGAAAATTATACAAAAGATGAATCGAAAGATTTAGAGATTTACTATCCTATGGATCTCAAAATTGAGGATGTAATAGACCTTGCGAATGAGTGTGAATCAGAAGCTTTCAAAACAGATAAGCGAATATCTAATTCTGAGGGGTCTTCTTTTTCATATTCTACAAATCAACATATATTGCTTAATACAAAAGGAGCTTTTGGGTCTTTTAACTCAACAGATTATAATCTCTCGTGTATTGTCTTAGCAAAAGAAAAAAAATTAATGGAAAGGGATTATTGGTATTCGTCAGTTAGAGATTTTAAAAAATTAGAGTCTGTAAAAAAAATTGGAAACATGGCTGCTAAAAGAACAGTTTCAAGGTTGGGTGCAAAAAAGATTAGTACGAGAGTATGTCCAGTAATTTTTTCCCCTGAAATGTCAGTATCTTTAATTAGCAATTTTTTATCTGCAATTAATGGTGAAGCTATATATAAAAAATCGAGTTTTCTTTTAGATAAACTTAATGAACAAATTTTTCCAGAATTTATTAATATAAAAGAAGAACCTCATCTATCAAATGGCTCTGGCACAAGACCATATGATTCTGAAGGAGTCCTGACTTTTAAGAAAGATATAATTAAAAACGGTTTACTAAAGACTTACTTATTAGATACATACTCAGCGAGGAAGCTTAAGTCTAAGTCTACAGGTAATGGGGTATTGACAAATATTATTATCGATTCAAGTGATAAATTAGAATCAAATATTATTTCAACGCTTGACGATGGCATTTATATAACAGAAATGATGGGTAGTGGCGCAAATATCTTAACTGGAGATTATTCTAGAGGCGCCTTTGGTTATTTAATTAAAAATGGCGAAATACAATATCCTGTAACTGGCATCACAGTTGCATCTAATTTAGTTCAAATGTTTAAGAATATAGTTTCACTTGGAGATGACGTTGATATGAGAAATAGAATTACTTCAGGCTCAATGATGATAAATGATGTAACAATTGGTGGATCTAGCTAATATTTAGAACTAAGAAAATAGCAAATATAATTAATATCATTGTCACCATTACTGATATAGATATTTGTTTCAATAAGAAAATTTCCAATAATATTGTTTTTTCTTTTATGTTTATAGATTGAATCAAAATCTTAATTTTTTCAGCTCTATTAATAAAAATATTTAAAAAACAGCCAACTAATCTATTTTTATTTCTATAAACCCAATCAAAATCAAGAGTAATAGTCAGGGTTCTCTCTAAATATTTCAGACTTATAAAAAATGCTAGACCTGAAAATAAAAGTAGATGTAGTTGTGAAACAACATGGTTTCCTGTATATGGAATAAAGGAAACTTCATAAGGCAACAGATTATATAGTAGACTTGGCGTAATACCTATTAGAATGCAAATTAGTGAAGATACTACCATTGAGATTTTCATAAATATGGGTGGGTCAGTGGTAATAATTTTTTTATCTTTATGAAAAAATACAAACCATGGGAATTTAATTCCTGCATGGAGAAATACGCCCGCAGAGCCTATTAGTAACATAAGCCACACAAATTCTAACCCTTCCTGAAAACTCCCATCTAAAATCATGGATTTAGATATGAAGCCAGAAGTTAATGGAAATGCTGAAATTGATAGAGCACCTACTATGCCGCAGATTGCTGTTAGCGGCATCACTCGATATAATCCGCCAACATCTGTACACTTTCTTTTTTGAATCATATAAATTACACTCCCCGCTGACATTAATAACAAAGCTTTATAAATTATATGAGCAAATGCATGGGCAGCAGTCCCATTTATTGATAGCTCCGTTCCTATTCCTATCCCAACAATCATGAATCCTACTTGATTAACTATGCTATAAGATAAGATTCGCCTGATATCATTTTCTAGTAGAGCATAAATTATTCCATACATAATCATATATAAACCTACATATATTAATATTTGACTACCAGCAAAAGTCATAATTAAAACAAAGACTGAGGTTTTTGTTGTATAGGCAGATAAAAATACTGTTGAGGAATAACTGCCTTCAGGGTAAGCATCTGCAACCCAAGATGAAAAAGGCGGAGCTCCTGCATTTAAAAGTAATCCAATCAAGATTAACCAGTTGTACCAGGTATCAAGATTCAATAATCTAATTTCTAGATTATTTGTATTCATTGACAGACCAATAATGCCAATTAATAAAATCAAGCCTCCAAATAAATGAATTAATAAATATCTAAAGCCAGATAAATATGCTCTATCGGATGGAGATGAGAATATAACAAAGCTTGATGATATTGCCATTATTTCCCAGAAAATATATAAAGTTATAAAATCACCGGAAAAAATTACGGAGATAGCTGAAGATATGTAAATCAAGATCAGAGCTTTTTCTTTGTAACTATCTCTATAGATTGAAAATATTTTTCCAATTATTCCAATAACTAAAAAAACCAAACAAAAAAGGAAAGCAAGTTTATTATATGAAAAATAATGTAAATCAAAATCATAATATGAATATACAAGGCTTTGATTTTGAACAAAGAATAAAAGAGTTATAAGAGAAATTAGTAATGCAACAATTGATATAAAATTGCTATTTCTTTTCAAATATAAAATAAGAAAAGATCCTAAGAAAATTGGTAGAGCCGGATGTATGAATAAACTACTCATCATAGTATCTTTCATCCCTTTTTAAAATATAACCTAAAAACTTTGCAATAATAATTAGAGCTATGCATGAGATAAAACCAAATAAGGGGTAAAACCCAAATATGCCATCTTTATCAAAATGAACTTTATCAAAATCATAAAATATATAAAACAATATATTTATTATAAAAAAAATAATGTATGAGGAAGGTTTAAATATATTCATAATTTTATTATATATTCCTGTATGAACATTATAATTAAATCTGTGTTAAAAAATAATATTATTGCAGCTAATCCAATTATTATTACGGGAGCCACTAAACACATATCCTCGGAATTACTCTCATTATATTTTGCTTCAAAACTTTTGAAATACGGTTTATATATCATAGGGAGATAATAAGAAGCATTAAGTAGCGTACTTATTACTATTACTGCTAATAAGTATATTTTTGTACTTTCAATAATTCCAACAATCAGATACCACTTGCTTATAAAGCCAATAGTTGGAGGAAGGCCTATCATAATTAGAGCACCTAATGACATAAGAAAGATTGTATAAGGGAATTTTGATGCCAATCCATTCATTTCACTTACTTTTTTTATACCAATTCCTGTGGTTATGATTCCTGCAGTTAAGAATAAAATTATTTTTCCTATTGCATGAAAGATGAGATGAAGTATTGCAGCAAGAATAGAGTAAGGGGCCAATATTGCAATTGCTAAAACTATATATGATAGCTGGCCAATTGTTGAATAAGCTAATCTCAATTTTATGCTATCTTGTTTTATAGCTGTAATTGATGAAAGCAAAATAGTTATAGATGCAAACAAAATAATTATAATGTTGGCTCCGCTTTCCTGAAGAATTAATGGTCCAAATATATATAAAACAACTTTAATTATTATAAACACTCCTGATTTAACAACAGCAACAGCATGTAATAATGCACTTACAGGTGTTGGCGCAATCATTGCAAAGGGTAACCACTTATGGAAAGGCATTATGGCTGATTTTGCAACACCAAAAATCAATAAAATAATAAGAATATTGATCATGAGAGGGTTGTTGTAGGAGGTCAGTATACCTCCAATTTTATAATCCAACGTCCCCGCTATGCTATATATAATAATTATTGCAGGAAGTAAAAATATTATGGATGTACCAAGTAGGTAATAAAGATATTTTTTACCACTAGAAATAGAATCATCATCTCCTTTAAATGTTACAAGCGGATAAGTACTTATGGTTAAAATTTCATAAAATATGAATGTGGTCAAAAGGTTTGACGAGTAAATAATTGCATTTGTAGCAAACATCGATAGTGTAAAAAATATATAAAATTTAGCCTTATTCTTATATTTGTTTAGTTCAAGATATTTATGAGAATATATGGCTGTCATTAACCAAAGCGCATTAGATGTTATTAGGAAAATTATCCCCAAACCATCCAAACTAAAACTTATAAATAAATCAGGTATAATTTGAATAACATCTATTTGAGTTTGGATTAAAAATTTTTTAGTAACAAGAGCATTTATTGAAAAAAATAAAGATAGAAAACTTATTAAAACATGAACAATATATAATGATTTTATGTTTCTTAAAGTATATAAAATTAGCACCCCTAAAATTATAAATACTAAATGTAAAATTATTGAATTCATTTAATTTCTGAACCTAATAAACTTGTTGCGATTTCTCCTGATACACTAGTTGTAAAACTTGCATCAAGCCCTAAATATATAGTTAATGCCGCTAATATAAAAACACCAATTGTTTGATGACCAAGAATAGTAATCGAATTATTATTAATACTTTCTGAAAAATAAATTTTTTCAATAATTTTCCACATATAAAGCAGAGTCATAAAAGATGTAATTAAAACTACTATGCTTATATACCAATAATCTGAATGTATGAGGGATTGAATAATATACCATTTACTAATAAACCCAGATGTTAATGGCAATCCAATCAAACCTAGGGATAAAATTACAAATGCAGACATAAAGAAAGGATGATTCTTCCCAAGCCCAGATAGATCGTCAAGTTTTATATTTTGATTATTAACAAACAAGATTGCAATTATTAGGAACAACCCAGTTTTTATAATTGAATGATTAAAAACATGTATAAGTGACGCTGCAATACCTTCAGGAGTAAGAATCATAATCGCAATAAGTATGTAACTTATCTGAGCAACACTTGAAAAAGCAAACATTTTTTTTATCTCTGTTTGTTTGATTGCATAAACAGTAGAAAATAGAACTCCTACTAGAGATAGAAACAATATCAATTGAGCTAAAGAATAGTATTCAAAAGGATTTATAGTATTAAGAATATCTAGAAATACTCTTATCAAAATATAAATACCAATTTTTGTTGATGTGCCAGAAAAATAAGCAACTATGATCGATGGAGAATAAGCATATGTCCGTATTAGCCAGCCATGCAATGGAAATATGGCAGATTTTATCCCTATACCTAAGAAAAATAATCCAATTGCAAAAATAATTGATAAAGATATTTTCGCATTAATAATATTATCAGAAATATCTGACATATTTAAAGTTCCTGTGTGGACATAGAGTATACCTATACCCAAAAGAATAAATACAGCGCCAATGCTTCCAATAAAAAGATATTGTATAGCAGCAATCATTGACCCCTTGTAATTACCTTGAGAAATTAAAAAATAACTAGATAAAGATGATATCTCAAGAAATACAAAAAGATTAAAAATATCATTTGTTAGAATAATTCCTGAAAAACCTATATTGCATAATAACCAGGCGATATAAAAAAGATATATATTTTCTTTTTCAATTTGCCTATTTACTAATTCCTTTCCTGATATAAGACATATGAAACTCATAAAATTAATTAAAAGCAAGAAATAACATGATAGCAAATCTGCATTTAATCTTATTCCAATAGGGGCTTTCCAATTTCCCAGTTCATAGAATAATGGCCCACTGTGTTGTACATGATAAAAAAGTAAACAGACAAGAATTAAGTTTATAAAAGATATTATTATGTTTAATATATATACTTGTTCGTTTTTTCTTATTAACAAAAGAATAGGGACAAGTAATAATGGCAAGATGATAATTAGTATTGGAAGTTGGCTCATATTCTAAATTTCATCCAGCTCGTCTTCTTCGATTGTATTATATTTCTTTTTGATTTTAATTATTAAAGCTAATGCTAAACTGGTGGTAGCAATACTGACAACAATAGCTGTAAGAATTAAAACATGCGGCAATGGATTAGAATAAACTCCATGTATAGTAGTAAGAATAGGCGGAATGCCATCTTCTACCTTACTTATAATCAAATAAAATATAAAAACCGAAGATTGGAATATATTTAATCCAATTACTTTCTTTATAAGGTTGGTTTCCCTTATCATAATAAATAAACCAATTAAGAACAGTGTCATATTTAATATAAAAATCATGCCTGCTCCTTATCTGTTTGGTTAAATGAATAAAAAATTAGAATCATTACATTACTTACAGTTAAGCCAACACCTAATTCTATTAAAAATACCCCTGTAAGTTGACCTTGGACTGGGTTGCTAGATAATGGATTGTAATCTAGGAAGTTTCCACCAAGTAGTATTCCTAAAAACCCTACAAATATATATAAGAGAAGACCTACCGCCATAAGATTTTTCGTCATATTAATACTTAAAATTGACTGACCAACTTTTATGCCGAAAATAATATTATAGAGTATAAAACCAGCTGCAAAAATTACACCTGCTTGAAAACCACCTCCTGCAGTAAAGTCACCATGGAATTGAATATATAATCCAAATAACAATATTAGAGGTATAATTAATTTAGTAACAATTCTGGGTATCAGACGATGTTTCATAGATTACTCTTCTTTCTCAATATACCCAATACAGATATTCCTGCTATAAAAATAACCACTACTTCTCCTAATGTATCGAAACTACGATAACCAGCTAAAACTGAAGTAACAACATTTGTGATGCCCATTTCAGTTTTAGAATTAGCAATATAGTATTTAGTTACATATGATTCGGAGGACACTTTAATTTTTCCATATTCAGGTAAGTCTGAAACCATATAGCTCAAAGATAGTAGAAGTAATAAAAATAAAACAATCAGCGGAGATATCGTCTTATTACAATTTTTTATCTTTACATCAGTATATTTTAAAGTACTCAAAAATAGAATTGTTGATATACCGGCTCCAACAGCAGCTTCAGTTAAGGATACATCAACCCCATCAAGTATTAGAAAAATAAGAGCGCATATCAGACTGAAAATAGTTGTCGACATTATTGCCGAAAATAAATTTCTGGTCACCATCACATATATTGATATTATGATTAAGACTACTAATAAAAAATTAAGAAATATAATGTCTATTTTTTCTCTCCTTTAGCACTTCCATATTTTAAAAAGGTTTGTGATAAAGCATGTATTGCTGTGCTTCCAGTGATATATAAAAACACAAGAATTAAAAATAACTTCAGACTGTATAATGAGAGACCCGAGTTAATAATCAAAGCAGTTATAATTAAAAGAGTTGAAAAACTATCAATAACAGAAGCTGCATGTGTGCGCGACAAAAAATCCTTAAATTTAAAACAACCGATAGTCCCTATTAAAGCCGTAATGCCACCTAGTATGAGTAATATATTTGAGAGTATACTCATTTAAACGATTCCTTATCTTGATAATATTTAAGTATTACAATAGTTGAGATAAAATTAATCAATGCATAAACCATTGCAATATCTGTAAAGTCTTTCATTATTGGGATCATTCCTGACAACAATATAAGTAATACTATTTTTGTACCAATGAGATTTACAGATAGAATTTTTGTATAAATTTCTTCAGCAAGAATAAACCTTAGAACAGAAATAAATATTGCTATAGATAATATAAATATTACCAAAAAATAAGAATCAATCATTTTTTTTTCTCATAACATTAATTAATTCGTTTTCTATATCTGTTATTTTTTTGTCCATTTTCTTTGATTCTAAGGATTCTTTAAATGGTTTATCGAGGGTATGGACAGTAAATACATCGTCACTAACATCAATTGTGACCGTTCCTGGTGTTAATGTAATAGAATTTGCATATAAAACTTTTGCGGCTTCTGATTTTTGTGAGCATTTAACTTTAATTATTTTAGGACTGACTCTTTTACTAGGCAAAATAATGCAAATGCATACCATAAGACTTGATATTATGATTTCTTTTATGAGCCAAAAAATATATGAGATTAATCTGATTATATTGAAGTTATGAAAACTAACTTCATGGTCAATTAAATCCATTTTATTGATTATATAAGCAATAAATAAAGATGATATTAGTCCAAGAAAAAGTATATTAATTGATGTCATGCCGGATAAAGCAAACCAAAATAAGAATATGACAATGAAAACTTTAATTAAATGATTCTTTTGATTATAAATTTTAGATAATTTTGCCATAACCTATTATATATAGAATATTTGCGTTTAACCATATTCACTGTAGTAGTAATGAGATATCGGTAGCTTTGATATTCTTGGTTAAAGAACCAATTGATATAAATGATACTCCTCGGAGAGCATATTGTTTTATATTTTTAAGTGTGATATTGCCAGATACCTCTATTGGTGTATTTTTAACTACTTTAAGAGCATTTTTTAGATTTTTTATAGAGAAATTATCCAATAATATTCTATCCACATTGAGTTTATCCAAAACCTCCAAATCTCTAAGATTTTTAGTTTCGATAATAATAAAATTTTTAGTTTTTTTAGCTTTTATAATAAATTTATTTAGGTCATCAATCATTTTAAAGTGATTTTCTTTAATTAAAATTGATTCAGATAAATTTAGACGATGAGGCATGCAACCCATCTCCACACATGCCGCACTTAATGCATACCGCAAACCAGGGATAGTTTTTCTAGTATGTAAAAGGGTAATATTTTTATTTTTAATTTTGTTGATATATTTTTTTACATAAGTTGATACTGCAGAAAGGGTTTGTAAATAATTTAGAGCAGTTCGCTCAGCTATTAAAATTGATTTAGCTTTACCTGAAATTACACAAACTGTCTGTCCTTTATTTATAAAATCCCCATCTTTGCTTTTCCATTTAATCTTAAGTACAGGATCAATTCTTTTAAATACCTCATCAACCCAGAAAGTCCCAAAAAGGATGCTTGATTCTTTAAATATTATTTTAGCTGTAGCAATTTTTTTTGTTGATATCAATTTTGAAGTAATATCATTTTTTGCCTCATCTTCGGCCAGCGATAATCTTATATTATCCTGTATTATTTTTTTTTGTTTAGATGATAATCTCATTTAGTATCTTTGTTGCGGTTATGTAAAAATTCTTTTGTTTTTGAGAAAATTAATGGGCTAAGAAGGATTAAAGCAATTAAATTAGGAAGAGCCATTAATCCATTCATGATATCAGCAACTAACCAAACTAGGTTTAGTTTAATAGTTGCACCCAAAGGTATAGCAACTATCCATAAAATTCTATAAGTTGTAGTAACTTTCTCACCAAAAATAAATTCAGCACATTTTTCACCATAATAACTCCAACCAATAATGGTACTGAATGCAAATAAAACAAGTCCAAAAATTACAATATATTTACCAATAAAAGGCAGCCCTTGGTCGAATGCTGATGCAGTCAGCGCCGCTCCATTTACTCCACTTAACCAACTATCACCTATAAGAATTACAAATGCAGTGATTGTACAAATAATTAAAGTATCTATTAGAGGCTCTAGCATTGATATTGAACCTTGTTTAATTGGATTATTAGTTTTTGCGGCAGCATGAGCGATAGGTGAGCTACCTAATCCAGCTTCATTTGAGAATATTCCCCTTGAGACACCAAATCTGATTGCAGCTAAAACAGAAGCCCCAGCAAATCCTCCAGAAGCTGCAGTTCCTGTGAATGCGGAATTTATTATAAGAAAAAATATATCTGGTAACTGTGAAATATTATTTATTACTATAAATAGTCCACCCAAAAAATATATTCCCGCCATTGTAGGAACAAGTTTAGACGCTGTTCTTCCAATACTTTCAATTCCACCCAAGATAACAAGAGCAACTAATATTGCAATAATAACACCAATGACAATTTGTGAGATTCCAAATTCTATAAATAAAACTTGAGCTACTGAATTAGACTGAACTCCATTGCCAATTCCAAATGCTGCAATCATTCCAAAAAATGCAAATAAATATGCTAAAAAATGATATTTTTTTTGAAGACCATTTTTTATATAATACATAGGGCCACCAACAAAATTATCCTTAGAGTTTTTTTCACGAAAATATATAGCAAGAAAAGCTTCTGCATATTTTGTTGCCATCCCAAATAATGCAGTAATCCACATCCAGAAGATTGCACCGGGGCCCCCTAAGAAAATTGCAGTAGCCACACCCGCTATATTTCCTGTCCCGATAGTTGCTGAAAGAGCAGTCATTAGGGATTCAAATGGAGAGATATCCCCTAAATCATTTTTTTTACTTTTTTTAAATAATGATTTAAACCCATATCCTAAATCTTTTAATGGAAAGCCTCTTAGCCCAAACATTAAATAAACCCCAACACCCAATAAAAAAATAAGTGTTAAAGGCCCCCAGATGAAGCTACTAATTTGGTTTAATATATTTTCAAGAGTCATTTTTTTTGTTTTATTAGAGTTTATGAGATGATAACATGCGTGATTAAGGGCAACAATACTAGCAAATTGTCCATGTAAGTAAAAAGCTAAAATATATAATTAATATGCTTATCAAATTCGGGGTTATGTCAATTAAATTTTACTTGAAGAAGTTATATGGAGCTTAGTTTAGTCTGGATGTATTTAGGTTTTTTACTTGCAGCTTACTCAGTTGTTGCAAATGATTCTATCCAAACCTTAGGCACATTCCTATCTTCTAATAAAGCATATTTTAAATGGTATACGTTATGGTTTGCAGCTTCAGTCATGCTGGTTTTTACGATTACCTATGGTTGGTATTTTTATGACGGTGATATCTCATTTGGGAGATTAACACAAATCCCTTTTCAAGAAATTCAGTGGTACCATGCTATGGCGCCAGCAGTTTTACTTCTTTTAACACGAGTTGGAATTCCAGTATCTACAACCTTTCTAGTTCTATCAGCATTTGCTACATTTACAGTCCTTGAGAAAATGCTTATAAAATCCATGGTGGGTTATGGGGTAGCAGCTATAGCAGCTTATCTCATCTGGGTAATTTTAGAGAGATACATTAATGAAAAACAAGATCATCCGGAACATATAAAATTTTGGAGAGTAAGCCAATGGGTAACTAGTGGCTGGTTATGGTTTGCATGGCTGCAACATGATATGGCAAATATTGCAGTTTTTTTACCTAGAAAATTAATGATGGGCGATTTACTAATGGTCCTTGTTTCAACTGTCCTACTTCTAGGATATGTTTTTTATTCAGGCGGAGGGAAGATTCAGGAAGTCGTAATCAGCAAACATGGTACAAGGTTTGCCAGATCATCTACCATTATCAATATTGTTTACGCCTTCATTTTATTCTTTTTCAAAGAACTTAACGATTTGCCAATGTCTACAACCTGGGTTTTTGTAGGATTGTTGTCTGGACGAGAATTAGCTATTTCATCAGTGATTGAGGATTATCGTTTTAAATATGTCTTCCCTATTATTGCAAAAGATTTTGGCAAGATGATGTTTGGCTTAGGAGCAAGTGTTGCAATCGTTCTGATAATTCACCAAGTAATAGTACCTAATGGGTTATAAGAAATCATTGAATAAATTACCTGTCCTTGTAATTTTTACATATTTAATTTTTGGTATTAGCCAAGTACTTGCAGAAACTAAAAATTATCAGAAAAATTCATCAGATATCATGTTCTATGGACAATTATTCGTGCAATATGACTCCGTTAAGGCTGGAGACTCAGGTTCGACCGCCTCTATTGATGGTCTTCGAGATGATGAAGGAAACGGTAGAATAGGAGTTAAAGGAAAATCATCGATAGGCAACGATTATATCCTTAACTATAAAGTTGAATTTGCCATTGACATCGGGGACGGCGATGCTACGGGTGACAGCAAAACATGTTCTGAAACATTGTCGGATTGTAGGACTTTTACTTTAAAGCAGGGTTGGCTGGGTATGTTGACGCCTTTTGGTGAATTTAAATTTGGCTCTGTTAAGTCACCTTATAGATATATGGCTAGGCATGATCTTTTACATGATACTATTACTCAGGCAAGAGATAGCCGAATGATTACACAATCATCTATGGGACACAGCTCATATTGGAGGGAATCAGCATTTTATAGAATTAAATCTGGTGACTTAGAACTTGCTTATATACGTGGCCTGGGAGAAGGGACAGGCGGTGGTGGGCACAATGTAAAAAAAGATTATGGCTATGGAATTGAATATAAAAACTTTATCGTAAAAGGATTTGATATTGTTTATGCTGCCAGCAAAGATGATTCAGCAAAAGATGATAACAAGAAAACGACATTTACTTACAATTTAAAACTCACTAACAAGAAAAAAGTCAAAGTTTGGTATATGTATGAAGATGTTGGCCTTGACAATAAGATGTTTACGCAGTCAGGCAATGACGGTGAAGTTGATTGGTATGGAATCAACTATAAAACTGGACCTTTAACACTTCAGTATTCATATTCAGAGGCTGATGCTGATGCTGGAAGTGGTTATGATAGAGATGGTTATAATATGGGTCTTCAATATAAGCTTTCTAAAACTAGCAGGGTTTATGTTGGCTATTCAAAGAATAACGCCAATCAGACAGGTAAAGATCTTAGAGCGACTATGATTGGTCTAAGACACGACTTCTAGACTTATATAGTAAAGAGAAATTATACAGGGTTAGGGTACATAGTGTATCTAACCGTTTACCCCATATAATTTAAACTTTATTTCTTTTAAATAACATCATAAATACCTAAAATAATTATCCTCCATCACCCAAATAAAATTTGGAATGTCATATTATTAAGTAGATAATATACGCATGGAATCAGAAAATAAAAAACTTGAAAATACTATCACTTTAGATGAGCTCACTGAAGTTCTTGACAGTGGCGCAATCCTTAAGGCAAAGAATTTATTAAATTCATTATACCCTTCAGAAATAGCAGATGTTATAGAAAGCAGTCCTCGTAATCGTAGAGATTTAATCTGGAAATTGGTTGAGAATGATAATAAAGGAGAAACACTAGCAGAACTCACAGAAGAGATTCGTGGAAATTTACTTGATGAATTAATTGATAAAGATGGTACTGAGGGTCTAGTAAAAATAGCACAAAACCTAGATACTGATGATCTTGCAGATATCATTCAATCATTGCCTGCAAACCTTACTCAGAAAACGATCAAAAGTTTAGATAAACAAAATCAAGATAGGTTGGCAAGAGTCTTATCATTTCCTGATGATACCGCTGGAGGATTGATGAATACGGATACCATTAATATTAGATCTACCGTCACAGTAGATGTCCTTCTTAAATACCTAAGAAGACTTAAAAAACTTCCTGAGCAAACAGATATTGTTTTTGTTACTGACATAATGGATAAATATTTTGGTTTTGTATCAATACAGGATTTACTTGTTTCTGATACAGGAACATTTATATCTAAGATTATGATTAAAGACCTAAACATTATTGATCCAAATACAAATCAACATGAGGTTGCTAGAATATTTGAGAATGCAGATTTAGTCTCTGCAGCAGTTGTAGATAAAAATGGCATATTACTTGGAAGAATTACAATTGATGATGTAGTTGATGTTATTAGAGAAGAAGCAGACGAGTCAGTATTGAATATGGCTGGTTTGAAAAAAGAAGATGATATTTTTGCGCCTATAATACAAAGCACGAAGAGAAGATCTCTTTGGCTTGGGGCAAATCTAATTACAGCTCTTCTTGCAGCAGCGTCAATTGGTATTTTTGAAGCAACCATCGAAAAAGTCGTCACATTAGCTATCTTAATGCCAATAGTTGCTAGTATGGGAGGCATTGCAGGAATGCAAAGTCTTGCGCTTGTAATTAGATCACAAGCGTTAGATCAAATCGGCTCTTCAAATTCAGGATTATTAATTTATAAAGAAGCCGCAATTGGATTTTTAAATGGGATATTATGGTCTTCCGTCGTAGCCATTCTTGTTTATCTCTGGTTTGATAGTATCTTTCTTGGATTTGTTATTGCATCCGCTTTAATGATTAACCTTGTTATAGGCGCGATAAGCGGTGTCAGCCTTCCACTGGTTTTATCTAAATTGAATATTGATCCAGCATTAGCGGGCGGAGTTATTTTAACTACAATCACTGATGTAGTTGGTTTCATTTCACTCTTAGGCATTGCAACTATTATGATGTAGAATCAATATTAGTATATAGCTAATTTCTTATATATTTTTCAACAATTTGTCCACAGCATTTCAACATGAAAAACACAACATATTGTGTTTTAAAATAATTACAACCACAATCATTAGTGTTATAATTTAATTTCTACATAAGCTAAAAAAAGGGTAAAAATTGTTATAACGCATTTAAAATGGAAGAAAAATTACAAAATATTGGCACTTCTAATCAAATAGAACCAAAAGTTTCTATTAATAATACTAGCCTATCTCCAATACCTGGAAAATACCGAGTAATGAGAAGAAATGGTAAAGTTACATCTTTTGACCTAGATAAAATTATTGTTGCAATGACCAAAGCATTTTTGAGTGTAGAAGGAAGTAGCGCCGCAGCTTCTACAAGAATTCATAATGAAGTTGCATTATTGGCTCGTCTTGTTGATGCCGCAATTAAGAGAAGATTCCCAGACGGAGGGGTAATACACATTGAAGATATTCAGGATCAAGTTGAACTAGCAATTATGAGAGCTGGTTATCAAGATGTTGCAAGAGCCTATGTGATTTATCGAGAAGAAAGATCTCAGGCTAGAAATCAAAACATAACTGAAAAAGAAGAAGATCTTCCTATTAAAAAAAGAGTTGTGCTTGAAGATGGAAGTTCTCAAACACTTGATTTAACTAAATTAAGACAAATAATTGTAGAATCTTGTCAGGGGATAGAAGATGTATCTGTGGAAATGGTTTATGAGATTATAGATAAAAATATATATGATGGAATTAAAAAAGAAGACCTATCGAGTTCTATTTTAATTTCTGTTAGACCTCTAATCGAGAAGGATCCCAACTATTCATATGTTGTTGCTAGATTACTATTAAGCAGCATTAATGAAGAAGCTCTAACATTTTTAGGATTTGAAAACAATACTCCTGCATTTGGAGATATGAAAAAAATTTATCCTAACTATTTTAAAGCATACATTCAAAAAGCATGTGAATTAAAGTTAGTTGACAAAGAGTTGCTTAATTATGATTTAGAATATATTGCCAAAAATATCAACCCAGATAATGATTTAATGTTTACATACCTTGGACTTCAAACTCTCTATGATAGATATTTTATTCATCATAAAGAGAAGAGATTTGAGTTACCTCAGGCTTTTTTTATGAGAGTAGCAATGGGACTCGCAATCAATGAAGATAATAGAGAAGAAAGAACAGTTGAGTTCTATAATTTAATATCCTCTTTTGATTTTATGTGTAGCACTCCTACATTGTTTAATTCAGGCACTTTAAGGCCGCAACTATCATCTTGTTATTTATCTACATTACCAGATGATTTGAAAGGCATTTTTGAGGGTATAAGTGATGATGCAATGTTATCTAAGTTTGCAGGAGGTTTAGGCAATGATTGGACACAGGTCAGAGCATTGGGTTCGTATATAAAAGGGACTAATGGTAAAAGCCAAGGAGTAATACCTTTCTTAAAAGTTGCAAATGATACAGCTGTTGCAGTTAATCAGGGAGGAAAAAGAAAAGGAGCAATGTGTGCATATCTTGAAACATGGCATTTAGATATAGAACAATTTTTAGAATTAAGGAAAAATACAGGCGATGACCGAAGAAGAACTCATGATATGAATACAGCTAACTGGATTCCAGATTTATTTATGAAAAGGCTTCATAAAGAAATGCATTGGACACTCTTTTCTCCAAACGACACAAAAGATCTTCATGATTTGACTGGCCTTGAGTTTGAAGAGAGATATGAATATTATGAAAAACAAGCAGAAGAAGGAAAAATTACTAATTTCAAACGACTTAATGCGGTTGACCTCTGGCGGAAAATATTAAGTATGTTATTTGAAACTGGGCACCCATGGATTACTTTTAAGGACCCATGTAATTTGAGATCACCACAACAACATACCGGTGTAGTACACTCATCTAATCTTTGTACAGAAATAACCCTTAATACATCACAAGATGAAATAGCTGTTTGTAATCTAGGATCTGTTAATCTTCCTGCTCATATTGACAAGAACAACAAGCTGAATACCAAAAAACTTAAAAAAACAATAAGGACAGCAATGAGAATGCTAGATAACGTTATTGATTATAATTATTATAGCGTCGATAAAGCAAAAACATCTAACATGAGACACAGACCAGTAGGGTTAGGTCTTATGGGTTTTCAGGATGCACTATATAAATTGCGAATACCTTATGCGTCTGAGGAAGCCATTGAATTTGCAGATAGGAGTATGGAGCATATTAGTTATTATGCAATTTCTTCCTCTATGGAGCTTGCTAAAGAAAGAGGTGCTTATAAAACTTTTGATGGTTCATTATGGAGTCAAGGAATACTTCCAATTGATAGTTTAAAAAATCTAAAAAAAATAAGAGGAAAATATTTAGATGTAAATATGGACCAAACACTAAACTGGGATTCATTAAGATTAGATATAAAATCACATGGAATGAGAAATTCAAATACTTTAGCAATTGCACCTACCGCAACCATTTCGAATATTTGTGGAGTTGTTCAATCAATTGAACCCACATATCAAAATTTATATGTTAAATCTAATTTGTCTGGTGAATTTACAGTAATAAACCCTTACCTTATTAAAGATTTTAAAGATGCAAAGATATGGGACGAGGTTATGATAAAAGATTTAAAATATTTTGATGGTCAACTATCTTCAATTAGTAGAGTTCCAGATAACCTGAAATCTATTTATCAAACATGTTTTGAGATAGATACCAGATGGCTTGTTGAAGCTGCAGCAAGAAGACAAAAATGGATTGATCAATCACAGTCATTAAATTTATATATTTCTGATACAGATGGGAAAAAACTTGATAGTGCTTATAAATTAGCATGGATTAGAGGACTTAAAACAACTTACTATTTAAGATCTCTGGGTGCAACCCATGTAGAAAAAAGTACCTCAGATAATACCGATTCCAAATTAAATGCTGTACAAAGTAATAATGTAAATACAGAGAAAGCATGCTTAATTGATGACTCGGAGTGTGAAGCATGCCAATAGTATATTTAATTGCTACATTATCTTTTATTTTAGCCATGCTAATTATTTATTATTTAGTAGATATTAAAAGATTAGATGAAGAAGAGGCTGCTAAAAGGGATTAGGTTATGAAAAATATTTTACAAAAATTAATAATTTCAAATAAAGGTGATAATAATGTATAACTGGGATAATCCAATAGGTGAAGCTTTAAAAAAAGTAGATGTAATTAATGATAAAGTTGCAGAAAAATCTACGGAGAAATCTTTAGTGCGAGGAAAAACCCAAGAAGGTTTAACTGGTATTGAAGATCTTGAAAAAGGAGCGAATAGAATACAGGTTGATGATAAAGCAATAATTAATTGTAGGGCTGATCTTAACCAGCTTGTTCCATTTAAATATGAGTGGGCTTGGAAGAAATATCTTGATGGCTCGGCAAATCATTGGATGCCAGAAGAAATTCCAATGCATGATGATATAAAATTATGGCAAGACCCAAAAGGTCTTACAGCAGATGAGAGACAGATTGTTGAAACCAATTTAGGATTTTTTTCAACAGCTGACTCGCTTGTTGCAAATAATCTAGTATTAGCTGTTTATAAACATATAACTAATCCAGAATGTCGACAATATCTTCTTAGACAAGCATTTGAAGAGGCAATACATACACATGCTTATACATATTGCGTTCAGTCGCTTGGATTAGATGAAAGTAGAATTTTTAATATGTATAGAGAACTTCCTGCAGTAGCAACCAAAGCTGAGTGGGCTCTTCCTTTTACTCAAAGCTTGGGTGATCCTCATTTTAAAACCGGTACACCCGAAAATAATCAAAGATTGCTCAGAGATTTAATTGCCTTTTATGTTGTATTTGAAGGAATATTCTTCTATGTAGGTTTTACGCAAATTTTATCTTTAGGCAGACGGAATAAACTTACAGGTGTAGCACAACAGTTTCAATACATTCTTAGAGATGAATCAATGCATATGAATTTCGGTATAGATGTCATTAATCAAATTAAACTTGAAAACCCGGACTTATGGACCGATAAATTTCAAAATGAGATGATTGAGCTTATCAAAGAAGGAGTAGAGCTCGAAACAAGGTATGCTTATGATACTATGCCAAAACCTATTCTAGGCATGAATGCTAAGTTATTTGAAGAATATATCAAGTTTATTGCTAACAGAAGATTTGTTCAGATTGGCCTGCCAGAGCAATATTTAGGTGCTACAAATCCATTTGAATGGATGTCAGAGATTATGGATCTTAAAAAAGAGAAAAACTTTTTTGAGACACGTGTTACTGAATATAAAACTGGAGGCCAGCTTAAGTTTGACTAAAGACTGCCATTAAAAATATATTTAATAGTCATAAAATTTTGGGACGGAGAATGTACCAATGAATATAAAAGATAGTATTTTAACATTAGAAATTTTTATATTACGAACCAAAGCTACTATAATAATTCAATATCATATTTTTAAAAATATATTCAAAAAAGTGTTGAGAAAAAAATTACAATATTTATCTTTTTGAGAACGAAAGATTTATTAAATTCTTCAAAAGTATTTTATTAATTACATAAATAGTAATAGAAAATAATAATGTAGAGCTAAGCGTTTCATCAAAAAAAGGAACGCCTGCTAAATAGCACTCTATCAGCCCTCTCATATCATTAGAATAAATATTCATTGAATACCACACTCCAAAATTACTAATGATAAAAAAGATTACTGGCCCTATTAATGAGGCAGTTATTACAGATGATAAATTTAGTTTTTTTATAACTAATGGAGAAATAAAGGCAATGAGTAGAAATGAAAAATATACAAAAAACATGGATTCATGTAAACCAATATAAAAATCACTTATTCCTTGTGAGATTAAAATTATTAGAAGAACAGTATACCTATTCTTTATAAAGTAACCTGTAAATATAACTAGCGCTATAGTTGGGGTAAAGTTTGGAATATCGGTAATTAAACGAGATGCAATTAATAATATTGTCATCAATAGTATTATAAATATTTTATTTTTCATATTAAAAGTCTTTCTTTAAAGTTAGGTAGTATGATTTACCTTCTGAGTTATAATTATGCGCTTTTCTATATTTTTTATCAAAGATATTGTTTATTTTTAATTGAACAGCATAGTCTCTATTATCATATAAATAAGATATATTAAAACTAGTATGTCCCCCTAATTTATGACTATCATATATAGAGTTATCACTTTTAGATGATGAAATAAATGATCCGCTAATTTTATTCTTCATATCCATATTATAATTTAATTTACCAACCAATTTATTCTCAGGCCTTCTAGATAATTTTACATTATTCGTCAAATCATCAGCTTTAAGATAGGTGTAATCTAATGAATAATTCATTTTTTTATATGTACTGGTATAAGAAACTTCAACCCCATGAATCTTTGATTCATTAATATTCTGCATTTGAGATCCGTCAGATTCAATTAAATTTGAAATAGATGTATTAAAATATGTAGTTATTAGACTACTTATATTATCAACTTTATATTTGAGTGAAATTTCTCTCGTTATTGATTCTTCTGGTTTTAAGTTAGGGTTGCCACCATATCCAAATAAATCAGTTCCATCAGGAGAACGGAAAGATTTTCCTATTCCTGCAATAAGCTTCATATTTTTATTAAGTGGATGTCCTATATTTAAATTACCAGTTAAAAAGTCACCATAAAGACTATGGTCGATATGTCGGAAACCAAAATTTAAAAGAGTATTATTAATAAAATATTCTGTTTGACTATATAGTTCTTTTATATTATTGCTTTTTCTATATGCTGTCCCATATGATAGTTCATATAATGCTTCGTCTGTATATGTAAATCCAAATAATGTATTAGTACTCAAAAGATTATAATAATTTTTTTCAATTGTTAATATATTATTTTTAGTATGAGTGTAATCTGTAGCAGAGACGCCCTTTTGATCAATTTTATTTTCTTTATCAATAAATATCATCTTTGTATTTGAGTTATCATATCTTTTACCCCATGATATTTTTGCATGATAATCTTTATGATCTTGATTTAGATTACTTCCAGAACTATCATATTCTGTATTACCATCACTCTGATATAAGTTTAATTCTATATTATTGTTATCATAATTATATTCATAATCTATATTTAGATTTTGATTTTCATAGCCATGATTTTTTGTTGAACTTACTTTTGCTTTATAGCCATCTGTATTTATTTTCATATAATTCATAGATAGTTTATGCAAACCATATGAAATACTTTTATTTATACCAATTTTATTTGTTTCATCTCTTCCTGTACCTATAACTATATTAGAATTACCGTTTTTACTTGTAATAATATTTATTACGCCGCCAATTGTATCTCTACCAAACAATGTAGACATGCTGCCCTTTGATATTTCAATTCTGTCTATCATATCTGCAGATATATGTTGAATAGATGCAACGCCAAGAGTACCAGGGTTTAATGCAACCCCATTTATGAGAACTTTTGTATGATTACTTTCAGTGCCCCTTAGGAATATAGATTTAGTCTGACCATGCCCACCATTACTTCCAATATTTATTGAGCTTGAGTGATTAAGTATATCATTTACACTTGTGTGTCCTAATGCCAGTATTTCTTCTCTGGTTATTATTTCTATTGAACTAAGCGAATCAAATAATGTTGTTTCTCTTAATGATGGTGTGACGACTATTTCATTCAACTTTGAGTCTGCAAATAATAAATTATTGATAAATAAACTTAAACAAACTACTACAATATTAAATATTTTATACATAACGCTCCTTATTATTAAAAAGAACGCATTCGCATAGGATGATATCATCTCAGATAACTAAGATAAAAGACCCACTGCAAAAGCATCCGCCGCTTCATGGGCAAACTCAACATGTTGGTTTCCGGACTTTTATACCGTTGCGGGGGCAGCGCTGAATTAATTTACAGACTTTCCCAATTTCATGAGTTAATTAGTTTTTTATACCAATTCCTCTGGATAGTAACATTAAAGCTATGACATATAAAATAATTATTAGTGAAATGATTACAAATAACGACAACATAATATTTGCTTCTTCTAATCCTAGAAATGCATATCTATATGAACTTATAATATAAGCAATTGGATTTATAATAGAAGCATCTTGCCAAAACTGAGGAAGCGCTTCTATTGAATAAAAAGTCCCACCAAGATATGTTAAAGGTGTAAGAACAAAAGTAGTGATAATATTTATGTCATCAAAGCTTTTCGCGAACACCGCATTTATAAATCCAGCAGTAGAAAATAGGAAGGCAGTTAGAAATGTTATTAAAATTGCAAAACTTAAATTTGCTATCTCTAAATCAGTGAAAAAAGTTGTTACCGCAAAAACAGCAATACCAACCACTAATGCCCTAATCACTCCACCTGTTATGTAACCAAGTAAAATAATAGAATTTGGGACAGGTGAAACCAATAACTCTTCGTGACTTCTTTGGAACCGCGAGCTATAAAAAGAACCAACCACATTCATATATGAATTTGATATAATTGGCATAATTACGAGACCAGGTATTATGTAATCAATATAACTGAAACCTTTTATTTCTCCAATTCTGCTACCAATGAAATTACCAAAAATTGTTATATAGAGAAAAATAGTTATTACAGAAGGAAGTATAGTCTGTATCCAAATACGAGCAAATCTTAGAAATTCTTTTCTAACAATTGTTTGATAGGCTATAAAAAATTCTGTTCTCATAGAATAATTTCCTCTTTTGTGAGTTCCATGAATAATTCTTCCAGTCTGTTCCTTTTACTAATAATATTTAAAACATCAATATTTATATCTTTAAGCTTCTCAATGATTTTAGTTATTGATACTTCATTATCAACAGTAATTTCACAAGTATTTGAATCAATAGTTTTGAATACTAAATCATCAGAAACTAAATCACCTTCAATATTATTAGATGTTTTAATAATATAGGTATGTTTTTTTCTCATTTGAAAAACTTCATTCATTGATGAATGTTGAATTATATTACCCTTATGAATGATCGCTAAATTTTTACATAATCTTTCAGCCTCTTCTAAATAGTGAGTAGTTAAAATAATAGTTACTCCTTTTGAATTTAATTCTTTAAAAAAATCCCACATAGTTAGCCTTAGTTCAGTATCAACGCCAGCTGTAGGTTCATCTAGAATTAATAGTTTAGGGTCATGAATTAGCGCCCTCGCAATCATCAATCTTCTTTTCATCCCCCCTGATAATTCTCTTGGCGTATTTTTTCTTTTATTCCAAATTCCAAGTTGATTAAATAATTTATATGTTCTTCTTTCTGCTTCATCTTTATTTATACCAAAATAACCAGCCACATTAATCATAGTTTCTTCGATAGGTATAAATTGACATAAATTATATTCTTGAGGAACTAGGCCAATGCTTCTTTTTGCAAAATCGGGATTTTTTTGTATATTTTCGCCAAAAACAAGTACCTCTCCAGATGTAATCCTTACTAATGATGAAATAATTCCAATTACAGTTGATTTTCCTGCGCCATTTGGCCCTAAAAAAGCAAACAAATCACCTTTTTCTACTGACAAACTGATGTTATCTAGCGCCAAAACTTTATTTTTATAAATCTTATTGAGTTTAATTATTTCTAAAGCATTTTCCATAATTTAGTAATCCTTATTTAATATAGCTTTTTTACCTAAATCAATTGACAATATTGTATAGTTCCGTAAACTTATCGAGTTATAACAGACAAACAACATGCTTATCAAGTCTATAATTATATAGTATATGGAGATAAAAATATGAGCCATACATCTTACCCTAACGCGCGAACTAGATTACAAAGAAGCGAACTTGCAGTCCCAGGTTCATCGCCAAAAATGTTCGAAAAAGCCCTTAATTCTGAAGCCGATTTTGTCTTTCTAGACTTAGAAGATGCTGTGTCACCAAATGACAAGATATCTGCAAGAGAAAATGTAATTAAAGCATTAAAAGAGATGGATTGGAGAGGTAAAGGTAAAACAATATCAGTTCGTATCAATGGTCTTGATACTCATTACATGTATAGAGATGTTGTAGAGATAATGATGCAGGCAGGAGAATACGTTGATACATTGCTTATTCCTAAAGTTGGCGTAAGTGGAGACGTATATATGGTTGATTGCATGGTTAATCAAATAGAACAAGAAAGAAATTTGAAAAATAAAATAGGACTTGAATGTTTAATAGAGACAGCTCTTGGAATGGTTAATATAGAAGAAATAGCTAAGTCTTCATCAAGGCTAGAGGCACTACATTTTGGTGTTGCAGACTATGCTGCAAGCTTAAGAGCAAGAACAGTGGTAATAGGAGGTCTGAATCCGGATTATCCAGGTGATCAGTGGCATCATGGATTAGCAAAATTAGCCGCAACCTGTAGAGCATATGGGTTACGTCCTATTGATGGTCCATTTGGAGATTTTAATGATCCTGACGGTTATATAGATGCAGCTAAAAGAGGAGCAGCTATCGGAATTGAAGGTAAATGGGCAATACATCCATCACAAATCCAGCATGCTAATGAGGTGTTTTCGCCACCAGCTAAGGAGGTAGAAAAAGCAAATAGAATTATAGAAGAACTCAAAAAAGCTGCCGAAGAAGGAAAGGGTGCGGCACAACTTGATGGCAGAATGATAGATGCAGCTTCTGAGAGAATGGCTAAGAATATTGTGAATATTAATAATTTAATTCAGTCTAAAAAATAATGAATATACACGAATATCAGGCAAAAGAAATATTGTCAAAATATGGAGTATCTATTCCAAGAGGTGGCATAGCTTACAGTCCAGAAAACGCTAAAGATAGAGCAACAGAGCTTGGCGGCGACATGTGGGTTGTAAAAGCACAAATTCATTCTGGCGCTAGAGGAAAAGCTGGAGGAATAATTGTATGCAAAACTCTTCAAGAAGTTTCAGATGCAGCAAACAAACTTTTAGGTAAAACTTTAGTTACAAATCAAACAGGTCCAGAAGGTTTAACTGTTCAAAGAGTATATGTTGAGGAAGCTACAGACATTAAAAAAGAATACTATTTAGGTTTAGTATTTGATAGAAGCACCGAGAGTATAACTGTTTTGGCTTCTTCGGAAGGTGGCATGAGTATAGAAGAAATTACAAAAGAAAAGCCTGAAACTCTTATACGCTCGAAAGTTGAAGCTGCAGTGGGAATACAAAGCTTTCAAGCTAGAGAAATAGCTTTTAGTTTAGGTCTTGAAGCTAAAGCAATATCAAGATGCGCTGAAGCAATTTTAGGATGTTACAAAGCTTTTAGTAATTCAGATGCGACAATGGTTGAAATCAATCCATTAGTTTTAACAGGTGATGACCATATTCTCGCATTAGATTGTAAAATGTCATTTGATGATAATGCTTTGTATAGAATACCTCATATTGCAGAACTTAGAGATAAGACACAGGAAGATCCTAAAGAAACATATGCAGCAGATAGAGGATTAAATTACATAGCACTTGATGGTGATATAGGTAATATTATAAATGGTGCTGGTCTTGCTATGGCGTCGATGGATATGATTCAATTAGCCGGCGGTCAACCTGCAAACTTTTTAGATGTGGGTGGTGGCGCAACTCCTGAAAAATTCGTTAAAGCATTTAAACTTATTTCTGGTGACCCAAAAGTTAAAGTCATACTGATAAATATCTTCGCTGGTATCAATAGATGTGATTGGGTCGCTCAAGGTATCGTTGATGCATTAGCCCAGATTAGTATTAAGCAACCACTAATCATAAGACTTGCAGGAACCAATGTGGATGAAGGTATGAAAATACTAAAAGATAGTAAAATAGATTATGTAGAAGCATCAACACTCGAAGAGGCTGCTAATAAAGCAGTGCAAGCACTCAAAGGTTTGGAGAATAAATAATAATGGCTATATTAATTACAAAAGAATCAAAAATAATTGTTCAGGGTTTTACAGGCAAAATTGGAACTTTTCATGCTCAAGAAATGATGGAATATGGCACCAATATAGTAGGTGGCGTCACCCCAGGCAAAGGGGGACAAACTCATTTAGATAGACCAGTTTTTAATACTGTTAAAGAAGCAGTAGAGGAAACCGGTGCTAATGCAAGTATATTATTTGTTCCGCCTGCATTTGCCGCAGATTCTGCAATGGAAGCAGCAGACGCAGGAATTAAGACGCTTGTGGCGATTACAGATGGCATACCTGCTCATGACATGATTAAGGTAAAAAGATATATGCGCCGCTATAAAAATGAAGAAAGAATGACTATGGTTGGTCCAAACTGTGCAGGAGTAATAAGCCCAGGGAAATGTATGTTGGGAATTATGCCTGGACATATATATAAAGAAGGGAATATAGGAGTTATTGGAAGATCAGGAACATTAGGTTATGAAGCCGCTCAACAAATGAAAAACCTGGGCATAGGAATTTCAACTAGTGTTGGTATTGGTGGAGATCCAATTAATGGAAGCTCTTTTAGAGATCACCTTGAAAAGTTTGAGAAAGACGTTGACACCAAAGTTATCTTAATGATTGGTGAAATCGGTGGACCACAAGAAGCTGAGGCTGCTGAGTTTGCGAAAGAGAATGTATCAAAACCGGTTATTGCATATATAGCTGGTTTAACAGCTCCAAAAGGGAGAACAATGGGGCATGCTGGTGCAATTGTTAGTTCAAAAGGTGAGTCAGCTGCTGATAAAGTAGAAATATTACAAGAAGCAGGCATAACGATTGCGAAGAACCCATCAGTTATTGGTGACACAGTCGCATCAGTTCTAAAAACTTTGTAGCATAATGAATAACATAGGTCTTATTGATATAGGAGCTAACTTAACTCATCCCGAACTATATAACCAATTAGATAAAATAGTTGAGAATCTACAATCAGCTCATATTAAAAAAGTTATAATTACCTCATCTAATCTAGAAGACACTAAGACTGCATTAAATATTATTAATTTATATCCAGATTTATTTTATACAACAGTAGGATTTCATCCGCATAATGCTAAAGATTTTTCTTCAGATGATGTAGATAAAATTCATGATTATGGTGAAGATAAAAATATAGTTGCTATAGGTGAGTGCGGCCTTGATTATTATCGAGAATATTCAACTAAAGAACAACAAATATATTGTTTTGAAGAGCAATTATTAATTGCAGAATCATTAGAGTTACCAGTATTCTTGCACGAGAGACATGCACATAAAGATTTTGCTAAAATTCTAAAAAGTCATATTAATAAGATTAAAAATAGTGTAGTTCATTGTTTCACTGGAACTGAAAATGAGTTAAAAACATATTTAGACATGGGTTGTTATATTGGTATTACTGGCTGGATTAGTGACACAAACAGAGGTAAGCATTTACATGATTTATTGAAATACATACCCGAGGACAGATTGATGCTAGAAACAGATGCTCCCTATCTAATCCCTCATAACATACCCTTCAAACATAATGGGATTAACGAACCATCTTTTCTTAATTTTGTTGCTCAAACTATTGCTGAGTGTTTAAATAAAGATATAAATGCAATTAAAGAGGCTACATACAGAAATACTAAAAGATTTTTTTCAATATGAATTCGTCAGATAAGTTAAAATTAAAGTTACCGGAAAATAAAATGAAATTATTACTTCATTCTTGCTGTGCTCCATGTTCAGGAGATATTATGAAGCAGCTAATATATTCAGGAATAGAATATACAATATTTTTTTATAATCCAAATATACATCCACATAAAGAATACCTTTTAAGAAAGGATGAAAATAAATCTTTTGCGGAAAAAAATAATATACCTTTTATTGATGCAGACTATGACCCTCGTCATTGGTTTGACTTAACAAAAGGCATGGAATCTGAGCCAGAGAGAGGGAAAAGATGCTCAACATGTTTTGATATGAGATTCCTGAAGACTGCAGAATATGCATCAAAGAATAATTTTGATATTTTTACTAGTAGTCTTGGCATTTCAAGATGGAAAGATATGGATCAAATTAATAGATCTGGAGACTGGGCTTCTAAACAATTTTCTAATCTAATATATTGGACGTACAATTGGAGAAAGGATAATGGCTCACAGAGAATGATAGAAGTTTCTAAAAATGAAAATTTTTATAAACAAGAATATTGCGGATGTGTTTATTCTTTAAGAGATACGAATAATTGGAGACAAAAAAATCTAAGACCAAAGATAGAAATAGGTAAAAATTTTTATACCCATTTAAATAAAAAAACCTCCAATGATTAAGAGCATAGCAAAACTTAGCCAAGCCAATAATGATCTTGAAATAATTGTCTGAATATATGATATCTTTTCTAAAAGGGCATCTTGTTCGTTGTTACCGATAATTTCAAAAGATGATAAGCCAATTGTGTTAACTAAAATAATATTTCCTTTGTGAAGATCAACGTTACTCTTAAGATTTTTCCATGCATTGAGTGAGTTTTCAAAATTGCCCACAATTGCAAATGAAAACGCACTTAGTCTTGCAGGAATATATTCAATTAACCCAAAAATTATTTTTAATTTTTTTTTAGATTTTTGATCTATGAGTATATCATTTCCATATATAAAATAATCTAAAACTATATAACCCAAGCATCCAGCAGGACCCAAAACTAAGAACCAGAAGAGTACAGTAAAAATACTTCTGGTTGAATTATAAAATAGATTATTAATAATCTCAGTTATATTATCATTAGACTTTTTTTCAGAAATACTTGCTATTAAATATTTTAATCTATCATCCTCAGGAATATCTTTTTCATGTTCTATCGAGAATTTTATATCTTCTATTTTTTTATTGTATTCATTTGGTTTTAAACAATAAACTAAAATTATAAGATTTAGCACAAATGAAAAAAATGAATGCATATAATGTTCTAGTAAGTAAGTAGATATTAATATAAAAATTACCAAGATTATTGGGAAAAGAATATTTAGGATATGTTTTTCTGAAATGTAACTTTTAATGATAGAAACATATTTTTTATAAATATTATTAATTACCAAAGTATCTTTCATATTTGAGATTGGGTCATAAATATATTCAATCGCCAATGCGAAAATAAGAAGTAATGCTGTTATCATTGCTTTTTTACCTTTTTATTCTTTCCCAGTCAAAAAATGCCCCTGGGTCTTCTTTTCTATTTGGGGCAACCTCATCATGTCCTATTATATTACTATCTCTTATTTTAGGATAGTTCGACTTTAATGCCGCTATTAATTCTATCAAAATTTTATATTGATTTTCAGAGAATTTTGAACTTACTGAGCCTTCTAACTCAATACCAATTGAAAAATCATTACAATCAGATTTCTTGAGGTGCATAGATGCGCCAGCATGCCAAGCCCTAAGATTAAAAGGTACAAACTGAATTACTTCCCCATCTCTTCTTATAAAGATATGAGATGATACCTTTACTCCTTCTAAGGATTGAAACGATTCATTTTTAGATATATCAAGGTCATTTTGAAACAAATTGATAACGTTGTCATTTCCATATTCTCCATCTGGGAGACTGATGCAGTGTATAATAATGGTATCAATATCTACGCCTTCAGGCCTAGCGTCACAATTTTGAGACTCTAAATAGGGGATATTAGAAATTAGGTGAGTGTTTGGATTTATTTTTATCATTATCTATATAAGAACCCTTGTTTGGCTGATATCATAATAGTTATTTCTAATTATGCCAAATTTTCTAATCAATTCAGATAAAAAGTTAAAAAATATCATTAATGATTTAAAAAGTTCTCAATATTTAGGCGTTGATACAGAATTTATAAGGGAATCAACTTATTTCCCAGTACTGGCATTGTTGCAGATTAGCGACTCAAAGTCATCATACTGTATTGATATTCTAGAAATAACACAGAATAGGCTACTTGTAGATTTGTTTACAGATAAAAAAATTGTGAAAATAATGCATTCCTCAAGACAAGATCTTGAAGTTATATTTAACTATTTCAATTGTTATCCTGAAAATATTTTTGACACCCAAGTTGCCTCAAATCTTATAACTGATAACTTAAATATTAGTTATGCTAATATTGTAAAAAATTTTTTTAATATTGAGCTTAAACAAGGCTCTTGGAGAACAGATTGGCTCAAAAGACCTCTTTCAAATGATAAACTAGAATATGCTTGTAATGATGTAAAATATCTTATTCCACTATATAAGATTTTAAATGATAGGCTTGATATCTTGGATAGACTAAATTGGTTTAACGAAGAACAAAGATTAGACCTCGAGAAAGAGAATGTTATTATTGACCCCAAAAACTCATGGAAAAAAATAAATATACCCCCAACTTTATCTAAAGAACAATTATCTAAACTAATGTTTTTGTCAGAATGGAGAGAAAAAAAAGCCATTAGTGAGGATATGCCTAAAAGGTGGGTTTTTAGTGATAGCGAATTATTAAAGATAACTTCTGCTATTCCAGATACCATTAACACAGTTTTAGGAAACCTAAAACACCAAATGAATAAAAATGATAAGAGTAAAATTATATCTTATGTAAATAGCTTTAAGAAAGAAAATTATAAGATTAAAAAAAATAACTTTAATGCTTCTCTTTATAATAAAAGACTCAATAGATGCCATAAGGAACTTGAAAAAGTATCTATAAAATATAATATTAATCAAACACTAATTGCCAATAAAAGAGACATTGATTTTTTTGCTAGGAATAATTCAGAAGTAAAATTTTTAAATGGATGGAGATTTAAAATATTTGGTAAGTTGGTACAATAAACAATGAGAAAGTATTCTTCAAAAGTTGTAGATGGGAAAGACAGGTCGCCTAGCAGATCTATGTTGAGAGCAGTGGGTTTCACTGACAATGATTTTAAATTGCCACAGATTGGCATAGCTTCGACATGGAGTATGGTTACTCCATGCAATATGCACATTAATGAGCTAGCTGATATATCCGCAAACTCAATAAATAAAAATGGCGGCAAATCTATAATATTTAATACAATTACTGTTTCTGATGGTATATCTATGGGAACGAGTGGCATGAGATATTCGCTAGTTTCTAGAGAAGTAATTGCTGATTCAATCGAAACAGTTGTTGGCTGCGAAGGTTTTGACGGTTTCATAGCAATTGGAGGATGTGATAAAAATATGCCTGGATGTATTATGTCAATGGCTAGACTAAATAGGCCATCAATATTCATTTATGGCGGCACTATTTTACCAGGTAAACATAAAACTAAGAATATTGATATTGTTTCTGTTTTTGAAGCTGTAGGCAAAAATGCAAATAAAGAAATATCTGACCAAGAATTATTAATGATAGAGAAAAAAGCTATCCCTGGGCCTGGATCCTGCGGAGGTATGTATACAGCTAATACAATGGCATGTGCTATCGAAGCATTAGGTATGAGTCTTACAAATAGTTCAGCTCAGGTAGCTATATCCAACAGTAAAAAATTAGACTGCAAAAAATCTGCAAAAGCCTTAATGTTATGTATTAAAAAAAATATAAAACCAAGCGATATAATAACTAAAAGATCTTTAGAGAATGCCATAACTGTTGTAATGGCATTGGGCGGTTCTACAAATGCTGTTCTACATATACTAGCAATAGCAAATGCATCAAATGTCAATTTAACTTTAAAAGATTTTGATAGAATTGGTAAGAAAACACCAGTCTTAGCAGATCTTAAACCTAGTGGAAGATTCTCAATGTCAGAGTTAGTTAAAATTGGCGGAGTAGCTCCTCTGATGAAAATGTTATTAGAAAAAAAACTATTACATGGAGATTGTTTGACAGTCACTGGAAAGTCACTCAAAGATAATTTAAAAAGTGTTTCTCACTATAAAAAAAATCAGAAGATTATCATGTCGTTTAGTAAACCAATTAAAAAGAATGGGCACCTAATAATTTTAAAAGGAAATCTTTCCCCTCAAGGATCTGTAGCTAAAATTACTGGGAAAGAAGGCAGTTTTTTTTCAGGTACAGCTAAAGTTTATAATTCCGAAGAACTTGCTTTAAAAGATATATTGGATGATAAAATAAAAAAAGGGACTGTAATTGTTATCAGATATGAAGGTCCAGTTGGCGGCCCAGGCATGAGGGAAATGTTGTCTCCAACGTCAGCAGTTATGGGAAAAGGTTTAGGTAAAGATGTTGCATTGATTACTGACGGAAGGTTCTCTGGAGGAAGTCATGGTTTTGTGGTTGGACATGTTACCCCGGAAGCATTTGTTGGAGGACCTTTAGCGATTATTAAAAATGGTGACACGATTGAAATTAATACCGTGACACAAGAGCTTAATTTAAAAATTTCAAAAAAAGAAATAGCATCACGTTTTAATAAATGGAAAAAACCTAAACATGTCAATATTAATGGTGTACTAGCAAAATATTCGAAATTAGTTAGCCAAGCAGATACTGGCGCAGTTACAGTTAGCTCTGATTAAAGTTGACTAATTTCTTCCTTATACAATTTATGTATGATTGTATTTATCATTTCAAGTCTATCTATAGCATTATTAATAGATATTAGATTTGCTTTAGTAGGCAGATCAAGTGGAAGGCATTCTGTTAGCCTGAAACCAATCCATGATGCATCTGCATATCGTTCTTCTTTAAAGTTAATAAAGTTTTTTATTCCAGGATAAATTTTTTTATAAAACTTAGATAAGGTTAAATATTTTTGCGGAATCATATACTCTTTTTCAGATTCTAAATGCTCTATTGTTCCATTTAATAAACCTGAATCATTGAGATTAGATTTTAAAATTTTTACAATATTTTTTCCTTCAACAGTAATACTAAGTAGACCATCATTCAGCTGACCCCAGTCAGTTATTTTTACAAAAGATCCATATTCATATATATCTGTAACATATAAGCTGGGCTCTTCAGTTTTAGTAAGAGCGATACAAAAACCCTTCTCTTCTTTCATGCATCCGGTAATCATATCAATGTATCTGCGCTCAAAAATTCTTAAAGGGAAAAGCCCTCCCGGAAGGACAATACTTTTTAGTGGAAAGATAGGTATATTATCGTATAACAAGCTAATCCTCTTTCTCAAACAATAATGAGATAGAGTTTATACAATACCTTTTCCCAGTTGGTTTTGGACCATCATCAAAAACATGCCCTAAATGTGAATTACATTGCCTACATAAAACTTCTATTCTACTCACTCCCATAGAAGAATCTGTATCAGTTTGGATTGAGTTATCAGAATATATATCATAGAAGCTTGGCCAACCAGTACCAGAGTCAAATTTAGTTGATGATGAAAATAAAATATTCTCACAACAGGTACATTTATATAACCCTTTGTCTTTATTGGAGTTTAGTTTGCCACTGAAAGGCATCTCAGTTCCCTTTTTTCTTGTTACGTTATAAGTAGAAGGCGACAATTGAGTTTTCCATTCTTTATCTGATTTATTAACCTTTTTCATTTCTTATATGTTCCACAATATTTTTAGTATTTGCATTACTCATGATTAATATTAAATCAATATTAGCAATATTTTTTCGAATATACTCATTAATTTTTACATATGAAGTAATCATAGAAATTTTATTACTATTATTTTTACTAAATTTCCAATTAATCTTTTTAGTAGAGATAACAAGACTTAAGTCAGATATTTTCAAAGCATTATATAATTCTTCCTTGTGAGTTCCTCTAAGCATTGAGTTAGACTTAATCTCACAAATTGATAACAATTTCTTACCTTTATATTTTTCTTTTAATGATGTTATAGAATATTTTATCTCCGTTGGATGATGAGCAAAGTCATCAAACACATCAACAGTATTATTAAAATCTTTATAAGGTAAATGTTTAATAGTATCTATTTTTTCCATTCTTCTTGATACACCAGAAAACTCTTTAATCGCATTTAGAGACTTTGATATTGGGATTTTTATTAAGGATGCAGCAATAATAGCTAAAGAAGCATTTTTAAAATTATGAATTCCTATCATATCCATTTTTAATTCTTTTTTATTCAATAAATACTTTTCTCTCTGATATGTTAGTTTCCATTTAGCATCTTTTTTATTTTTTAATGATAAAGGCACTAAATTTGACCAACTACCTAATTTAAATAATTTTTTTATATTATCATCATCATGGTCATAAACTATATTTCCTTTTTGTGGTATTAGTCTTACTAAATGATGGAAGCTTTTTATGATAGATTCAATATTTTCAAAGATATCTGCGTGATCAAACTCTATATTATTAATAATTAGAATATTTGGATTATAATGGATAAACTTAGATCTTTTATCAAAAAAAGCAGTATCATATTCATCAGCTTCAATAACAAAATATTTTGATTTTGTAAGTTTAGCTGGTGAATTAAAATTATTTGGCAAGCCACCTATAAGATAGCTTGGATTGAATCCCGAGTATTTTAATATCCATGTCAATAACGATGATGTCGTTGTTTTACCATGCGTTCCAGATACTGCAATTACATTTTTATTTTTTAAGACATTATCATGTAGCCATTGAGGGCCTGAAGTAAAATTTATATTTTTTTCTAAAAGTTTTTCAATGATGTCTGTTCCCCTAGACATTACATTACCCACAATAACAAGATCAATTTTCTTTTTAAGTATATTGGAATTATAGCCCTCGGTGAATTTTATGCCTTCCTTGATAAGCACAGACTTCATTGGGTCATAAAGATTTTTGTCAGATCCAGTAACTGCATGGCCAAGCTGTTTAGCTATAATTGCAACTCCTGCCATAAATGTTCCACCAATGCCTAGAATATGTATTTTCATATGAAAAGAATCTGTATAAATATCATCATAACAAAAACAACCGTAATACTATGCAGCAAAGATATCCCAAGTCCAAATGTCATAGTAGTATCAAAAGCGTTTCTAAATATGTGTCCATTAACAAACCAGGCATAAAGAGATAAAATCAAAAATAGCATCATAAGAAGCGTTTCAGCAGGATCTATAATTAAGGCTATAACGCTTGTCAAAAATGCAATAAGCGCATGAATACCCAAAATTCCTGAGCAAACTTGTAAATATCGAGATTTATATTTAATGTTATTTGACGAATTATCCTCTTTTATTTTTAAGCCTATTTGAATAAAAAAAACAGTAACAATGATGTAAATGACAGCAAAAAATATGTTAACCAGGTAATCAATCTTGGGGTCTATAGCTATTAGCCCAACAAGAATATTAGCAATTATGACAATATTTAAGAGAGTAGGTCTAGAAGGAAGATCCTGAGGGCCTTTTGTGAATTTAAGGATATCTAAAAAAATTTTTAAATTTAACAACATATTAATGCTATAATCACTACTTTCATTAATGTAATAAGGATAACATATTGGACCAAAACTCTATAATCAAATCTTATAAGCGGGTTTCAAGTTTTTATGATTTGACCTTTGGTCAAGTTTTCAAACCTGGACAAAAAACTGTTATTCAAAAAATGAATTGTGAGGCTTCCGATTCAGTACTTGAAATAGGCATAGGAACGGGTGCATCATTCCAGTTTTACCCAAAAAACACAAAAGTTATAGGAGTAGATATTTCTCCAGATATGTTAGATCTAGCTAGAAAAAAAATAATAAAAAGTGGTTGTCAGAATAAACATATATCATTAATGAATGGAGAGCAGTTATCTTTTGCTGATAATACATTTGATAAAGTGGTTGCCATGTATGTAGTTTCAGTCACGCAAAACCCAGAAACATTGATAAAAGAAATGAAAAGGGTATGTAAAGATAATGGCGACATTTATATTGTTAATCACTTTAGTTCTGAATCGGACGGATTTCTTATAAAAATGTTTGAAAAGTCGCTTATGCCTGTAAGCAAAGTATTAGGATGGAAACCTTATTTTCCTTTTTCGGAATTTAATTCCTATGCAAACCTTGATGTTCGAGAAATATCAAAAGTAAACTTATTTGATTATTGGAATATAATTCATGCTACTAATAACAAATAGTTATGTAGTAGCCTCGTCAATCATTTTCTTTAATTCACCAGAGTCAAATAAATCTAAAGTAATATCACATCCACCAATAAGCTCACCTTTTATATATAGTTGCGGGAAAGTTGGCCAGTCCTTAAATTTTGGAAGGTTTTGCATAACTCCTTGATCAAGAATCACATTACAATATGCAAATTCTTTACCGCATTGTTTTAGAGCATCTACAGTTTTTGATGAAAAACCGCACATTGGCATTTCTGGCGTACCTTTCATATATAGCATAATTGGATTTTTCGTAACTTGCTTTTTGATGCTATCTAATATTTCTTCCTTTGTTGCAACAGTTGGTACTGACATCCTATTCTCCTTTTAATTTTATTATATAGACTTGTTAGTTATATCTGACTCATTAGCCAGATATAAATCTAAACATGTCTAATTACATACCTAGTCCATTATAGTCCATTATGGCTATAACCCATAAATAATAGCATTGGTATACTTAATAGAGTATTTGTACGTGAAGCAAGTAGAGCTACTTTTTTTGCATTCGCAATTTCTTCCGGACTGGCTGGTTCACTTGCATACTTTCCTAAGCCCAATATTTTTTGTTGATTTGGCCATATTAAAACCCATACATTAAAGAGCATTATAGTACCAAGCCATGCACCCATTCCTATGCCTGCTGCAGATCCAGAAAGTGTAAACGCTGCATGAAGCATACCGCTACCATGAAGGTATGCAGCACCTGTAACCCATGTTACTACTGCTCCCCATCTAAACCACAAAAGGGCAATGGGAGCTACATATTTACCTATTGCTGCTGGTCCTGGCTCCTTATCTGCTGTTGCTTGCGCCATTGCTGGGACTTGCACGAAATTAAAATAATAGAGAAGTCCTATCCATGTAATACCAGAAAGGTAATGAAACCACCTTATATAATCTGCTAAAGAAATTGGCAAAACACTGCCTTTAATTAATAATGTTAAAATTGCCGTTAAGATAAAACCTGATATAATTGTTCCTTTGATAGTCAATAATGGGTTCATGTGTTTTCCTCGCAAAAATTTCAATCTCTATGCGATATATAATAAATGATGTAGACTATTTTATCTATCAGTAAGTTTAAAAATATAAGTATTTTTTGGAAAAATAAGTTATGTGTGGTATCTGCGGTGAAATAAGATTTGATAAATCTTCGATTAGCGAAATAACTGCTAAAAGCATGATTAATGCTATATCTAGAAGAGGACCAGACAACGAGGATTCCTTTTTTGATCAAGGTGTTTTTCTTGGACACCGACGATTATCTGTAATTGATATAAGCGATAAATCTCATCAACCAATGGTTGATAATAATCTTAAATTAGCAATAGTCTTTAATGGGGTTATTTATAATTATAAGGAATTGAGGAATAAATTAAAGAAATTAGGATATAGCTTTTTTTCTGATGGAGATACCGAAGTAATTTTAAAAAGTTATCATCACTATGGTTCTGATTGCGTTAAACATTTTGATGGTGTTTTTGCATTTTGTATTTATAATATAAAATTAAAAAAATTTTTCTTATCTAGAGATCGTTTAGGTATCAAACCTCTCTATTATAAAAGTACAAATAATAATTTTAGCTTCTCATCTAACACAAAAGCTTTGATAAATAATGGAAAACATAAAATTGATAAAACAAGTCTACATTATCAATTTACATTACATTCTGTCATCCCGTCACCAAATACTATTCTCGAAAATATAAAGAAACTTGAACCTGGACATTCTATAATAGTTGATTTTGAAGGAAAGATTAAAAAAGAGAAATATTATTCATTTGAAGGTTTAAAAATTAACTATAAAATTTCTGAAGAAGAGACTTTGGAAGAAATTGAAAGATTATTAGTTGAAGCAATTAGGAAACGTTTACTTACATCTGATGTTCCTGTAGGAGTATTATTGTCAGGCGGTTTAGACTCAAGTCTAATTGTGGCTATGGCTGCAAAAAATAATTTATTAGACATTAATACATTTTCCATTGGTTTCCCTTCTATTGGTAGTGAGCATGGAGATGAGTTTTATTATTCTGATAAGGTGTCAAAACAATTTAACACTAATCATCATAAGCATGTTCTAGATGAATTTAATCTATATGATAGTCTTGATAATGTTATCTCAATGATGCCTGAGCCAATGGTAAGCCAAGATTCAGCAGCATTTTTCTTGTTAGCAAAAAAAGTATCACAAGTTCAAAAAGTTGTATTGAGTGGACAGGGCGCAGATGAACTGTTTGGTGGATATTTTTGGTATAAGCAAATGAATAATTCTAAAGGCTCTAATTATAAAAAATTTTCTGATAACTATTTTGATAGAAATCATGATGACTTTTGTAAAACTATAACAAAATCATATCAAACTAAAAACCATAGCATGCAATTAGTAAATAGATTATTTGATGAACAGGATGATGAACTAAATTTTCTTGATAAAGTATTTCGAATTGACATCTCTACCTTAATTATTGATGATCCAGTTAAAAGAATAGATAGTATGACTATGGCATGGGGGCTTGAAACTCGAGTACCTTTTCTAGACATCAATTTAGTAGAATTTATGTTAACCATTCAGTCATCTGAAAAAATTAAATATGAAGGAAAATATCATTTAAAAAAGATTGCAGAAAAATATTTAACTGATGAGCTTATCAATAGAGAGAAATATTATTTTCCAGTCCCCCCTATAAAAATACTTCAAGATAAGTTTTATGACTATGTTAAAAATATTCTTCTATCACCTCAGTGTAAATCAAGAGGGCTGTTTAATAATGATAATATTCAAATGTTATTAAATAATCCTAATAAGTATTTTACAAAATTAAATGGTAATAAATTATGGCATTTAGCTTTACTTGAAAGATGGTTGCAGATGAATGTTGATGGGGTATAAAAAAACCTACCTTATTGCTAAGATAGGTTTTTTAAAACATTATTTTATATAACTATTAGAAACTATGGGTAAGTCCTATAGCTACAGTACGTTTGTGTTTGTCGTTTTGAGTACCACCACCAGCACCAGTACCGTCAAACCCTTGTCTTGAATAACCAAAGGTTATATCAGTAGCCTTACTAAGTCTCATTTGATTTGATATAGTAATTGTTTGGTAATCCATATCAGCAGCTACACGGCCATTACCAACTGTATGAGTAAATTGAATCATATTATTACCCATTGTATAGTGAAGACCTATGGTGTCTATATCACCAGCACCGCCTAACACACTACTAGTACTAGAATTTACATTACGGTTATCAAAGTTAGAACTGCCTTCAATGTCCATATCTTCTTGTGTATAGAAGATACCTAGTCCAGGCATAACTTTATATGATGCAAATATTTTATCGTTACTTTCACCACCGGTTGCTGTTGCGGTTACTTTATCATGAACTCTCACAAAACCAACTTGTAAACCACCTATTAGGTCAGTAAGTGAAATACCAAAAGAGTAATCACCTTTCCCTACGTTCGAATTAGCTTTATCACTTACGCCTCGCATATAAGCAAGTTCAAGAGGTCCCATTTTTGCATGATAAGAAAGCGCACCTTCCCAATTTCCAGCTTGTCCAAAAGCTCCTTTACTTGTACCACCATGCTCATTCAGAGCAAGCGCGGTATCCATGTTTGTATCAAACAACCCCATGGTTTTGTAAGGAGACTCAAATGTACCCATTCCTACATAACCTAATGGTGTCATTAATCCTAAGTTACCAACATGTAGATTAAAGGTTCTACAATCAGATAGAGTTGCAGAACATGTTTTATCATCATTCGTAGCATCCCCATCACCTAAATCGAATTTATATTCAGCATTACCTAGTAAGGTAAGCCCACCTAAATTTTCTGAGAATTTAATTCCTAATCTACTTTTTTGACCGTTATCACGTAAACCAGCAACGGATCCACCATCAGTTCCTGATTGTTTGATTCTGTCATAGCCAAGATAAATTCTTCCATAAAAATGTACGCCACTTCCTGATGATGCAGACGCAGCAGACATTTTATTCATTCCATCTTGCCCCCCATGGCCACCTGCAAACGCAAGTGTCGAAGACATGGCCAACAAAAAGGCCATCGTATATAGTTTCTTCATGTCTCTCCCCATAAATAATTAATTATTAGCTGTTTTTATGATATTTTGACATATATTATTGCAAATACAAGGCTTAAAAGCATATTGTCTGTAAGAATAAAATCCGTCATACACAATAAAGCATAGTTTTTTTTACGAATTTTCTAGATTTATAAGCATAATCTATTAGAATATATTCTTATTTTGTATTATGTGAATGATTATGAATGACTACTTAATGAAGACCTATAACCGTAAGAAAATTGCTTTCCAGAAAGGGAAAGGAGTTTACTTGTGGGATACTGATAACAAAAAATATCTTGATACATTTAGCGGATTAGCAGTTACAAGTTTGGGACATGCGCATCCTGAAATTGCTGATGCCATTCACAAGCAGTCTAAAATACTCATTCACACATCTAATGCTTTCGTTATTCAACAGCAAAAAATAGTCGCTAAAAGATTATGTATGCTTACAGGTATGGAAAAAGCTTTTTTTTGTAATTCAGGGGCTGAAGCCGTTGAGACAGCAATTAAGATAGCTCGTAAATACGGTAATGATAAAAAAATAAATAATCCAAAGATAATTGTTATGGAAAATAGTTTTCATGGTAGAACAATGGCGGCATTATCTGCCACTGGAAATGATAAAGCCCATCAAGGGTTTTATCCCTTATTAGATGGATTATTGAGAGTGCCATATAGTGATATATCAACCATTGAAGAACTAGCAGCAAAAGATAATTCTATAGTAGCAATTCTTTTAGAATCAATTCAAGGCGAAGGAGGAGTGATTATACCTGATGAAGGTTATTTAAAAAAACTCAGAAAAATTTGCGATAATCATGAATGGTTGTTAATGATTGACGAAGTACAATCTGGATTGTGCAGAACAGGAAAATGGTTTGGTTTTCAACATAGCTCAATATCACCTGATGTTGTTACAGTAGCTAAGGCACTTGGTAATGGATTTCCGATTGGAGCTTGTCTTGCTAGAAATTCAGCAGCAGAAGTTCTTACGCCTGGTAGCCATGGATCTACTTTTGGTGGGAATTTTTTAGCCACAACTGTTGCTATTAAAGTTCTTGATATAATGAAGCAACAGAACCTATGTGAAAATGCAAGAATTATGGGAAAATATTTTGAAGAGCAACTAAATAAATCACTCAATAAGAATTTAATCAAAGAAATTAGGTGTAAAGGGCTAATGATAGGTATTGAGCTAAATACTAAATGCCTACATTATGTAGAAGAAGCATTAGAATTGGGTTTGGTGATAAATGTTACCAAAGAGAGTATTATAAGATTATTGCCGCCGCTTATAATAGATAAAACACATGTAGATAAAATCATAATGCTATTAACTAAACTTATTAGAGAAACATAATACATGAAGAGAATAAGACACTTTAAATCATTATTAGATATCAATAAAAAAGAATTTATAAAAATTTTAGAAAGGGCTATTGAATTAAAAAATGAAGCTGCTAAAGGAATAATAAACACTTCGCTGAAAAACAAAACAATGGCAATGATATTTAAAAAAAATTCAACCAGAACTAGAGTTGCATTTGAAGCAGCTATGGCAGGAATGGGCGGACATGCAATTTTCTTGTCATCTGATTCAACCCAAATTGGTAGAGGAGAAGATTTATCAGATACCGCTAAAGTTTTATCTGGAATGGTTGACATAATTATAATGAGAACTCATAACCATGAAGAAATTGAAGAGCTCGCTGCAAATTCAACAGTTCCAGTAATTAATGGGCTCACTGAAAAATTTCATCCATGTCAACTTTTAGCAGACATGCAAACTTTTTATGAATCTAAAGGTTCAATACAAGGAAAAAAAATTGCATGGGTAGGAGATGGATGTAACATGTGTAATTCATATATCAATGCTTCTAAAATACTCGACTTCCATTTAAAAATTTCTACACCATCTGGTTTTGAGCCTGATAAAAAAACATTAAATCTTGCGAAAGATAATACTGAACTATGTGATCTTCCTGGAACAGCAGTTGAAGATTGTGATTTGGTTACAACTGATGTATGGGCCAGCATGGGGTCTGAAGCCGAAATTAAAAAAAGAAAAAATATATTTAAAAGCTATCAGATTAATCAAAATTTATTTGATAAAGCAAAAAAAGATGCAATTTTTATGCACTGTCTTCCTGCTCATCGTGGAGAAGAGGTTGCATCTGAAGTTATAGATGGTAAGAATAGTTTGGTTTGGCAACAAGCTCACAATAGGCTTCACACAAGCAAGGCATTGATTGAATTTTTATTAAGCCAAGAATAATAATTTATTAAATAAATTATTAGTTAATCAACTAAGATTATTAAGTTTAATTAATAGATCATTTTGTTCGGAAGGACTATCAGTAGAAATAATTTGTTCAGAAATTTTTTTTAGTTTACGCGTGTTGGTATTGAGTATAATATTTTTAATTTCAGGTATTACACTCGGGTGCATACTAAATGATCTTAAACCCATGCCAATTAATAATCTTGTGCAATTCGGGTCGCCAGCCATTTCACCACACAAGCCTACTGGAATTTTATTTTTTTTACCTGCATCTATAGTAGTTTTAATTAAACTTAAGACTGCTGAATTTAGTGGGTCATATAGGTAATTAACTTCATCATCAATTCTGTCAATTGCTAGTGTATATTGAACTAAGTCATTGGTGCCTATGGAAAAGAAATCAACATGTTTGGCAAATCTATGCGCTAATACTGCTGAGGATGGGACTTCAATCATAATTCCTACTTTTACATTATCTTCAAAGTTAATTTTTTCAGTCTTGAGTATTATTTTAGCTTTATCAATAAGTTTCAGCGCTGTTGATACTTCAGAGAGGTTGGCAATCATTGGTAACAATATTTTTACCTCCCCATAATACCCCGCTCTTAATATAGCTTTTATTTGATTAATAAAAATTGCCTGATCACTTAAACTATGTCTAATCCCTCTTAGTCCAAGCGCCGGGTTTCTTGCTATAGAACCAGTTTTTATATTTTCTGGAATTTCTTTATCTGACCCGACATCTAATGTTCTAAAAATAACAGGGTGATTTTGCATTTTCTTAATAATTTTTTTATATGCAATGAATTGCTCATATTCTGTTGGCAAATCTTTTCGATCTGTATATAAATATTCAGTTCTGAATAGACCAATTCCATCTATACTCTTTTGATTAATCATTTTAAGCTCATGTGGCAATTCAAGGTTTGCCATAAGTTCAATTTTTTGTTTATCCAATGTAATACTTTTCTTTAATGAGATATTTAACAATAATTTTTTCTTTTTTAAAATTTTCTGTTGCAGATTTTTGTAATACTTGAGAGCCTTTTGGTCAGGATTAATAATTATGATTCCCTCATTTCCATCTATAATAATTTCATCATCATTTTTAAAAATATTCAGAGCTTTTTTAACACCGACCATAGTTGGCATTTCTAGGCTTGTTGTTAAAATAGAGCTATGAGAAGACCTTCCTCCAAATTCTGAAATCAACCCTAGTACTTTTGATTCATGAGCAAGTAATACATCAGCAGGGCTTAAATCATCTGTAACAATAATATGTTTGGCAAAATATTTAGAAATCTTTTTAGTTTTATTTTTTTTAGTACCCAAATTTTCCAAAATAATATTAACGATGTGACTTATATCATCAATCCTTTGTTTGATATATGAATCTTTGATATTATTAAATGATTTTTCTATATTCAAATATTCACTATAAACAGCCCATTGTGCTGAAAAACATTTTTTTAAAATTTTATTTTTTATGTTCGAAAGAAAAGCCTCGTCCTTAACTAATAGAATATGTGTATCTAAAAACAAACCAACATTCTTTTTTATTGATGGGCTAATATTATTCTTAATTGATTTGAGCTGATCTATTGTTTTTTTTATTGCCTTATCAAAACGAAGAGCTTCTTTTGATACAAGTTTTTGTTGAATAATCTCTTCTTCAATTCTTATCTGGCCTCTATTAAGAACATAGCATTTTCCTATTGCTATTCCTTTTGATACAGATAAACCTCTAATAATTATAGCCATATCATTCCTCGTCAAATTTACCTACAATTAATGTCTCTAAAGTTTTCAAAGCTCTATCTTCATCTTTTCCACTAGCTGAAATTTCTATTTCAGTTCCTTTCGGAGCCGCTAGCATTAATATTTTCATTATACTTTTTGCGTCAGCAATTATGTCACCATTTGTAATAGTTATATTAGAATCAAACTTATTAGTTACAGATACAATCTTGGCAGCTGCACGAGCATGCAAGCCAAGTTTATTTTTAATAATTAGTTCTTTTTTTTTCATTTTCAATCTTCATGATGCCTTCTTTGCCACCATCTATTGCTTTTTTAGTTAAAGCATTAAGAGACAGCTTGGGATAGTTAAAGATATTTAATAACATTGAAAGATTTACGCCAGAAACAACTCTTACATTTTTTGAATTACAAAATTCTCTTGCAATATTGCTTGGTGTAGATCCAAATAAATCTGTCAATATTAAAACACCTTTGCCTTCATCCAATACTTTTACGTATTGTTTAGTTAAACTTATCAGATCAATTGGTTGATCATAATGATCTACAGATAGAATCTCAGTACGTGTCGGAATAGAACCATAAGTTGATTTGGCTACGACTAATAATTGAGCGCCAATATCATTGTGAGTAAGAAGTAATAAGCCAACATTCATTTTAAATCTCTATCTTTAATTAAGATATTATTATATTTTGTCATCTTTTAAAAGAGAGATAATGTCTGATTCATTTTTAGCTTGTCTTAGATTTCCTCTCATAATTTTATTATCAAGCAATGATGCAATTTTTGATAAAATCTCTACATGTTCGTCTGACTCGTCATTAGGGACAAGTAGAGTAAATATAATGTCAACTTTTTTATTATCAACTGATTCGAAATCAACTGGAGTTTTCAATTTTAAAATCATTATTTTAGCATTTGTTAACTTATCGATTCTTGCATGTGGAATTGCAATACCATTACCAAATGCAGTTGTCCCTAATTTCTCTCTTTCATAAAGTTTAGAAAATATATCATCTGAGTTTGTTCCTGTAATCTCTGCCATAGATTTACTAATCAGCTCTAGAACACTTTTTTTGCTTTTCAATTCATAATCCAATAGAATTGAACCTTTATCCAAAAAATCATACAAATTCATATATTTCTATCTCGTTTTTCTTTTTGTTGATGATGGGATTGACAACGTTTCCCTATATTTTGTTATTGTTCTTCTGGCAACTTTTATTCCATTATTGCTTAAACTATTTGCAATTTCTAAATCACTTAGTGGTGCATCTTTATTTTCACCTGAAATAATTTTTTCTAACATCGATTTAATTGCCCTAGATGATACCATATTTCCAAAGTCTGTATTTAGCTCAGAAGAAAAGAAATATTTCATTTCAAAGACACCGCGAGATGTTTGCACATATTTATTATTTGTGCATCTTGAAATAGTTGATTCATGCATATCAATTGTTTTTGCAATATCTTTTAGTGTTAGTGGTTGCATTGCAATTTCTCCTTGGCTAAGAAAAGCTGCTTGTTTTTGAAATATCACCTTGGCAACCTTAAGTATTGTTATATTTCTATTTTGTAGTGCTTTTAAAAAAAATTTAGCATCCTGAAAATGTGTTTTAACATATTCACGGTCTTTTCCTAATGGAATATCTTTTATCAACTTTTGGTATGTTTTATTAATCCTGATTTTTGGATTAATTTCTGGGTTAAGCTCGCTTAGCCATTTTCCATCTTTTTTAGAAATAATTATATCTGGTATTATGTGTTCTTGTCTTAATGATTCAGAAATAATATTTCCTGGTTTAGGGTTAAGAGAGCGTACTAGCTGGATAGTTTTTGAATCAATCGTATCTCTTTTTGTAAATTCTAACATGAATGATTCAATGCTTGATGAGGATGGATTAATAGTGTCTTCTAACTTATTAATTATTTCTTTAACTTCAGAGAAATATTTATTATCTTTATGGTAATACTCCAGTTGTATCATTAGACAATCTTTTAATGATGTTGCTCCAACTCCAATTGGGTCTAAGTGTTGAATTTTATGCAGTACAGCAAAAATTTCTTGAAAATTTATTTCTAAATATTTTTTTAATAACAAAAATAAATCCTCCATGCTTTCTGTGAGATATCCATGATCATTGATATAGTCAATAATATTATAAGCAATAAACTGGTCATTTTGATTCATAGATGACAGTCTAATTTGCCACATTAGATATTCATGGAGTGTTTCATGCGTGGTTGACAATTGTTCATATGCTTCATTTGAATTACCATTATATTTTTCATTAGAATGAATTGAAGAGACTATAGGAACTTCTGAAGTTACCTCAATTAGTTCTGATGAATTTTCATTTTCTAGAAATGGATTAGATAAAATCTTTTCATCAATTTCTTTTTGGAGATCAAGTGAATTCAATTGTAGTAATTTTATTGCAAGCTGAATTTCTAAAGTCATAGCAAGCTTATTATTAATTGATATTGATTGTTTGACTTTCATATTCATAAACTAAAACCACTTCCTAAATAAACTTTTTGAACCATTTTATCTTTTATAATATCTTTAGGAGCACCGTGAGCAATCACTTTGCCATTATTTAAAATATAAGCATCATTACATACTTTCAATGTTTCTCTAACATTATGGTCCGTTATTAAAACACCAATACCAGATCGAGCAAGTTTTTTGATAATTTTTTGAATTCCAATAACTGACACAGGATCAATGCCAGCAAAAGGTTCGTCTAATAGTAAAAACTGGGGTTCAATTGCCAATGCCCTTGCTATTTCAACTCTTCTTCTTTCTCCGCCTGAAAGGCTTATCCCCATCGTATTAAGTATAGGACTAATTTGTAATATTTCCACTAAATCATCAAGCTTATCTTGTTTCTGCTGATCATCGAGGTCTTCGCGTGTTTCCAAAATAGCTAGAATATTATCTTTGGCAGAAAGGTTTCTAAAAATCGAGGCCTCTTGAGGGAGATAACTTATACCCATGTTGGACCTAATATGCATTGGTACGCTTGTAATATCATAATCATTAATTTTAATTTGACCATTATTACAATGAATCAAACCAACAATCATAAAGAAAGTTGTTGTTTTCCCAGCCCCATTAGGACCTAATAAACCAATTACTTTTTTAGTTTGTAAATTAATATCAATTCCATCAACAACCAATTTGTCGTCATATTTTTTAGATAGATTTGTGCAGCTTAATTCAGACATTATTTTATTAATTGGTTGCTTTTTTTGTTTTTAAAATAGTTTTCACTCTATTTTGAATTTGCATTTTATCATCATTTGGTTTTTTAATCACAACCCATGTTTTTTTTTCTAAATTATAAAGCATTTGGTCGCCCTCCAGCTGTTCTGATCGGTTGTCAGTATAAGACAATCTCTTAGCATTTGATAATATCTTTACATAGCCATTTTTAACATCTGCAATTACTCCATCGCCTGTGGTGGTTGAATTAGGTGTAATAATTGTTGCAAAAGCATCTGTTTCAATTATTTCATCTGATGGGTATAAAATTGCATTTGTAGTAGTAATTATTACTTCCTTGATGGAATCTATCCCAATCTTAGTAAGTACCACATGCTTAGTTAAATATATAGATTTAAATAATGAGTCTGGATCTAATGCATGAGACGCGCGGATGTGCCACGATTCAGTTTCTGTTGAGAGTATTTCCATTCTAGGCTCAATAATTTCAGATCTTTCATTATTTGGAAATCTTTCAAGTTTTTCACCCTTCAAAACCCAGCTTATTTGACCATGTGAATCTGTTTGCTCCATATGAAAATTATTTAAGAAATGATTAGATATCTTCTCATCATGATTATTAATAGAGTTGTAATTAAGAGCATTAGATAAAATATAATTCGCCCATGCCAAGAAAATAAAAACTATTGAAATTAACACAATATTTTTTTTTAATATTTTTACTAATAAAATATTATTTAAATTCATACTTTTTTTGCTAGATAAATTAAATCACAAACATCTCTGACAGCACCATGCCCGCCTAATCTTGGTGTTACCCAGTGAGCATTTTTTTTAACATTATTATAATTTGCATTTGGAACAGTTATTGCTAATCCAACATTTTTCATAAGTTCTATATCAACAACATCATCTCCAACAAAACAAACATCTTCAGTTTTATAGTGTTTAGAAAATATCTCCTTAAAGTCTGAAAACTTATCTCTTGAATTTTGTATAATTTTTTTAAAACCCAGATCTTTACAGCGATGTTCTACTGCTTTTGAATACCGTCCACTTATTACAGCAAATTCAATATTTAGTGTTTTAAGGATTACAAGACCATGTCCGTCTTGAGCTAAAAATTTTTTTGATTCAGTTCCATTTTCTGAAACATAGATTCCGCCATCAGTCAAAACTCCATCTACATCTAATATAAGTAATTTAATTTTACTAGCTTTTTCAATAACACTTTTATCAATATCATTCATTGCTGACAGATAGTCTTTCATTATTCAATTCCTGATTTTAAAAGCCCATTCAATGTTACTAAACCAATAAGCTGATTACTCTCATTAGTTACTAATAGTGATGTTATTTCTTTTTCTTCCATTATGTTCATTGCTTCTGCTGCCAATAAATCACCAGATATAGTGATTGGATTTTTTGTCATAAGGTCATAAATCATTAATTGAGAAACATCTGAATGGATTTTCAAGATTCTACGTAAATCACCATCAGTGAACAAACCCAGAATTTTTTTTGTTTTATTTAGAATTACAACAATTCCAAAGTTAAATTTTGTAATAATATCAATTGTTTTGATTAATTTAAGATTATCAGTCATGCAGGGAAGTTTTTTAATATACATAATATCTGAAACTTTTTTAAGTAACCTTTTACCAAGCATGCCTTGTGGGTGTGATTTTGCAAAATCTTTTGAGGTAAAACCTTTGCACTGTAAAAGAGTAATTGCAAGTGCATCTGAAATACTTAGAGCAGTTATGACACTCGAGGTAGGTGTTAAATTTAATGGGCAAGCCTCAACCTTAACTCCTGAATCTATAACTATATCTGATGCTTTTGATAAGGTTGATTTTTTTGATCCAGTGATTGATAGTATTGGGATTCTTAGAATTTTTAAAAGAGGAATTATAAGCAATAATTCTTTTGTTTCTCCTGAATTTGAATAGAAAATAACAATATCATTTTTAGAAATTACTCCCATGTCTCCATGAAGCGCCTCAGCAGCATGAAGAAATATAGATGGAGTGCCTGTACTTGAAAATGTGGCTGCTGACTTTGCAGCAATGTAGCCAGATTTTCCTAGACCTATAGTAATTACTTTCCCTTTGCAATCCATTATTACATCACATGCTTTATCAAAATTTGCATCAAGTTTGTTGGCAATTACATTAAGAGAGGATGCTTCTGATTTAATTACTTTATTTGCTATACTTCGTTTGTTAATTTTTTTCATAAAGAGATTCCATATAAGCTAAATTGATATGCAAAAAACAACACAACCAAACTTAAGCTCAAAATTTTAGTTATCAACCAATTATAGTTCTTGATTATAATATATAATGCCAAAGCTAGTCCAACTGTTGTAATGAATATCATTATCATCTCTCTAGGTAGATCTCCTTGAAGCATAATATTACCAGGACTTATTAAGCCAGCTAATCCTATCACTAAAGTAATATTAAATATATTGGAACCTAATATGTTTCCAAAAACAAAATCAATATGTTTTTTCCTCACAGATTCAATGCTGGCAGCTAATTCTGGTAAACTTGTGCCCACCGCAGTTATTGACAGACCTACAACATAATTTGAGATTCCAATTATTTTAGCAATTTCGATTGAACTATTCAAAAATAATTCAGTCCCTACTAAAAGTGATATCAATCCAATAAAGAATAAAAAAATTATATTACTCAAACTACCTTTAGATTCACCATCCATAGCTTTAGCATCATTATTTATATAAAAAAATAATTTATATAAATAAAATAATGGCAAAAGAGAAAAAATTAGGAATATCGAATTTAGACGTGAAAGAGTTCCGTTCATCAAAATAATAAATGTTACAGAGGTAATTATGATTAAGAAAATAAAAAACCCAATAATTTCTTTGTTGGGCCCTTGTTTGAAATTCATTTCACTAACTTTTATAAATAATATACTTATTGCGAATACTAGAGAAATATTTGCTATATTTGACCCCAATGCATTTCCTAAAGCTATATTGGGATTATTCTCAATGCTTGAGAGAATAGAAATTAATATTTCTGGAGAAGATGTAGCAAGCCCAATAAAAATAAAACTTGATATAAATCGTGAAATGTTAAAACGTTTAGAGAGCTTCTCAGTAGAGAATACTAAATAATTTGCTCCAAAACCTATTAAGGCAAGCCCAAAAATAAAATATAAAAAGATAGCATTGCTCATAGTTTAGCTATTCTAGCTTGTCTATAAATCAGTAGTCAATACTTTGCACATCTATTTCAAATTCTTCAGTATTTTTACCATCATTAACCAACTTGTCTCTTTGTTGCAAATATGATTCCCTTATAAATATATATTTATCTTGAGCAGCCGTATCAAGTATTTGAGTTGCACGTAGTAAATTAGATCTTATATCTACCACCTCAACAATTGAGAACATGTCTCTTTCTTCATGGTGTAGCTCAGTATAAATAGGTGATATACTTTTATTTACGGAACTATCCATAGCTAAACCTGGAGCATCTCTAAAAGTACTAGGCCCAAAGAAAGGCAGAACTATATATGGCCCTTGACCTATTCCCCAATATGCAAGCGTTTGCCCAAAATCTTCCTTATTTTTTTTGAGGCCGACATGGGTAGCTACATCAAAGATACCAAAGACACCAATGGTGCTATTAATAACTAATCTTGTAAAATCAAAACCTGCTTGCTTAAATTTAAACTGGAAAACATCATTCGCTATAGTATTTATTTCGCCAAGATTACTGAAAAAGTTTGATACCCCAGCTTCGATAGGATCGGGCGTAATATATTTATAAGTTTTGGCGATTGGCTCAAGAATATTGTCATCTACAATCTCATTGAAACCAAATATGACTCTATTCATTGGCTCTAACGGATCATGTTTAGCGCCACCAGTTGTACTACACCCTGATAGTAATAAAAGTATAGCTAGTGTTACAGGAATTATCCTTTGGTTTAAAGAAAGCATATGATTTGTATTGAAATATTGCATTATTTTTAGTTTAGTTATAGCATTAAATTTATCAATTTAATAATTATAGTATAGCACCGAAAAATGAAAAGATTTACATACATAATTACATTATTTTTTCTATTATCTTCAGCGCTCCTTGCAAAAGAATCAGCCAATACATTCTTAATAAAAACTGTTGAAGAAATATCAACATTTATTACAGAAAATAAAACTATGCTTGAAAATAATGAAGAATACCTTCGAACAAAAATTGATGAATTGGTTATTCCTAAATTAAATATTATCTTAATGTCTAAGATTGTTTTAGGAAGAGATAATTGGACATCATCAAATGATTACCAGAAAAGAGAATTCCAAAAGGCATTTCGTAGTTTAATGGTTAGAACTTATATGAAATCTCTCACAACCTTTGATGGAGAAAAAATTAAATACATGCCTTTTAAAGCAGGCAAAAGACCCGATATAGCTCGAGTTAATACAATCTATTTATTGTCAGATGGTGAATTACCTGTAAGTTATAGATTAAAATTTATTGAATCAGATGGATGGAAAGTATTTGATATCATAATTGATGGCGTAAGTTTACTCAAAAACTATAGAACGGATTTTCAAGAACACATTCAAAACAATGGTATTAATTCATTAATTGCACAACTTAATGGAGATGAATAAATTATCTTTATTTGTTTCCAAAAGGTTTAAAACTAATAATTAGTTTTGGTAATAATGTTAGTACAGCTAATAGAGCAATAAACATTGCGAGTCCGGTTAATAAACCAAAAATAATTGTTGGTATAAAATTAGATAGAACTAAAATAGAAAAGCCAAATATTATTGTGATACTTGTAAAAAATATTGCTCTTCCAATACTATCATGAGACATATATAAAGCTTTTTCATAATTTTTAGTCTTACTAAATTCTTCACGAAAACGATAAATATAATGGATACTATTATCTACTGCAATTCCAATTGTTATCGCAGCAATAGTAATAGTCATCATATCCAATGGAAGTTTTATTAAACCCATTAAACCTAACACAAAGATTGCCGCTAGGAGGTTAGGAATAATGCCAATTACTGATAAAAGCCAAGATTGAAATAAAATCATAAACATTAATCCAATACCAAGCATTACAAACCCTAATGAGAGTATTTGAGAATCAAATAAACTCTGAAGCATATTGTTATATAAAATTAGAACACCAGTCAAAATAAAACTATCTTTTTTAAAGCCTAGTTTATTTTCCATATCAAAATTAATTTTTTCTATAAATTCTTTTCTTCTGAGATCCTTTTTAGAATCCAAAATCCTAAGATTTATTCTTGCTTCATTCTCTTCAAAAGAGATATATGGGTCTACTGCCATTTCTTTTATTTTCTTAGGGGCTCTTTTATATAGAAGTGCCATCTCAAGGCTGTCTAATTTTTTTCCATCATTAATCTGTTCAGCTACTTTAATAGTTGATGCCAAAGACAATACTTTCCCTACTTCTGGGAGAGACTCCAAGTAATTATGAACAAGTTTAATTTGATTTATTTTACCTACAGTAAACCATTCCGAACTAACATCTGATTCATCATCATTTAATAGACCTTCGCCAAATTCATCATCAATTGATAAACTTTGACCAGGCTCATCACTAGTTAATTTATTAGTTGTTTTTATGTCTGAAAATTTTATTATTACATCAAGAGGAGTCGTTCCTCCTAATTTATCATCAATCTGTTTCATACCCTTATATATTTCTGTATCTGATTTGAAATAGTTTATAAAACTATTTTCTACTTTTAATTGAGTAATACCAAATATTGTTAGAAACAAAATAATGATGCTTGCAGCAATTATATAACCACCTTTTTTGATAGTTAGGTCAGCTAATATTTGAGTAAACTTAAATGAATTATTTTCTGGACGATCAAATTCTTTTTCTTTTTCTACGAGACATAAAATACATGGCAGCAATAGGAATGAAGTTAAGAATGTTACAATTAAGCCAAGCGTCATCATATAACCAAAATCTATGACAGGCTTGATATCACTAAAAATAAGTGAGGCAAAAGCAACTATTGTTGTTAATGCTGTATATAAACAGGGCCTTACCATTTTTGAAGTTGTTTCACATATATTGTCATATTGAGTATTGGATGTGTTTGTCGAAACCTGCCTATAGCGTACAATCAAATGAATATTCATTGATAATGTTAAAATTAACATAAGAGAAATGAAGTTTGATGATATTACGGTAACTTGCCAATCCAAAAGTCCTAATAATCCAATCATTATTGCTACAGCATAGACGCAACTTAAAAGTGGCAAGATAACCCATTTTAGTTTTTTAAATATTATTGTCAAAGTCACAATAATAAATATCAGCACACCTAAACCAAAATTTATTAAATCATTTCTTACATATGTAATCATGTCATCGGCTATCATAGGGATGCCGCCCATCCTTAATTCAACATTATTTTGATTCTCAAAATTAGATTTTACATTTCTTACATTTATAAGCATTTGATGAATGAAGTCATCATGCTCTGTCTTAATATTTTTATATTCTATTTTTAATCCATCAAGAATTTTTGTTTCTTCCAGATTTATAATTCCATTTAATTTTTTGTTATTTAAATTTGTTCGCAGATTACTTATGTCTGTTAGTTTAGGATTATTTTTGATATTTACTTGAAGAGCTGTTGTCTTTGAGTCCGCGCTAATTATTAAATTTTTATATATTGGACTATTCGTAATTTCTTTTTGTGCTTTCTCAATATCAACATTTCCAGAAAGCAAAGTAGGAACATTATCAACTATTTCAGAAATTGGTATATCCGAACTCTCTACCAGAGGGACATCCATAATTGACATCACAGATTCAACCCCATTAATTTTTAATAAATTATTTTTAAGTTTCGTAATTAAATCAAGATTGTCTCTATCAAACATACTACCTTCATTAGGTGTATATGTTATTACCAAGAATTCTTTGGTTTGATATCTCTGGGCGATATTTCGATATGTTATTAAATCCTTGTCATTCTCTAGTATTAAAGAATCTGCCGAAGCATCTAATTTAAAATCAGGTACAAAAAACAGCATAGACATAAGTATGAGAGCAAGTAATATCAAAACCCGTTTGGGATTTTTCAAGAGTATATCTAAATATAAGTGTGAAATTTCATTAATCATAGCATTATTGTTCATAAAATTTTAGAATATCGAATCAATGAGCTATTTAAAAGATAATTATGGATAAATTAATAATCAAAGGTATGGTGCCCCTCAATGGAGAGGTGTCAATTTCGGGAGCAAAAAATGCTGTTCTACCAATGTTATGTGCTTCAGTAATGACATCAGGCAGTCATGTAGTAATAAAGAATATCCCACACCTTCATGATGTTACAACTACCGTGAGATTACTTGGGCAGATGGGAGTAACCATAACCATGGATGATCAAATGAATATTGAATTAGATTCTTCGACGATTTCTAATTACTATGCTCCATATGAGCTTGTGAAGACAATGAGATCATCGATATTGGTCCTTGGCCCATTATTAGCAAGGTTTGGTTCTGCAAAAGTTTCATTGCCTGGTGGTTGTGCTATTGGTACTAGACCTGTAGATATGCATATTTCTGCATTAGAGAAAATGGGTGCAAAGTTTACTATTGAGAATGGCTATATATCTGCTAGTTGTAAAGAACTACATGGAGCAACAATCAACTTTCCGAAAATAACTGTTACAGGTACTGAGAATGTATTAATGGCAGCAACTATGGCAAAAGGAAAAACAATTATTAATAATTCAGCAAAGGAACCAGAAATAGTTGATCTGGCAAATTTCTTGATTGAAATGGGTTCTGACATCAAAGGTCACGGAACTAATAAGATTGAAATAAATGGTGTAGATAAATTAACAGGGGTCTCATATTCTGCGTTACCCGATAGGATAGAAACAGGTACTTTTCTTATTGCGGCAGCTATTACAGGTGGCAAAATTATAATCAAGAATACCATTTCTGCACATGTTGAAATCATCATTGAAAAGTTAAAAGAGGCTGGCGCTGAAATAACCACTACTGAAACAACAATTAGTCTTGATATGCATGGGAAAAGACCCAAACCAATAAATATAGAAACAGGACCTTATCCTCACTTTCCAACTGATATGCAGGCACAAATAACTGCATTAAATGCAATTGCAAAAGGCAATAGTAAAATTAAAGAAAATATCTTTGAAAATCGCTTTATGCATATACAAGAAATGACTAGAATGGGTGCTAAAATTAATATAGAAAAGAATTGTGCACATATAACTGGTATTGATGCTTTTGTAGGAGCTCCAGTTATGGCAACAGATTTAAGAGCTTCAGCAAGTTTAATTCTTGCTGCTCTTGCAGCGAATGGAACAACAGAAATTGAGAGAATATATCATATTGATAGAGGATATGATTGTATAGAAGAAAAACTTAAACAATTAGGTGCAGAAATTTTAAGGGTGCCAATGTAGGCATATTTATAAATGAAAAAATTAATATTAGCTATATCAAAAGGCAGAATACTAGATGAAGCTCTTGAAATACTGGAAAAATCAGGAGTTAAATGCAATGAATCTCCGTCTATATCAAGAAAGCTTATTTTTAAAACTAATTTAAAGTTTTTGGAAATCATTATTGTGAGAGCTAGCGATGTGCCGATTTATATTGAATCTGGAAAGGTTGATTTAGGCATAGTAGGAAAAGACACATTATTAGAATCAAATGCAAATAATCATTTAAGAATTGCAGATTTAAATATTGCGGCGTGTAAACTTGTGGTGGCAGGTAAAAATGGTAAGAAACTTTCAAGTAATATGAAAGTGGCAACAAAATATCCAAACATTACTAAAAGATTTTTTCATAAGAAAGGTTTGCCTTGTTCAGTATTAAAACTTTATGGGTCAATTGAGCTTGCAGCTGTTCTTGGTATGGCCGATGTTGTAGTTGACTTAGTTGAATCTGGACAGACATTAAAGCAAAATGGACTAAAAGAAATCGAAATAATACAAAAAATTACTTCATTATTAATTGTGAATAAAAGCTCATATAAGTTTAATAAAAACCAAATAACTGACTTCATGAAACTTTTGAATTTAGGTTAATCAATATGACTATTAGTAAGTTAACAGATGATCTTAAAATCTCTTCAATGAGAGAATTAATAACGCCTAAAGAAATTATCAACGAACTTCCCATGTCAACTCGAGCAGTTGAAACAGTAGTTGAAACAAGACAAGAAATAATTAATATCTTAAATCGTAAAGATAAAAGACTACTACTAATTGTTGGGCCTTGCTCTATTCATGATGTTACAGCAGCTCATGAATATGCAGAGCGACTCTTAGCAGTTAAAAAAGATGTTAGTGAAAATATACTAATAATTATGCGAGTTTATTTTGAGAAACCTAGAACAGTTATTGGCTGGAAAGGTCTGATTAATGATCCAGATTTGGATAATAGTTTTAATATAAATAAAGGAATAAAGATTGCTAGGAAATTACTTATTGATCTAGCTGAAATGGGAGTTCCTTCTGGACATGAGTATTTAGATTTAATAAGTCCTCAATATGTATCAGATTTAGTTTGTTGGGGGGCTATAGGCGCAAGGACTACTGAAAGTCAGAGCCATAGAGAATTAGCATCTGGTTTATCTTGCCCAGTAGGGTTTAAAAATGGGACAGACGGAGGCATACAAATCGCGATTGATGCAATTAAAGCAGCTAGCAAGGAGCATAATTTTTTATCTGTTACAAAAGAAGGAAAATCAGCAATATTCTCAACAACGGGAAATAAAGATTGTCATATTATTTTAAGAGGTGGAAAAAATACAAATTATGGAGCTCAAGATGTGGAGGCAGTTTCAAAAGCTCTAGATAAAAACTCTTTAGATCCACAAATTATGATAGATGCTAGCCATGCTAATAGTAAAAAAGATTTTCAAAAACAAAGATTGGTAGCGGAAGATATTGCTGAACAAATTTTAAATGGAAATAAAAATATTTTTGGCGTTATGTTGGAAAGTAATTTATTAGAAGGGAAACAAGATATTTCTAATAAAGACAATCTTGTATATGGAAAAAGTATTACAGATGCGTGTATTGGATGGGATGAGACTGAAGAGTTGATTCGCTTATTATCTGATGCTTCAAAAAGCAGAATCAAAGGTTGAACAAATGACAATAAAAATTACCTCTCTCGATACTAAAAATAAAAACTTTGCAAAAATATTCTCAGATAAAACAAGAATTAATAAAAGTTTAAATTCTAAAGTTCTAAACCAAGTTACAAAAATTGTATCTGATATAAAAAAGAATGGTGATGTTTCTCTAATAAAATATATCAAGAAGTTTGATGGTTATAAGCCAAAAAATATGAAAAATATTGCTATTACAAATCTCGAAATTAAAAAAGCATATAATTTTGTTTCCAAAGGAGAAATTGTTAATTTAAAAAAGGCTATAAATAGAATCTATAAGTTTTCAAGAAAACAATTATCTACTAGTTGGATAGAGAAAAAAGATAATACAAGCTTGGGCGAGAAAGTTACTCCAATAGAATCTGTAGGAATTTATGTTCCCGGGGGGAAAGCTTCTTATCCGTCAACTGTGATAATGAACACAATACCCGCAAAAATAGCTGGAGTTGAAAGAGTTATTATGACTTGTCCAATGAGCAATATAAGAGATCATAGTTTAGCAATTGTAGCAGCTGACTTATGTGGAGTTGACAAGATATTTAGAGTTGGTGGAGCACATGCAATTGCTGCTCTCGCATATGGAACCAAAAGTATTCTAAAAGTAGATAAAATTGTTGGGCCAGGTAATTTGTATGTTGCTCTTGCTAAAAAGACCGTTTTTGGTGATGTAGGGATTGATAATATAGCAGGACCATCGGAAGTAATTATAATTGCTGATAGTAGCAATAATCCAGATTGGGTGGCAATGGATTTATTCTCTCAAGCAGAACATGATGAGCTTGCGCAATCAGTAATGATAACTACAAGCGCATCATTCATTAAAGCAGTAAAGAATTCTATGTCTAAATTAATTTCTAGCTTACCAAGAAAAAAAATAATTCTTGAATCGCTTAATAACAGAGGTATGCTCATAAAAGCTAAAAGTAATAATGAAATTTGCACTATTGTTAATAAAATAGCACCTGAACACTTAGAAATTATGTGTAAGAATAATAAGTCAATTTTGAAATCAATTAAAAATGCTGGCGCGATATTTTTAGGTGAATTTAGCCCAGAGGTTTTTGGAGATTATTGTGCTGGGCCAAATCATGTTCTTCCAACATCTGGATCCGCTAGATTTTCTTCGCCTTTGGGTGTTTATGATTTTCAGAAACGCTCAAGTATTATTGAAATTTCTAAAGCTACAGCCGACCAATTAAGTAAAATTGCATCTTCAATGGCAAGTGCAGAAGGTTTACAGGCGCATGCGATATCTGCATCTTATAGAAGCAAAAATAAAAACTAAATATAGATTCATATACTAGCAATATAAAATTATTTTATATTTATATGAATTTTTTTTGAATATAATGGTCTTGAGTGTGGAGTATGGAGATAATCTCCTAATAAAAGTTGCAGACTATGTGGACCCTTTAGTAAATTTAACTCAGTTTCTGTTTGACCTTTTCCATAGTGGATATAATTTTCATTTGATGGAATTGGCCTAGATAAATCCGGCAACTCTTCAATATCAATCAATAAATGATGGTGACCAGAATTTTTTTTTTGAACACCAGCTGGAACAATGTCTACATTGATATGTCCAAATATAACTTTAAATTGATTATTCACTGTAGCTCCATCGATTGGGCTAATAATATATACTTTTGCGTTAGAATCTGATTCTGATATAGAGTTCTCAGGAGCACCTGCAGCATATATGTTAGATATAAAAAAGAATGCTATCGGTATGATATAAAAAAATGATAAGTTAAAAATACATTTAAAAAATTTCATATTAAAAAATTTGTTCTGTAATTATAACAGACTTCCTCCGCAACTACTACCTGCTCCAGCAGTACAACCATAACAATGATCAGCAATATTTATCCTTTTTTTAGATTCCAACTTATCAATGATGCTAATATGTTTTTTTTCAGAATTAGATAAGTTGATTCCCAGCATCTGATTAAAATCACAATCATAAACATATCCAAGATAATCAATGCTAATCATTGATTTACACATCACATGTTTTAAAGCTTCGCTTGAGAAAGATTTTTTTAATAACTCCATATATGAATTAAAAGACCCTTTAGAGATAAGTGTACTACCGAATCTTGCAATAGGCATGTTTGTTATAGTAAATAAGGAATGAAACAAAATTCCATAGTTATCAAATAAATATTTCTTATAAGATGATTCTAAAGATTTTTGATTAGGTGGTAAAGTTGGTCCTTGAGGATTATATACTAAATTTAATTTTAAATTTTTATCAAGGCCATATCCTATTTTATTTAATTTTTGCAATACTTTTATACTTTTTTTAAAAACACCATTTCCTCTTTGGGCATCTACATTCTTTTCTTGGTAACATGGTAATGAGGCTATAATTTCAATATTATTTTTTTTAAAAAAACTGAAAAGATAAGATTTACCAGGTTCCAATAAAACTGTTAAATTACACCTATCAATTACATGGCAGTTTAATTTTTTAACACTTTTTACCAGAAAATCAAAATGGGGATTTAGTTCAGGAGCACCGCCAGTCAAATCAACTATTTTAATATTAAATTTTTTTATAAACCCTATGATTTGATTAATTGTTTCAAGAGTCATCATCTCTTTTCTCTTTGGTCCAGCATTAACATGGCAATGTAGACAAGTTTGATTGCACTTATATCCTAAATTTATTTGGACAGTACTTAGTTTACCTCGAAAAATATCAGGGAATTCAGTTTTCTTTAATAATGGGTAAACATCATGCATTACTTGTTTCTCGATGATATAATATTTTGATATTATCATGAAAGACGACTTTATAAATCAAATTAAACCATTATTTCCGAAAGTTGACTACTGCTCCTTCAGGTTTGTAAATAGATATACTAATATAATTTCGGCAACAAGAAATGTTGTAGAACCTATTATTATGTCTGAAGATGATGGACTGATGGTGAGTATTTTTCATAACGGTGGTTATGGTTATGGAGCGACGAGTGATTTAACTAAAAAAGGAATTATGAATGCAGTTAAGCATGCAATGGATTGGGCTTCTTTCTCTAAAAATAATCTTACATATTTGCCTGATTTAACAAAATTAAAAAAACACATAGGGAATTATTTTACCAATGAAGAAAACAAATGGTCGCAAACATCAACTAAAGAAAAAGCTGATTTTCTGCTAAATGTAAATAAGGCTCTCAAACAAAAGCCTTCAATATCTAATTGGGGAGCAAGTTTAAAATTTAACAAGATAGAAACTCTATTTTTAGATACAAATGATTCACATATAAGACAAAATATTTCTTATTTATTACCACAAATTGTTGTATCTGCTGAATATAAAAAGGAAATTCAAACAAGAACTTTTGGAGGACATGCTCATGCAAGACAAGTTGGGTATGATTTTATTGATAGTATTGAAATGATTGAGAAAGCAAAAGAACTTTCTGAAGAGGCTATAGAGTTATCTAGAGCACCTAATTGTGAAAATAAAACAACTCAGGTAGTTATTGCCCCTGATCAAATGATACTTCAAGTCCATGAATCTATAGGACATCCTTTAGAGTTAGATAGAATATTGGGAGATGAACGAAATTATGCGGGATCAAGTTTTGTCACACCCGAGATGTTTGGAAACTATAAATACGGCTCTGAACATTTAAATGTTACATTCAACCCAACAGTTCCTTCAGAGCTTGCAACTTGTAAGTTTGATGATGATGGCACGGACGCTAAAAAACAATATTTAATTAAAGATGGTGTCCTTATAAGACCTATAGGGGGCTTTTTCTCAAGTCAGCGCTTAGGTTTAAATCATGTGGCATGTTCCAGAGCTTCCAATTGGAATCGACCACCAATAGATCGGATGGGTAATATTAATTTAGAACCAGGGAAAGATAGCTTCAACGATATTATAACTTCGGTTGAAGATGGGATTTATCTAGAAACTAATAATTCATGGTCTATAGATGATAAGAGAAATAAGTTTCAATTTGGTTGTGAAAAAGGAACAATAATTAAGAATGGAAAATTAAAAGGCATTGTAAAAAATCCTAGTTACAGAGGCATTACTGAAACTTTTTGGCAAAACTTATTAAAAGTAGGAAACAATGAAACGAATAAAATTCTTGGTACTTCTAATTGCGGGAAAGGGGAACCTAATCAAACAATATTTGTAGGACATTCAACACCGGTTTGTTTATTTGGCAATGTTGAGATTTTTGGTGGAATCTCATGAGAGATTATTTTAAAAAGCTATCTGAGATATTATTCAATAGACTTGTAAGCAATGAAATATTGATTTTAAATTTTGAAGCAGAGCAAACTGATTTCATAAGATTTAATCATTCTAAAATAAGACAAGCGGGAAATGTAAAACAAGCGACCCTCACACTGAATCTTGTTAAATTTAAAAATAAAACTTTAACATCTGTTATGCGATTAAATCTAGATTTAGATAGAGATACTAAGCTTCTTGAAAGAACTTTAAACTTTTTGCGTAGAGAGATTCCTGAATTACATGAAGACCCTTATTTAATGTATGAAAGAAATATAAACTCTACAGAGAATAATGAAAACAACAATAAACTAGATAGTAAAGAGATTACTGAAAATATTATAACCAGTTTTTCTTCTACAGACATGGTAGGAATTTTAGCTAGTGGATCAATCATAAAGGGTTTTGCAAATTCTTTGGGACAATTTAATTGGCATGAAAACTATTCATTTAATTTTGATTGGTCAATGTACACAGAGTCTGGTAAAGCTGTAAAACAAAATTATTCTAATCAAAGATGGAATCAGGATACTTTTAAAAAATTACTTATAGAATGTAAACAAAAACTTGAAGTAATTGATAATAAAGAGGAGCTTATAAAGCCTGGTGATTATAAAGTCTACCTTTCCCCACCGGCCTTAAATGAAATTATTGAGATGTTGTCATGGGGAGGATTTAGTTACAAAGCAAATAAGATTGGGACTAGTCCCCTACATTTGATGTTTAAAGGCGAGAGAAGGTTTGATGATATGGTAAATATATCAGAAAATCTATCAACTGGAATTTCACCCAGGTTTCATAAAGATGGTTTCATAAAGCCAGAGAAAATAGATTTAGTTGTTAATGGTGATTATAATAAATCTTTAATTTCACCACGCTCAGCACTAGAATATTCTGTTAATCATAATGCAGCTGAATATTATGAGTCTCCTGTATCTATAGAGCTTAAACCCGGAACTATTAAACATGATGATGTTTTGAATTCACTAAAGGATGGGATTTATTTGAGCAATCTTTGGTATTTAAATTTTTCTGATCGTAATAACGGAAGAATCACAGGATTAACAAGGTTTGGATGTTTTAAAATTAAAGGTGGTGAATATCAAGGACCAATTAATACTATGAGATTCGATGAAACAGTTTATAATATTTTTGGCAATAAGCTGTTAGGATTAACTGATACCCAACAACTCCTTATGGATAGTAGTACATATGAAGAGAGATCCACTCATAGCGCAACACTACCTGGGGCGCTGGTAGATGAATTTAAAATGACCTTATAACTATGATAAGAACAAGATTTGCTCCAAGCCCAACAGGATGGTTACATATAGGTGGCGTGAGAACAGCTCTATTTTCATGGTTATTTGCTAAAAGCCAAAAAGGGGAGTTTGTTATAAGAATTGACGACACAGACACAACTAGAAGTAGCAAAGAATATTGTTCTTCAATTATTAGCGCTTTAAACTTGCTTGGAATGAATTCTGATAAAGATCTTGTATATCAATCAAAACGTTTTGATATCTATATTGATAAAATTGAAAAACTTTTAGAAGAAAATAAAGCATATTATGACAAAGTAGAAGTTAACGAAAAAACAAAAGATACAGATCTTGAAATACAATTTAATAATAGACTTAATAAAGAAGGACATGTTATTAGATTTAGGAATCAAAAAGAAAATAAAATAAAATTAAAAGATTTAATCCATGGTGAAATAATATTTGAGCCAAAAACTTTTCATGATGTCGTTATACTTAGATCTAACGGAGTACCGACATATAATTTAACATCCGTAGTTGATGATATAAGCATGGATATATCACATGTCATAAGAGGAGATGACCATTTAAGCAATACAGCTATTCAAATTAATATGTTTAATGCATTTAATAGAACTGTTCCTCAGTTTGCTCATTTGCCCATGATTCACGGAAAAGATGGCAAAAGATTATCAAAAAGACATGGCGCAGTTGATATAAATACTTTTATTGATGATGGGTATTTAAAGGAAGCGCTTATTAACTATCTTGCTAGAACAGGGTGGTCGCATGGAGATCAAGAAATATTCTCCATGGATGAATTGAAAGAATTATTTACAATAGATAGGGTTACAAAATCTGCCGCAATATTTGATCATGATAAATTAAATTGGTTAAACCAATATTATATAAAAAACAAAGAGATTAATGAAATTGCCGAGATGATCTTACCTTATCTAGATTTAATAAATATAAAAGTAGACGATAGAAATTACCTTGAGGATATTTTAAGACTTGGCATTGAAAGAGACTTTAACTTAAAAAATATTGCAGAAGGGCTACAATATTACTTTACCGAGAATATTGATTATAATAATGATATATCTTATAAACCTGACTCTGCATTATCAGTAAAAATTCTTGAAAAGGTTTTAGAAAGATTTAGCTCTATAGAGTTTTCTGATAAGAAATTAATTAATGAAAACATCAAAGATGTTTGCCAAGAGCTAACAATTAAATTCAAAGATATAGGACCAGTTCTTCGGTTCGGTCTTACTGGAAGGTTAAAAGCTCCGTCTATAGATGCTTTATGTTATGTTTTAGGAAAAGATAAATCGTTAAAAAGATTGAGTGATTTTAAATTATTTCTTGAATCTAATTAAAACTTTAAAATTTATTAAGTTTTATGTTATAGATAAAATAGGTATCATAATTATTATCATTTTATAAAATTAATATGTATAATCAGTTCTTATTAAAAATCAAATTATTTATAGATATTAAGTCCCCATCGTCTAGAGGCCTAGGACACCGGGTTTTCATCTCGGCAACAGGGGTTCGACTCCCCTTGGGGACGCATAACTAACAACAAATCAAGTGAAAATATCCTCAAAAATATATGAAAGAACCTAATCAAAAATTCTGCTCTAATTGTGGTTCAGATATTATTATCAAAATCCCCGAAGGAGATAACCTGAAGAGAGCTGTATGTGATAATTGTGGCGCTATTTTCTATGAAAACCCTAAAGTCGTTGCCGGCTGTATATTAGAATGGGAAGGAAAAATTTTATTATGTAAAAGAGCAAATGAACCAAGATCTGGCTATTGGACTTTACCGGCAGGTTTTCTTGAAAATGAAGAGACTGTAGAAGAGGGTGCTTTAAGGGAAAGTTGGGAAGAAGCAAGAGCTAGGTCTGAAGAGATAAAACTTTTTATGATGTGTAACCTTCCTCATATTAGTCAAATTTACATGATCTATCATGGTTTTTTAGTTGATGGCAAATATGATGTTGGCCCTGAAAGTTCAGAAGTAAGGCTTTTCTCTGAAGAAGAGGTTCCATGGGCTGATATTGCTTTCACTGTCATAGAAAAAACAATTAAATTTTATTATCAAGATGTTAAAAAGGGTAACATTGACATTCATTTTGATACTATAATAAAAACACGATGATATTTGTCAAAAGATTTTTTTTAGTATTGCTTCTTATAATATTACCAATCAATTCTATGGCACATCAGAGCCAAGAAGAAAGAATGAAGTTTTGGAAGGAATACTATAATCCAAAATTAGAAGTTACTCAGCCAGCAGTCCCGTCTGTAAAGATTAATTTAAATAAAATAGGTCCTTTTTTTCAACTCCAAACTAATGTAGGTAATTTTAAACTCACTCCAGACCAAGATATGAAGAACGACAATACATGGACAGGTTATGGAAAACTTTTTATTAATGGGAAGTTTATTACAAGGATTTATAATAAGTATTTATTTTTAAAAAGTATCCCAATCGGAGAGAACGAAATAAAAGTAATACTTAGTAGCAACATGGATGCAGATCTAACATATAGGAATGAAATTATAAGTGATAGTATAATTATAAGATTCCCTGAATATAACTTCGCAGAGGCAAGATCGAAAGCATATGGTTTATACATACAGTGTGAGTTTTCTGATAATGGCCAAAAAAATAAAACAAAACTCGCGAACAAAGGGTTGGCAGTTTCAGAATCTTCAGAATTTTTACAATGTCGCCATGATAGCCAAAAGAACACACTTGACTCTTTTAAGAAAGAGATGAGTAAAATTCAATTAGCTCACTATGAGATTACCTTAGATGCTTTTCAAAAACGTATTAAACTATGGAAGTCATTTGAGAATAATGAAATTAATATTTCTAATGCAAGAAAAAAAAATACTCTGATTGAGAATAATATTGATATACAAATGCAAGAGAAAATATCACAAGGGTCTAAAAAATAATTATGGATTATGATTTTATAGCATTATTTTTAAATGCTTATCAAATAACTTCGCAGGTAATGTTTCCAATTTTGGTCTTTATATTAATTTTATTAATTAAAGACTTGAATAGATATGGAAAAGTTTCAGAGCAAATAAAACTTAAACTCAATGATTTAAGTGAATCTATCGAATCTACAGGGTTTAAGAAAAATGCGAATGAAAAAGATTTCTCATATATAGAAAGATATCTATCTAAAAAAAAGAAATAAAAGATTAAAATGACTTGATGAGACTGAATACTTTTTCTTCATCTAAATCATACATACAAATATTTTTTGGACAACTTTTTATAATATCAGTATCGTAACATGGGCTACATTTTAAATTTAAAGATGCAATTCTTACATTATTATTATCAGTTTTGAAGGGTGAGGATTGAAATGAATTTGTTGGCCCATGAATTGAGACAATATTCTTTGCTGCTGCACCAGCAACATGCACACTACCACTATCGGTTGCCACAACACAATCTGATAATTTCATAATACTTATTAATTCTGGGATTGATGTCATGCCAGATAAATCAAAGACTCTTTCATTAAGAGGATGAAAGGTTTTAAAATATTTTTGCTCATCTTTATTCCCTACAAGCAGTATATTTAAAACTGTTTCATTGATAATCTTGTTGATTAGTTTTTTCCAGTTACCCTCTGGCCATGACCGGTAGCCTCTATGATTTTTATTGCCAACATGACTATTAGTTGGGCAAAGTACTATATATTCTTTATTAACAGGAAATTTATTTTTTATATTATTGATGTCTTCTCCTATAATTGATGGTTTGGCTTGAGTTTTATCATATTTATTATAAAAACTATCTAAAATTCTCAATTGATGATTAACTCTATGTTCTTCAAAGATATCATCATTAATAAATTTATATGGCATTCCAATTTTTTCTCGCGATCTAGAATATTTAACAATATCATTAAATTTATTACTAATTTCAAGATTAAGAATCAAATCAAAAGGATGAAACAAAGAATCCAATATAATTCTGAATTTATCTATATTTAAAAAAAATGGTAGTTTTGTATGTCTGAGTGAATAAACTTTTTTTACTCTACTATCAAATTTAAATAATTCACAGATTCCTGGTTTAGATACCCAATATATTTCAACCGATGATCCATATAACTCCATCAATGGTTTAATGACTGATGTTGCATCAATCGTATCACCTAAGAGTCCACATCTTATTACTAAGACTTTTTTATTTTGTTTTATCATGGTTTCTAGTTTAAAATATACCCTAAATTACATATCAACTTGTAGTTATATTTTAACCAATAAAGGATTCAATTAAAACTTATGGCTCACTGGATTAGATTCGATTATAAAAATAATGAATGTATTGGTATACAAAAAGGTAAAAAAATAGAAATTTATAATGGAGATATATTTAATAATCCACCAAAAACAGAAATAGTTATCGACATAAATGAAACGACTCCGCTGAATCCATGTAATCCATCAAAAATTATAGCTCTGTGGAATAATTATAAAACACTAGCTGATGAAAAAGGTTTGTCAAAATCTAAAAACCCTCTATACCTTAATAAAGCTATCTCATGTATTCTAGAACCCGGCAAAGATATAATTAGACCAAAATTTTATAATGAAGCTGTTTTTTATGAGGGAGAACTAGGAATTGTTATTGGCAAAGAATGCAAGGATGTAGAAATTGATAGAGCAGAAAGTTATATTTTTGGTTATACATGTATAAACGATGTGACCGCCATGGATATAGTAAAGAAGGATAGCAGTTTTGATCAATGGACTAGATCTAAAAGTTTTGACACTTTCGGAATATTTGGGCCTGGTATTGAAACTGATATTAACCCAATGAATTTACAAATAAAGTCTCGCCTTAATGATAAAATTGTTCAAGACTACAATACAAATGATATGTTTTTCAATGTTTTTGAGATTGTGAGTTTCTTATCTAAGGATATGAGTTTGCTTCCAGGTGACATTATTGCTTGTGGAACTAATGTTGGGCTTGGACCTATGGAACATAATGATAATATAGAAATCAATATTGAAGGCATTGGGCAAGTAAAAAATAAGTTTGTTTAGTTTTTATCTTCTTTTCCAAACATCTGATGAACCCACTGGCCTTGGCTCTGGCTTAGCGTCATAATTAATATTTTCAAAACCATTATAGACTAGGAAATGCTTTCCTTTTGCTCTTCCTATTAATGTTACACCAGTTTCTTTTGCAACATTAAGCCCCATTTCAGTTATGCCTGAACGAGATATTAAATAAGGAATATTCATTTGGGAAACTTTTATAACCATTTCAGACGTTAATCTTCCTGTGGTATAAAATATTTTATTTTTACTTTCAATATCATTCAACCACATATTTCCGGCAATAGCGTCGACTGCATTATGCCTCCCTACATCCTCAATGAAATCTATAATTTTTTTTTCATCACAAATTGCACAACCATGTACTGCACCTGATTGACGATAAATCTCATTTTTATCATGTAGAAGTTTTAATAAGCTATATATTGTTGATTGATTAAGTTTTTTTGAAGTAATCTCTTTATTTTTCAAATCATCCCAAACACCACCAAATGTTGTTCCTTGGCCGCATCCAGAAGTAACAACTTTATGGGTTAATTTGTTTTGGAAATCTTTTAAGGGAGCAATGGTTTTTACAGCAGCTGAATTTACATCCCAATCAACATGCACTGACTCAAGTTCTGATAAATTATCTATGAATCCTTGATTTCTTAAATATCCAATTACCAATGATTCTGGATAGTGACCAAGCGTCATGAGCGTCACAACTTCTTTCTTGTTAACATAAATTGTTAATGGCAATTCCCCTGTAACTGGAAAATTCTTTATATTATTATATTCATCTCGTACTTCAATATTTTGAGTGACAGGTCTCATAGAGTTCGTGATAAAAGGTCTTTTTGTTTTATTACCAACCATTATCTGTTAAATTATATTACAAATTGACTGGTTAAACGATGAGATTTTTTTTAATTCCTATACTCTTAATTTTTACACTAAATGCTCATGCGGAAGTAATGAGGGTAATAATTTTAGGGTCAGGAACTCCAAGACCAAATATTGAGAGATTTAGTCAGTCAATACTTATTGAAGTTAATGATGAAAAATTATTATTTGATTCTGGCAGGGGAGCGACAATTAGACTTAATCAAGCAAACATTCCTCTTAAAGAAATTAAAAAAGTTTTCCTAACGCACCTTCATTCTGACCATACCATTGGTTTATCAGATATTATCATGACGGGATGGATTTATCAGAGAGATGGAGTTCTAAATATCTATGGACCTAAAGGTACAATTGGACTTGTAGACAATTTAAAGAAAGCATATTCAGAAGATATTTCAATACGCACAGTTCCACCAGAAAATCATAGTCTTGAAGGACTAAAAACAAAAGTAATAGAAATAGAAGAAGGTCTAATTTATCAAAAGGAAAAGTTAAAAGTTTATGCTATTAGAGTTGATCATGGAGGGGGAGTAAAAAATGCTTTTGGATATAAAATTGTAAATGATGATCAATCTATCGTTATATCGGGTGATACGAATTATTCTTCTAACCTTATTAAACACGCAAAGTATTGTGATGTATTAATACATGAAATTGCATCTGCTCCTGAAAAATTAATAAAGAAAAATGCAAAAATACAAGGTCTTATGAATTATCATACCACTCCAGGTGAAATGGCCAGGGTTATTGAGAGTGTAAAACCCAGGTTAACAATTTTAACTCATATTCTTGCTTTGGGTGGGGTTAGTGAAAAAAGTATTGTCAAAAAAATAAAAAACCTAAATAAGAAAAGTTATAAAATCATCATGGCATATGATCTTATGGCAATAGATGTAAAAAAAGATATTCAAATATATTCTTTAGATTACTCAAATGATCCAAAAAATTAAACCACAATTAATTGGCATATTAAATATTACTGAAGATAGCTTTCATGATGCTGGTAAATATCTTAATACAGATAAAGCAATGAAACAAATAGACGATATGGTTCTCCATGGTGCAAATATAATTGATATAGGAGCTGAATCTACTAGATCAGGTTTTAATAATATAAGTGAGCAAACCCAGCTTCAAAGAACCATGCCGTTAGTCGAGGAAATTAATAAGAATTATACTGACATAGAAATAAGCATAGACACTAGGTCAAGCGTAGTTGCACATGACGCACTCAAGAGAGGAGCTTCAATAGTAAATGATGTTTCATCTGGTACTTATGATTCAAGAATGCTAAGTGTTGTATCTGATTTTGATGCTAAAATAATTCTTACTCATATGCCTGAAGAACATCAAAATAATAAAATTATTGATTCTGACGACATAATAAATGATATTAAAAAATATTTTAATCAGAGAATATCTGAAGCTATTTCCTCAGGTATTTCCGAAAAAAAAATTATAGTTGACCCAGGTATATCTTTTGGCAAAAGTGGTGAAGACAATATTAAAATTATCAGAGATATTGGAAGTCTTGTTAAAGAATTTGAAAGAGTATGTTTAGGTGTGAGTAATAAAAGATTTGCATCAAAAATATTTAGTCAATTTAAAGATGAAGATATGTATATAGCTTCGCTAGCTATTACAGCTTTTGCTACATGCAAAGGTGTTATGTTTTTGCGTGTACATGAAATCGATGCCAATAAAGATGCATTAGAAGTTGCATGGAAAACTCTAAATTTATAATATTTGTATTAAGGTTTTTTCAAGTTCATTAACAAACTTTTTGTTATCATAAAAATCATTAAAAGCTGATCCAGAAGAGAGTTTGTAAACAAGGTTTTCTTTATATTTTTCATCAAGGCATATCTTTTTAACCTTATCCTTATACTCAGCAAGATTTTTACAAACAAGTTCGTTTAGATTAAAAGTATTTAATAAACTAGTCGATACTCTAGATGCAAAATGATTGCCGGTTACTGTAACCACTGGAACACCAGATTGTAATGCGTCAGTGGTTGTAGTATGCCCATTATAAATTCTTGTATCTAATACTATGTCCGCAAGCTTGAGTCTTTCCATATGTTCACTTCTAGAGACTCTTTTAGCAAATATAATTCTATCAGAATATATATTTCTTTTTTTTGCATACTCTAAAAGATTTAATTGTGCCGTTTTATTGTCCTCCAATAGCCATATAATAGATTCAGGAAGTTCCTCTAATATTTCAAGCCAACAATTAAACATTTTTTCATCAATTTTAAATGATTGATTAAAATTTGATAATATAAAACCATTATTAGGCAAACCATAGTCTTCTTTATTTTTATTACACTTATCAAGATTTTGGTTTCCGTTATTGATTTGGTAGCATCTTGGTAAATATAAAAAATTTTCAGAATAATATTTTTGACTTTCTTTGGGTGTTACAGTTTTATCAGTAATAATATAATCATAACAATCATGGCCAGAAGTCCCCGGAAAACCAAGATATGAAATAATTTTTTTAGATGGTTTAGCTTTTAGGATATTAATATGATTGTTTGTGATTAGAATAGTAAGGTCTATCAATATATCTAAATCATAACTATGAATAAGATTTATGGAATCAAACTCATTAATTTCATTAAGATCGACAAATGCATCGACATTTTTTTCTAATGCATCTTTAATTTCTAGTTCATGATTAAATGAGAATATATAAATTTCAAATTTTTCTCTATTATGGTTTTTAAATAAATTTTTAGTAAGATGATATGTAGGATGATTTCTAAATTCACCACAAATATAACCAATTTTTATTTTAGATTTTTTAACATTTATATTTTTTTCTTTTAAAACAATCTTTTGGGCAACATGTTTTTTCTCCCATGATAATGCAACTTTATAGTTAAGCTTTTCATCATCTGATCTGCTAACATTTAAAAAAGGATGTTCTTCTCCATCGCCAATCAATGAATCAAGTTTCATACCAATTTCATCAATTTCATTCCAATTACAAGTATCTTGATAAATCCTGAATAATAAGACCAATGCTTTTGAATTAATATTATCAATCTCAAGAATATGTTTTACTGAATTAATAGCGTTATCATAATCCTGCGTTCTTTCGAGAGATAGAGCATAATTATAATGTGCATCAATATAATAAGAATCTAAGTTAATAGCATGTTGAGCATGGGAAGAAGATTTTTCATAATCTTCATAATCCAAATATATTGCCGCTAGATTATTATGAGCTTCTTTAGAATCATGTATAGATAAAGATTTTAAAAAGTAATGCTCAGCTTTTTTTGTATCCCCATTAAGCTTATATATGTTCCCTGCATTAATTAGAAGAGAGGGCTGATTAGGATAGTCTTCAATTGCATTTTCAATGATTGTCAGCGCAGTTAAATAATCTTGGCTATTTATTTGATTTTTTATGTCAGAAATATAATCATCTAATGATTTCTTATTTGACATTATTAATATTAATGAGTGGTATTCTTTTTAACTTTTACAGCGCAAAATTTGAATTCAGGTATTTTTGCATCCGGATCTAGTGCCGCATTTGTAAGAAGATTCGCCGCAGATTCTACATAACAAAAGGGAATATATATTTGATTAAGTTGCAAGCCATCATCTCTTCTTATATAGACATCTATCTTGCCTCGTCTTGATTCAACTGTAATTAAATCACCTTCATTAACACCTAGTTTTTTCATTTCAGCAAGACAAATATTTGCAACTGGATCAGGTTCTATTTGATCTAGCATACTTGCTCGTCTGGTCATTGAACCAGTATGCCAATGTTCAAGTTGTCTGCCAGTAATTAATATAAAATTATACTCATTATCTGGTAGCTCATCAGCATTTACTAAAGGTGAAGGTATAAACTGCGCTAACCCATCATCTGTTGGAAATGTTTCTGTAAAAATTGTGGGTTGCCCAGGATCTTTTGATGATGTACAAGGATAGGTTACAGAATGATCTTTTTCTAAACGTTCCCATGTAATGCCAGATATACTTGGCATACATTGTGTCATTTCTTCAAACACATCTCTAGGTCCCGAGTAGTCCCAATTTAATCCCATGCCATGAGCAATCTGCTGAATTATCCATAAATCTTGTTGAGCATCACCTGGGGTGCTGACAGCTTGCCTTCCAAGCTGAACCCTTCTATCAGTATTTGTAAAAGTTCCAGTCTTTTCAGGAAAAGCAGATGCTGGAAGTATTACATCAGCATAAAGAGCAGTTTCAGTAACAAAAATATCTTGAACTACCAAATGATTAAGAGAAGACAGGGCTTTCCTTGCATGATTCAAATCAGGATCAGACATAGCTGGATTTTCACCCATTACATATAAACCCGTAAGGTTTTTAGAAATAACTTGATCCATAATTTCTACCACTGTTAAACCAGGCTTTTTATCTAACTCTGTTCCCCAAAATTTTTCAAAAAAATCATTAACTTTAGGATCATCCACTCTTTGATAATCTGGGAAAACCATTGGAATTAATCCTGCATCTGAAGCACCCTGAACATTATTTTGACCACGTAATGGATGTAATCCAGTACCTGGCCTTCCAATTTGCCCAGTCATTAACGATAGTGATATAAGTGCTCGGGCATTGTCTGTTCCATGAATATGTTGGGATATACCCATACCCCAAAAAATTATTGATGCTGGTGCGCTCGCATAAATACGAGCAATTTCATTGATTTGACTAGGAGAGATACCGCAAATTTTCGACATCTTCTCTGGAGAATAATCCTTCAAATGTTCTTTTAATTTTTTAAAATCTTTTGTTCTATTATTTACAAAATCTTTATCAACAAGATTTTGGTCAATTATTGATTTCATAATTGCATTGATTAATGCAACATCCGTATCTGGCTTAAATTGAAGATAATAATTAGCATGCCTTGCTAATTCAACTTTTTTGGGATCCATTACAATTAAAGTTTTACCGTCTTTTGCTGCATTCTTCATAAAGGTTGCTGCAACAGGGTGGTTGACAGTTGGATTAGAACCAATCACTATAATTACATCAGCTTCAGTGACATCTGCCACTTGATTAGAAACTGCTCCAGAACCTATCATCTCTAGTAATGCTACAACTGAAGATGCATGACATAATCTTGTGCAGTGATCAACATTATTAGTATTGAAGCCGGTACGAATTAATTTTTGAAATAAGTAAGCTTCTTCATTTGACCCTTTAGCGCAGCCAAATCCAGCTAAAGCATTTGGACCTTTTTTATTTTTTATATTTTTGAACCCTTGAATTGTTTTCGTTAATGCGATATCCCAAGTTGTCTCCTCGAAAATATCCGATAATTTATTAAAATCAAAATTACTTACATCAATATTCTTTGAAACCCCATTCTTTCTTATTAAGGGTTTGGTGAGTCTGCCTTCGTTGGTAATGTAATCAAACCCATATCTTCCTTTAACGCATAGACGACTTAAATTAGACGGACCATCTCTTCCATCGATAAATAAAATTTTATTATTTTTAACATTATAAGTAAGTAAACATCCAACGCCACAATATGGGCAAACACTATCAACTTTTTTATCAGGAATATTTAAACCAGCATCATTAGCAGGCATCAAAGCACCTGTAGGGCATGCTTGGACACACTCACCACATCCAACACATGTGCTATCACCCATTTGATCATCTAAATCAAAAACAATTTCAGATTTTATTCCTCTTTGTGCATATCCAATTACATCATTAACCTGTTCTTCTCTGCAAGCTCTAACGCATCTAGTGCATTGTATGCATGCATCAAGGTTTACAGCAATTGCAGGATGACTTACATCATGTTTTTTTTGAACATTTGAAGGAAATCTATGCGTTTGTATTTGAAGTTGGTTTGACCAACTAGTTAGCTCACTATCCTTGTTATAAACTTGCTCTGAGACATCAGCTGTAAGAAGTTCTAAAACTAATTTTTGAGAATGTTTTACTCTTTTACTAGATGTATTAATTATCATTCCATTTGTTATTGTTCTGGTGCAGGAAGGTTGAAGGACACGTTCCCCTTCAATTTCAACCATACATACACGGCAATTCCCATCAGGCCTCATTCCTTCCATGTAACACAAACGAGGAATACTGATACCATTTCTTTCAGAAATATCTAAAATAGTTTCTGTTGGATTACCTTCAAATTTTTTTCCATTGATGGTTACGGCTACCAATTGGTTTTCAATTATATCCTCAGGATTTGCTATCATTTTTAAGTTCCTTTGGAAAATATTTTATCACAGATTTAAGAGGGTTTGATGCCGCTTGACCAAGACCACAAATTGATGCGTCAGTCATTACTTGCGCAAGGTCAGATAGGAGAGGAATATTCCAATTAGTTTCTTTCATTAAAACAGAAGCCTTTGATGTTCCTACACGACATGGTGTACATTTCCCACAAGATTCATGAAGAAAAAAATCCATAGTATTTGATGCAGCTTGAACAGCAGTGTCATGGTTAGACAAAATCATAATTGCTGCAGAACCTATAAAAGAGTCATAGTCATCAAGTGTGTCAAAATCCAAAGGTATATCTCCCATTGATGAGGGAAGAATTCCTCCCGATGCTCCGCCAGGAAAGTAAGCATAGAATGTATGACCATCAAGCATTCCTCCAGCATACTCTTCAATTAATTCATTTACCGTAATTCCAGCTGGAGCTAGGTGAACACCCGGATTTTTAATTCTTCCGCTTACAGAAAAAGATCGCAAACCTTTTCTTCCATGCCTCCCGTGAGATGTAAACCAATCAGCGCCTTTCTCAACAATATCCCTCACCCAATATAGTGTCTCCATATTATGAGAAAGAGTTGGTCTACCAAACAGGCCTACTTGTGCAACAAAAGGTGGACGAAGTCTTGGCATACCTTTTTTACCTTCAATAGATTCAATCATTGCTGATTCCTCTCCACAAATATATGCGCCAGCTCCTCTCCTTAGTTCTATATCGGGTATTGAGTCTGTATATTTTTTTTGGAGTTCTTTTATTTCTTGAGACATTATTTTTCTAGCAGCAGCATATTCGTCTCTCAAATAAATATAAATTTTATCTACACCAACAACTTCAGCAGCAATTAACATTCCTTCAAAAAATCTATGGGGATCAGACTCCAAATAATACCTATCTTTAAATGTACCGGGTTCTCCCTCATCAATATTTACTACAAGTAGTCTTGGTAAAGACTGTTCTTTCAGAATTCTCCATTTTTTACCAGCAGGAAAACCAGCACCACCCAATCCTCTTAAATTTGAATTTTCAAGTTCTGACAATACTTTTTCTTCATCTATTTCTTTATTTTTAATTTTATCTAGCAATGTATAGCCACCATCAGAAACATATTTTTTTAATTTCATATAATCTGGAATTTTTGGATGAAATACTTTTGCATTAACTGCTTCTTTAACATTTTTGAGGTTGGCATTATCAATAGGATTAAATTTTACAACAGCAACAGGAGCTGATTGACATCTGCCAATACAAGGTACTTTTTGGATACGCACCGTACCTTTGAAATAATCGTCTAAGTTTTTTGCTAATTCATTTGCGCCGTTAATTTCACAGGTAACAGAATCACAGACTCTAATAGTAAGACTTTGAGGAATATCTTTTTCATTCTTTATGATATCAAAATGATGATAAAAAGTTGCGACTTCATAAACTTCAGCCTGGGAAATATTGAGCAAGCTCGCCAAAGCCGTCATATATTCTTTATTAATAAATCCAATTTGATCTTGAATTAGATGCAAATATTCAATTAAGTGGTCACGTCTATAATTGTCAACATCCAATATTTTTATTAATTTATTTTGAATATCAAAGTTAACATTTCTTCCTCTATTTCTAAGACGCTTGTTCGCTTTGAATTTATTTTTTCCGACCATTTATATGTTATCCTTTTATAATTGACTATATAATATTGTCATTATAAGTTCTTTGATTGACTAATCAAGTAAAGCTATTTAAGGCTTAAAGAAAGACGGGAGATTTTTATAATGGTTGACGAAAAAACATATGATGAAAAAGAAATACAAACATACTTAAAAGAAGAATTACCACATTGGTTTTATGAGAATGGATGGATAAGGAGAAAATACAAAACAAGCGGCTGGAAAGGAACTTTAATGGTGATTAACACAGTCGGTCATCTAGCAGAAGCAGCTTGGCATCATCCAGATATCTCTGCATCATATGCATTTGTTATTGTTAAACTTAAAAATCATGCTGCAAAAGGAATTACTGACAAAGATTTTATTCTTGCTAAAAAAATAGAATCAGTTGTGCAGTGGAAGCCTGGCGAAGAAGAGGGAACTCTTGAAGGTACACCTGAAGACCCAAGGTTCAAATATATTAAATACGATTAGTTGATAAGTTTTTTTATCGCCTTTGTTATTTCGGTGCTTGGCAACCCATTAGGAATAATTTTTTTTACTATTAGGTCTTTATCTATTACATAAAGGTTTGAGCTATGTTCAACTAAATAATTTTCGGATTGAGAATCTAGCAAGCTATAATTTATTTTAAAATATTTACTAATTTTATCAATATTGAGTTTATTAGATGATAATCCGATTATCCTCTCATCAAAAAACTTAACATATTGTTCAAGAATCTCAGGTTTATCTCTTTTATAATCAACACTTATAAAAATTGGTTGAACAAGAGTGGCATCTCTTCCCAGTTCTTTAAGGGTTTTTGAAATATCTAATAAAGCTGTTGGACAGATATCAGGACAATGAGTATATCCAAAAAAAAGTACAATTACTTTACCTTCAAAACTGTTAAGTTTTAATGGTTTTAATTTAGTTGTTTGAAATTCAACATCGCCAAACGCTTTACTAACATCTGGCATAGATTTACTTTCAATTGGATATGCTATAGCCAAAATACATATTAAGGCATAATTTTGTAGTTTAAAAGGTGAAACTATATTGTATATTTTATTTATCATTTCTTTAAAAATTTGCATTTAATAATCATTCTTTATACACACTATATTGTTTATCTAAAATACATGCAAAGCAAAGCAAAGCATAAGTATTTTAGCATTTTCTAATACACCTTAAATAGTTATAAAATAGTTTTGACTCATTGCTGAAGAGATACTAATATTAATTCAACGGGAATATTTTCCCTAAGGAACCCGGTTCCAGGATTTACTTATTCTGGTTTCGAAATTAATTTTTACGGGAATAATCGTTCGATTTATCTGGGAGGTAAAGATGATCGGAAATATATTAATTAATCTGCGTTACTTACTAGCACCTGTACTAATTATAGTTGCTGGAGTTGGTGTACTAATCGGCGGCGTTATGGCGTGGTTAGGCGTGATTTTACTTTTTGTAGGTATCCTTGTTGATATTGCTACAAAATTTGAATCAACAGGCGCAGGCTTCAACAAAGACGGAAGTGAAATCGGTTGGGCAACATTTCAAAACCTAACAATGTATTTCATGTTACCTGTATTTGTTCTGTTCCAACTAATAATGGCATGGAGACTTTATACATTCATGGCACTAGGTGGAGCTGAAGGCGCAGTCATAATGGACCTAGGTGCTGCACTTGGACTACCTGGAGTCATAGTTATGACTGAAGGTATTACAGCTGCTAACTTAATCGGTGCAACTCTATCATCTGGTATCTTTATTGGTATCGGTATCATATATGGACACGAACTTTCACATACCAAAGGTTTTGGTTTTATAATTTCGCGTACAATGATGGGGCTATCTGGTTCAGCGCATTTCAGTTATGCACATGTATACAACCATCATTTAGAACTTGGCTGTGATGATGATCCTGCAACTGCTCCGCGCGGTCGCACAATCTATGGTCACTATCCACTTTCTTATCTTGGTCAATCAAAGTTTTTGTTTAACATGGAAAAAGAAAGACTAGCTCGTATGGGTATAGGCTTCATTTCATGGCAAAACCGTTGGATACGTGGTTATCTATTAGCTGTTCCTTCAGTTGCTCTGTTCTTTATGGCAGCTGGCTGGATAGGTATGGCTTCTTTAGCTGTTATCTGGGGAATTTCAAACTTCGAATTAGAAGCTTTGAACTACATGGAGCATTACGGTTTAATCCGTATAAAAGATCAACCTATTGATTATCGCCATAACTGGGATAATTCAACAGCTTTCACAAGTTGGTTCTTCATTGAAATTGGTCGTCAAGCTGACCACCATGATCGTGGTGAAACACACTTTTGGGAACTTGAAAATGTAGGTTGTCCTAATACTGGATGGGGATACTTTGTAGTGTTCACTATCGCATTAGTACCGCCAATATGGCATTGGTACATGCGTAAGAGACTAGCTGCATGGGATATGCATTTTGCTACATCTGAAGAGCAAGGAATTGCTCGTAGAATCAACAAAGAACAAGGGTACGAAGGTACACCGTTTGTTGGTGATATGTTAGCTGATGCTGGCCATGTTGATCTTGGAATGAGATCTGCTAAAAAGTAACCTTTAGGGGTTTAAGTTGTAGGTACTCCTTTTGGAGTGCCTACTTCTTTAACGTAAGATTACAGTGAAATACGTATTTCATGTATTACCGGAGAAAAAGATGATAAAAGTTACATACGATGCAGATACATGTGTACATGCTGGGGAATGCGTTAAAGGCGCACCAAATGTATTTAAAGTAGTTGATGGACAATTTGTAATTGATACATCAGCTGATTCGGAAGAGAACATCAGAACAACAGTTGGTAACTGTCCTTCCGGTGCTCTTAAAATTGAAGAGTAATTCTTAGATTTGGTTTTAAGAATAAAAAATAAATCTTAATAATTAGGGGGTAATTATTATGGCGATTGGAGATCATTTAAGAGAGACGATAGACCTACACGGTAGTCCATCGTGTCATCACACAAATGCTTGCTTAATAGCTGCAGGCGAAAAAGGCGTAGATCTAACTGGTCATGCTGAAACCGATTGGGGTCCATCTGCATCTATTCGCAGCATGTCACCTCTAGGAATTGGACCTATACTTAAAGACCGCACATGTGTTGTTTTTGGTGTATTTGCTTGTTTAACATTTATTGATGATAAAGGCTTTGGTCCATCACTTGTTCCTAGAAATGGCTTCACAAGAGCTCGTATGTTTCAAGAAATTGGTGTTGCAGCACAATGCAATCCTAGCGATGATGCATCATTGGCTTCTGCGCTAGATATGCTTGAAGCAACTCTTAGTTCAGATTTAGCTAATTTGAAAGGCGACTATGTTGTTGGTCAATATAGCTTAGCTGACTCAGCATGGGCTGGAGTATGTCAAGTGGCAACAAACGCAGGTAAAGGTAACGCGGTTACTTCTAGGGCAAAAGTAAACTCTTGGTTTTCTTCTGTTCAAACACATCCAGCAACAAGCAAAGAGTCTATTAATCCATTCTCTTGCATGTCAACAAAGGCTGATGCTGATAGCGGAACTTTAAGAGACATTCGTATTAACGCTGGTTAATTTTTACTAGTAGTTAAACTAGAGAGACCTTAATAATTTTATTGAGGTCTCTTTTTTTTTATCATACTATATGAATCTAACTAAGTTAGGTCATATCTTTGTAAAGGACTTTATAACTATGATTAATATGTATAAATATTTATGGTTTTATGGAACAAAACCTATTGATGGAACAGCTAAAATCTTACCGGCGAATAAAGAGGTTTTTGTTAAAAAGAATCAGAGTGTTTTAGAGGCAGCGTTAGAGCAAGGATTGGATTGGCCGCATGATTGTAAATTTGGAACCTGTGGCACATGTAAATGTAAACTCATCAAAGGTAAAATTAAACCAACCTCAGATTACTCTTATACTTTATCAAAGGAAGAGTTAGCAGATGATTATTTTCTAGCATGTCAATCAAGATTAACTGTGGATTGTGAAATAGAAGTAGAGTTGGGTAATCTAACTAGAGTGCCACCAAAAACATGCAATGCTATTATCAAATCATCTAATATGCTCACAAGCGACATAATGGAAGTAATTATTGAAACAGAAAAAGAGGTTGAGCACAGCGCACTTCCTGGAATGTGGGCAGAATTATCTGTTCCTGAATTAGATAGGCCAAGATCTTATTCGTTTGCAAATGCTCCTAAAAATGAAAACCCTAAAGAGTTTACTTTTTTTATTAGAAAAGTCCCTGGTGGAAAATTTACAGAGTGGTTATTTGATCCAAAAAGAAATAAGGAAGATTGTGTAACCCTCAACGGTCCATTTGGATCATTTTATTTGAGAGATAAATCAACACCGATTGTTTGTATTGCTGGAGGAAGTGGACTTGCCCCAATTAAATCACTATTAGAGGGCGGCGTTTTAGATCAAATAAAGAGAGATGTTATTTTTTTATTTGGAGCTAGAACACAAGATGATCTTTATTGTGTAAAAGAATTAGAAAATATAAAAAATAATTGGAACAAAGATTATAAATTTGACTTTGTTCCAGTATTAAATATGGAACCTGAAGAAAGTAACTGGAAAGGTGGTAGAGGTTTTGTAACAGATTATTTTGAAAATGAATATATTAAAAAAAACGGGTTGGATATTTCAGATTGGCAGGGTTATTTGTGTGGGCCACCTCCAATGGTTGATGCAGGCGCAGATTTATTGATGAAATATGGAATAAAAAGTAATGAAATCTTCTTTGATAAGTTCACAGATTCTAGTAATTTATGATTAATCTAAAAACGGTAAAAACATTAGTAAAATTGTTTACAAGACGTATAAAGTGTACTACCTTGGTATGACAGTTAGTTCTATATATTATATTAATATATAACTAAATGCTAATAAAGTGGAGGAAAAACTATGGGATTTCTATTCGGTAAAACAGCTCAAGGCACTTATGTCATGATAGCTTTTTGGATAGCCTGTTATTACTTCTTCAGCAGCATGTTCCCAATGTGGCACTTTGCTCCAGGCTCAATGCCTGGCTTAGCTGGCTGGCCAGTTGCTCTTTTAATAGGTTTCCTATTAATTGTTGCAAACATGATAAGTGTATACTTATTTATAAAGGTCGCTGGTAATAGACCATGGGAATGGTTTGAAGATGGAACATACGGACCAGGTGATGAGGGGTAAAAGAATTTAACTACCAGAAATTCTGGTGGTTGAATAACGCTAATTATCAATGTTGATACTTAGCATAAAATAATAAGAGTCTTTATAAGGGGACCAGAGGGGGAGAAAAAATTCTTTAATGATGAGAAATCGTCATTTTCCTTCCAAGTCATATAAAAGACGTTATTTATATATATATAAAGAGGAAATAATATGAAAAATAAAAGTAGAAGCGATTGGAAGCTTGGAATAGCGGTAGGTACAGCCTTATCGTTAGGCTCAGGTGCTGCAGTTGCCGGACCGCATGGGTTTGATCTACATAACGTATTTCACGGGGGCTCAGCTGCTATGGCTGGAACCAGTATTGCGCATGTAGAAGACCCAGTTTCAGCGGTCTTTGGTAATCCAGCGACACTAACTACATACTACGGTGGTACCAACTTTATGTTTGGTGCAACATTCTATATGCCACGTGCAAGAATGATTCATGATGGGTCAGCAGGTTATGCGACTCAACTGCATGGAGCATATATTGCAGGGTCAGATACTGCTGGTGATGGTTCATTAGCAGCTTCAAGTCAATCATTTGACGCTACATCAAAAGCTGATGTATATGCAGTTCCAACTGTTGCTGTAACTCAAGATTTAACAGGTCTTGGATTACCATTAGTTCTTGGAGTAGGTGTGTCAGCAACATCAGGTATTGGTGTTGATTATAAACACTCATCTAATTCATTAGGTGCTGCTGCAGAACTTATCAATTTAGGCGTTAACGCTGGTATTGGTATGGCTGTATCACCAAATGTTGATGTTGGGGTAGCGGTTACAATCACATACGCTATGTTAGAAGCAGGTTTAACTGGTTCTGGCGGTATGACTCATGATATTGGCTTTAGAGCAACCATGGGTTCACGTATGAAATTAAGTGATACTTTAATGGTTGGTGCTTATATTCAAACAGAGCAACCACATGAGTATGACAACTTGCATGTTACGAGTTTACACGGTACAAGTCCGTTTTCACTATTAACATCTTATGGAACAAATGCTTCAGTTGACTGTAATGGTGACGCACAAATAACT
>Ga0207991_1000032_pt1 | contig 85267 bp, 87 predicted proteins | sample ETN07SmetaG_FD_185786 | JGI IMG/M metagenome (GOLD analysis project Ga0207991, IMG submission 185786) | Marine microbial and viral communities from oxygen minimum zone, Eastern Pacific Ocean - ETNP2014F14-07SV275 (SPAdes) (version 2) | ecosystem: Environmental > Aquatic > Marine > Oceanic ...
GAGACCAGTTAAAGATAATAGTACCTCTACCTTCTAACTTAGCCGCAGCCAGTTCAGCCCAAAGAGCATCACCTGTACCTGCAAACTTAACCATGTATTTATCGTCAAGTCCTAGACCTTTGATACGGTTAGGGAATACATCACCGTGCCAGCTTGAAGGACCTTCTAAGATACGTCCTTTACCACCAGAGTCTGTTGTTGCAAAGACATCTTGACAGCCTGCAAGAGCTTCCCAACTTGGAAGTCCAGGGCACAAGTTTTGCTCAATCACCCAAGTAGGCACACCAATCTCTTCAATTGCTAACGCCTCATGATCACCAGCATCAATTACTCCGCCTTCTGCCATGGCGTTATAAAACGATGCTCCAAAGCTTGATTGCCAAACTTCATGGGATATAGTTACGTCACCGTTGCGAATTGCCTCGTAGACGCCTTGAGAGTCAGCAGACACGTATTCAACGTTATTACCCATAGACTCAAACATTAATCCAATAACATGAGCCATCACAACTTGGCTTGCCCAGTTGTGTTCTGGAATAATAATTGGCTTTGTTGAGTCAGCCGCAAGTGCTTGACCAGAAACAGAAGCCATTGACATCGTTAAAGCAGCAACAGCCACTTTTGTCGAAAACTTTTTCATTTATTTCTCCTTTATAGTTTATTGGCCTTTAAATATTCTCAAAAGAGAGAAAATCAATCAAGCCAACTTTTATATGTGTTTTGTTCAGCAAAATTACCAAAAAAACACGCTCACAACCTTAGATTTAGTTACGTCTAAGAATGTTCGTTTCCTGAGTGTACTACATTCTAACTCGAGTTTTCTCAGGGTCATAAAACGGAAAGCGCACAACTTTTGCTCCTAACCTTTTATGATGTCCATCTAATTTTCCTACCTCAACTTCAGTCCCAATCTCGGATGCTGTTATTGACATTCGGCACAGCGCGATGTTCTTTTTTAGTATCGGCGAACGCGTTGCACTTGTAATATGTCCTACCTGTTGCTTACCAATATACACACCGTCTCCAGGTGTTGCAACTTCATTTTGGTCTAATTCTAACCCAACTAGCGTCCTTTGTGGAGAATTCTTACGAAGAATTAATGCTTCCTTACCAGAAAAATCCTCCTCTTTGGTCTGTAATGGAATGGCAAAGCCAATACCCGCTTCAAACGGGTCAGTTTGATCACAAAATTCGTAACCAGCGAAAATCAAGCCCGCCTCAATACGAAGCATGTCAAGTGCGTTAAGACCAACAGGGCAAATATTAAATTCTTCACCAGCTTCAGCAATGGCGTCCCAAACTGCTTCACAGTCTTTTGGATGAGCAAAAACCTCATAACCTAGCTCGCCAGAATAACCCGTACGAGAAACCATCACTGGAATACCAAACTCTCCACCAATACGAGCAAAAGTGAAACGGAACCATTTGAGTTCGTCCATTGTTGTTTGTGTTGTCTGGGTCCAAACAATTTTCTTAAGTGTTTCACGACTCTTAGGGCCTTGTACTGCAACATTTTGCAATTGATCGGTTGATGATTTAACAAAGGCATTCAAACCTTTGTCTTTGGCAATTTTACGAAGATGTTTACCGCCACTGCCACAACCACCTACCCAGCGAAAATTGTTTTCACAAAGTCTAAACAAGGTGCCGTCATCAATCATGCAGCCATTTTCATAGCACATTGCAGTGTACACAACTTGACCAATAGCCATTTTACGAACATCTTTAGTAATAGCGTACTGACATAACACTTCAGCATCAGGGCCATAGATTTCGAATTTTCTCAAAGGTGATAAATCAATCATTACAACGCCTTCACGACACTGCCAATATTCTTTGATTTGACCCAAGTTGGTGTAATCAAGCGCTAACCAATAGCCGTTGTACTCTGTGAAGTTTCTCGTTAATTTCGAGGTATTCTTGTGAAATCCAGTTTCTTTAGTCATAGTTGGTATGGTTTGTGGATCGGGTCTAAAATCGATGCCTTGAGAAAAATTACTGCCCGCATCATAAACTCTGATGTGGATGTCCGTTGGATTCCAGTTGTTAGCTGGCGACGTGTCATCAGGGCAAGCGGATGATACACATACTAGATCTGTTGCTGCACGAAGTAAAACATAATCACCCGCCCTTGACCACGAAACGTCTGCTGCCAAGGTGTGACATTCTAAAACTTGTGTATTAAAAAAGAAATTGACCGCAACCCAATTTTTTCTTGGTTTAATGCCGTGATCATTTAGAGTTTTATTGAAATTTTCTGTGCAACTGATGTGTCCAGGATAGCCGCGATCATCATAATATTTTGCATTGCAAGCAAGACCAAACGTATCGTGCCTACAAACCGTATCTCGAATAACCTCTACATAAGGTTCTGAATTCTGGTTATAAAACTTATCATGCGTTCCAGGTGCTGGATAGCTCAAAAACATTAAAGATCTTGTTACGGTTGGGTCAAGCGCTGACTCGACACCATTTTTTAAATCCTCAACAGAGAAGGCTTGGAAGTCGGAGCATTGCTGTCCTTGAACGTCAATGATTTGAATGTATTGACCTGCTTTAACTTTGTATGACTGGGCAGAACTGTGAGGAATTCTAAAATCTTGAATAGCCTCAGCAAGTTGCTCAGGTAGACAGTCTTCCTTAGCCTTAGGGTTTGCACGAGTGACATTAATTAGAATTTCAGTTGGTGTAGATTGTTGATCAACAAGCATTGCGCCGCCTTTTGCGTCAAATACGCACAATGTATCTTTTTCAACTTGAAAGTCTTGTCTCGAGTCTGAAGGGCATAAGTCGTCAAATATATCAGTCGCTTCAGTAGCATCTACGTCAATTTTACTTGACTCAAGAATCGCCTTAAGCATGTTTGATGAATCATCATAAGACAGGGAAGACTGGCTTGAATATGGCGTGGTGTTCCAATGAAGGGAATTGATCGCACAAGCACCCTTTGTATCAAAGGCCAAAACACTGCATTTTTGGTCGCCTTCAACGTCGATAATTTCCACATGATCGCCGATTTTTAGGTCAATCGAAACAGCTTCTCCACCGTGAATTTGATACGTTTCACATGTATCGGTGTAGGTAATTTCTGATACTCTCATTGTAAATAATTTTCAAGGTCCGTTAAAGGTTACTTATTACTTATTACTTATTACTTATTACTTATTACTTATTACTTATTACTTATTACTCAAATACAGTTTACTTTTAATTTTCACTGTAATTATCTCTTTTAACCAGTTGTTTCTTCTTGTTTTTTTTGTTATCTACTGCACTTCTTCATTATATTTTTATTATTTACTATTATGGAGTTAAATGAACTATTTAACTCCACACAATAACAAAGCACAAAACCCGCTGTATAAGCTTTTTAGATGTCACATGAATTGTACATTTAATTCAGAAAATAACTAAATTTAAACTTACAATACCTCCACAACACGGGTAAGCTTTTTGAGAAATTACTTTGCATTTCACGATTGTTCATTTAAGTTTGAAATTCTGCATCTGAGTCGTCTATATTTCAAACTTCTTGGAGGAAAATATTTCTATAAATGGTATTTTTTTAACAAAGTTTTTACACGTAAACTCTAAATCTGAAAAAACATCAGAATTTAGACCGCCCATTAGAAGACACCTATGCAGGCTTAGTTATAAAACTAACGTTTATTGTGGATACTCGCCAATAGGGTTTATATATTGGTGTACTAAAACTGGATTTTTAGTTATAACAGCACCTCAGGGGGGGGAGATGCTGCCAAACCAAGGGGAGAGGAGGTTGTTCAAACAAGTCAAACAACTTCCGCACGCTCCCTAAAAACTCACTTACCTTTAGAACTTGCGGTAAGCTGCGTTTAAGTCAACCATTGGATGGTTTTCAGACATTTGGAACTTGATCAACAGTTCACGCGCAATCATGTCACGCTCTTGTTGATTGTCTGGAAGTGGAATAGTATCGGGAATTGTAACCCAACCGTTGATATTTCTATCAAAAACAGCCGCCTGATCACCCTCATAACCCATGTGAACATCTTCCAGCCAGTTAAGATCCCTCCAACCCATTTTGTCAATATACTCTTGCAAAAACGGGGTGATTAAATTAAGGTCTGGGACAAGGTTTACATCATATCGATAACCGATATGTTGGCCTGTCATTTCTTCATGGCTTTTATCTAGAGAGTCAATCTCAATAAACTTTTCTTCATTAGTACTCATGATATCTCCTTTCTTAAAAACGTGTCATGTCTGGACGACCAACCGTGTGCTGTGAACCCGCGATAGGCACTTGCGCACAAGCTGACGCTTCCATTGTCAATGCAGCTATATCTTCTGGCTCTAATGAGTGTACATTCGTCTTACCACAAGCACGAGCCATCATTTGACACTCGATTGCTAATGTGTGTAAGAAGTTAAATACACGCTCGGCGGCTAGATCTGGGTCTAGACGCTTTCTTAGCTCGGGATCTTGCGTTGCAACACCAACCGGACAACGACCAGTGTGACAGTGATAACATTCACCGGCTCTAACACCCATTTCACTTTCGTAGTCGGCTTCAGGTATGTCTCTGTTACAGTTAAGCGCCATCAGTGCTGAGTGACCAATCGCAACCGCGTCTGCACCCAGTGCAATTGCTTTCGCTACGTCACCACCATTACGGATACCACCAGCGTAGATAAGGGTGATCTCACCGCTCATACCAACATCTTCAATCGCTCTACGCGCTTGACGAATCGCTGCAATACCCGGTACACCAGTTTCTTCTGTTGCAAGGTGAGGACCCGCACCAGTACCACCCTCCATACCGTCGATGTAAATACTGTCACAACCGGTTTTAGCGGCCATACGAACGTCGTCGTATACACGTGCTGCACCTAGTTTTAACTGAATTGGAATCTGACCGTCTGTCGCTTCACGAATTTCTTCAATTTTAAGCGCCAAGTCATCTGGACCTAACCAGTCCGGGTGACGTGCCGGAGAGCGTTGGTCAATACCTGCTGGTAGTGAACGCATCTCAGCTACTTGGTCTGTTACTTTTTGACCCATTAAGTGACCGCCTAGACCAACTTTACAACCTTGTCCAATAAAGAACTCGATCGCATCAGCTAGACGTAAGTGATTAGGGTTAAAACCGTAACGTGATTGAATAAGTTGGTAGAACCATTTGCTTGAGTAACGACGCTCGTCTGGAATCATACCGCCTTCACCAGAACAAGTCGCTGTACCAGCCATCGTAGCACCACGTGCTAGAGCTGTTTTTGCTTCATAACTCAATGCACCAAAACTCATACCTGTAATGTAGATAGGAATGTCTAGCTCTAGAGGTATTTTAGCGTTTGGACCAATGATTGTTTTTGTTAAACATTTTTCTCTGTAACCCTCAATAACGAAACGAGTTAGTGTTCCTGGCATAAATGTCAAATCGTCCCAAGTTGGGATTTTTTTGAATAGAGAAAATCCTCTCATTCTGTAACGGCCTAAGTCAGATTTGATATGAATATCATTCATGACCTCTTTAGGGAAGATAAAACTTGACCCTAAACGGGCTGTATCATCTACTTGATTGCTCATAATATTTCCTTTTTATAATTTACTTAGATTAATGATTAGAGGGCGATCTTCTTCTCAGTAGGCTCTAACTTGTCGTAGTTCCAAAGCATCTTACCTGAAACGTACTTGTTCATTTTTTCAACGCCATTAGGAGTCTTAATTCCATAAAGGTCTAATTTAGATGCAAGGTAACGAACGTCAAGTTCAGTCATTTCACCTGGAACACAGTCGATACCCAGTTCTTCAACTTCACCACCAACGTAAATTACGCCGTCGTACATGGAATCGCCTAGGTTTCTGCCTGCATCACCACAAACGATCATACGACCACGTTGCATCATGAAGCCAGAGAAGGCGCCTGTATTACCACCAACGATAATCGTACCGCCCTTCTGGTCAATACCTGTACGCGCACCAACACTACCTCTACACACAAGGTCACCACCACGAATAGCAGCGCCGAATGTAGAACCAGCATTCATCTCAATAAGAACAGTACCAGCCATCATGTTTTCTGCACATGACCAACCAACACGGCCCTTAATATGGACGTTTGGACCGTCGATCAAACCACAACCAAAGTAGCCTAAGCTATCATTAAAAGTAAGGTTCAAACGGTTAAGGATACCAACGCCAACTCCGTGGCGTGACATAGGATTATCAACAGTAATGCTACCAACCCCACTTTCCATTAACTCTCTAATTTCAATATTGATTTCTCTAGGCGTCATCTCTAGAGCGTCAATTGTTGCTGTCTTATCAGTGTCGACTTCGAATGAGTTGAAATACGTTAAGTTTGAACTTTCGTCAACCGAGAAGAAACGTTGTTGAGTACGTCCTTTTAGAGACTCCTCGTGAAGTCCCATGTCATGAGACTTAGTGTCTTTTAATGTTGCCATACTTTTACCTCTCCTTCATAAGGGTCAAATGTGTGAATTTGATGATCGAATAATTTTCTGATCGCAATTTCTTCAGAAGCCAAAGCAATCATATCATCACCTTCATATACGACCATTGGTTTAGCAGCCATACAGTCTTTCGCCATACCCAATTGGTCTTTTGTGGTTACAAGATAAGTGAAAACGCCGTCAAGGAAATCAATAGAATCCCTCATCGCTGTTTCCAAGTCAACGCCATCGCTCATTTTGTTTGCAATGTAAACCGCAATTAATTCTGAGTCACAGTTAGATGAAAAACGGTGGCCTTTACGTTCAAGGTCACGCCTGTGAGTCCAGTAGTTCGTTAACTGGCCGTTATGCACAACAGCAATATCACTAAACGGATACGCCCAGTATGGGTGAGCAGAACGAATATCAATATCCGATTCTGTCGCCATACGAGTATGACCGATAGCATGAGTGCCCTCAAAATTGTCTAGACCGTACTGAGCGGATACAACTGATGCATCGCCAAGATCTTTGATTAATTCTAACGTGCTACCAATCGACAAGATTTCAACACCTTCGATGTCTTCAACAAAATCCACTAGTTTTTTTATGTCGCCCGAGAAGTCAAGCTCATACCTAAAAGCATACTCTGTTACATTCTCTTTTTTAACTACTTTAACGCCTGATTCTGCCAAACGAGCATCAACCAATGCAATGCGATCTGCAATTTCAGCATGAATGCTGTAGCTGCCTTCTAATTCGATTGCTTCTGCAACCTTAAGACGCATGATTTGGTTGCCATTATCTTCACCGTATACTGCATAGCCAGTTGAATCCGGCCCCCTATGCTTCAAAGCCTGCAACATTGACGTCATTTGCGCACCAATATTTTCAGACGTCACGCCTTTCTTATGAATAATTCCTGCTATTCCACACATATAAATAATACTCCTATGTAAAAATTGCCCGCCTGGTAAGACGGGCACTCTAATTAGTAACCTAAATGGCTCTTACCCTATGGTAAGCAGTCCAAGTAAGTTGCCAAGTCCCAATCTGTAACCGTATGGTTAAAGCGCTCCCACTCGTCTCTTTTATAGTGTTCGAACACTGTGTACATTTCACCCGGCATTGAAGATTTAATTACTTCGTCGTTTGCCAGCTCCTTCAAAGCATCACCCAAGGTCATAGGCAGCTTCTTAACATCCTTACCCGCTTCAATCGCTGCGTAAATATTACGCTCTTCCGCTTCACCAGCATCCATGTCCTTATCAATACCATCGCCCATTGCCATCAACAGTGCCGCACCCATTAAGTAAGGGTTAACCATTGAGTCAACTGAACGGTATTCGAAACGACCTGGCGCAGATACACGCAAAGCACAAGTACGGTTTTGGTAACCCCAATCAGCAAAGATTGGTGCCCAAAATCCTGTGTCCCAAAGACGACGGTAAGAGTTCACTGTCGAGGAGCCAATTGATGTCAGTGCTGGTAAATGCGCAATCACACCACCGATAGAGTTAAGGCCGATTGGTCCTGGCATTCTTTCGTCGATTGACGGATCCGGCATAAATGTGTTTTCACCACCTTCACGGTAAGTGAAGCAACCCGGCATACCTGGCAACTCATCTGTATCGCCTGCAATTTCTGGTTTGAATATCTCTTTACCGCCCTTCCATAAAGACATGTTATGGTGACAGCCTGAAGCAGATACACCCATAAACGGCTTAGACATGAAGCAAGCGATTAAGCCAAACTCACGTGCAACTTGTGCACAAATTTGACGGTAAGTTGTTAAACGGTCAGCGTTACGCAATACATCGTCGAACTGTGTATTAAGCTCTAACTGGCCTGGAGCGTCTTCGTGGTCACCTTGAATAATGTCAAGACCCATTTGCTCTGAATACTCAATTACTTTCATGAATACAGGGCGAAGCTCTTCGAACTGATCAATGTGGTAGCAGTTTGGCTTAGTAACACCGCCGTTAGGCATGCCATCCTCACCTTTCTTAAGCCACATCATTTCTGGCTCAGTACCACAACGCATGTCTAGACCATGCTTATCTTGGAATTCTTTATGGATTCTGTGCAAGTTACCACGACAGTCTGACGTTAACGCCTGACCTGGGTTCTCACGCTCTTCACGGTTTCTGTAAAGTCTACAGAATACACGCGCAACACGTTTGTCCCAAGGAAGTTGACAGAAAGTGTCTGGATCTGGAAGACCAACAAGCTCAGAAGCTTCTGGACCATAACCAATGTAGTCGCCATGACGGTCAGTGTATAAGTTAGCTGTTGAACCGTATACCAACTGAAAACCTTTTTCAGCCAAACGCTCCCAGTGACGTCCTGGAATACCCTTACCAACGATACGACCAGTAACTGATACGAATTGGTAGTAAACGTAAGTAACGCCAAGTGCTTCGATTTTTCTTGCTACTTCTTTAACCAGCTCAGCTCTGCCCGGCTCATTTAGGTGAAGTTCTAAATCTGTCATTTAATCTCTCCGAATAAATAAAAAAATTAATCTTTTACAAGATCATTGCCCCTCTGCTTTTATTTGTTCTATTTATTGAAAAACAATAGACAAAACCAAAACCTGCATCAGTTAATCTGTAGATTAAATCCTAATACATCAACGAATTACAGCCTATTGTTTGCGCCTACTCATTGATACTATCTTTGCTTCGCACCACAAATTGAATCGCAAGTATACGCCTACCATCATTCCATTGTCAAGAAATTTTTTTTATTTTTAAGAAAATAAGTAGTGGTTTATTATTACTTCTGTAAAGTACAATATAACTGTACGAATATTCGCCAATTAATTTATGAAATAGTGGAAACTACAAGCAAAGTTTAATACAGTCGTTGCAAAACAAATAAATGTGTTTTACGAATTGCTAGAACAGATTACTGCTAAAAATTGGCACTCTTTGCTAAGGATTTTTTTGGGACCGTGCGGGGTTTCAGAATCAAAATACATGGAGTCCCCTTCTGAGAAGTGGAATACCTTGGTACCATAAAAATATTCCATGGCGCCTTTGAGCATGTATATAAACTCAACACCGTTATGTTGGAATTCAGGAAATTCATAATTACGATTAGTAATAGTAATCAGACAAGGCTCTACTTTCATAGACCCGCCCATTGTATGCCCAAGTAATTGGTAATGGCGACCCTCATGAGTACCTGCCCGTTCAATGGTGAGACCTTCACCAGACTTGACAAAAGTAGGCTCGACATTTTTATCGTACTGCTGAAACAAAGAGCTGATTGAAATATTCAAAGCATGACAAATAAGCTGGATGGTTTTCAGTGAAGCACTGATTTGACCGTTTTCAATTTTAGATAGCATACTCGCTGAGAGTAATGATTGCTTAGACAATTGCTGCAAAGTAACCCCTGCGCTTTTACGTACGCTTCTTACTTGTTTACCAATCGACGCCTCTAATTGCTTGTTACTACCAAAACTGGGTAGCTCTTTGTCAATAATCGATATGCCTTTCTTTGGAGGACTCATTGAGTTGGATTTTTACTAATAATAGAAAAAATAACACGGAAGAATGTTGCGTTGTTATACAATCATAACATAATTTCTTCTCAAGAAAGTTTATCTATTTGAAGTTAACTAAAGATTTTACTCAGTGACAAGCAGTAAAAAATTAGCAAGAGTGGACCGGTGCTTGCTGTAGTCCAACAAGACAAAGTAGATCTAACGTTATTTAGAGTAAATAATAAAAAGCTTTTTTATTGATTGTAATAAGACTTAAACCAATAAAACATTCCGTAATTTACTTTAGTATAAGTTTCGTAGAAACAGAAAAAACTCAGTTTAATCCCCTTTAACGTCCTCGACGGCTTCTGCGTACCTTAATGGGCGCACTATCATTGCCGGCAAAAATAGCTTTTGAACCCGCAGACATTTCACCGACCTTAGATTCAATATCCATCAAACTCGGCGTACCATTCATTTGATGTTCGTCCATTGCTTTTCTCATTGCACGAATATGCTCGAAGCTGGTACCACAGCAACCACCGACGATTTTTGCGCCAGAGTTCAGCGCCAAATGGACGTACTGTGCCATCAATTCTTCGGTGCCAGTATAGACAATTTCGCCCTCACGATATTCAGGGATGCCACAGTTGGCTTTAGAAATAACAGTTGTGTCATCACTAACATGACGACTAATATCTGTGATGGTTGCCAATAGATCTGGCGCGCCAACACCACAATTCGCACCAAATCCTGCCAGACCGAGTTCTTGGGAGCGTTTGGCAAGATTAGCCGGCGTTATACCCATCATTGTTTTACCGGCAGTATCAAAACTCATGGTGGCGCATATAGGTAAACCAAAATCTTTAATCGCATCGACCGCAGCCTCTAACTCCTCAATGGCATACATGGTTTCCAGCCAAAGAACATCAACGCCACCCTCGACCAAACCTTCGGCTTGGGCCTTATAAGCATCCGTTGCCTCTTTAGGCGTCATCAGCCCATGAGGTTCAATCATTTCACCTGTTGGCCCCATTGAGCCAGCAACAATCACTAATCTTTCAGCCCCATCAGCAACTTCTCTTCCAACAATTGCGGCTGCTTTGTTTAGCGTAAAAACTTGACTTTCAAACTTGTGTAATTTAAGACGAAAAGACGTGCCCCCAAAACTGTTGGTTAAAAACAGATCGGAACCCGCATCAACAAACCCTTGATGAAGTTCACGAATTCTATCGATATGATGAATGTTCCATGGTTCAGGTGGATCGCCCGTTTCTAAACCCATGCCAAATAAATTTGTACCAGTGGCACCATCGGCCAAAATATAGCTTTCCTTTTCAAGAATTTTTATGAAATTATTCATAAACACTACCTAAGTAATTACAATGTATGCACAAATCTAACATAGGTTTAGTTGAACTAAACCGTGTTGACCATATCATACAGTGAAAATGCTTTTGTATCAGCGCTTATCAGCGCTATTCAAATAATGCATTTTGCAATATTTTTCTGAAAAATTTATCAGATTAAAGCTATATTTTTTCTCAACAACTATATAATCAGTAACAAATAACCAACTCACACACTGTGATTTTTTTTAAAAACTTTTTTTGTCTAAAATTCGCCCAATCTTGGTACGAATTTTCCACAAAGGTTATTTGTCAAAAAAACCTGCACTTTTCCACTTTCTTTCTACCATACTCCTGAAATAATGAACAGCAATCCAAATGCGCATCAAGATGTTATAGAGCGTTTTATTAGTTGGGGCGAAAATAACTTTGAGACAAGCACCCAATCTCCAATTCTCGGTGATAACCCCCAGCAACTTGGCGTGCTTCGTTTGATTTACGCGTACCGATTTTCTGGGCATCTTAGAGCAAAAATTGACCCTTTAAATCGACCTAGGCATCATTCAACACCACCCTTTAAAATCACCGAATTTGGCTTAACAGATTCAGATTTAGACAAATCTTTCAACATGGGCTCCTATCAAGGCTCTAATTGTTCAACATTGCGTGAGTTGGTAAAATCTTTAGAAAAAACCTATTGTGGCAGTCTGGGTGTGGAATATATGCACATCCCCAACATTGAGGAAAGACGCTGGATTCAGACCCGCATTGAAACTTACGACTCCCAGCCAGAAATCAGCTCTCAGTTCAAAAAATGGCTACTTCAACGCCTAACCGCTGCTGAAGTTTTTGAGAAATTTCTACACAATAAATATGTTGGCCAAAAACGATTCTCGCTAGAAGGTAGTGATTCTTTAATACCACTACTTAATGTTTTAATAGAGCATTCTGGCTCGTATTCGATGAGGCGCATTTGTCTTGGTATGGCGCACCGAGGTCGACTTAACGTGCTTATTAATATTATGGGCAAACGTGCTGAGAATTTATTTAAAGAGTTTGCTGGCGATTTGGACCTCAGTGCAAACCAGACAGGCGATGTGAAATACCACCAAGGCTTTTCATCAGACATTGGAACTTCGAACGACAAAGTCCACCTTGCTTTGATGTTTAACCCCTCACATCTAGAATTGGTCAACCCAGTGATTGAGGGTTATACCCGCTACTATCAAGAGGTTGTTGGTGACACCGAGGGACAAACAATTCTGCCTGTTCTTATTCACGGAGATGCGGCATTCTCAGGACAAGGCATTGTGATGGAAACGCTTAATATGTCACAATCGCGCGGGTACAGTACCAAAGGCACTGTTCATATTATTATCAACAATCAGATAGGATTTACCACCAGTAAACAGCGCGATGCGAGATCAACGGACTATTGTACAGACGTGGTGAAAATGGTTAATGCGCCAGTTTTTCATGTCAACGCTGAAGATTTAGAGATGGTTAGCTTTGTTACTCAGCTTGCGCTAGATTACAGGATGCGCTACAAAAAAGATGTTGTTATTGACCTAATGTGTTACCGACGCCATGGCCACAACGAGGCCGATGAGCCGGCTGTTACCCAGCCAATGATGTATGAGACTATTCGCAGCATGCCGACAACGCGTGCACACTATGCGGAATCACTGATGACACAGGGTGTTATTACTCAAAAAGAAGCTGACAAGATGGTTAGTGACTACCGCAAACGTCTAAAAGATGGTGAACGAGTTGCTTATAATATTATTCCGCCAACGCAGAAACGTCAGTGGAAACTTGACTGGGAGGAGTATTTTAATACCGAATGGACCGCGCCCTACAACTCCAAACTATCCCACAAGCAAATAAAAGAATTAAACACCAAGCTTCAGACTTTACCAGATGGCTTTGAGCTGCATGCCAGGGTAAAAAAGGTAATGACAGAGCGCCAAAAAATGGCAAATGGAGAAATCAATGCCGATTGGGGTTTTGCAGAAACCCTTGCCTACGCAAGTTTGGCAGATAGTGGCACCCCAATTCGCCTGTCTGGCCAAGATTGCGGTCGTGGTACTTTTTTCCATAGACACGCTGTGGTTCACAATCAACTCTGCATCGAGGACTACATTCCACTTCAACACCTTAGTGAAAATCAGGGAAAAGTTCAAGTTATTGACTCCATTCTTTCTGAAGAGGCGGCGCTTGGTTTTGAATATGGCTACGCCACCGCTAACCCCGAGGCGCTGGTTCTATGGGAGGCTCAATTTGGTGATTTCGTCAACGGCGCTCAAGCCATTATCGATCAATTTATTGCCTCGGCTGAGGCTAAATGGGGCCGCCTTTCAAATCTTGTAATGCTACTACCACATGGTCTTGAAGGACAAGGACCCGAGCACTCATCGGGGCGATTAGAGCGCTTTTTACAGTTGTGCGCTGGGCACAATATGCAAGTTTGTGTGCCGACAACAGCTTCACAGATTTTTCATCTTTTAAGGCGACAAATATTAAGAAAATTTCGCGCACCACTTATCATAATGACGCCAAAAAGTCTGCTCAGAAACCCACTTGCTGCATCCCCTATGCATAAGTTCACTGAGGAGAAATTTAGAGATGTCTATGAAGAGCAGTACGACAACATCAAGCCCAAAAAGGTCGATCGTATTGTGATGTGTAGCGGCAAAGTATTCTACGATTTATTAACCCGTCGCCAAGACGATCAAATTAACAATGTGGCAATTTTACGCTTGGAGCAGCTCTACCCTTTTCCAGCCGAGACACTCCACGCTGAACTTGATAAATTTCCGAATGCAAAAGAGCTTGTCTGGTGCCAAGAAGAGCCCATCAACCAAGGCGCTTGGTATACTTCTAGACATAACTTTGTGTACTGTGCAAAAGAGGGGCAAACGATAGATATCGTCGCTAGAGATCTTTGCGCTGCACCTGCCGAAGGCAGTCTTAGACTGCACAATATTAATCAAAACTACGTAATTGAACAAGCTCTGGGTATTGTTGCCATTAAAGAGCGCTAGGAGACAATAAATGATCGAAATAAAAGTTCCAGTTCTACCGGAATCTATTAGCGAAGCCACCGTTGCCGTATGGCACAAACAACCTGGTGACCCTGTTCAAGTTGATGACGTTATCGTCGAGATTGAAACCGACAAAGTGGTGCTTGAGGTGCCCGCCGAAGAAGCAGGTGTACTCACTAAAATTATTGCACAAGAAGGCGAAACTGTCGGCGCTCAACAAATCCTTGGGACAATGACTGAAGGTTCAGAAATTCAGGACAATGAACCTGGGGAACCCGAAACAGAGTCTGAAGCTCAAGAAGACACCTCTCAGGAATCTGAGCCACAGATTAAGAATGAAACCAATGATGCTGTGGCTGCTGAAAAGCCACCTGAACCACAAGAGTCAATCAGTGAAGAACCCCAAGCAACCACAGCTCAAGTTAGTACTCCACAACCATCGATAACTTCTGTGGGCAATCGAATGGAAGAGCGTGTGCCAATGAATCGTTTAAGGAAAACCATCGCCACTAAGTTGCATTCAACCACGCAAAATACTGCGATGCTGACAACTTTTAACGAAGTTGACATGTCAGCCATCCTTTCAATGAGAAAGAGCTATAAAGAGCCTTTTGAAAAAAAATACGGCGTCAAGCTCGGCTTTATGTCATTTTTTGTTAAAGCTGCTGTTGAGGCCTTAAAGAAATTCCCAACTGTGAATGCCTACATTGATGGTGATGATATTGTCTATCACGGCTATTGCGATGTCTCTGTTGCCGTCTCTTCAGACCGAGGACTGGTTGTGCCAGTCTTGAGAGATGCACATAAAATGGCAATGCATGATATTGAGAAAAACATCATTGATTACGCCGCAAGAGCACAAGCCGGCTCTTTAACGCTTGAAGAAATGATGGGCGGCACATTCACTATTTCTAATGGTGGTGTTTTTGGCTCTCTGATGTCAACACCTATTCTTAATTCACCACAAAGCGCTATTCTGGGTATGCACAAAACCCAAGAAAGGGCTGTGGTCGTTGATGGAGAAATTGTCGTCAGACCAATGATGTATCTTGCGCTGTCTTACGATCATCGTATCATTGACGGTAAAGAGGCTGTGCATTTCTTGATCTCCATTAAAGATGCCTTAGAAGATCCATCTAGACTGTTGCTTAAAGTTTAAAACGGTTGTATACTCCCCAAAGTTTATAGCATGGAGGCCTTTGCGTAAACCATTTAAAATTTGCTGAGTGATAAAAATAAGTAAAAAGTGTGTAAAAATTTAAAATCGCAATTTGAGGTTGATGGTTTTTATTCACCTTTGCGTCTTATTAGTGCCAAAAAAGCTTTGTCATATCGGCAATCACTCGAGCTTATTGAGCAAAAGACCGGTTCACTTCATTATCGGTTTAAAATCCACACAGCTTTAAAAATGGCTTTCGAGATGGCGACCAATAAAACGTTGCTAGACAGCATTGAAGACTTATTAGGACCTAACATATTACTCTACAATGCCACTTTTGTTATTAAGGAGCCAAGATCTAACGCACATGTCAGCTGGCACCAAGATCTCACTTATTGGGGCTTTAACGACGACAAACAGATTGCTGCATGGATCGCACTCTCAGACGCCACGCAGAAAAACGGTTGTATGCATATGATACCGGGCAGTCATAAGGGTGGTGAGCAACAGCATAAGCCAACAACAGACAGTAACAATGTACTCTATTTTGGCCAAACGGTTGATGGTGTTAGTGATGAGCAAGCACACTGCTTGCCCTTAAAAGCTGGCGAGGCGTCCCTGCATCATGGCTGGACACTTCATACATCCTATCCCAACCAAAGCAATGAACGGCGCATTGGTCTTAATCTCAACTACATCAGCACCGATATGTTTCAAACACAAACCGAGGACGATTCTGCTGTACTTGTGCGTGGTGTCGATAACTACAATCACTTTAAGATGGATATCCCATCAACCATGACTTTTGACGAAACTGTTTGGGAAAGGCTAATAGATTATGAAAAACTGGTTTATCAAACTTACAACATGATGAATCAAACGTAAACGTCATCTTCTTTTTTGTGGGCAAAAAAAAAGGCGGTATTTTCATACCGCCTTTTTCGTTTTACTTACAGTTGTTTACTGATGTTTGTCGTAGTGCTCTTTCTCGCTAATGTAGCCAAGGGCTAAAATAACAATACTAAATACTACAGCAATCAGTGTCCATGTGCCTTCCGAACCAACGCCAATATACATCGCGCCAGTCACATCAGCCCATGAGTCAAATGAAAATCCAAACATATTATTCTCCTATATTAGATTAAGCGTCTTCTGATACTGGGCTCGTCATACCTTCAGGGTATGCTTGCGCAGGCACTTTAACAACGTCAAGACCTTTAACTTGAACCGCATCAGGAACACGTAACATACCTGCCTTGTTCAAAACCCAAGAGAAGATATATCCCGGCACCAAGCCAGACAAGATCATCACAACAGAGCCAACCAATTGACCAACAAAGCTAATCGTTGCCGCGCCTTCAGGAGCGTAGGCATCAAGGCCAGGATAACCAGAAGCCATCACACCCATCATTAGTACACCATAGATACCAATGGTACCGTGTACTGTCACCGCGCCAACCGCATCATCAATACCCAAGCTTGTCACATAATCTGCACAAGGCTTGAGGATAATACCTGCAATGAAAGAGATGATGATTACTTGCGATCCGAAATAAATATCAAGACCAGAAGCCACAGAGATAATACCGGCTAGTGCGCCAGACATCATCCAGAAAGGGTCTCTTGTGAAAACCCAAGCGCCGATGATACCACCTGAAACCGACAGAATAATATTAAAGGCAAGTGATGATAATGTCATCCGTGTACCGTAGATCGTTGTACCCGTTTCAGCCCAAGACCACGATTCACCCGGAAGGATGATACAAGCCATTAAGAAGCCGAAGAAACCAACAATGATTAGCATCAAGCCAACAACCGTTAGTGGCATATTATGACCGGCAATGTGATTCGCCGAACCGTCTTCATTGAACTTACCAACACGAGGCCCTAAGTTGAATAGCACACCGAGTGCGAAGAAACCCGCAACCGCGTGCACCACACCTGCAGCACCAAAGTCATGATAGCCCCATTCGGTGACTAACCAGCCGTCAGCGTGCCAACCCCAAGCAGCAGCAATGATCCATGCGCCAGAACCAAGAATGATCGCAAGAATAACAAAACCCACTGTCTGAATACGCTCGATTAAAGCGCCCGACATGATGGATGCTGTTGTTGCAGCAAACAGTGCGAAAGCACCCCAGAATACACCCGATGCATTATCGGCAATATTTGGCCCCATATACTGTGCTGAATCACCCCAAGGGAGCGCAATGGAATTCGCATACTCAATACCAGAAATGGCCATATAGCCTTCTGATCCCGTAAATCCAGTTGGTAAGGCCCAGTAGAACCACCAACCGAAGAAATAAAACGTTACGATGGTAAACGCAAACGCCAATAGGTTTTTAATACCTGAGGACAATGTGTTCTTTAAGCGGGTCGCGCCCATTTCATAGGCGAGGAAACCTGCGTGAATAAGCATCATCAGTGGTATCGATAAAAAATAGTACGTCTCAGCAAACTGGGTGTTTGTGATCTGTGCCGATTGTTTGACCGCCTCTAGATTTGCGGCCAATAGTGCAATTTGTTCTTCCAAAATGCTCTCCTTATAGTATTAAAAAAAATAACTTTTTTTCTTGGTAAGTAAATTTTTCTACTCACCGGTCAAAAGTATATAGGATTAGAGCGAAGGTAAGCACCTTAAATTAAATTTTCTTTAAAAACAGAAAGTATTTAAAGCTGGGTTGCGATTTACTAGATATATTTTGCAGTTAATTGCTTATTAATTCGATTTTTAAGCTTTAAAGTGGAATTATTCAAAAAAAACTGATACTGACCACTTTCTGTATTCAACTTATAGTTTTTGGACCATTGCTGATGATGTTTAGCCAATAAATTAACACTCTCAATAATAAACAAAACCTCCGTATCTGTCATTGTTGGGTGTAGGGATATCCTTATCCAGCCAGGCTTTTGTGATAAATCGCCGACATCAATCATGTCAGTGATTTTTTTGGACTGTGCTTGATGCATTGACATGCTCTTTGATGAGCCTCTGTGAGCCTTTATAGGCCTGTGTCATTGCCATACCAGTGGCACTTGCCTCGGTATGCGTATTGGCAACATAAGGCATTATTTCTTCTTGTATTAGTTTCTCAATTGGCAAATAGTTACGCCCACTTGCTGTCCAGTCAGCATAAACAATAGGTTTCATGCTGCCATCTGGCGCTTCGATAGAGGCGTCAATGCCAATAATGCCGTGACGAAATTGTGAAAAATATTGTTTTAGCATTGGGAAAAACCATCCAATTTTGTTTGAGTAGCTGTTGTACGCTGTAGTGAAGCTTCAAGAGAGTCGCAGAAGAAAATCACAAACTTGTTTGCCAACACTTTCTGGCGCTTCCATTAATAGCGAGTGTTTGTAGTGATTAAGAATAACCAGCTCCGAATTTGGTAATACTGAATGGATGAGTCGATTAAGCCTTGGATTACAGCCGCCATCGTTCTCGCCGGTTAACACCAAGCAAGGCTGCACAATCAAGTCAAGCCATGGTGACATTTCAGTTTCTGCATAAATCCTAAAAACCTCTAAAAATACATCCGCTTCCGTCGCCAAAACTTGTTTTAATCGAAAATGCACTTTGTCTGGATTTGCGACGATAAAGTCATCGGTAAACCAGCGATTCGTTAGTGTGCTCAATACTGCCTCAATACCCTTCTCGTGCATACTGGCCACTACAGACTTTACCTTAGTTATATCATCCTCTGTACGAAAGGCCGCTGTACTTAACAGGGAAACGCTCAGTGTGTGCTGTGGGTATTTTTTTGCGTAAGCGGGACCAATCATCCCACCCAAAGAATGACCTACAATATGAATTTTATCAACTGCAAGTTTAGTGCGCAGCGCCTCAAGGTCTTCCACAAGTACTTCCAACGAATACGGTAGCTCACCTTTAGGTGACTCGCCATGACCTCGAAGGTCGTAACTGATACAAGAAAAGTTATTATCTAAATATGACTTGACGTCATTCCATGCTGTTTTCCTTGCACCAATTCCGTGCACCAAAAAAACAGCTGTGCCGCTACCGGTTATTTCATAAGCGCAATCAACAGCTGTCATTACTTTTAATCTGGATATTTATTGGCACAGAACTTTCATTCACATTTCTACTAGTAAAGTTAGGCATTACCTCTTCTGAAAATCGTTGGATTGATGCCATAGTGTCTGCATGACTGGCGCCAAAGTTCATATTGAGGATCATGCGATCGATCCCTATCTCATAATAAACCGCCAATTGATCAATCATTTCCTCTGGTGTACAAATTAATAAACTATCCGCCAATTCCGCCATCGTTTGTTTTCTCGGGAGGATTTCAATCATGCCGTTTTTTACTATGCCCGGCCCAGTAAAAACGTTATCAAAGCGAGCAAAATACTCATAAGCTTGCTCTAGTTTGGCTTTTCTATCCGCCTCATCTTTAATAATAAATGCGCCCCTAGATAAAGACAAGGTCAAATCCTTGCCAGTATTACCCATTTCCGATTTGGCTCGATTAAAGCCATCCACTTGATCCAACATCAATTGATGATTTCCAGCCAACGGCGTCGTCATAATATTAAAGCCACGCTTGGTGCATGCATAAATACCTTCAGGGTTTAACACCGCCATCATAATGGGCGGACCATTCTCTGTCATTGGTCGTGGCATGGCTGTCAATGAATCAAAGTTGTAAAAACCACCCCTCCAAGAAACCTCCTCTTCAGAGAGTAGTGCTGTTAAGACATCCAATGACTCATTAAATTTGTCTCGAGACTCCTCTAACGGTGAGCCTAACAATGCCATCTCACAAGCAAAAGCACCTCTACCCACACCGAGTATCAAACGGTCATCGGTGAACATTTGTGCCGCAATAACCTCACCTGCGTAGATGCGCATATCATGGATTGGTAACACACCAACTGCAGTGATAATTTTGATATTTTTTGTCGAAGCTGCAATCTTCACCGCAAACTGTAAAGGGGCTGGCATCATTAGAATATTGATTAAATGATGCTCGGTCAGCGCAACACTGTCATAACCACACTCATCACACAGAATAGCCTGCTCGTACATATCCAGATACAACTGATAACCGGTGTACTCCTTGGTACTTAGGTAAGCTGATAATTGTTGACAGAACTGCACTCTACACTCCAAGAAATTCGAGTGAGAATCTTAACACGTTCTACGAAAACCAATAACTAAAAATCAAACAGCTGTTATCAATAATAACAATAAGTCGAGAGAAGTTACTTTGCTTTCATTGCTTCTGCATGGAAAGTGACATGCTCACCAATAAAGGTAGAGATGAAATGATAGCTGTGATCATAACCTTCTTGCATTCTTAACCTTAAAACTTGAGATGACTCAGTACATGCTTGTTGAAAATTCTCGCTCAGCAACTGGCCCTCATCGTAAAACTCATCAGCAAGCCCTTGGTCAATAAGTATGCCTGGTATTTTATTGCCTGCTTTGACAAGCTCGGTAGCGTCGTATTGTTGCCAGTCGTTTTTGTTATCACCAAGATAGGTATCGAAACAACCTTGCCCCCAGCCACTTTCAATTGGATTACAAATCGGCGCAAAGGCAGAGACTGATCGGTATTTATCTGGATTCTTTAGTGCACAAATAAGCGCTCCATGACCACCCATTGAATGCCCAGAGATAGAACGCACGCCAGATTTTAATGGCAGATTATCTTCAAGCAAGATCGGTAACTCGTTGACCACGTAATCATACATTTGGTAGTGTTTAGCCCAATCCCCCTCGGTTGCATTGACATAAAAACCGGCGCCTTTGCCTAAGTCATAACGCTCAGGCACATCAGGAACCTCTTCTCCTCTTGGGCTTGTATCTGGAAACACTAGAGCAATAGCGCTCTCATCAGCATAACGCTGCATGCCGGCCTTGGTACGCGCGTTGTCATCAGTACACGTCAAACCCGATAACCAATACAATGTCGGCACTTTTTCATTCTCAGCCTCTTTTGGTAAAAACACCGAAAAAGTCATTGTGCAGTTGCAAACTTTCGATTCGTGCTCGTAGCGATTTAGATAGCCAGAGAACTCTTTGATCGATTCAATAAGTTTCATGATGCAGAAATCCTGATTAAAAAATAATGACGGAGCGAATACTCTCACCACTGTGCATTAAATCAAAAGCTCTGTTAATATCTTCCAACGGCATGGTGTGTGTTACTAACGAATCCAACTCAATTTCACCACTCATGTATCGATCAACGTAGCCTGGCAGTTCACTGCGCCCTTTAACACCACCAAAAGCTGTACCTTGCCAAGTTCGACCAACAACCAAATTAAACGGCCTTGTCTCAATCGTTTGCCCAGCGCCAGCAACACCAATCACCGTCGAAACACCCCAACCCATATGAGTACACTCTAGGGCATCACGCATAACGTGAGTGTTACCAATACACTCGAAAGAGTAATCAGGGCCGCCATCGAATGTGTCTTGCATATACTCAACAAAAGAACCACTAACGTCATTTGGGTTGACAAAATCTGTCGCCCCTAATTGACGCGCAAACTCAAATTTATCGGGGTTAATATCAATCGCAATAATGCGCTCAGCACCCGCCATTACTGCACCCTGAATGCAAGAAAGACCAATGCCACCCAGCCCAAATACTGCTACCGTTGAGTCCGCTTCTACTTTTGCGGTATTAAGCACTGCACCAATACCTGTGGTCACACCACAACCAAGCAAGCACGCTTTGTCTAGTGGTGCCGCTGGGTTGATTTTTGCTAGGGCAATCTCGGGGACTACTGTGTACTCAGAAAAGGTAGAGCAACCCATATAATGGAAAATATCCTTACCTTTGTGTGAAAAACGTCGGGTGCCGTCTGGCATATAACCCGTCCAAACCGTACCAGCAATTGATTGACATAGGTTTGATTTAGTAGAAAGACAATACTCACATTCACCACACTCAGGAATGTAGAGAGGAATGACATGATCGCCGACCTTAAGATTCTTCACGCCAGCGCCAAGCTCAACAACTTCACAACCGCCCTCGTGACCTAGCACGCAAGGAAACGAAGCCTCAGGATCGTCACCCGAAAGGGTAAAGGCATCGGTATGACAAACACCAGAAGCATGCACTTTTAATAATACTTCTCCAGCTTTTGGACCCATGATGTCAATCTCTTCGATCGATAATGGTTGTTTTGGCGCCCAAGCGACGGCTGCTTTAGTTTTCATGAATTCCTTCCTTGTGAATAATCAGGAATACATCATAACGGCTTTTGCCGCGAACCATCAAATAAATCTTTTAAAGAGCGTTTTTAGCGTCTAATTCGAGTAAATAAGGCGCGATAAAGCCTTGATACTGCTCTCTTTTATTTTGTGGCAAATTCTGCCAACCACCAATTTCGCCACGACAGTCTTTAGCTCCACACATGCATTGACTTGGGAAATGATCAACGAAAAAATTTTGCATTGCATAATCAAAGGTTATTTCCTCCCCAACGACAATATCTTGCATCGCAACATAATCATGTGCACCAGTTTCGTTAACTTTAATGCCACAATTGGGGCTGCAACAATGATTAACAAAAGCCATCAAGCCAACGGGGACAACAAAGACATTCTGACCAATTTGAGAAGTGTGCACTGTATTCACGCTGAGGACTTCATCAATAACACCTCTCATGACTACTTCGCCCGCTTGAAAGGATTGTTTGCAAATAACGCCTGCGCCTCGATCGCCTGAGTTCTTCAGTTCAAAATTATTATCTTGGGAAGAGGTCTTTACAACAATCATTTTAAAGTTTGCTGTGTGATAAAAATGAATAAAAAAATATGTAAAAGTTTAAAATTAATAGCACTAGCAATTGATGAGAATTTTTCTGTATTTTTTAGCATTTTTAGACTCAGCCTTTTGGGATAGGGAGTTTTTCACCCAAGGGCAGGCTTTGCACTCCATTTTCCTGTGTTAATTTATATCGCTAGACAACAAGTAGAGTTTCTAGTAAATATGCCTTGTAAAATAATAAAAACTCCACTATCAAATCTAAAATGATTATTGCAAGGACCTCTGTTTAACTGCCATATTTAGCAACGATTTGTTCGACAGTATTACGAAATTGATCTTCATGAAACTCGGCAAATTCTTTGAGCGTGCACAAGGTTTTGGAGTCTTTCACTTTATCAATAAAGACAACACCATCCAAATGATCAAGCTCGTGTTGAAAGGTGCCAGCTGTAATACCCTTTACAATCATATCAATCTCAACGCCCTCTGCGTTCAGCGCTCGTACTCGGATTTCTGGGCAACGCTCAACTTCGCCTCTCACATTGGGTACCGACAAGCAGCCCTCGTAAACAGATAACCTCTCCTCTGAGAGAAAAGTAATCACTGGATTGATAAGAACAGTCAGCGGAATATCGGGCTTATAGGGATAGCGAGGATTTTTATTGACTTCGATTACGCACACTCTGAGTGGAACAGCAATTTGCGTTGCTGCCAAGCCTGCACCATTGGCGTGTCGCATCGTTTCAATCAAGTCGACGACAAGCTGTTGGGTTGCCTCTGATTTAACGCTCTCAATAGGAATCTTTTTTGCAACCTCGCGCAGAGCAGGGTTGCCAATTTCAATAATATTTCGAATCATGGATTTTCGATGGTGTAAGAATGAGTGGCGCTAGCCTTCCTCCCCACCCTTACCTTGTTGAGCTTTTTCGATCAATTTAAGAGCGGTATTATAGAGTTCAAATGCACCAATGTAGGCATCTGCTCGATACTCCTCTGGAATCACGGCCAAATGATCGTCTAAGTCTTGCATGGCCTGCTCTAGGGTTTCTTCACAACCAAACATATCGTGTTGTGCTAATAACTTTTTTGTCTCATCTCTGGTCATGCCCATTTTCCAATTGTCACGTTTATTAGACGTATCTTAACATGTTATTTTTCGACTTTGGTGGCCTTTTTCTTGTGCGCCTAATAAGGGCAATTTTGACAACCGCTATCGCAACACTCACCACGCTTAATGTGTTGCCACTTGCTAAAAATATAGAGCCCATCTTTGACTTCATAGTCAACGTGTTCAAGATATTCAATCGCCGCTCCTTTGTTGCGATACGGCTCAGCAAGTAATAACATTTGCTCAATACCATTGGCTTTAATAAGCACATCAATTTGCTTATCGACAGCCTTAGACAAACACGCTGGACAGCGGCAATCTTTATCAAACTCAAACGGCATTATTGGTGGAAAGGATTTACACCAACAACTGCCCGTGCCAGCGCCACATTTCAAACTTTCGCCACAGACGGAACAAGGTGTTGATCTCATGAGTTTGATTGCCTAAAAAAAATTGAATTTTGACATTAAATATGACGCAATGCAATCAAAAATATACGATCTCCGGAAATCGGGATAGTAATCAAACTCCCTCAGCCTTTTGGTTTACGGTAATTTATCTTCAAAAGTTATTAAAAAACCCTCTTTTAAAAATATTACTGTCGATTTCTCAATGACGGACAGCTTAATAGCGCCCTAAGAAGTTTAGAGGTATTGCAGGTGGAATGGTTTACTTAAACTACTTTGAGGAAAGCAAAGCTTTTCCCATACGAATTTAATCTTTATGTTATGCGCCGACATCTGACCAAACAGCAAACTCATTACCACCTGGCTCTTTAAAATGAAAGCGGCGACCCCCAGGAAACGAAAATATGTCCCTGATAATATCACCACCAAAGTGTTGAACTTTAATTAAAGTTTCTTCAAGATTATCACTAAAAAAAATGATTAAAGCTGCGCCATTATTCGTTGATGAAAATTTATCAGATTGAAAAAATCCCCCATCAAGACCCTCACCACTAAATGCTGAGTATTCTGGACCATAATCTTCAAACGCCCAGCCAAATACCAATGTAAAGAATTTTTTTGTTTCAGTAATATTTCGTGTCGAAAACTCTACATAATTAATTTTTTCATGTTCGTTCATTTTGCACTCCTTTTGTCTACATAAACATTAATTACTGCTCAACATTGTATCAGCATTACGTGTATTTTTACTGGAGAGCATTGATTTGTTTAAAGACAATAAATTGTTGAATTAAAACTCGAAACAGATAATTCTAAGCCTCTAAAAAAGATTTTGAAAAAATTTCGAGAATTTTCGAAATGGGCATTAAAACACCAATGAGCAAGGGTCACCCTTGCTCATTTAGGCCAATAATTGTCACTTACAGCCTGCAAGCGGTTCTATTTATCGTTCTTTTAAGCAAAAACAAAGAGTTATAAGGAAAATAGAGAAAATTTTGGAAATTCTTCAAATGAACAGTATTGTTGTAATAATCTTCAATATTTAAACGTTTATATCTATTTTATCGCCCTTAATATACTCAATGTTAGCAGCGCCTGTTTCACTTGATGACAGTTAGTTTTCTTTTTTGATACATTGAAAAGAAACCATAGATAACAAAACCTAAAGACAACGCTTGTTGTATAGCCAAAATGGGTTTATCTTGAATGTACATCAACATTCCAGCACTAACATTCATTAACATAAAAAACGGCCAGCCATAAACATTACTTTTCGCTAATAAATAACTACCAAGCAGAAAACCAATCATCACACCTATTTCTAAAATCTGGCTGAGTGTGTTAATTCCGCCATACTCGAATAGGCTATAACTCACCCCAAACACAATAAAGGCGTAAGTGGAGAATCGGGCTGCATACTCAAGTGGTTTGCTCTTTTTTTCGTTATTATTAACAACGTTGTACAGCCCAAGCAACATGGCTGGAACACCGCCAATTTCAATGGATGCAGCAATCCAGTTATGATTACCAATCAGGATAATCGCCCAAGCTGGCACGCCCAAAATATAAACAATCCAGCCCATTGCTTTAAGTTTTCTTTTTAGGACGGGTTCGGCGCGCTCGGCTGTAGAAAAGAATACTTTATTTAATAAGTAAAACGAGCCAGCCCAAATCTGTACTAAAAGATCCATAATAATTACACTCTGACTCTAATTATTTAAAGCTTCTCTTCACTCATTAGGATGAGGCAATTAAACCGATAATTCTTTATAAGTTTCAGAAAACGCAGCTATGGCTCTATCCAAATCATCCTTGGTGTGAGCGGCTGAGATTTGCGTGCGAATTCTGGCTTTACCTTGGGCGACAACAGGGAAGAAAAAGCCAATTGCAAAAATACCACGCTCAAGTAATTTCTTGCTCATGGTTTGTGCCAATTTAGCATCACCAAGCATTACCGGTACAATTGGATGATCGCCGTCGTCAACATCAAAGCCTGCTTGTTGCATGCCTTTACGGAAGTAATGAGTGTTGTCTTCTAGGCGATCTCTGAGCTCGGTCGAACGGACAAGAATTTCCAACACTTTAAGAGAGGCCGCACAAATAGAAGGCGCAACGGTATTGGAAAATAAATAAGGCCGAGAGCGCTGTCTCAACATGTCAATAATTTCTTTTCGCCCAGAGGTGTAACCACCGGAACCACCACCTAGCGCTTTACCAAAAGTACCGGTGATTATATCAACGCGATCCATCACATTGCAGTATTCATGAACACCGCGACCACCTTTACCCATAAAGCCCACTGCGTGGCAATCATCGTGATGAACCATGGCATCGTATTTGTCCGCTAAATCACAGATTTTATCAAGCTGTGCCACTGTGCCATCCATCGAAAAAACACCATCTGTGGTGATAAGAATGCGTCTTGCACCACCGGCTTTAGCCTCAATCAATTTGGCTTCAAGATCAGCCATGTCGTTATTCTTGTAGCGGAAACGTGCTGCTTTACAAAGGCGCACGCCATCAATAATCGAGGCATGGTTTAGCTCGTCAGAAATAACCGCATCTTCTTTACTAAGGATTGTTTCAAACAAGCCGGTATTGGCATCAAAGCAAGCCGCATAAAGAATGGTATCCTCCATGCCTAAAAATTCAGTCACTTTATTTTCAAGGGTTTTGTGAATACTCTGCGTGCCACAAATAAAACGTACCGATGAAAGGCCAAATCCCCAATCACTAAAGCTGTCTTTCGCTGCTTGAATTACCTCGGGATTGTTGGCAAGGCCAAGATAATTATTGGCACACATGTTGATAACTTGTGAGCCATCCTCGAGAGTGATGTGATTATTTTGATCGGATGCAAGAACACGCTCAGTTTTCCATAGGCCAGCATCTTCAATCTCAGCCAAGTCTTTTTGCAGACCTTTTTTTGCACTTTTAAAACTCATGGTAATCGTTTTTGGATTCAACCTCCCAATTTAGAATTACTTTTCCAGACTGTCCAGAGCGCATCACATCAAAGCCTTTTTGGAAATCAGTGTAGTGATAATGATGCGTAATAATTTTTTCCAAAGGCAAGCCACTTTGAACCATCATTGAACCTTTATACCAAGTTTCAAAAATTTCACGACCATAAATACCCTTGATTTGTAGGCCTTTAAATACCACCAAATTCCAATCAATACCCGAACCAGAAGGCATGATAGCCAGCATGGCAATCTTACCGCCATTAATCATAAATTTAAGCATATCGCTAAATGCTTGAGGAGAGCCAGACATTTCCAAGCCAACATCAAAACCTTCAAAAATACATAATCTGTCTAGAAAATCTTTGGAAATTTTTTCTTTGCCTACATTCAACGGAATGGCTTTAGGAACAACTTCTCTCACAAGATTAAGACGATAGTCGTTTAAGTCCGTAATAACAACATTACGAGCGCCCGCGTGAACAGCAACCATGGCCGCCATAATTCCAATCGGGCCAGCGCCGGTGATAAGCACATCCTCTCCCAACATATCAAATGAAAGTGCTGTGTGCACAGCATTGCCGAAAGGATCAAAACAAGCAAGCAAGTCGGTAGAGATGTCTTGTGTTGGTCTGAACACATTTTCAGCGGGCACAGAAACATATTCTGCAAAAGCGCCATCACGGTTAACGCCAATACCAATGGTATTTGGACAAAGGTGCTTGCGACCACCAAGACAGTTACGACACCTGTTACAAACCACATGCCCCTCTGCCGAGACTACATCGTCGACCTTTAAGCCTTTAACGCCGTTTCCCATATCTGCAATAACACCGGCAAATTCATGACCTGCCACCATTGGTGTCTTAATGGTTTTTTGAGCCCACTCATCCCAATTATAAATATGGACATCGGTGCCACATATGGCTGACTTTTGTACTTTGATAAGAACATCATTACTGCCAACTTCTGGCATTGGCACATCTTCCAACCAAATGCCTTCTTTTGCATGACTTTTAACTAATGCTTTCATTGAGTAACTCCTTATATGATGAGTCAAAATATATATGCCAAGAGTGGCTATTTACTGAAATAACTATTTTAATTAATGATACTTTGTACTTTGGATTAATTGTTGAGACATGCAGAGAATAATTCAAATGCAAGTACCCATTTGTTCATAAAACTCACCATTAAATATTAAGTTATTTATTTGTGAAAAATAAAGTTGCATATTTAATAATTATGTGTTAGAGTTAATTCGCAACACTCAGGTTTTCGTAGTTTTTTAAAACTTATCTTTATCTCTCCCAAATAGTAGAAAGAGATAATTAAGCATTTTTTGAGTGATGCGTTAATTGCAAAATGTATAGATTTAAATGTTAAATACTTGTCTTCTCCTTTAGAAAAAAAACTGCAATTAATCAACCCCGCATAAGCTCTCCTTGTGCGGGGTATTTTTTTATTGGGCTTATGATACCGTCAACCCCCTTCGAAGGCTGGGCTAGAATCACAACATAACTTCACTTAGGTACAGTTACTGTGGAGTTTTATAACAACTATTGAACATAACTCTGACTTACACTTGGCTTACGGTCATTATCTAGCTAGAGAATTCCAACTTCTAATAAAAGTTTGTTCAGCAATAAATAACCACTCTCTTGGAATTTGATTTGTTTCTATAAACTTTCCAAGGGAATACATTAACTCAGGGTTGGACGAAATAATTAAGTCAGCATCTTTTGAGGAATAAATCTCTATTAATGAGCTTCTTAACTGTGCAGACAAGGCAGCTGTTGGACTGGATAAATCAAATTCGATTGCGTAGGAGGATACCGTTCTGCTAAATTCATCTAATGAGGCGTAACTGAAGCGATAACAATTAATTTCTGGACTGATGCAGGCCAGTTCACTAGTTTTTTGTATAGGCATTGCACAGGATAAAAGCACAATACTCCCAAGAAAAATAGCTAGGTTTCTAATCATTTTAGAATAGCATTAAGTATGAAAATTCGGAGTTAATTGAAGAATCTACTGGGACTGTTGAAAGACCAAACTTCATACCCTGATATTTTATCCCGATGTAACTTGAATGTAAAATTCCAAGATGTTTTTGATGGTTTAGGTTTTTTGTAATCATATGCTTAACCGATAAAGCAAATCCTTCTGAAAAATCTCTACGATAAAATAAGCCATAATCAATTTGCCTACCAGAAGTAAGAAGTTCGACATCCTTCTTATTGTAACTAATGCTGCCATTCGAATCAGCTAAACCACCAAGTCTAAATGCTATAGAACCACTATTAACTCGATTTGGTTGACTAACATACACTGACAAGTGGTCGTCTCCTGAAATATTTCTTATATTTCCAATTAGTGCAATACTTGAGGATTTAACACCACTGGCTGAATCAATAAGGCTTTCATTTGAGTTTTTCAAATTAGTGTTGGCATGCGTAGCAATTCCGACCAATGAAACATAATCAGAAATTTGCTTTTGAGCTTTAATGGCAGAAAACACCGTGTTTGACTTTGAGCCATTTAGAGTGAACCCCTCTGTCCCTCTCGAGCCCAATAAGGTGTCTTTATCGCGAGTAACTCCCGCCATAATTGTCAATGATTGCTCTGATGGTTTTCCATATTCAAAAGAGGCAACTACACTTTTTCTTAAGCCAATAGTAATGCCAGAGGCCTCTTCAATAGGGATTGTAGCTCCCAACAATAAGCGAGAATTTGAGAACTCAAAGGAAGAGCCAACACCAATTCCACCTTCATAAGGATCTAAAAATGGAGTTTGATAATTAGCAAGCGTAGTTGATGAGTCAAGATTCGAGTCAAAGAAACTTTGAACAGGGGGTGAGCTAGCACCAACAGTCAAAACGGCTTTTTTTCCACCTAGACTGGACAGATTGACAAGTTCTTGATTATAGTTTTGTCGCCTTTTTGGATTGACTAAATTATTAATACTATCTGAAAGAGCGGTTAGTTCAGAATTCAAATTAACTGACGGTGCATTTGTTGTTGATAAGGAAATTTGAGAAGATAAATCATATTTAAAGCCTCCATTTAAATCATCATAGGTATATGCGGTTGTTCCTTTCAAGCCCATTCGTAGGGAGTCACCAAATGAGCGAGAGGTTGAAAGCCGTGATGCATTCAATTGAAATGAAGGAGAGGTAGAAATGGAGTCTCCTGTCAAAACACGAGTAGAAGATGAAGTTGTAATTGGGTTAAGAGCAGCATAGATATCCATAACTCCGTGTCCATACTCTGTATTGAAGCCGTGCTTGATACCACTGGCAAAAGCTACTTCTGCACTATGGGTATAAAATGTATTATCTGCTGAAGCTAGCAATCGATCAGTCAATTGAGAGGGTGTGTGGTTAGGAAATGCCTCAGCTAATAATGCAACTGCTCCAGAAATTTGAGGTGCAACTAAAGATGTGCCACTGGCGCCTTGCCAATAATAATTTGTACCATTACTGCTATATGCGGCGCCGTTAAGTTCCCATCCATCTGCCCCCAGACAATATGAAGCGGTAGAGCCACAAGGTGCTGACTTTCTTGTATAAGTCTCATTACCGGATGAGCCTGTAATTTCTATATTTACTGCAGTTATCCAAGCCTCATTTAATTGGGAAAATAATACAGGGAGTGCTGCCTGAAAATCAGCGTCAGTGTAAGAGCTGGTATTAGATAAAGCATACACAATAACCCCGTGCTCTTGAAAATTATTTAAAGCCGTAATGTACGAAGTTGCCGATTCTTCGTTTGCTGTATAACCGCTAGAATTCCATTTTTGAGCAATGCCATAATCATTTGTCCAGTTGTTTGAACTAATATCAGACTGTAAAGTATCAATTTGGTAATCGACACCCCAACTATTATTTTGCACAACAGCAGAACTTGCATTATCCGTTGCATTTGCCCAGTGGTTTGGTAGGTATGTTTCGCCGTTTAAATTTGTGTAATCAGCAATATGCAAACTTGCTGCAGGAGCAACACCCTGTAGACCACTGCCATCATCTTCACCTGCAGCAACACTTGATACAAATAAACCGTGGTCAGCACTTGAAGAAATACCGGTTGCAGCATCAACTGTGCCGTATGTGGTAATTATCTTATTGTCAAGTTCTTGATGACCTGTGTAGAAACCACTATCTAAAATTGCGATTGTTTTACCCGAGCCTGTTAACCCGTAGCCATAAGCCCTATGTGCATTTATAACCTCAAGGGGGTTTTGTGAGCTGGCAGCACTTGAATAATTTATATATTTAAACTCAGCTGTAGCAGCTTGTGTCGTTGCATTTGAAGAACTATAAGTGAGTGTGGTGCCTGAATTTAATGCATGCTCATTGATTGTAATGGTAACGGATTGAGTGCCGCTCTCACTGGCACCCCCGCCTGTTACACTCGAAATAGAAATTATTACTGTTTCGTTATTGCTTTCATAAGTTGTATCACTAGTTGGATTTAACGTTGCTGTACCAGTTGTTGAGCCCGCTGTAATGGTAATATCTGAAATTGCACTGTAGTCCGTACCTTCAGTTGCAGTTCCAGAAGTACTTATACCTACACTTACATTTGAGGATGCAACTCTAGAAAGAGTTGCTTTTATGGTAACAACAGAAGAAGAAGATTCATAAATTGATGCTGAACTTGAGGAAAGCGTAACAGTGATGGCTGCTTGAGTGCTTGCTACTGTTGCACTACTAGTGCTACTTCCGCCGCCACAGCTAGTTAATAAAAGAGCACTAGCAATTAATAATAGTTTATTGAGCGGACTAGACATGGTAATTAATAATTTCTGCGCCCCGAGTATACATAATATAAATTACAGCAAACTGTAATTGAATAGCATGCCTCATCTGTGTGTGATGCAAGAAGAGTAAGCGTTGTGCTCATACTTTCTGAGTACTTCTGTTCCAATAAATAGGTGCAGTTAATTGTAAAATAGTTTAGATTTACACTGTTTTTAAGCGATAAAAGTTAAAGAGGTATTGTGCCTAAATTAAGTTAATAATGTTGTTTCAGAAGGGATTCTAATACAAGTCAGAATAAATTAACTGGTCGGGACGAGAGGATTTGAACCTCTGACCACTTGACCCCCAGTCAAGTACGCTACCAGACTGCGCTACGCCCCGAAAAAACAATATTTTACCTATACAAAGAATACTGGATTTGTATTAAATAAATCAAGCTGAGTGGCAAATTGGGCATTTCGAGTCTTTACCAATCTTAACTTTTCTAAAGCTAAGGTCGAGTGCATCAATCAGCATGAGTTCACCATTGAGTTGTTCGCCAAGTGATAAGATAACCTTGATAGCCTGCAATGCTTGTAAGCTACCCAACAAGCCAGCAACGGGTGCTAACACCCCGTTTTCAACACAATTCTCCCTGCCACTACCCTCTTCTGAGTAAAGACATTGATAACAAGGTTGATCACTCTCATAACCTTTGAAAACGCAGAGTTGACCCTCAAATCGAATAACTGCCGCAGAAACTAATGGTTTTTTATTTTCAACAGAGGCTTTGTTAATGGCAAAACGGCTTTTGAAATTATCGGTGCCGTCCAATATAACATCCGCTTGGTTAATTAAACTGCCAAGATTATCGTCACTAAGTTGTTTGACAACATCCACTTGAATGTTGGGATTAATGGCCAACAATTTTTCTTTGGCAGAATCAACCTTATCTTTACCAATATCATCTGTATGGTGAATAATCTGGCGCTGCAAATTAGAAAGCTCAACTTGATCAAAATCAGCAATAATCAAGTGTCCAACTCCCGCCGCTGCCAAATACAAAGCACTCGGAGATCCCAAACCACCCATGCCAATAATAAGTGCCGTTGAATCGATCAGCTTTTGCTGACCTTCAATATCAACCTGTGGCAACATAATTTGGCGAGAATATCGTAGGAGTTCTTGATCGTTCATGTCAGGCTATTTATTTAGATATTTGTTAATCTTTGGCAAGATAACCATCTGGCAATAAGGCTGGTTTTGATTGTCGTTAAAATAATTTTGATGATAATCTTCAGCCACGTAAAAAACATCCAGTGGGCTGATTTCTGTCACCGCACCATTTATTGAATCTATCAACGATTGTGCAAGCTCTCTTTGCTTAGAATCAGTAGAAAACACTGCTGATCGGTATTGAACTCCAATGTCAGCGCCCTGCTGGTTGAGGCTAGTTGGATCATGAACGACAACAAAAATTTCAAGTAATTCGGTATAAGAAATTTGTGTTTCATCAAATTCTATTTTCAAAACCTCGGCATGACCACTGTCACCTGCACAAATTTCTTGATAAGTTGGATTTTTTGTCGTGCCATTACAATAACCACTGGCAAGGCTTAGCACACCATTCACACGTTGAAAAATAGCCTCAATGCACCAAAAACATCCGCCGGCAAAATAAGCAGTTTGCATGTATTTAAAGGAGTCCTTGACTAACTAACACAATATTTTACGAACTAAAATGTAACATAACTAGGCAAAGACCTCTTAATCCAAAAAAATTCTAAAGAATACAGTATATCCGATGATTGCCAATGAAGTTATTAATGCGCTCAAATCTGTTGCAACAGACGAGCGCCGAAAAACAAATGAATGGTTTTTTAAAACAGGCAAAGGGCAATACGGATATGGCGATAAATTTATCGGCGTTCGAATGCCAGACTTGCGCAAAGTTGCCAAGCAATATCACCAAGGCATCTCTTTTGATAGTATCTCAACACTACTTAGCTCCCCTATTCACGAGGTGCGTCATTGCGGCCTTATTATTTTGGTTTATCAGTACCCAAAGAGTGATCGTAAAAAAATCTATCAATTCTATACAGCAAATTTTGATGCTATTAATAATTGGGATTTGGTCGACACGACTGCGCCAAATATTATCGGTGATTATCTTTGTCACAACCAAGATAAAGCCAATATTTTATTGGATTATGCTCATTCTAAAAACCTGTGGATTCGTCGAATTTCGATTGTGACGACCTTAGCCTTTATCAAACAAAATCAATTTTCTCTAACACTTGAGATTAGCAAGATTTTATTAAGTGATTCCCATGATTTAATCCACAAAGCTGTGGGCTGGATGCTTCGTGAAGTCTATAAACGCGATCAACATTTGATCAAGAGCTTTTTGGTGCAAAACTACGCACAACTTCCAAGAACTACTTTAAGATATGCCATAGAGCGAATGGACAAGCAAGAAAGACAAAACTTCTTGAAGGGTAGGTTCGATGTATCAAATTAGTTTTTACATACCAATACATAACGCTGAAAAGGTTAAAACTGCAATGTTTACAGCCGGCGCCGGGCGCTTTAACAACTACAAACAATGTGCTTGGCAAACTGAGGGAAAAGGGCAATTTATGCCTGTAGGAGATGCACAGCCCGCCATTGGAGAATTGGACGAACTCGAGACTATTGCCGAGTATAAAGTAGAAATGATGTGTCCCACTGACAGTCTGAATGCTGTGATCAGTGCACTGAAAAAGGAGCACCCTTATGAAGAGGTTGCTTATTGTGTAGTAAAAATGGAAACGATATGACAGAGCACTCCCAGACCAACAATAATAATGGCTTCGTACTCGCTTTGCTTGGATTGTCTCTAGCTGCTTTAGTGTGGCTTTTTCTGCCTTTCTTGCCTGCCCTTTTCTTGTCTCTATTAATTTCTATAACCACTCACAAACTTTTCCAACATTTGGTACAAAAATATTCTATTCGACGTGCGGCACTTTCAATGACACTTGGGGTAACGTTTGTTTTAATCCTACCTTTAAGCTATGTGATGCTTGTCAGTGGCATTGAGATTAGCGGTCTCATCCGCACCCTACAAGATAGTTTTCAGATTAACGAAATACGCAAACTTATCGATCAGACCATCATGGGTTTGCCGCTGTCTGACACTGTTAGGGAGATTGTAGACAGTACCCTAAAAAATAATTTAGAAGGCATTTTGATAACCTCTAAAGACTTTGGCATTATGGTTCTCAAAAGTATCGTTAGCCTCTCTAGCCAGTTTGTATTTTTCATCATTATTACGATTTTCTCGCTTTACTATTTTTATGTTGACGGTGGCTCTATTGTCAAGAGAATTAGAGAAATGTCACCACTAGAATCACATCTTAATGATATTTTGTTGCAGCAATTTTCAGGCTTAACTGTGACCCTTGTCAGTAGCGTATTCCTTGTGTCCCTTTTGCAGGGACTAGTGTTTTCAATCGGTGTGTCAATAATAGGCTACCCAGCGCTATTTTTTGGTGTTTCAATGGCACTGGCAAGCTTTATCCCTGTATTGGGTGGCTTAATTATCTGGCTACCATTAAGCCTATATTTATTTGCGACCGGTGAAACCACCAGTGCCTTTATCATTCTGTTTTTCGGCGCCGTCTTAGCGGGCACCTTAATTGATAACTTTATTCGCCCTATTATTATCAAAACACTGTCCAGTGCCATGAAGCACCGAAGTGCGCTTGATCACACACTCATCACCGTACTCTCCACCCTTGCTGGAATTATTCAATTTGGCATCTTAGGGTTATTCATTGGCCCCATCATCGCGGCAATGGCAATTACTATGCTTGATATTTATCAAATAAAATATCGTCAAAAATCCCAATAAAACATTCATATAAAAATTCACAAACTCTATGCTTAAAGAATTAAACGAATACATTATCGAGAGCGGCGCTTGCAATGATATTAGCCATTACGACGATACTAAATACATCCAACTACCAGACGAACATCGCCAGAATATCGTTGATGCAATGAACAACGGTGAAGTGTCAATGAAAAAAGCCAGTGAGTGTCCTGCTAAAAGATTGCTTTTACATTTTGCCAACACCCTACTTTTTGTTAATAGTGAAACCGTCGATAGTGAAGCCGTTTACGATGTCTATTTAGCGCAAGGTTCGAATTCTAGCAATGATGAAATGTTGAGTTATACCTACACTTCATTCTCCCTTGACAATGACTACCAACCAAAGCTAATCAGCCACAGTAGTGACAACAAATTAGATGAGAAGCAATTATGGGGCGATATTCACACAGCCATGCTAACACTTAGAGGTTTTATGTCGGCTATATCTGAATAGCTTGAAACAATATAAAGAAAGCAGATGTTGCTATCCTGATCTTGTATCACTTGAACCTTTTGCGGATATGTTGGTTATATCGGAGTAAGACCTTACTTATTTGGAGCCTTTTTGCGTTGCTTTCTTAAGTTTGGGTCCAGCCTTAAAGGTAACCACCTTTCTTGCTGAAATCATCACTTCTTCACCAGTCTTTGGGTTTCTGCCAGGACGTTCTGATTTTTCACGAAGAATAAAATTACCAAAACTTGACAACTTGACATTCTTACCCTTGCCCAACTGTTGCGTAATTTGATCAAAGAACTCATTGGTTAAAACCAGTGCCTGCGTTTGAGTTAGGTTGGTTTCTTTAACCAGTGTGTTGGCAATATCTTGTTTTGTAAGTGACATAATTCTTGTTTAGTTCTTATCTTAAATGAGCAGAAAACTCTGTTTGTAGATGGTTAAGTACCTCATCAACGCTTTGATTCAACTGCTCATCCGTTAATGTAGCCTCATTCGATTGATAACTCAAATTAAGGGCAACACTCTTTTTGCCAGATTCAATATGCTCGCCTTCATAAACATCAAAAATACCCACATCGATTAAGTATTCTTGCTTGAGGCTTTTAATAGCTGTAATAAGCTCTGACGCTTGTATTTCCTTTTTCAGCACCAAAGCAATGTCACGCTGAGACGCCTGAAAAGATGAAAAAGCTTTATAACTCGCAATCTTGCCTTGTTGTAGCTCAGACTGTTCAAGCTCAAATAAGAAGACTTTTGGCAATGATAATTTTTTCTGAACGATTGGAGACAGCGCACCTAAGTAACCAATGATATTGCCGTTTTTAACAATTTTAGCCGTTTGTCCATTTTGCAATGCTGGATGCTCACCGACCTCAAAAGAGACCTCGACACCACTCAATGCAAGCAGTGATTCTACGTCCGCCTTAACATCAAAAAAGTCAACGGCTCTCGATTCACTCGCCCATTGGGGAGAGTGGCGCTCGCCAGTTATGGCGCCGGCAATTTTCTGTATTTGGTCATCAGCAGAGATGCCACTAAAACAAAGTCCTGATTCAAAGAATTTAGCATTAAGGTGACCACGGCGCTGATTTGATCCAATCGTTTGCAACAAGCCTGGCCAGAGACTTGAGCGCATTACAGACATGTCTTCCGAGATTGGATTTGTTAGCTCGATTTTCCTGGCTTCAGGATCAATTAAGTTTTGATATTCACTTGAGATAAAGCTATAAGTGATGGCCTCTTGATAACCCCTATTAACCAACGCTTGAGATAAATCATAGTCTTCAACGCTCGCCTGAGAGTCGGCAGTAATGTTTGCATCTAGAGTTAAAGATTTCACAGGCAAACGGTCATAGCCGTAAAGCCTTGCCAATTCTTCAATTAGATCAGCAACAATGCGAATGTCAAAACGGAAACTCGGCGGTACAATAGTCCACGAATTGTTTGTTTTTCCTACAATATCAAAATCAAGCGACGTAAACTTGGCTTCAATCCAGTTAGAATCCAATTCAAAACCAAGCACTTTGGAAATCTTTTCTAGAGTAATTTTAATTGGCTCAATATGTGGCAATTGAGCGTCATCGATGCATGCATTAATTTGTGACGCTTCGCCACCGCAAATTTCTAAAACAAGCTGCGTTGCTCGCTCGAGCGCTTGGTGCGCTAGATTAAAATCAACACCACGCTCGAACCTTAATGATGATTCGGTATGCAGCCCATAAGATCTAGCCACACCTGCCATTGAAATCGGCTCAAAAAAGGCACTTTCAAACAATATTTCACTCGACTCAGTTTGTGTAGCAGTTGGCAGTCCGCCCATCACACCCGCCATAGCAATGGCAGAATTATCATCTGCAATCACCAATGTGTCTTCTCTTAGGCTAATTGTTTGCTCATTCAATAACTCGAGCTTTTCACCTTTTTTCGCCATTCTAACGTCAATGTCACCAACGATCTTTTGCAGATCAAATGCGTGCATTGGTTGGCCTAATTCCAATAAAACGTAGTTGGTAATATCAACCACTGGTGAGTGCAATTGTTGCGATACGCGTTTGAGTTTTTGCGCCATCCATTGTGGCGTTTCAATCGTGTTATCGATGCCTTTAATAACACGAGTTAAATACTTAGGACAAATCTTGGTGTTTGAAACTTTTGTTACAAAACCGGTATTGCCTTTTTCTTCAGCCTTAAATGAAGGCGAAGGCATTGTCAAATCATAGCTTGCGCAAACCTCACGAGCCACACCCAAAACGCTGAAGCAATCGCCTCTGTTTGGGGTAATGTTTAATTCAATAATTTGATCATCTAAATCAAGGTGTGCTCTAATGCACTCGCCCAAAGGCGCATCGGATAACAACTCCATAATCCCGTCATGCGAGTCAGAAATACCCAGTTCAGTTTCTGAGCAAAGCATGCCACAAGATTCAACACCGCGTAATTTAGCTTTTTTAATTTTTAGGCCATTTGGCAATTTTGAGCCAACTGTGGCAACGACGACCTTTAGATCTTGTCTGACATTTGGTGCGCCACAAATAATTTGCAGATTAGCACTCTGACCAATATCGACTTGGCAAAGGCTTAATTTGTCAGCGTCTGGATGTTTCTCGCAACTTAGTACTTGACCAACTACAATACCATTGAACGGAGGTGCAACTGGCGCTATACCGTCCACCTCAAGGCCAACCATGGTGAGCTTCTCAGCTAAGATTTCATCACTAACGTTTGGATTAACCCACTCTCTTAGCCATGTTGTTGAAATATTCATCTAATCACCAAACTAGAATTGATTAAGGAAGCGAATATCATTTTCAAAGAACAATCTAAGATCGTTCACACCATATCTCAACATAGCCAGTCTTTCAACGCCCATACCAAAAGCAAGGCCTGAGAACTCCTCAGGATCAATGTCAACTGCGGTTAATACGTTGGGGTGCACCACACCACAGCCAAGCACTTCCAGCCAACCGGTTTTCTTACACACTCGACAACCACCGCCATCGCAAATCACACACTCAATATCGGCTTCAGCTGAAGGTTCGGTGAATGGGAAATACGAAGGCCTGAATCTAACTTTTAGATCTTCTTTCTCAAAATAAGCTCTTAAAAAGTCAATAAGTAGACCCTTTAATTGGGCAAAACTGGCTTCATTATCAACGATTAAACCCTCAACCTGATGAAACATAGGTGTATGCGTGATATCCGAATCACAACGATAAACTCGCCCAGGCGCAATCACACGAACCGGTGGTTTTTGTTTCTCTAATGTTCGAATTTGAACAGGAGAAGTGTGCGTTCTTAAAACCGTATTGGCATCAAAGTAAAAAGTGTCGTGCATCGCACGAGCTGGATGATGCTCTGGAATGTTTAAGGCGCTAAAATTATGAAAATCATCTTCGATCTCTGGGCCTGTTGCAATCTCAAAGCCACTTTTTGCGAATATTTTTTGAATATGATTGAGTGTTTGGGTAATGGGATGCAAACCGCCTTTTTCGACATTTCTGCCCGGCAAGGTTACATCTATTTTTTCACTTAAAAGGCGTTTTTCTAGTGCAATTAATTCGAGTGCTTCTTTACGAGACTCAATTAATGCTTGAACTTCAGCCTTTGCTTGGTTGATCGCCTCACCCATTTTAGGTCGCTCTTCTTTTGAGAGCTTTCCAAGACCTTTTAATAATGCCGTCAACTCGCCCTTTTTGCCCAAATAATGCACTCTTGCATCATCTAAGTCTTTAAGGTCATTTGCATTTACAATGGCCTTTTCAGCGTTGGTGAGAATGGTATTAATCAAAATCTTATGGCTTTTAATTAAAGCCTACCGCCACGTGCGGTAGGCTTTAATTGGTTTTACTGCTGTGCCAGAGCCGCTTTGGCTTGATCAGCAATTTTTGTGAATGCCGCTTTATCGAAAATAGCAATATCAGATAATACCTTACGATCAATTTCAACACCTGCTTTATTCAAACCATTGATAAGCATTGAATAGCTTAAACCGTTGTTACGCGCTTCTGCGTTGATACGCACAATCCATAAACGACGGAATTGACGACGTCTTTGACGACGGTCACGGTAAGCATATTGGCCGGCTTTAATAACGGCTTGCTTAGCAACGCGATAGACTTTAGAACGTGCGCCGTAATAACCTTTCGCTTTCTTTAATATTTTTTTATGTTTGGCATGCGCTTGCACACCTCTTGAAACTCTTGCCATGGGTATACTCCTAGTTTAGCTGTAAGGTAACATTTTTCTAACCATTGGAACATCTGCCTTTTCAATGGTATCGGCGGCACGAAGTGCGCGCTTTCTAGAAGTACTCTTCTTAGTCAAGATATGACGTAAGTGCGAGTGTTTACATTTATAACCGCCATTAGCGGTTTTTTTGAAGCGCTTTGCAGCACCTCTATTGGTTTTTAACTTCGGCATAATTTACTCCTTGTCTTGTTAGACATATTTAACTACTCCTACGAATAGTTTGTTGTATTTAAAGAAGCAATAAAACGTAAATTAGGCAAGGCATTTAGTCGTAGACAGTATGTTCTGTATACACCAAGACTGAATAACACAGCCTAATTTAATGTTTCGTTACTTCTTTTTTGATTTGGGTGCCAGCATCATGCCAAGCTGACGACCCTCCATTTTTGCCTTCTGTTCAACATTGGCAAATTCTTCACAATCTGACTCGATCCTATCAAGCATTTTCATACCCAGTTGACGGTGTTGCATTTCGCGACCACGAAACCAAATACTTACTTTAACCTTGTCACCATTCTCCAAAAACTTGATCAAATTCCTAAATTTAATTTGATAATCACCCTCTTCAGTACCGGGGCGGTATTTAATGGTTTTAACCTGAGTTTTCTTTTGCTTCTTCTTGGCTTCGTTTTGTTGTTTCTTTTGTTCGTACTGAAACTTACCAAAGTCCATGATTTTACAAACAGGTGGTTCAGCGTTTGGAGAAACCTCTACTAAATCCAATCCGACATCACTCGCCATTTCTCTCGCTTGGCTTGTACTGATGATGCCAACCTGCTCGCCCTCGCTACCAATAACACGTACTTGTGGCACCTTAATGTGCTGGTTAATTCGCGTGGTTATCTTATGTGGTCTTTTAATAATTACTCCTGGTTAATTAATTCAACGAACGCCTCGACAGACATCGAACCTAAGTCTTCGCCGCCACGTTTGCGCACTGAAATTTCGCCACTCTCCTTTTCTCGATCACCTACGACTAAGATATACGGATAGCGCTGCATTGAGTGCTCGCGTATTTTAAAGCCTATCTTCTCATTTCGCAAGTCTGAAATGACTCTAAGTCCTTGTTTTTTTAGCTTTTGTTCAACATTTTTAACAAAATCGCTCTGTTTTTCCGAAATATTCAAAATAACAGCCTGAATTGGCGCAAGCCACGAAGGGAAAGCACCCTCGTAATGTTCGATCAAAATACCAACGAATCTTTCCAAAGAACCAACAATTACTCGGTGCAACATCACCGGCGTTTGCTTCGAACCATCTTCTGCAATGTATTGCGCATCGAGGCGCTCTGGCATTGAGAAATCAACTTGCAACGTACCGCATTGCCATTCTCTATCTAAGCAATCTTTCAGTACAAATTCAATTTTCGGGCCGTAAAATGCACCCTCGCCTTCCTGCAATTCATAATCAATACCTTTTGTATCCAATGCCTCAGCAAGTGCGGCTTCAGCTTTATCCCAAACCGCATCGGAACCCACTCGATTCTCTGGACGAGTGGAAAGCTTCATATCGACATTATTAAAACCAAAATGCTCGTAAACACTAAAGGTTAAATCAATAAAGTTCGACACTTCACTTTGTATTTGTTCTGCAGTACAAAAAATATGACCGTCGTCTTGGACGAAGTTACGCACGCGCATAATGCCGTGCAAAGTGCCAGACGGCTCATTACGATGACAAGAGCCAAATTCCGCCAAACGCATTGGCAAGTCACGATATGATTTTAAGCCTTGATTATAAATCTGAATATGGGCAGGACAGTTCATCGGTTTAATCGCATAATCACGATTTTCACTGCTGGTCGTAAACATTGCATCGCCAAACTTATCCCAATGGCCTGATTTTTCCCAAAGTTTGCGATCAATAACCTGCGGCGTGTTCACCTCAAGATAATCATTATCTTTAAAGACTTGACGCATATGTTGTTCAATAATTTGATACAACGTCCACCCCTTCGGGTGCCAAAACACCATTCCTGGCGCTTCTTCCTGAGTGTGAAATAAATCTTGCATTTTACCAATTTTGCGGTGGTCTCTTTTTTGTGCTTCTTCTAATTTGTAAAGATAGTCTTCAAGATCGGCTTTGTTTTCCCAAGCGGTGCCATAAACACGCTGGAGCATTTCATTATTTGAATCACCACGCCAATAAGCGCCGGCCAAGCTCATTAATTTGAAAGCTTTTAATTTACTTGTTGAAGGCACATGAGGGCCGCGACAAAGATCAATGAAATCACCTTGTTTGTATAGGGATAACACTTCATCTTCTGGAATGGAGGCAATAATTTGAGCCTTGTAATTCTCGCCCTTTGATTCAAATAAAGCAATCGCTTCATTTCTTGACATTTCAATACGCTCAATCGGCAAATTTTGCTTGACGATGGCGTTCATTTTTTTCTCAATTTTTGCTAGATCTTGCTCAGAGAAACCATCCTTGTAAGCGAAATCATAATAAAAACCCTTCTCTATCACGGGGCCAATCGTCACTTGCGCATCAGGATAAAGCTGCTGCGTGGCTTGCGCCAATAAGTGCGCTGTTGAATGGCGAATCACCTCAAGAGCTTGCTCGTCCTTGCCAGTAATAATAGCCAGACTAACGTCTTTAGAAATTAAGTGTGACGTGTCAACCATCACACCGTCCACCTCGCCCGCGAGTGCGGCTTTCGCCAAGCCAGAACTAATAGACGATGCAGCTTGCGCAACCGTTAAAGATTCGTCAAAAGTTTTTACTGTGCCGTCGGGCAGTGTAATTGCTGGCATAAACCATGAGTAAAAAACAAAAGCGTTATTTTACCTTGCTAATGCCTATTCTAGAGCAATAATCGTCAGCTATAAAATATTGAAAATTATCAAAATCACTAATAATTAACAAAAAATTGGGCATAGTGATGAATAAAAACCAGTTTCATTGCTCAAAACCTTCATAAACCCTATTTTTAAAGGGAAAACCCATCAACTTATGCCAAAAAATGCCAATATTACCTCAAATAATCTCTCTGCTCGGAAATACTTAATTCAATGAATAAAATTTCGCAAATAATACAAATGAGCGCTTAAAGTAAAATATAAATTGATTTGACATATAAGTTCATTTTGATATATAATGGATTCGAACATGAAATCAACCGAACAGGTCATACTTTAACAACTCTCTCTCCTTTAGTTAAAATAGTATAGAATTTCATGTTCAACAAACTCTCATACCCCTCTTTGTTGAGTTATGAAAAGAACATTCTATCAGAGATTGTTACATTCTTTTTCAACAACAAAACTCATGCAAGTTAGCAAAAAATCCCCTGAATCATTATTGCTTTTTTTGACCATTGGTTCTGCTATTTGTTTTTCAGTATGGCTTAATTTACTCAATAATTTTGCCATTGAGCGAGTTAATTTCACGGGCATAGAAATTGGGATTTTGCAGAGCATTAGGGAAATACCTGGTTTCTTGGCATTTACCATTGTCTTTATCTTGATGTTTATTCGTGAACAAAAAATGGCCTATCTGTCACTTATTTTGCTTGGCATGGGTACTTTTCTTACCGGTTTTATGCCCACCAATTTGGCTTTTTACGCGACCACGATCTTAATGTCGGTGGGCTTTCATTACTTTGAGACAATCTCTAACTCGTTGTCACTACAATGGCTTGATAAAAAAGATACTGCCGAGTTTTTAGGAAAAATTATTGCCGTTCGCTCTGCGGCCTCCATTGTTGCTTTTGCTTTGGTTTGGTTTCTCTTTCAACAGTTTAATGTTGACTTCATCTGGCTTTATATGCTCGGTGGGGGGATATCCATTATGATTGCGATTTTCGGCTGGATTCATTTTCCCTTGTTTCCTGAAAAAGTTTACCAAACCAAAAAAATTGTCCTTAGAAAACGCTATTGGCTCTACTATGCCCTGCAATTTATGGGCGGCGCAAGGCGTCAAATATTTGTTGTTTTCGCCGGTTTTTTAATGGTGGAAAAATTTGGCTTTAGTGTTGCCGAGATATCATTATTATTTCTCATTAATGCATTCATCAATATTCCTCTAGCACCACGCATTGGCAAGTTGATTGCAAAAGTTGGCGAGCGACCCGCCTTGATTGTAGAATATCTTGGCCTCATCGTGGTTTTTATTGGCTACGCTTTGGTAGAAGACAGCGCCATTGCTGTTGTTTTGTATTTACTCGATCATTTGTTTTTTGCTATGGCTATAGCCCAAAAAACATATTTCCAAAAAATTGCTGATCCAGCTGACATAGCTTCAAGCGCAGGCGTGTCATTCACCATCAATCATATTGCTGCGGTTTTTATCCCCGTTACTTTCGGAATAATATGGATTTACTCCCCTGCCTTGGTTTTTTATGCAGGCGCAATGATGGCTGTCGTCTCCCTTGCTCTGGCGCTTAACGTGCCGAGTAAACCAAACATTGGTAACGAAGTATTAGTCGGGAAAATTGCTAATTAATCTAGCACATTGTCATTTCAATTCTTAATAGTAATCACTGACTTCTATTTGCTTTACCGACTTAAGTGGCACTATTACAAGTAATTGATTCGATCATTAATTGCAAAGAATCCACACCACGAAAATGATTAACGTTTAGCTTGTAAGCCACCTTGACTTTGTTGTCTTTGAGTTTATCTTGGAAAAAAGCAATACCCTCAAAAATGCGGTTATCGCCCGATAATTTAAGCGTACACTTAAGATGCTTTTCACCAACAATTCTTTGCTCAACAAGCTCAAAACCACCAACAAAAACAGGCTCTTCAAAACCTTGCCCCCATGGTCCAGCCGATTGCAACAACCTAGCATTGGTAAGCGTCATCTCACCAGCATCAAGCGCGCCGTCAGTCATTAGCTCAACACTTGGCCTCTCACCATTTAAGTGCTTACGTACCGCTTCAGAAAAACTCAGTTGAAAAGCCTCAAAATTATTTGGTTTAATGGTCAATCCTGCAGCCATTGCATGACCACCAAATTTCTCAATCAGCTCTGGGTTATTTCTATCCATCAAATCAAGCAAATCTTTCACATGAACTTCAGGGATGGAGCGAATAGAGCCTTTTAGTAGCTCGCCAGATTTGGCAAAAATAGCACAAGGACACTGGCAGTCTTCTTTAATCTTACCAGCGACAATACCGACAATACCCTCATGCCAGTTTTCATCAAATAAGCTAATGGTAAAAGGCTTTTCATCAATCGTTTGCTTGGCAACAATAGCACTTGCTTCCAGTTGCATTTTTTCTTGCTCTAGGCGTCTTTTTTTGTTGAAATTTTCAAGTGTTGTTGCGTATCTTCTGGCGTCGTTCATATCTTCAGAAAGCAGGCATCGAATACCCTGGGAAATATCACTGAGTCGACCTGCAGCGTTAATCCGAGGAGCAACAGAAAAACCTAGGTCGGAGGCTTGCAATGTTTCCACTGGTCGTTTGGTTAATTCCAGAATAGCAAGAATGCCCTTTGAGCACTTTTTTTGACGAATTCTCTCGATCCCCTCTTTAATCAAAATGCGATTATTACGATCCAATTTCACCACATCTGCAACCGTACCCAATGCTACTAAGTCCAACACTTCGCGAAGGTCAGGGGTGGGAATATTCCTTTCGCTAAAAAACCCTGTTTTTTCAAGGTGTGTTTTCAGAGCAGAAAACAAATAAAAACACACGCCAACACCGGCTAAATTTTTAGATGGAAAGTCACAACCAGCCATATTGGGGTTAATGATGGCATTTGCCACTGGCAGATCAGCACTTGGTAAATGGTGGTCTGTTATGATTACATCAATATCAAATGAGCGTGCCAACTGAGTGCCCTCATTGCTAGAAATACCGTTATCAACGGTAATGATTAAATCTGGGTCTTTATCTCTTTTGGCTTCTGTGACAATTTCCACACTGAGTCCATAACCGTGCTTAAAACGATTGGGAACAAGAAAATCAACCTGCTTTGCACCCATCAAGCGTAGCGCCTTAAGGGCAAGGGCACTGGCTGTTGCACCGTCAGCATCAAAATCACCAACAATTAAAATGCGCTTATCAAGCTTTATGGCAGATTCCAACAACTCAAGCGCTGCACTCAGTTGAGAAAAATTTGGTTTAAGTAAGCCCGAAAGGTTTAATGATAAGTCGGGCTCTTTGAGTGACCTAGCTGCAAATATTTTTTTGAGGAAGATTGGAATATCATCAGAGTATGACGCCAACAGAGTCTCATCAATCGACCTGTTCTGCACCACTTCTCACTAATCGAATATAGGTATCAAAATATTTGTCTCTAGCGACTGAGCCACCATAAACAAAAGGCACTTCATGGACAACCAATTTACTGTTTGCTACTGCTGTTGAGGTCCAATAAGAATCTGCTTGGGTATTCGGGAAAAACGCCGCATTAATCAATGTATCTGCATCGCCATAATAATTAACCAATGTTTTTAGCTCGTTTAATGTTGGTAGACGCCAATCAGTAAATGAACATAAAGATTTTTCGTTAATTTTTTTAACATAAGCCAAAGTATTACAACCCCCACTCCAAGAACAATGGTGCGAATAATCGCCGTATTCTTCACCGCTCTCCCCGTCAAACCAAGTATAGGTATTCTTCGCATACTGTAGCCCTTCTTTGGCAGTTTTAACTTCCCAATACAAGTTTAACTCTTCTTCCAAAATACAAGCCCACTCAGTTTCTTCAAGCTCAATCATCTCGCCTTTTTTTGAAATTTTGAGCAAATCAGCACTGACCATACCGCTGATCAATAGTATTAATGAAAATGAAAAGAGTTTAAGCATTACTAATTTAAAAGATGTTTTGAAAAAACACTATTCTACCAGTTACAAAGCAACTTAGCGTAGACGCTGAGCTACTTGGCATTCAATTGCCGACCTTCGAACAATAACAGCGCAACGCCAAGAAAAATAAAACTATCGGCAAGATTGAATACTGGCCAATAGAATCCATCATAATGAAGGTCAATAAAATCAATAACGTGGCCGAACATTGCTCTATCTATCAAATTACCTGTTGCACCTGCAAGAAAAATTGACTGGCCAAATAGCCTTTGTCTAAAAGATGATGGTGTTTTTTGAATCCAAACAACCAAGCCAAGTGAAGCAATAATGGAAATGCTTAATAAAATATTACGTTGCAGCTCGCCACTATCAGCCAAAAAACTAAAAGCTGCGCCATTATTTTGTACATAAGTCCAGCTGAAAAACGAGGTAATACCAACCGATTCACCTAAAACAAAGTTTGATGCGACAATCTGCTTGGAGATTTGATCAAGCAAGAGCATACCCGCAGAGCATAAATAGTAGATTTTGTGTTTTAGGTAGTTATAATTCATTGTTATTCGATTATAAATATTTTGGAGGTTTTATGGGTTTTTTAACGGGCAAAAGAGCGCTAATTGTTGGTGTTGCTTCAAACAGATCAATCGCGTGGGGCATTGCCGAAGCAATGGCAAAACAAGGCTGTGAAATTGCACTCACTTATCAAAATGACAAATTAAAAAAACGTGTTGATAAATGTGCCAAAGTTTGCAACTCATCAATTGTTATCCCTTGTGATGTTTCCACCGATGAGCAAATCGAACAAACGTTTGTCGAGCTAAAAAAATCATGGGATTCTTTTGACATCTTGGTGCACTCTGTAGCTTTCGCACCTCGTGAAGCCTTAAATGGTAACTATGTTGAAGTAACCACAAGAGAAAATTTTGCCAGCGCCCATGACGTTAGTTCTTATAGCTTTACAGCGCTTGCAAAAGCAGCATTACCCATGCTTAATGACAATGGCGCATTATTAACAATGAGCTATCTCGGCGCTATAAGAGCCATCCCAAATTACAATATTATGGGTGTTGCCAAAGCCTCGCTTGAAGCCAATGTACGCTACATGGCTGTTGCCATGGGCCCTGAAAAAGGAATCCGTGTTAACGCAATTTCATCCGGACCCATAAAAACTCTAGCGGCAAGTGGCATTAAAGACTTCGGTAAATTATTGGATTACGCCGCCCACAGTTCTGCACTCAAGCGCAATGTGACGACCGAAGAAGTGGGCAATGCAGCTGCCTTTTTATGCTCCGATCTTGCCTCGGGCATTACTGGCGAAGTGACTTATGTCGATGCCGGTTATAGCTTTTATGATGCTGGACCGGTTTAAACTAGTCGCCAACTAACGACAAAAAAACCCCGATTAACTCGGGGTTTTTTTAGTTGAAACCTTTACATAAATCATTTTAAAATAATAAAAAATACCACTATCAAATCTAAGATGGTTTACACAAAGATCTCTAACCAGCTCGTTAGAGAAAATCTGAGAATATTTTAATATCCGCTGATTGTCTTAAACTGTTAACAAAGTTAGCGAACCATTCATTTAATTCCTCGCTGGCGTAGAGCGTCGCCACATTGGCAATATCGCCCTTCTCAGATTGTCTGAGTGCTTTTAATTGAACCAACACAGTTGTAAAGTTATCATAATTAGCTGAGGCGTAAGACGATACGCCATTCTCAGGTTTACTCATTTTATAAGCTTCAGTGGCAACACCAAATGGTAAATTAGCGCTACGCTTAATCCAGCCTGCTTCAGTCCAGCTTAATTTATTTTCACTCATAATGTCGCCAGACAGAGCTTCATCGCCGCTAGAAAATGCACTTACGAGCTTATCAACTAACTCATTAATGATTGTTTTGGATTCAATTGTTTTTAAAGTTTTGTAAATTTCAGGGCGAACTTGGTCAAGTGTTTTTGGTTGTTCTGGTTGTTGATCAGCCAAACTTAGGACGACAAAATTAGAGCCGATTTCAAGGACGTCTGAATTTTCACCTTTACCCACTAAATCACTATGGGCAGCGTTAACAAATACTGGGTCATAAATGTCACTAGAAGAAGAGAAAAACTCAGAAGTTTGAAGTGTCAATCCGAATTGGTCTGCAACAATATCAATCGGCTCTTCATAAGCCAAACTTGCTAATTCTACTTGCAGATTGTAGAGTTCTTTTGTTGCGATTATTTCTTTGTGAAGCGCTTGCAATTGAGATTTGACATCTGCAAGTGGCCTTAAGATAGACTCAACAACACTGTTTAACTTAATGATGTGATAACCATAGTCAGACTTAATCACTTTACTAACTTCACCAATGGCCATCTTAAACACAACCGCATCAAACTCAGGAACCATATGGTCACGTTCAAAATAACCTAGGTCGCCACCTTTTTCGTTTGTGGTACTATCAGTTGAGTGACGTTTTGCCATTTCTGCAAAATCCGCACCTGCAGAAATCTGAGCAAGAAGTACAACAGCCTCTTCTTCAGTTTTAAGCAAAATATGTTGTGCTTTTCTTGCTTCCTCACTGGTAAAGCGATCTTTCTCATCATCATAAAGCATTAACAAAGTTGCGTCGTCAGCATCCGCAACCGTCGCAATATTGCTCAACGAGAGCTCAACGTACTCAACTTTAACTCGAGCAGGGCTAACAAAGCTGGCTTGATTGTTGTTATAGTAATTGGAAATTTGAACCTCATCAACAACCACTTGGTTGTCAAAATTGCTAGTATTAAGGACAATATACAAAACCTCTCGCTCTTGGTTTGCTAGTGCATTTATTTGTGTTTTTTGCGTAGATGATATAAAGCTAGAATTTGCTAAATTACGTCTTATTTGATCTCGCGTCAATGACTTTGATTGTTCAGCTTCGTAGCTGATTGTGGTAATACCATTCAAGTTCAAAAGTTGCTTGTACCGAGCTTCTGAGAAATCACCATCAACTTGAAAAACTGCATTCGATTGAATAACGTTTCGGACCTCTTGAGTCAATGTGATTAACTCTGAAGAATTCGCATAATTATCAAGCAATTTTCCGTTAATCAACTCATTGATTAGCGTTTGCCTGATTGCTGTATCAATTTCAGCCGAATAGGAATCACCAAGTTGATCTCGGATCTGTTTCTGCTTTTTTGAAAGTAGGTTGAAGTAGGTGGTAGCATTGATTTCTTCGCCATCTACAGACGCGATTGTCGGATTATTGCTTGAACCAATATATGACTGAATGCCAAACAAGGCAAATGGAACAGAAAGGAGGCCTACGATTAAATAAGCAACCCAACCTTTAGATTTTTTTTTAATTGCGCCTAACATATTTATTTAATATTTAATGGCGGAGCGGACGGGGGTCGAACCCGCGACCTCCTGCGTGACAGGCAGGCGTTCTAACCAACTGAACTACCGCTCCAATTATTTGGTGGGCGCTACAAGACTTGAACTTGTGACCCTCGCCTTGTAAGGGCGATGCTCTCCCAACTGAGCTAAGCGCCCAAAAAAAAATGCCCGGTTCTAAAACCAGAACCGGGCGTATTATACTGAAAAAAAATCTGTCTAGTTTACAGATTCCTTCAATAATTTTCCTGCTTTAAATGCTGGTACTTTTGAAGCTGCAATCTGGATCGTAGCACCTGTTTGGGGGTTGCGACCTGTGCGTGCTGCACGTTGTCTAACTAAAAAACTACCGAAACCTGTGATAGCAACATTGTCACCACTTGCTAATGCACCTGAAATGGCATCTGTTGTTGCAGACAATGCGCGAGCAGCGTCCGCTTTTGTTAATCCTGAGCCGTCGGCAATGGCCGCGACTAGATCTGATTTATTCATACTTTTTTCTCCTTTAGTGTTTTACAGTTTTATTACAAAATGCGCAGATTATCTCTAATCCTTGCACCCGATTATCCATTATTAAGCCCCACTGTCAAGCGACTTTCAGCAAAAAAAACCCATATAAATGCAAATAAAGTTGTATTATTATGGATTATTCATTTTTTTAAATAAGAGGCAGAAAATCTCGCGACCAAACCTGTTTCGAAATTTCACCAATATGTTTGTGAAGGATGACGCCTTGTCGATTTACCAAGAATGTTTCTGGTGTTGCGTAAACACCTAATTCTAGACCTGCTTTGCCTTTGGGGTCAAACACGATTAGATCAAACGGATTACCCATCACCTCAAGCATCTTATTTGCATCCGCCCTTGTGTCTTTATAGTCAAGGCCAATCAATTGCACTAAGTTCTCTTTAGAAATGTTCATCAGCATTTGATGCTCTGCTCGACAGGCGGGACACCACGAAGCCCATACATTAACCAGTGTGATTTTACTTCTAAAGGTGTCACGAAGCGAAATGACTTCGCCCGTATAAAAATCCTCAACCTCAATATCTGGAAAAGCCTTACCCAAAAATGGCGAAGGTAATTCTCTGGGGTTTGAACTGAGAGACAGATAAAGAAAGGCGGCAATGACAACAAAACCAATTAGGGGAATTAGTTTTTTCATTTGGATTTTTGAGCCTTCTCAAGCGCGTCGGCAACCTCAGGTGGCATATAGTTTTCATCGTGCTTTGCCAGAACTCCATTTGGCTCGGCTTGAAATATACCATCAACTAGGGAGCCAGTTGCAATAATGCCCTGCCCCTCTCTAAATAAATCTGGCAATATTCCAGTGTATTCAACGCCAACTTTATTCTTGTTATCAGTGACATCAAAATTAACCTTCATACCGTCACGCTTGAGACTACCATCAACGACCAAGCCACCTATACGAAAACTTCTTCCTTCTGGGGATTTCCCTTCTACAACTTCAGTAGGTGAAAAAAAATAGTTAGTGTTATTACCCAGTGCTTCAAATAAAAATACAATTGCTGCAATCGCACCAATAATAAGCATTGCAACCAATGCCATTCTATTTTGTCGTTTAGTCATTTTGTCGGCTATATTTATTACTAAGGGCAACCAGAGTTTTCTTATGATTATTCCGAGCGCGAATAAAAAGAGTAGCTACGGTGATAAAAGCAATACCGTAAGCAGACCAGACATAGAAAGCGTATTTACCGAAAGGCAAGAATGAGAAATACTCCACCATTGTCATGAGCGCTCTCCGGTGACCAGATCCTTCACCCAGCGAGAATTTTGCTCTCTAGTAAGTACTTCGGTTTTGGCTTTAATTGTCACCAATGCGGCATAAAGCAGAACAAAGACTAGAAACATAATACCAAGTGCTATGCCCATATCGGGGTCTTTTAGCCCACCGGTACCAACGGTATAACCTTGATGCAGTGTGTTCCACCATTTAACCGAATAATGAATAATAGGCAAATTAACCAGACCAACAATCGCCAAAATAGAACTTGATTTAGCTGCTGTGCGAGGATTGTCAAAAGCATTATTAAGAGACATATAAGCCAAGTACAAAAAAAGCAAGATAAGTTCAGAAGTTAATCTTGCATCCCAAACCCACCAAGTGCCCCACATCGGCTTACCCCAGATGGCTCCTGTTGCCAAGGCAATAATTGTAAAAGCAGCACCAATTGGTGCGGAAACTTTCGCCACCACTTCGGCCATTTTGATTTGCCATATTAGACCAATGCCGCCAGCAATGGCCATAATGCCGTAAACCGTCATTGACATAATTGCACTTGGCACATGAATATAGATAATGCGATAGCCATCGCCTTGTTGATAGTCTGCCGGCGAAACAACCAGCGACCAATATAGTCCAACCACGCCAAGCACGATGAAGGGTAGTAAAAACCACGGCGTTAATTTGGTGCAGGTTTGGTAAAAAACCTTAGGTGAGGCTTGCCTTTGAATCCATTTCCACATAGCGGAATCCGATAAATACTAAAGGTCTACATTTTACAAGAAAGTGCCTTAATGTTAAATAGAGACCTTTAAATAAATCTAAAATGATTTATACAAAGGTCTCATACAGAAACCTTTTTAGATTTTTGCGCTACATTATTTCGTAAATACGTTGGCTGAGCTAGCTCAAAACTTGCCACACTTCCGCTTTTAAGCGCCTCATATGCCAAGTCAATTAAGCTGGAAGATTTGGGAAATAGCTCAGTATCAATACGCTCAACGCCACTAGCACTCCTCAATTCATCCTCGTAAACCGACCAGCCACTACCCACACCTGCAAACTCAGAATTAAGCTTGCCCACTGCAGATGGGTTGCAAATTTTCTCATTACTGAGTACACCATCCCGATAAACTCCCCAATAAACCTCGCCCATTCTTGCATCAAGCGCGATAGCTATTGCGGAGTGCTTGAGCTTTGCTGAGGCTCGATAGCCCAACAATTCAAGCGTGGAAAAACCAATGGTTGGAACATCAGCAGCAAGCGATAAACCTTGCACAACACCTATGCACATTCTTACACCCGTAAAAGCGCCCGGACCTTTGGTGTAAGCAATAACATCCAAGTCGACAAGACTAATGCTTGCCTCTTGGAACACCTCATCACAAAGTGCCAAGATATGCCCCGAACTCTTAGGGACATCACGCAATACACGTGTTAATCTTTTACCATCAACACAAAGGGTGACAGAGGTAATTTCAGTACATGTATCGATTGCAAGAATTTTCATGTTTGAAATATATTTCAACTAATATTATTGGACAATTTTTTTATATTTATGGTGCATCGACAAGATTAAGTTTTTACGTTTTTCAAGTCGCTCTGGGTGTCTAACTGGGTGATAGTACGACGGCCCTTTTAACAAGGCAACCAACATCGCCATTTCATCCAAGTTTAATTGCTCTACCGATCTATCAAAATAATGCTCACCTGCAGCGGCAAACCCATGAACAGCCACAGCACCATCTTGCGCCAAATATACCGTATTCATGTAACGCTCAAGAATAAAATTCTTATCGTAATACAGCTCCATTAACATGGCCATCAACGCTTCGTCCACTTTACGCCTCAGAGTTTGTTTTGATGATAACAGAGTGTTTTTTATCAATTGTTGAGTAATAGTACTTGCCCCTCTTAACGGTTTATCATCAACCAAGTGTGTTGAAAGAACGCGCCCTATCTCAATAAAATCCACTCCAAAGTGCTGATAAAAAGATTGATCTTCGACCAACAGCAACATATTAATCAACTCTTTCGGGTAGGTTTCAAGTGGGTATTCAAGATAGACAGTGTTTTCATCTTCGTCAATCGAGCTTGAAAATACACTTTTTACTTGTTCGTTAAGATACAAAAGATAAGCAGCAAAGAAGGCTAAGTTTAAGAAAAAAAGCAGTTTAAAGATTTTTTTCATCGACCACACTTATTTAATCGGCACAAGACTTAATTAATTTTTTCATTGCTAATGTAGCGCCCATCTTTCAACCCTGTAAAAAACAACTCAACCATAGGGTGGTCGATTTTCTCACCAGTCAAATCTGGGTCTAAGTTTTGTTCCGCCACATAAGTCGAATTTAGCGATTGGTTTACAAGCACATGATACCAAGGCTCGTTTTTTGGCGGTCGGCTACTCGCAACCCTATCGTACCATTCATCCGTCAACTGAAAGCAGGGGTCTATGTCAACAATAACGCCTCGATAGCCATACAATTTATGATAAATCAAATCACCGATAGAGTGCTTAGTCGTGGTCATTTTTATCCTCGATTCCTTCATTGCTGGGCTGCCTAGCCAAAAGATTCTTTTATCTCGTCAAAAGTCGCCGTAATCGCATGAACATTGGTATAGCCCATCCGTTGCAGTGTAAGAGCGCCAAGCGATGCACGACCACCACCGGTACAATGAGTTAATATTAAAGTATCAGAATCAGGGCACAGTTTGGCTATTTTCATCTCAAGCAGTCCGCGAGAAATATTGGTGGAATTCTTCAATTTAGATTTTGCCGCACTATCGGCTTCTCGCAAATCGACGATAATGCCACTTTCTGAACCGTCATACAATGCTTTGGCTGACACCACATCAACACAATTGATTTGAGTTTGTGCCTCTGCTATTAATTCTCCGGCGGTTTTTATCATCGTATTTTCCTAAAGTGTTATAGCGTTAATCATACGCCTATTACGATTAATCTTGGCATTGTAAGCAATTCATTAACCGCTCTTCTCATACACAAAGTTATTATATTTATTGTAATATTAAATTTGCTTGTGTATAATATATCGTACACGATTTAATCGTGTGATAATATACCTAATAAGGAACTCAAAAATGAACAAAGATTTTTATCAATTTACAATAAATGGGCTAGACTCTCAGCCAATCTCTATGGCTGACTTTAAAGGCAAAACATTGTTAATAGTAAATACCGCAAGCAAATGCGGCTTTACAGGTCAATACAAAGGATTAGAGAAACTCTATAAAGAGCACAAGGACAATGGGCTTGTTGTGCTCGGCTTTCCATGCGACCAATTCGGCCATCAAGAGCCAGGCTCCAGCGAAGAAATTCAATCTTTTTGTAGTGATAATTACAACATAACTTTCCCCATGTCGCAAAAGATTAACGTTAATGGTTCAGACGCCAACCCTCTTTATAAATTTCTTAAAAAAGAACTTAAAGGTTTATTGGGCGGTCGCATTAAATGGAACTTCACTAAATTTCTTATCGGCCCTGACGGCACACCAATCAAAAGATTTAGTCCAAAAACTAAGCCAAGTGAGATTGCCTCTTATATTAAGCCACTTTTAAGTGAGAGTAATTAGATGAAAACCGAAGCCTTGTTGCAGCTGGACAATCAACTTTGTTTTCCGCTCTACGCCGCTTCAAGAATGGTAACTAAGCTTTACCAGCCCCTGTTAGAAGAATTAGACATAACCTATCCACAATATCTGATTTTGTTGGTATTGTGGGAGAATGACGAATTAACTGTAAGCGAAATTGGCAGCAAATTAGTGTTAGAGACCAATACCCTAACACCGCTGTTAAAGAGAATGGAGGTTAAAGGCATTATTAAGCGCACACGCTCTATAATTGACGAGCGACGAGTCATTGTAAAATTAACTAATAAAGGCTCTTCTCTTAAAGAAAAAGCATTGTGTATTCCTACAGAATTACTTTCAGGAATGGCTGAACATTTCCCAATGGAAAAAATTAATCGTCTGCGAACCGATCTGAATAATTTACTGGAAATATTGTCCAAATAGGCCATAAATCATGCCATTTTTAAAATTTCCGAAACTTTCCAGTCGAAACAATATTCAAGCTTTTTTCAGCTATAAAAGACCCTAAAAAGGCTATTTTTACCCTCTAAATCACATTATTTAGCCCAAATGAGTAAGGGTCACCCTTGCTCATTAGTGTTTTTAGACTCATTCCGGTTTTTTTCAATATTTTATTAATTGGATAAAGTTTTTTTGACAAGTTATATTTTTCTTTTTAGAGAGAAAGGCATTGAAACAAAACCCTCCTAAAAACAAAAGTATACAAAGGATTGTGAACAAGACACAACTAGTATAAAATACGCACTTCCTTGCTTGATCAGCGCACGCTGGCAAGCTTTTTTTAAACCATGAGGAGATGTTAATGAGACATTACGAAGTAACTCTCATTGTTCACCCGGACCAAAGTTCGCAGGTGTCAACAATGATTGATAAATACAAAGAAATCATCACTACAGGTGGTGGTAGCGTTCACCGCGAAGAAGACTGGGGTCGTAAGCACCTAGCCTATCCAATCAACAAAATCTATAAAGCACACTACTTAATGCTCAACATTGAGTGTGATCAAGAAACACTTGATAAGCTTAACTATAACTTCCGTTTTAACGATGCAATTCTTAGAAATCTAATTATTTCTAGATCGGAAGCTATTACTGAACCATCAATCATGATGGCCACAACAGAAGAAAAATAGGAGATTGATATGGCAAAGCAAATGAAAAAGAGAAAACGCAGACATCAGGTTCCTATTAATCGTTTTTGCCGCTTTACTAAAGCAGGCGTAAAAGAAATTGATTACAAAGATGTTGACACGCTATTAAAGAACATTGACGAAAGTGGCAAAATTACGCCATCAAGAATGACTGGTACTTGTGCTAAATTCCAACGTCAACTAACAACTGCTATTAAAAGAGCAAGATTTTTAGCGTTGATTCCTTACACTGACAAACACAAGAAATAGGAGTTTGACATGCAAGTAATTTTATTAGAAAGAATTCAAAAATTAGGCGCTATTGGTGACATAGCAAATGTTAAGTCTGGCTATGCTCGTAATTTTCTAATCCCACAAGGCAAGGTTAAACCAGCAACAAAAGTTAACTTGGCTGAATTTGAAATAATCAAAGCTGACTTATTAGCAAAAGAAGCTGCTACATTGTCAGAAGCTCAAGCGAAAGAAACGGCAATGAACGATGTAACTTGCACTATCCAAGCTAATGCTAGTGAAGAAGGCAAGCTATTTGGTTCTGTTAGTGCTGCTGACATCCTTGAGAACTTAACCGCTCAAGGCTTCGAAGTTGAGAAGCGCGATATCCATTTACCTGAGTCCATTCGCCACGTTGGTGAATACGAAGTATCTGTCTCTCTATACACAGATATGGCGGTTAACGTTAAGGTGATTGTTGAGGCGGCTACTGATAGCGAATAAGCAAAATAAATTAACAAATTGCGTTAAAATAAAAAGCCCTCATCCGAGGGTTTTTTATTGTATCTCCAAAAATTTATGGATATCGAAAATAGCAAATTACCACCAAATTCAATCGATTCAGAGCAATCGGTACTCGGTGGCTTACTACTGCATAATGACGCTTGGGACAGAGTTGCTGATATCCTAAGTACGACAGATTTTTATAACGCTAAACACCGCATTATTTATGATGCCATTGTTAGGCTTTTAGAGCACGACAAACCTGCCGATATTCTCACCGTTAAAGAGCAAGTCATCAAAACTCAAGATGAGGAATCGATTGGCGGCTTTGCATACTTGGCACAAATTGCCGACAACACGCCGAGTGTTTCTAATATCGAAGCCTATGCTAAACACGTAAGAGAGCTTTCTGTTTACCGACAACTGATTGCTGTGGGTAGGGAAATTGCTGACACTGCATTCCAGCCAAAAGACATCGAGGTCAATGAATTACTTGACCTCTCAGAGAAAAAGATTTTTGAGATTGCCGAGCAAGTCTCACGCAATAAACAAGATGTTGTTAATGTTAAAGACATTATTAAAGACGTGGTTAACCGTGTGCACGAAATGCACGAAAAAACGGGTGTTAAGGGTGTTGAAACTGGCTTTAGCGAACTAGATAAATTGACATCGGGTTTCCAAAACGGTGACCTTATTATCATTGCTGGTCGTCCAAGTATGGGCAAGACAGCAATTTCTATGAACATCGTTGAACACGTCGCTATTCATAATTCGATACCTGTCGCTGTCTTTAGTTTAGAGATGCCGACCGAGCAATTAGTACTGAGGATGATCTCTTCTTTTGGTCGCATAGATGCTACTAAATTACGCGACGGCTCAATGACCGAGGTCGATTGGAATAGCTTTAACCATGCCGTACGAGCCTTTGAAGAAAACACCATTTTGATTGACGAGACGCCATCAATAACGCCTACTGAAATTCGTGCTAAATGTCGCCGACTAAAACGCCAATATCCTGACTTAGGTCTGATTATGGTGGATTACCTACAACTAATGACGGTGCACGGCAAAGCGGAAAATAGAGTGCAAGAAATTTCTGAAATTTCACGCTCACTTAAGGCCCTTGCCAAAGAAATTGGCGTGCCAGTGATTGCTCTTTCTCAACTTAACCGCGGTGTTGAATCAAGACCAAAGGCTGGCAAAGGAAGGATGCCACAAATGGCAGACTTGCGAGAGTCTGGATCGATCGAGCAAGATGCTGACATTATCGGCTTTATCTATCGTGACGAGCAATACCATGATGATTCTTACTCCAACCCTGAAGAAATTGGCAAAGCGGATTTGAAAATATCCAAACATCGAAATGGTGCAACGGGCAATATTAAATTGACCTTTATTGGCCAATACGCACGATTCGAAGATATTGCCTATGAAGACCAATTCCAAAACATAAGCGACGACGAAATGGATATCGCCTCCCTTAAAAACATGACGCATTTCGACCAAGAACCTTTCTAAGTTTTACTGTCAGCACATCTGTATGAGCACCTCTTTTATTCAAATCAGTGATTGCCATATTGACGATGAGAAAATGGTGATGGATGTTGACTCAGTGGCAAACCTTGAAAACATCCTCAATCACATTAAGAGTAGGACGTTTGACGCACTATTAGTCAGTGGAGATTTAACCCACAACGGCACACCAAGCGCGTACAAAAAATTACAAGAGCAACTTAAGGTTGTCGATGTTGACATTCATGTTATGCCTGGCAATCATGACGACAAACGTAATTTATCCCAAGCCTTTGAAACAGAACTGCAAAATGTTATTCAGTTGGGTGATTGGCAAATTATCACCCTAGACTCGGTACAAGTGAACAAAGTCAGTGGCTTTTTAACTAAGGAACAATTGCTTTTTTTGGAAGAAGCGATTAGTGAAACACATGCAAAATACTCTGTTGTCTGCCTGCACCATCCTATCGTACCGATGAGAAGCGACTGGGATGACGAACTATCTCTTGAAAATCCAGAGGATTTATTTTCAATAATTGACAAGCACTCAAACGTCAAAGCAGTACTTTGGGGGCATGCCCATCAAAGCGAAGTCTTTGATTATAATGACATTAAATTGTATTCTTGCCCTTCCACTGCGTTGCAATTTAACGGTCCAGGTTCGATTGGCTACAATCATTACACACTGCATTCAGACGGTAAAATTGCATGTGAGACTCGTTGGCTATGATGCGCGACGAAGACCTAACTAAAGCCATTTATGAAACCGAAAGATCGGTGAATTATTCAAATATTTGTCAGCTGTTTGAGGCCAACTTTCAAAAAATATGCCAACTTATCCCTCTTCTGCCAGGTATTAAAGATAATCACGAGGCGCTTAAAAGCAACCTAAGGAATCTTCATCTTATCTGTCGCGAAAAATCGCCCTATACTGGCACTTACACCCTAACTCACAAACACAAATTAGAAGGCGAGGTTATCAATAGACCAGATATTCGATTTAAATTGTATTTTGATGCAAAATTATTAGAAGTTATTTCAGTCTGCGAAGAAACCAAAATTAACAGCGATCATCCTAATAAAAGCAATTGTTCAGATTTAGCCTTGCAGTGGGAGTTAAATCACTTTATGTTAAGATGGCTTGATTACTGTATCCATAGGTACAATGGCGCAACATGGCAGAAAAGCAAATAACAAACAAAAACACTAAACTGGTTATTGCCATTTCTTCAAGGGCGTTGTTTAACCTTGATGAGTCTCATCAGATTTACAAAGATCAAGGCGTTGAGGCCTATGCAAAACATCAACAAGAAAATGAAGATGTTGTTTTAAATCCCGGCGTTGGTTTCACTTTGGTAAAGAAACTCCTTGCGCTTAACAGTGAAAAAACACCAATTGACGTTATTCTGTTGTCTCGAAACAGCGCCGATACGGGCCTTAGAATCTTTAATTCGATTGAACATTACGACTTAAACATTTCAAGGGCGGCCTTTACTAGAGGTGAAAGCACGCACCCATTTGTTGGTGCTTTCGAGGCCGACTTGTTTCTTTCAAGCAATTATCATGATGTGCAAAAGGCGCTTGAATCTGGCTTTGCTGCAGCCTCTATTGTCGAATCAAAATCCGATAACGTCCACCCTTCACAGCTTAGAATTGCCTTTGATGGCGACGCTGTTATTTTCTCGGATGAGTCCGAAAGAATATTTCAGGAGCAAGGTCTTGAGGCTTTTGAGGAGAATGAAAAACAATCCGCCAATATCGAGTTAAAAGCTGGCCCATTCAAGTCATTTTTGGCTTCATTACAAAAAATCCAATCCACCTTTCCCGAAGAAAACAACCCTATACGTACAGCCTTGGTTACTGCGCGCTCAGCGCCATCCCATAAGCGCGTGATTCACACCATGAGGCAATGGGGTATTCGTATTGATGAGGCGTTTTTCTTGGGCGGACTAGAAAAGGGTGTTTTCTTAAGAGAGTTTGGTGCCGATATCTTTTTTGACGATCAACATCAGCATTGTCGTTCAGCATCACAATACGTGTCCACCGGTCACGTGCCCACTGGTTTAAAGAACCAATAAACCTCGATCGGCCTAAATGAAGCGATCAATTGAATAAGGCCTATGCTTTGATAAGTCCCTATCTCCAACTATCAACTCGCAAAGTAGACGTGCCGAAGTCGCCGAAAAGGACAGACCGTAGTGCCCGTGACCACAATTATAATAAACGCGATGTGTATGTCGAGAACGAGAAATAACTGGCACCGAGTCGGGCAATGAAGGTCGATTACCCATCCAGTAGTTTGTATTACTCATATTTAAACCTGGGAACAATTCTTGGCTGATCCTGGCGATGGATTTATAATAGTTTTGATTAGCAGGTCGATCAGGGTGAGCATATTCTGCCCAGCCACCTATGCGCAAGCCACTAATCACCTGAGTTGCCACAATACCACGATCAGCAAATACCAAGGGTAAGTCAAGCTCAACACCTGGATCTTGTATTGTTAGGTTGTAGCCTCTCTCTGCCGCGATTGGCAGAAAATCCCCGCACGATTTCGCAAACTGTACCGAGCCAACTCCCGCAGCCACTATAACAGCATCATGTAGCTTACCACCCTCATCGGTCTCAAGCGTGACAGAATGCTTACCTTCAGACAATCCATTCACTCGATTTTGAATAAAAACAACACCATTTGATTGTGCCGATCTAGCGAGCCCCCGAACCAAATCCAGTGGGTCTTGCACTTGCCCCCACCCGTAGGAATGCACGCCGTGGCGAAATTTATCGTTAATCGATGGCACATCATAGGCTATTCGTTTTGCATCTATTTCTTCACTTTCAAAGCCAGCGGCGCTTTTTTTAGCCCAGACTGCCCTGCTGGCAAAAAAACTTTGCTCAGTATCATAGAGAAAAACGCCGCCTTTGTTTACGAGCATATTGCTCAAACCAGCAAATTCTAGCATTTTATGAATGTCGTTAAACGCATAACGACTCAGGTAACTAAGCGCTCTGGTAGCGGTCTCAAAGCGACTTCCTCGGGAAGTTTGCCAAAATCGCCAAAACCATGGAATCTGCGCTAAAGCATCTCGTACAGGAATTTTCAGCGGGGCATTAGGGTTTGTCAGCATTTTTAGTGCCTTCCACTGAATCCCTGGTGTGCTTAAGGGATGAATATCAGACGCTGCAACATGACCAGCATTTGCGCGAGACGGCCCGCCTTCACCCGGTGGATCTGGATCATAGACGGTAACCTCATAGCCGTTACGCTGTAGAGCACAAGCACTTGCGACACCAACAATACCGGCCCCTATAATCGCAATTGATGCACCCGAAGAAAGCTTTTGTTCTGGCACGCCCTACCTTTAACTTAGCAGATCAAATGCATCACCCCAGCAATCGGCAACCATGTAGCCCTGCGGGTAAGGGTCGCTTGGGTCGACGCCAACCTGATGGAAGCCATGAATCCAGCCTCGGCCAGAAATTCTAGGAAAAATAGCTGGACGACCTGCAATAGTGCTTTCTGAGACTACTTCTACTTGAAACTCACTATCGATGATCGACTTTGCTGTCAAAACCTTTCCAACCTCAACTTGCCCGCGTGCAGCCATCACAGCAAGCCGAGCAGAGTTGCCAGTACCACAAGGTGAACGATCGATGCGACCTGGCGGCATAATGGTGGCACCCTTCATAGCCCCGCCGTCGTCATAGCCAACAAACATCGTGTAGGAAATACCTTGTAAATCTTTCAGTTCGGGGTGACAAATCTCAAGTTGCTCGTTTACAGCCCTGTGAACACGAGTGCCTATATCAACAAGTTTTCGGGCATTTTCTGGTTTAATTTGTAAATCAAATTGTGCTGGGTCAATAAGAGCATAAAAAATCCCGCCAAATGAAATATCGACGGTGACTTTACCAAGCCCTTCAACTTCTACAATGGCATCCAACTGGTCAGCGTATGAAAGTGTCATATCCAAGGTAACGCGAATGCATTTCCCATCTTTACAGGTGGCGTTTGCACGAACTAGGCCTGCCGGGGTATCAATTGTTACAAGAGTATTTGGCTCTTTCATCTCGATCATGCCGGTCTCCAACAAGACTGTAACAAGACAAATACTATTCGAACCAGACATAGCATGAGCTTTATCACCCTGTAGAACTATGAAACCAACATCTGCCTCATCATTCGTTGATGCAAACACAAGATTCGTCGACATCTGTGCATAACCACGAGGTTCAAATACCAAAAAACGGCGTAAACTGTCATCCACTTGATTGATGTAATTCATTTTCTCGAGCATGGTTTTACCTGGAAGGTCTACGACGCCACCGGTAACGATTCGACCGACCTCGCCTTCCGCGTGTGCTTCTACCATTGTTATCGTTTTATTCCATCGCATTCTGTACCTTCCTTTTGTTAATCGTTTCTATTCTACTCTCGCGAACCCTGCTTGATAAGGCACACCGAATAGCTTAGTTCAACCATCGCAAATAATAGCTTCAATAAACCACATTCAATTTTTTTTCATCGCACTCATAAGATGTTAATCACCACTATCAACAGAACATAATAGTAATACATAACACATGACTGCAATTCTTGGTTTTATCGTTTTAACGGCCAGGTATCTGTTAGTCGATACCCTTCTGGCCAAGGATCATCGGGATCAAGCATTAACTGATGAGTGCCGGTAATCCAGGCACGTCCTCGGATGGAAGGAATAATAGCCCTCTTCTCGGCAACCTTGACATCTTCAACGATGGAACAATCAAACCGTGAATTAATAATCGAGCGACCAATCATGCGATCGCCCTTTTTCAGTACTCCTCTCTCGCGCAACACTGCTAAGCGAGCAGAACAGCCGGTACCACAAGGAGATCGATCAAGTTTTCCAGGATCTATGACCACACTATTGCGGCTGACTTTAACACCTTCTTCTTCAAACAAAGGCAGTGCAAGTTGACAAAATGAAATATGACTCCAGTCAGGAATGTTTGGGTGAGTAAACCCAAGTTGTTGATTGGCGGCAGCGGTAATTTTAGCGCCAATTTTAGCCAGGTCTGCAGCTTCATCTGGTTCAATCTTAAAACCAAGTGCGCCAGCATCAACAATCACAAAACTATCACCGCCATAAGCCGTATCAACTTTTAGTGTACCAAGACCTTCAACCTCAACAAATACATCAAGTTGGTCGACAAAAGATGCCACATTACTTACTTCAATACTCTTTACTCTGCCGTTTTCACAATACGCCTTAACAGGGACCAATCCGCCGGGCGCTTCGAGTACAAACTCTGTAATAGGCTCTTGCATTGGAATTAGCCCTGTTTCAAGCAAAACCGTAGAAACACAAATCGAATTAGATCCAGACATTGGCGGCGTGTGCTCGGGTTCCATAATGAGAAATCCCTGTTGTGCTTCTGGGTGCTGCGCGGGTACGAGCAGATTACAATGAGTGTACACACCACCTCGAGGCTCGTTTAAAACAAATTGCCTTAAGTTCTGATCCTTCGCCAACCAGAGTGACTGCTCCCAAAGGCTTTCACCCGGTGGCGGCGTAACGCCACCAACGATCACATTACCCACTTCGCCCTCGGCGTGGCAGCTAACTATATGAATTAATTTACTACTATTCAAGAAAGAGCCCCACTAACATCAATCCAAATCGTCTTAACCTCGGTGTACTGGTCATGCGCCATCAGTGAGTTATCACGCCCACCAAAGCCAGACAGTTTGTAACCACCAAATGGTGTTGTCATATCACCCTCACCATAGCAGTTAACCGAGACAGTGCCGGCCTGCAGTGCTCTACCGTACTTATGTGCCTTAGTAACATTGGAAGTATACAACGACGCTTGTAAACCATAACAAGTATCATTTGCTAGCTGAATAGCCTCTTCATCGCTGTCAACTACCATCATTGCAAATACTGGGCCAAAGATCTCTTCTTTAGCAATGGTCATCTCAGGAGTAACGCCAGCGAATAGAGTTGGCTCAATAAACAAACCATTACCCGCTTCAATGGCATTACCACCTTCGATTAGCTCAGCGCCCTCATCTTTAGCGGATTGGATATAGCCTAGAATCTTATCATACTGCTCACGAGAGATAATAGCACCCAATTGGTTGCCTGGGTCCATCGGATCACCGGTATGCCAGTCGGCCATTTTCTCTCTGACTTTTTCCAGTAGTGTGTCTTTAATGTCTTTGTGAACAATAAGACGTGAGTTTGCCGTACAGTTTTGACCCATGTTCCAAAGTGCTGCTGCCACGCAGTGTTCTGCTACAGAATCAAGGTTGTCGGCATCGGATAATACCACTGCTGGGTTTTTGCCACCGCATTCGAGAATAATTTTTTTAAGGTTGCTTTGTGCTGAGAATTCTAAGAACAGTCTGCCAACTTCGGTAGAACCGGTAAATGAGACAGCATCAATACCATGATGCCTCCCCATTGGCTCACCAACTTCAGGACCCATGCCAGGTAGAATGTTAAGTACCCCTGCCGGAATACCAGCTTCGATTGCCAGTTCGCCAATACGTAGAGCGGTCATCGAGGTTTGTTCAGCAGGCTTAACAATTACACTACTTCCACCAGCAAGTGCTGGAGCTATCTTCCAAGCCAACATCATCAATGGAAAGTTCCAAGGCAATACACAACCAACCACACCTAAAGGCTCACGCACTATTAGGCCTACTGTATTCGAATTGGTGGGTGATATTTGATCGTATATCTTGTCGATCGCCTCAGCGTGCCACTGAATCGTTCCAATAGTTTCTGGCAGATCGGTCAGCTGACACTCACTGATGGGTTTACCGCTTTCTAAGCTCTCAAGAACGGCAAGTTCTGTTTGATTATCTTCAATCAGATTTGCAAGTTTAAGCAGTACCAATTTACGATCTCCCGGCGCCATAAGAGACCACTTGCCCTCATCAAAGGCTTTGCGTGATACTTCAACAGCATAATCCACATCAGAGGCGTCACAAGCAGTCACTTGAGCAAGAACCTCACCAGTAGCTGGATTAATAGTGTCCATAGTATTGCCTGCTTTTGACTTCTGGTATTTACCATCAATAAAGGGTTCAACGTAGAATTTGATATCAGCGGCTTTGGCTGCGTATTGTTCTTTGGTTAGTAGGCTGGACATTTTTATCATTCCTTATTGTTAAGAATTATGTCAAGCGCCTGCCGTGCAATAGTGACAATGTTTGACATTTCTTGTTTAAGTGTATTGTCCATTGGTAATAATGGTGGACGAACAATACCACTTGGGCGTCCTTGTAGTTCACAACCAAATTTAACACATTGCAAGAATTTTCCGCCCTGCTCAAGAGCTGCCATTAACGGCATGAAGGCGTCCATAATGCGTTTACCACGCTCAAAATCAGACTGCTTTCCAATAATATCCATAAATTGAACACATTCAGACGGAAAGAAGTTAGCCGTAGCACAGACCCAAGCTTTTGCGCCCCAAGCTGCAAACTCGACAACTTGTTCCTCACCGCCTACGACCAACTCAATATTTGAGAAGTTTTGTGTTAAATAAGGTAAACGGCTGTAGTCACCGCTGGATTCTTTGATACCAGCAATTAAGGGATTACTTGAGACCGTCGTTAAAAACTCTTCACCCATCTCGACACCTGTTCTACCAGGGTAATTGTAAAGCATAATAGGCAAGCCTGCAGTATCAGCGATTTTCAACACGTGGTGAGCCAACTCGGCCTCGGAAGGTAGGGAGTAAGGAGGAGCAGCTACCAACAGTGACTGCGCACCAGCATCGCGGGCAGCAACAGTAATCTCAAGGCACTCAGACACACGAATATCATTAACACCGCACATTAACTCTACTCGACCGTTAATCTTTTCAGAGGCGAAGTTAAATTGCTGAATGCGCTCTTCTTTAGACATAGCATAAAACTCACCAGTCGAACCGCCAGCAATAATCCCAGAAACACCATTTTCGATTTGCCATTCGATTACCTCGCCGTAACTTTCCCAGTCAATCGACCCATCTTCATTGAATGGTGTGATAACTGGCGTATAGATTCCTTCAAAATTCATTTTTTACTCCTGTTATTTTTTTAGCTGAATACTGTGATAAGATTATATTAATACTTGTCGACATTTTGTATTTGTGATAAAGTATACATCAAATACATATATGTCAATAAAAAAATAGCAGGTTAAAGTAAGATACACAAGTAAATAAGTATGTAACTATTTAAGTTTTTATTTAAGTAATAAATCCTATCAATGACAAAAGCCACAACTCAAGATACAGCAAAAAGAAAACCCAAAGGATATAGCGCTATTGTTATTTACGAAACGATACGTGATGAAATACTTTCTCTAACTTTGCAACCATGTCAACTGATTGATGAAGTAAGTATCGCAAAACGTTTTAACGTATCGCGCTCTCCCGTGCGTGAGGCAATGGTCCGACTGGTTTCAGAATCTTTGTTACAAACCTTACCCAATAAGGGAACAATAGTCACCCCTCTTAGGATTGAGGAGTTCTCACAATATGTAGATGCGTTGGACCTTGTTCAGCGAACTGTGACACGTTTGGCGGCCAAATTTCGAAACGAAGCCAGTCTTCAGTTAATTCGTGAAGAGCAAGTCAAATTTAACCTCTCTGTCGCACAAAATGATGCTATGAAAATGATTCTTAGCAATCGAGATTTTCATCTAGCTATCGCTAAAGCAGGCAATAACAGCTATTTTGAGAATATTTATCGTCGCCTGTTGGATGACGGACGACGATCTCTAAGATTGTACTTCAAATCCTTCGATGATCATTTACCTAGCAAAATGGTTGACAACCACCAAGCAATGATTGATGCAATTGAAGCGCAAGATGTCAATTTGGCAGAACGCCTTGCGCATGAACATACATTAGAAATGCAACAGCAATTTCTTAAATATCTTGGCTCAAGGAATACCAGCAACATTATTATATCGCTATAGTCACCTCATACTTATAACAATACAACCTATTTAGTCGATTTCATGAGCAACAATCTGTGGTCAACTGCGTCTGTATGCTCACTTTCAGCGAGTCTCAAACTTTGATAAGTGTGAACGCCAGACTTTTCAAGGCGATTTCGTTGCCACCAATCTCACAACAGCTCGGCCCAGTCACCTACAGCCCACCAAATTCAAAGGTCTCCAAGCTCATTAATCGAGTTGGCGCAGTGGTCGAAGCAAAGGATAGAGGGCAGCTAAAGTTACTGACCGCAATCACTTCCCAGATTACCAGCCACTTCGCCCTACAAGCGAGACTTGATAATGCACCGCCATCCAGAAAAGCATCAAAGTGGACACCAAGTCAAGAATAATTCTTGCTATAAGTTAATCTGTTGTATTTGAGATTTAGTCTGATGAATATGCAACTTGATTACCAAAGCCGTCATCGTCACTTGGTTGTTTCTTTTTCTGTTTACATCATTCGAGACAATTCAAAACAATAAATCCGATAAAATCAACCAGTTCTAGGCGCTATAGGCTGAACAAGAAGAGGCATTTCATAGGTAAAATACTCCTCATACAAAAACAAACAGCAACATGAGCAAGAAAATACAAGCCATTAGAGGAATGAACGACCTTCTACCCAAAGACTCCAATCTTTGGTTAGCCATGGAAAGTGTCATTAACAAGCTGTTAATCTCTTATGGCTACAAAAATATCCGCACACCGATCGTTGAAAAAACTGAAACATTTACCCGCGCGATTGGCGCAATCACTGACATTGTTGAAAGAGAAATGTACACCTGGCAAGACCTTGGCGGCGACTCACTGACACTTCGACCTGAAGGCACAGCAGGCTGTGTGCGCATGATGATAGAGCACAACTTACCAAGAGAAGGTATTCAAAAAGTATTTTATCAAGGGCCGATGTTTAGACATGAGCGCCCACAAAAAGGTCGCTATCGCCAATTTCACCAAGTAGGTGTGGAAATATTTGGTGCAACAGATGCAAAAATTGATGCCGAACTTATTGCTATGAGTGCACAACTTTGGCAAAGACTAGGGCTCGAAAACGTTAGTTTAGAGGTCAACTCGCTAGGCTCAAACGAAACCAGAGCAGAATACAGAACACTACTTTACAGTTATTTTTCTGAGCATAAGAGAGAGCTTGATGAGGACAGTTTGCGCCGACTTGAGAACAATCCATTGCGTATTTTGGATTCTAAAAATTCCGATATGGCCACATTGATTGCCAACGCGCCAAAAATGATTGATCATTTGGACGAAGAATCTGCCAAACACTTTGAAGAATTCACTGGTTTTCTTGACTGCCTAAACATTGATTACACCGTCAACCCTCGATTGGTAAGGGGACTAGATTATTACAACCGAACCGTTTTTGAATGGATTTCAAATGACCTTGGCACACAAGGTACGATTTGTGCTGGTGGACGTTATGATGGTTTGGTAGAGCAAATGGGTGGCAAACCCACACCTGGGGTTGGTTTTGCTATGGGTTTGGAGCGCTTAATGTTACTTATCAGCGAACAATCTGAATCACTCATAAAACAAGCACCAAGTCTTTATTTCGTCGCTTTGGGTGGTGAGGCACAACAAGCTTCCATGAGAATCTGTAATGACATCCACCAGAATCTACCTGAAATTATTGTGATAAACGATATCAGTATTGGAAGTTTAAAATCGCAGATGAAAAAAGCCGATAAATCAAACTCAGACTATGCTTTAATTTTGGGCGAAGAGGAAATTAGGAACAATCAAATTAGTGTTAAGCCATTGAAAGGTCAAGGCGAACAACAATTAATCACGCTAGAGGGTATCATTGCCCATCTTCAGGAGATCTTATGAAAAACTTTATTAATGTCGGCGGCACAGAAGAAGAGCAAGTCGAGCAAGTTAAAAAATGGCTAAAAACCAACGGCTCACAAATTGTCATTGGTGTTGTTATTGGCCTAAGTGCTTTTTGGGGCTGGGGTTTTTATGGTGACTACCAAGATCAACAATCGCAAAGCGCAAGAGCGCTTTATTTAACCTATGCTTCAGATTCAAACAGTGTTGAAACTTATGATCAGTTACTGACCGACTATGGCTCAAGTTCGTACGCTGATCAAGCCTCACTGCTGATGGCTAAAAAACTATTTGACGCTGGTAACTACCAATCAGTTCTTAGCATAATCGAACCGTTAACATCAAGTGACAATGGTGCAATCAGCTCAACAGCAATACTACGAACAGCAACCGTTTACTTGCAACTAGGCCAACACGAAAGTGCACTTACTATGCTAGATTCGCTCACTGATGCTAATTTCCTAGGCCTTGTGCATAGCATGAAGGGTGATATTTACTTAGACCTTGCCAATACGCCAGAGGCTCAAAAGCATTACCGACTAGCGATTAACAGTATCACTGATAATTCAACGCTAATACGGTTAATTCAGATCAAGTTAGACGACCTTAACTAATAAAGATTTATTGTAGTAATTTCCAACTAAACTGGTAATTTATCGTGAGCCTACCCGTTATTTCACTCGTTGGACGTCCCAATGTTGGTAAGTCCACCCTATTCAATCGCCTGAGTAAATCTCGCCAAGCACTTGTCTCTGACTTTGAGGGGCTGACGCGCGATAGGCAATACGCAACGATCGACTTGGACGATGATATTCAGTGCTCGATTATCGATACTGGCGGACTAACCAACGAGGACAATATTATTGATAGCGGCGTTCATAGCCAAGTCCTCAATGCACTAGATGAATCCGACGTTGTCTACTTTATTGTCAGTGCCAGAGACGGTGTTACTGCACTTGATCACGAAATTGCAGGGCAATTGAGAAGATTAAAACTCAATTTAATTTTAGTTTGTAATAAAGCTGAAGGGCTTAGTGAGGCAGTTTTTGCTGAATTTTATGAACTTGGTCTTGGTGTGCCCGTTCCTATTGCTGCTGAACACGGTCATGGCATTGAAGAATTAATTGATTTAACATTACCACTTTTGCCCGAGCCAACGGATGACGTTGAACCGGAGATTGAAGGCATTGCAGTTGCCGTTCTTGGGCGACCAAACGTTGGAAAATCCACTTTAATAAACCGTATCTTAGGTGAGGAACGTGTTTTAGCTGTTGACTTACCCGGAACAACTCGTGATACCATTTTCATCCCTTTTGAGCGTAACGACCAACTCTACACCCTAATAGATACTGCCGGCATAAGACGCAAGCGCAGTGTTGATCATAAAATTGAAAAATTTAGTATTTTAAAAGCGATTGAAGCGATTGAAAATTGCCATGTGGTTATTCTTGTACTGGATGCAAGCGAAGGCGTCACAGAACAGGATGCAACACTGCTTGGTATGATTTCTGACAAAGGTCGAGCCTTGTTGATTGTCAATAATAAATGGGATGGTCTGGACGATTATCAGAAAAGTGAAGTCAAACGTAAATTAGACGTAAAGCTTTCTTTTGTTAATTACGCCTCTGTTCACTACATCTCGGCATTGCATGGCTCTGGCGTAGGAAAGCTTTTTGGACCAATTATTAAGGCATATGAGAATGCTGGTGCAAAGTTTGGCACACCGATGCTTAATGAAATTTTGGCCAAGGCCAATGAAGGACATCAGCCGCCGCCGGTGGCCGGTAGACGCTTAAAGCTAAAATACATCCACCAGTCTGGTGTTTTTCCACCAACCTTCACCGTGCATGGCAACCACCTACAAAGCATTCCAAATGCTTATGGTCGCTATCTGAAAAATTTCTTTACGAACGCATTAAGCCTTTCCAATACGCCGATTAAGTTTGAATTCAAAAGCGGCGAAAACCCGTTCAAAGATAAAAAGAATAAGCTAACCGATCGTCAAATTCAAAAAAGAAGAAGGCTGATGAAATTCACCAAAAAAAGAAAGTAAGCTTTTTGAGATTTTTGCACAGTTAGGGGTGATTAGCAAAATAACAGATTTTGCTGAATTAACTATTTTCTTAGAGTCTGCCCTAGTAAATCTAAGGTCGTCTTTAAGAAAATAGCTAAGTTGGCGGAAGGTGGTGTTTTGATGATTATTCGTAACTACGCAAAGGTCTTAACTTAACTTAGAATTAGGTTGTGCGCCTCTTTTGCGGCATTAACAAAACTCTCAAATAATGGGTGACCATCTCTTGGTGTTGAAGTGAATTCCGGATGGAATTGACAAGCGACAAACCAAGGGTGATCCGTAATTTCCACCATTTCCACCAGTGAACCATCTTGTGATCTACCAGAGATGCTCAAGCCTGCTTTTTCAATTGCACCAATCAATTTATTGTTCACTTCATAACGATGGCGATGGCGCTCCGTTATCGTATCTTCACCGTAAATTTCTCGTGCTTTAGAGCCCTTAACTAAAGCGCATTCTTGACCGCCAAGGCGCATTGTTCCACCTAGATTTGACTTATCATCACGTGTTTGCAAACTGCCGTCTTCATTCTGCCACTCGGTAATTAAACCAATAACAGGATAAGGTGTATTGCTATCAAACTCTGTACTGTTGGCGTTGTCCATGCCAGCCAAATGGCGTGCAAATTCGATCACCACCACTTGCATACCTAGGCAAATACCTAAATACGGCACATTGTTTTCGCGCGCATAACGTACTGCCTCAATCTTGCCTTCAATGCCGCGAAGACCAAACCCACCAGGCACAAGAATCGCACTCATCTCACTTAAACATTCAGAACCATTTTTCTCAATGTCTTCGGAATCAAAATAGTGGATATTAACCTTGGTTTGCGTATTTAAACCCGCATGAATTAGGGCTTCAGACAAAGATTTGTAAGACTCTGTTAAATCCATATATTTGCCAACCATGGCAACATCAACGCTGTGATTAGGCCGCTCAAGCTTGGCTATTACATTATCCCATTCACTCAAGTCGGTCGCCTTGCATGCAAGCCCCAACTTTGACACAACAATATCATCCAAACCTTGTTCATGAAGGCTTTGTGGCACTTTGTAAATAGTGTCTACATCCAATGATGTGAACACTGAATTTTCTGGAACACTGGTAAATAGGGCAATTTTCTTACGCTCTGCGTCAGGCAAAGGGTACTCTGAGCGACAAATTAGAATATCCGGCTGAATACCAATACCTCTTAACTCTTTCACCGAGTGCTGTGTTGGCTTGGTCTTTAACTCACCCGCCACTTTAATGTAGGGCAAAAGCGTTAAATGGATAAACAATGTATTTTCACGGCCCAATTCAAAGCTCATTTGTCGAATCGCCTCTAAGAAAGGTAGCGACTCAATGTCACCCGCTGTGCCACCAATCTCAACCAAGGCAACGTCCGCGCCCTCAGCGCCCGCTTTTGTTAAGCGTTTAATTTCATCGGTGATATGGGGAATGATTTGCACCGTTGCACCGAGGTAATCACCTCGACGTTCACGTTCAATTACATTTTCATAAACTCGCCCAGCTGTAAAGTTGTTTTTCTTGCCCATCTGAATACGAACAAATCTTTCATAATGCCCTAAATCTAGGTCTGTTTCAGCGCCATCATTGGTGACAAATACCTCACCATGCTGAAAAGGACTCATCGTTCCTGGATCAACATTAATGTAGGGGTCTAGCTTAAGAAGAGTGAGATTTAGCCCGCGTGTTTCAAGAATGGAAGCCAAAGAAGCGGAGGCAATTCCCTTGCCTAAAGAGGAAACCACACCGCCGGTGATAAAGATGTATTTTGTCATGAAAAACTAACAAGTTTGAAATAGTTATGATACACAAATTTGTGTAGAATATGGACACATCCAATCAAAGTAATGACAATGGGTTATAGAGAATTTATAAAGCGGCTTTACCCCTATATGAAAGCCCATATAGGCAAGCTTGCACTTACCTCTTTGATGATGGTATTTGCAACTGTGTTTGAGGCGTCCATCCCCGAAATAACGGGGCAAATTGTTGATACTCTTTTTACGGATAATCGCACCAATGACATAGCGCTTTTTTATGCATTGGCACTATTTTTAGTCATCGCACTTAGCTCGCTATTTGCACTTACTTCGGTAAGTGCTAGTTCATGGATTTCAAATAAAGTCATCATGGATTTAAGAGTTGATATGTTTGCCAAACTATTAAAACTACCCAAAGCTTACTTTGATAAAAACACAACCGGGGGAATCCTTTCAAAATTGACTTTTGATGTGGAACAAATCTCTTCCGCTGCTTCCACAATCTGGCTTAATTTTATCAAATCATCCCTTACGGTTGTTTTGTTAGTTGGCTACTTATTTTATAAAAACTACCTCTTAAGCCTCACACTATTAGTACTATTGCCCTTAGTCTATTTAGCTGTTAAATTTTCCAGCTCTCGGATGAGGAGTTCTTCTAAAAAAGTACAAGATTCTATGGGTCGAATGACCCACCTTTTGGATGAAAATATTTCCGGCAGTGATTTGATTAAAATTTACCTCGCCCAAAAAAGTGAAAGTCGGAAATTTCTCTCCCTCATCAATACCATACGTCAACAGCGCTTTAAGGTGGATATTGCAAGCGGCCTTAATACTGCACTAGTTAATATACTTATTGGCTTATCATTAGCCTGCGTGGTTTATGTGTCATCGACCTACTTAACCATGACTGCAGGTGATTTTCTGGCATTCTTTACCGCCATGGGAATGCTGGTTAAACCAGCTAAAAACCTAGTTAATATTAACAAGCCCCTTCAACAAGCAATCGTTGCTGGACAAAGTGTTTTTCAATTGATTGACGAAAAGTCAGAAGTAAACCAAGGTAAGCGAGAATTTGAAAACATTAAAGGTGAGATTAGCTTTAAAAATGTTAGTTTTAGTTATGATGGTGAGAGAGCCTCACTCAATAATATAAATTTAGAAATTAAGCAGGGTGAAACCGTTGCTCTTGTTGGTAGTACTGGCAGTGGTAAAACAACACTGGTGAGTCTGATAGCGCGCTTTTACAACCCCACGTCAGGAAGTATTTCAATTGATAAACAAGATATCAACGATATTGAACTCACTGCACTTCGGTCTCAAATCTCTTTTGTTGATCAGAACGTACGCTTATTTAACGACACCGTGAAAAACAATATAGCCCTTGGTCAAAGCGATACTATGTCTATTGAGTTGATTGAGCAGGCGGCGGATATATCTAATTCTACCGAGTTTGTTAATAAACTAGGTAAGCGCTTTGAGACAGAAATTGGTGAAGATGGCACCACACTCTCAGGAGGGCAACGCCAACGACTCTCTATCGCCAGAGCGATTGCCAAAAACAGTCCTATTTTAATTCTGGACGAGGCAACTTCTGCCCTCGATTCAGCCACCGAGAGATTGGTTCAATCAGCGATTGACCAAATGCAAGAAGGCCGTACAACCATCATCATTGCCCACAGGCTCAGTACTATTCAAAATGCTGATCGAATTGTGGTCTTAAAAGAGGGTGAAATTATTGAACAAGGCTCACATGAAGAGCTACTTTCTAAGTCGGGTGAATACGCCAAACTAAATGCAAAGCAGTTTCTCTAACAAATAGATAACTGAAGTGGATAGTGTGTTCTCATCATTTTTTGATCACAGAGAGTTTATTTCGCTATAATCCGTTTGTGATCACAAATTTAATACATCTAGGGTAAGCAATATGAGTAAATCTTCAACTCCTTTTAATTGGCAAGATGCTATGTTTTTAGAGGCGCAACTAACAGGCGAAGAAAAGCTTATTCGTGATATAGCTCATGACTATTGCCAGACTAATTTGCAGCCGCGCATATTAATGGCCAACCGAAATGAAATCTTCGATCGTGACATTATGACGGAGCTTGGCCAGCTAGGACTTTTGGGGGCAACATTGCCCGGAAAATATGGCGGTAGTGAGGTCAACTACGTTAGTTATGGGTTGATCGCTCGTGAAGTTGAACGCGTTGATAGTGGCTATCGCAGTGCGATGAGCGTCCAATCATCTCTTGTGATTCACCCAATTTATAGTTATGGAAGTGAAGAGCAGAGGCGAAAATTTCTGCCAAAACTCCTCAGTGGAGAATGGATTGGCTGTTTTGGTCTGACAGAACCAAACTCAGGCAGCGACCCAGCCTCAATGACAACACGAGCCGAAAAAGTCGACAGCGGTTATCGCCTAACGGGTAATAAGATGTGGATTACCAACTCACCAATTGCAGATGTATTTATCATTTGGGCTAAGTTAGAAGGTGTTATTCGTGGCTTCATCCTTGAAAAAGGTATGAGTGGTCTTTCAGCACCAAAAATTGAAGGTAAATTTTCGTTAAGAGCCTCAATCACTGGTGAAATAGTTATGGATAACGTCTTTGTACCCGAAGAGAACTATTTTCCTGATACAAGTGGACTGGGTGGTCCGTTTGGTTGCTTAAATAAGGCGCGCTATGGCATAGCCTGGGGCGCACTTGGAGCAGCTGAATTTTGCTTTCAAGCCGCGCGAAATTACACTCTGGAGAGAAAACAGTTTAATAGGCCTTTAGCAGCAAACCAACTGATTCAAAAAAAACTCGCTGATATGCAAACTGAAATTAGTATTGGCCTACAAGGATGCCTGCAAATGGGTCGATTAATGGACGCCAACCAATGTCCTGTCGAGCTCATTTCCATGATGAAGCGCAACAGTTGTGGTAAAGCACTAGACATTGCTCGAAATGCACGCGATATGCATGGCGGTTATGGCATAAATGATGAGTTTGGCGTAATACGCCATGTAATGAACCTTGAAGCTGTAAATACTTATGAAGGGACACACGATATACACGCACTTATTATGGGAAGAGCCATTACTGGTTTGCAAGCATTTTTCTGATGGCAGACGCACTACAAGACATCAAGGTTGTTGACTTAAGTCGTATCTTAGCTGGCCCATGGGCTTCACAAATGTTGGCTGATATGGGTGCTCAAGTGATTAAAATTGAACAACCCAATAAAGGGGATGATACGAGATTCTGGGGACCGCCCTTTATTAAACAACGGAACGAATCTCAGCCACCACAATCGGCATATTTTCATTGTACAAATCGCAACAAGCAATCGATTGCAATTGATATAAAACAAAAAACCGGTCAACAAATAGTTCAAGATTTGATTGTTGACTCTGATGTTGTTATCGAAAACTTTAAAGTGGGTGGCCTTGTCAAATATGGTCTAGATTATCCGACACTCAATAAACTAAACCCTAATTTGATCTACTGTTCTATTACCGGCTTTGGTCAAACCGGCCCCGCTTCAAGTAAACTCGGCTATGACGCAATGGTTCAAGCCGAGGGCGGTCTGATGAGTATTACAGGAGAGACTGATGGTGCACCAATGAAAGTTGGCGTTGCATTAGTTGATATCATGGCAGGCCTCTATAGTTGCAACGCAATACTCGCCGCGCTTATGGCGCGTAAACATATCAAAAAAGGGCAGTATATTGACATTGCTCTACTAGATGTTCAGGCGGCAACGCTTGCCAATCAAGGCATGAATTACTTAGCAACGGGTAAAAACCCAGAAAGACACGGTAACGGACACCCTAATATTGTCCCTTATCAAGCCTTTAAAACCGTTGATGGAGACATGATTCTGGCGATCGGAAATGATTCTCAATTCCAAAAGTTTTGTCAGCTTTCAAATGCGCCAGAACTTGCCGATAATCCTGATTACAACACAAACGAGCAACGCGTTCATAATCGAGTAACACTGATTCCACTCATAGCCAAACATATGATGAACCATTCAACTGATTGGTGGGTTGAACGTCTGGAAGCTCTTGGGGTGCCTTGTGGCCGGGTTAATACTATAAAGCAAGTTTTCAATCATGAGCAAATTAAATATCGAAATCTTGTCAAGGAAATTCCCGATCGCAATGGCAAGCTAATTAAAACCATTAGTTCGCCGATTAACCTTTCCGAAACACCACTTAAATACATTTCCGCTTCACCAGATCTTTCGCAACACGCTATGGAGATACTCTCAAACGAATTGGATTACAGCGATAGTAAAATTAGAAAACTGATTGAGACTGGTATAGTTGGCTAATGTTTGGGCTTCTACAGCCTATTAAGCACTAAACCCGAATCCAACACTTCTCTGACGTGCTCTGCAGCATCGGATAAATATTTGAATTTTTCTAGGTGCCAAAGAATGAGACTTGTTGTGCAAACCAGGCCATCATAAAACATTCCTCTCTCTCCAGAAAGTGCCGCTTTTCCCAAAGTAACTGTATGCTCTGCTAGGGCTGTCTTATTATCAACACTTAAATACTGAGGAAACACAATTGCTCTTAACTCTTGCTGGATACCCATTGCTTTGGGGTCGATTTCCACTCTCGCTTTTTCCTTATCACCCACATAGGAGATCATCAAACCTTTTTGGCGTAATGAGGGCACAACGCCGCCTTCAACGCCTCGAATAACTAAGCTAGTATCAAAACCTGCTCTCGCTGTTAAAGCGGCATAAATAGGTGGATAAGGCTTATGAACAAAACCCAAAATTGAATGCGTGCGCTGACCTTTGATTGGACCAATCAAACTTTCGACGGTATTAATAACCGTTCTTTTGACGACCTTATTTCTCAGTGGAAGCAAGTCATGTAGCGGCGCACAATAGCGACTTTGATCTAGATAGACCCAGCCTTTTTTATCTCTCCCAAGTTGCTCCTTTGCCTCTATAACACTCAGCTCAGTATTGTTGCCTAAAACTCGATTTATGTGTTTGTGGGTAAGGCCAAATTTTGGCGTAACACCATCAAGCCCATGAATGACAGTTGGAAAGCCAAGCTCAGCCAAAAGTGGTGGTAAAAAAGCCGAAATCGGAATCGATCTATTGTAACCACTATAAGGGTCGCCCAAATCGATTAAGTCTTCTACATCGGTTTGCTGCACATCTGTGGCTTTTATTAAAGCATCCAATATGCCGAAATTTTCTTCGATGGTTTCTCGCTTCATTCTTAGAGCTATCAAAAAAATAGCAGATTGCACCTCGTCAATCTCGCCATTAAGAATGGCGCTCATTGCAGCATTTGCTTCTTCGAGCTTAATATTTTTACTTAACTCAGGGCCGGTAGCAATTCTTTGAATAATTGAATGGATAAGAGCTTGCGAATTCATTGATCTGGGTTTATCTCAACGTAAATAACTTGTTCCTCTATTTTAATGCGGAATAGACGAAGTGGATCAACACCTTCTTCTGAACTCTCACCAGTTTCTAGGTCAAAGGAAAAGCCATGCAACGAGCATTTGATCCTTCCATTTTGAATACATCCTAGACTTAATTGGAAATCCTCATGTGGACAACGGTTCTCGAAACAACGAACCTCACCTTCATGATTGGACAATACAAGATGATTGTCGCCCACAGAAATTTCCGTCATTTCATTCAGTTCGGATAGGTTTTCTATCGCCTTAAACCACATTGTTCATGCAAAGGCCTCTATTAGAAGAATGACCACACTCTGTTGCTATCAAGATGTGTACGACACTTAGAAAGTTGTCGTTTGAAATCGCTAGATTTTTTCTCAACATGTTTAGCAACTTTTAACAGCCAAGCTTTATCTTTAAAGTTTTTATTGTTAAAACCATTATGGCCTTCATGGTAAGCAAGATATTGATTGTAAGCATCCGATTTAGAGATTTTTGAACGTATTTTAGATTGGTTAATGTACCAACCAACAAAATCAACAGAATCAGAAAAATTGCTTCGACTGGCATCACGATTACCAGTCTTTAGCTGATACCATTCCCACGTTTCAGTTTTTGCTTGTGAATAACCGTAGGCGGAACTTGGTCTTGGTCCTGGAATAAACCCAAGATAAGTGGTTCTTGCTGGTTGTGCTCTTGAGGCAAAGTGAGATTCTTGATAAATGATGGCTAATTGCAAATGCATGGGCGCTTGATATTTTTGCTCACTTTTCTTAACCGACTGATACCAACTCACCTTCTCATCCAGGAGCTGACAAATGTCAACAACCTCTCTTGCAGGCGTTGAAAAACAACCGGATAAAACGATCGCTATAGCAAAAACGATTAATTTCTTCATTTAAAAAATGCGTAATAAGATGTGATAATTTGCATCACCAACAAGAAGGTAAACATTAGCTTAATCGTACTATCAGTTAATGGCTTCTTGTCCTCAGCGCCTTTCTCAAGCTTAACATTAACCGCAACTAGACCCTTGTCCGACGTTTCTATTTTAAACGCAACTCTGGTGTCACTTCTTAAACGTGTTTTGTTATAAACGTTCTTTTGGTGTACAAAATACTTTTCATCATCATCACCGGTGATAAAGCCGTATCCTTTTGTGCCAAATTGGGCAACTATGCCCGTCATTTTCTTTACCATTACTCTTTCCCTTTGTGCAGCAAATAAGCTGCATTCTCAACGTAATCTACGCCAGAGCGTAGAAATTTAGGCTCATTATCAATATCATTAAAACAATGTAATTGTCGATATCTGAAAGCCGAACTAAAAAGCGACTCAACCTCCGAATGTGTAACGGAATAAGGTGGGCCGCTCATCTGATGCTGCGGATAAATGAGTGTTAACAATAGTACTCGCGCATCAAAAGGTATTATATCAGTTAAATGCTGTGCGTATTTTTCTCTTAAATCAAACTCTAGCGCTATCAACGATGCCCGATCAAAAACAGCAGATACGCTCGATAAATGTTTGGCGTTCAAGGTGAAATAATCACCACAGTAAATCTTAATACGTTCAGATTGATAAATCGCAAATCCATCAGTCTCAATTATGTTGAATTGTAAATTATTATGCTTAAAAAATTGTTCAACACCCAAATGACTTAACTCCACACCAATTACGGAGTAACCCATTTCAGATAAATAAATCATGTCGAGACTTTTGCCACAAAGCGGTACGAATACACTGTCCCCAGGTGTAATCTCCAAAAGATCAAGGTAATCAATAAGCGATCGATTTACAGTATCCGCATGCCAACCAATTTTATTATTCTCCCACCGCGCCAACCAGTCTGTCATCTTTAATCCTTGTTATAATGGGTTTCGTTTTTTTCGTAAAAACAAAATTAATGAATTGCCCGTATTTTAATTAGAACCATGTCCAATGCAATTAACAATGAGTAATGAATAGCACTATCGGTGACTGGTCAGATCACTTAGATGGGATTTCGGAAGAGGATTATTTCCAAAATTTGCTTAGTTTTTTAAACAATCAAGCTCAACTCTCAAAAACCATTTACCCTCCAAGAGGTTCTTGGTTTAAAGCCTTCGAACACTCAAGTTTTGCCAACACCAAAGTCATTATTCTTGGCCAAGATCCTTATCACGGTGATGGTCAAGCTGAGGGCTTAAGTTTTTCTGTACCAGAAGGTGTAAGAGTTCCGCCATCACTGAAAAACATTTACAAAGAACTGGCTTCTGATTTAAATATCAACACGCCAGAACACGGCCATTTAGCATCGTGGGCAAAACAAGGTGTGTTATTACTCAATAGTGTATTAACTGTTGCGAAAAACAACCCTGCCTCGCATGCTAATCAAGGCTGGGAGGTGTTTACTGATCATGTTATTAGCCTACTAAGTGATAAAAAACAGCATTTAGTTTTTCTGCTTTGGGGCGCTTATGCTGGCAAAAAAACAGAACTTATAGACAGTGAGAAACATTTGATTTTAACAGCGCCACACCCTTCTCCCTTTTCTGCACATAAAGGCTTTTTTGGTTGTCAGCATTTTTCTCAAGCCAATGACTACCTTATATCCACCAACCAACAGCCTATTGAATGGGGCGAGGTAACTTTATGAAACTACTGATTGACGATGCTGTTTATGCTTACCAAGAAATCTTTAGTAGCTTTGGGGAGATTGTCATGCTACCAGGGCGTGATATTAATCGAGATGCCGTACGAGATTGTGACGTTCTTATTGTTAGATCCCGCACCAAAATTAACAAAGACCTTCTTCAGGACTCTCGCGTTATGTTTGTTGGCTCAACTGTGGTGGGCTTGGATCATATTGATGAGAATTACCTTAAACAAAACAACATCGCTTTTGCATCCGCTCAAGGCTGTAACGCCAATTCCGTTGCTGAATATGTCATCAGTGCCCTGGCTAATTTAGCGGTGGATTATGACTTTGATTTGGCAGAAAAAACGCTGGGCATTATTGGTGTTGGCAATGTTGGTACACGTCTAAACCTATTAGCAAAACAGCTTGGTATGACGACCCTGCTTAACGACCCACCGAGACAAGATCGAGAATCGAACGGTGATTTTGTTGAACTAAACGAGGCTTTAAGTGCAGATATCATTAGTTTTCATACACCACTTACATTTACCGGAGCACATCCGAGCCATAATCTACTAGCACATCATAATTTTGATTTAATTGGTGAGAATACTATTATCATTAACGCAGCAAGAGGTGGAATTATTGATGAAGCAATTTGGCAAAAAACCCAAACCAAAGCCAATGTGATCGATTGCTGGGAGAATGAGCCTTATATCAACCCATTACTGCAGCAGTCTGCTTACTGGGCAACACCGCATATTGCAGGGCACTCTGTCGACGCTAAATTTATGGGCAGTTATATGATTTACCAAGCGCTTTGCAAGTTCACTAACACTGATGCGAATGATGCAATCGCAAATCTTGTTCAGCCGCCACAAGTTGCTATTAAGCAGCGTGCTTTACAAACCACATTGAATGCAATCTATCCATTTATTAAGGATGGTCTAGCAATAAAAGATATTTCAAATTTTGATGACTATCGTCGCCACTATCCTGAACGTTATGAGTGGCATCATTTTGATAGCAAAATAACACTACCAAACGCCTAGCCTTTAACGATTGACTTTATTTGAGTCAAAGCATCTTTAAGACTGGACTCTTTTATCACCTTTACTAAGGCCTTATAATCAAACTTATGATGGCGCTGTGGCATCACAGCTAACTGTGGCATGTCAGATAAACCCGACTCAATAGCGTGCTCCTTAAATTTATCATTCTTCCAGAAGAATGCACCCGGCATTGTTGTCGGTATGACCAAAGCATAAAACAATATTCTGCCTAAATATACCGACAGCAGTATTGTAATAAAACTGATGGTCAATAATAAAGCACTAGGATAAGCAATAAGCATCATCATTAGTACCATATTGACAATCAGCAGCGCATTACGCAATTGATAGCTTTTGCCAAATGTCGTGATTTGCTCAAAATAAGAGGCCTGACCTTCACCTGTTTTTCTCACATCAAATCGATGCACAACGTGGCCAACAGCTTCAAGCAACAAGCCGACTAAAGATACGATTGCAACTTGAGAAACTGCGGCCTCACTAAAGGCGAATGGTAATAGCAAAACACCAAACAAGACACTGCCTAGGCTAAGTACCGTGCCATAAAACGCACTGCCGGTTTGCCAATGATCCCAAAAGGGTCTAGCGGGAATACGATACAGTTTGTACATATAGTAGGAGCCAAACCCAAAGCCGGCTGCTGTCATACCATAGCCGATATTTAATAAAAAACCCAAGCCAATTAGCGGCAACACCAACATCAGCACAAGGCCGATAAAAAATAAACTCACCCCTGCAATTTCTCTGCTCACAGGAGAGAATTTCAAGTTATAAAAACCTCTATAAAAAAATTGAGGCTTACCTAAATGCATAGTGAGCTTGAACAAACCGAAGCTCATTAATGCCAATAAGACCAGTAAAACCGCAATCCTGCCATTGCCACCAAGAACTACTGCTGCACCAATATTGAGAAAATCGGATAGTATTAACCACAGCGTAGCCCCCATAACAGTCTGAACCAAGAGGGTAAAAATAGCGTGCGCATTTTCATGGGAATGAAGCAATGTTGCCATGCCCCAGCTTTTTTTATGGCTATGTTTTTTATCATCCAACACCGACTTAAAATTACCATCTTCTTGCTTGTGGTACTTAACCGGCATGCCGTCGGGCCTAACCATCTCTCGTTGCGTGGTCTTAGTTTGCTGAAAACGAATATTGGGATGACTAATCTCAGGCGTTGGAAAACCTGGTATCGATATTTTTGCCTGCTCTCTATTGTCCGGTATATTTTCTATCACACCAAAATCTAGCGCATTGCCCACACAGGCACTGACACAGGCGGGCTTGAGCCCCACCTCTAGTCGATCAACACACATATTACATTTACTCACTTCCCCTTTAACGGGATCAAGCTGTGGGGCATTATAGGGACAAACCCAAGTACAATAACCGCAGCCAAAGCAAATGTCCGGGTCCTGCAACACTGCACCGTATTCTGCAAATTTAGTATAAGCGCGTGTTGGACAGCCCTTCAGGCAGACTGGATCATCACAGTGATTACAGGCCATGGAAATATTGAGACGCTGATAATCGGGATACGAGCCT
>Ga0207991_1000033_pt1 | contig 85252 bp, 88 predicted proteins | sample ETN07SmetaG_FD_185786 | JGI IMG/M metagenome (GOLD analysis project Ga0207991, IMG submission 185786) | Marine microbial and viral communities from oxygen minimum zone, Eastern Pacific Ocean - ETNP2014F14-07SV275 (SPAdes) (version 2) | ecosystem: Environmental > Aquatic > Marine > Oceanic ...
GGATGGACACCAGCAGTCCACCGATGGCGAACAGGACCGAGATCTGTGCTCCCAGCCCCAGACGGCTGACGTCGTCGGTCTTGGAAACGTCCGGCACGGGTCAGGTCTGGAGCTTGTAGCCCATGCCGCGCACTGTGACCACGAAGCGGGGGTTGGCCGCATCGGGTTCGATCTTCATGCGCAGGCGTCGCACGTGGACGTCCACCAGGCGACCATCGCCGAAGTAGTCGTAGCCCCAGACACGTTCCAGCAGGTCTTCGCGGCTGAGTACCCGGTCGGGGTGGGTGGCCAGCTCGACGAGCAGCCGGAACTCGGTCCGGGTGAGGTGGACCTCCTCGCCGGCGTAGCGGACCACCCCTGCGTCGGGAAGGACCTCCAGTGCATCGATCTGTATGTGGACCGGCCGCCCCTCGTCGGGTCGGATCCTGCGCAGGAGCGCCCGGATCCGCGCTGAGAGTTCCTTGGGATCGAAGGGCTTGCGCAGGTAGTCGTCGGCGCCGGCCTCCAGCCCGGCCACCACGTCATGGCTGTCCGAGCGGGCCGTGACCATGACGATGGGTACGTCACCGAGGCGGCGGATGCTCCGGCAGACCTCGAATCCGTCGATGCCGGGAAGCATGATGTCGATCAGGACGACGTCGGCCGGCGTGCGGGAGAAGGCCTCCAGGGCCTCTTCTCCGCTGGCGGTCTCCTCGACCTCCCAGCCCTCCTCTTCGAGGGCGAGGCGTACGGCGGTCCGGATCCGCTGGTCGTCCTCCACGGTGAGGATGCGCGTGCTCATGGGTGAATGCTGCCCCATGGAGGGCCCCCCTGTCGCCCACCCTCCGGGAACGGGCTCATCAGGCCACCTCGGCGCCGGCCGACCTGAGCAGTTCCAGGAGCGGACCGTGCAGCTCCACCGGGGCTGCCACCAGCATTCCGCCGCTTGTCGGCCTGCCCTCCAGGTCGGTTACCCGACCCCCGGCCTCGGTGACCAGCACTGTTCCAGCGGCGCAGTCCCAGGGGTTCAGCCCGCGTTCGAAGTAGGCGTCCACCCGCCCGCATGCCACCGATGCGAGGTCCGTGGCGGCTCCGCCACAGCGGCGGATGTCGCGGATGTGTCCGATGATGGAAACGAGGGCCTCCGCCTGGCGTCGGCGTCGTCCGGGGTCGTATCCGAAGCCGGTGGCAACCAGGGCCGACGAGAGGTCCGCCACCTGGTTCACCCTGACCTGTCGGCCGTTGCGCGTCGTCCCGTGGCCGACCGCCGCACAGAACTCGTCGTCCAGGAGCGGGTCCACCACGACCCCGGCGACCGGCGTGCCGTCCACCTCGACGCCGATGGAAACGGAGAAACCCGGATGGCCGTACACGAAGTCCGTTGTGCCGTCGATCGGGTCCACCAGCCAACGCACCCCGGACGTTCCGTCCACCCCGGTTCCCTCCTCGCCCAGGATCGAGTCGTTGGGACGCGCGGCCAGGATGTGTTCCACGATGCGTTCCTCGGACCAGCGGTCGACGTCGGTGACCAGGTCGGTGAGGGTCGTCTTCGTGTCCGAGACCTCGACGGCCCCAGCCCGGCGGCGCAGTTCTGGGGCGACGATCCGGGCAGCGGACAGGGCCAGGTCTCGGAGGGTGGAGGGTTCGGCCACGGCGGTTGGCGGACGTCAGTCGACCGGATGGTCGTCCCGGGCAGCCTGCTGGAGCTGGCCGGTTCGCCACTCGGACATGGCCCTAAGCGACAGGACGGCGACGATTCCGACACCGCCGGCCGCCAGGACCGCTCCCAGGACCCCCATGGATCCGGCCAGAGCGGTGCAACCGTCGGCACACTGCAGGCTGGTGACGGCGTGTCCCACGAGGCCCCCGCACGTGCCGGCCACGAGGATGGCCAGCAGCGCCAGCAGCCGTGCCGTCATCGACGGAGCCGCCGACGGGAGCTGGCCGACGGATCGGGTCTGGGCATCCTCCACGCCCGGAGGCTATCGCCGGCCCAACCGGTGGCCCGGCGCCCGAGCGGCACCGTCACCATGAGGTGTCAGACTGCGGCGGTGGGTGATGGTACGGGTCGACGCTGGAAGGTCGTGGGCGGCCTCCTGACCCAGCGGGGCTCCACCCTGCTGGTGGCCAACCGCCGTCGCGATGGTCGGGTGGAGTGGACCCCTCCCGGTGGGGTCGTGGACCGTGGAGAGGTCTCGGTGGAGGCCCTCTCACGCGAGGTCCGGGAGGAGACGGGCCTGACCGTGGAGGGCTGGTCCGAGGCGGTCTACCGGGTGACGGTGGACTTCCCCGACCGTTCCATGCAGCTGGGCGTGGAGGTACACCGGGCCAGCGGGTGGCATGGGGACATCACCATCCAGGATCCGGACGACATCGTGGAAGATGCACGGTTCGTGGAGCCCGACGAGGCATTTCGACTCCTGGCCACGGCCCCACCCTGGGTGGCCGAGCCGGTGACGGCGTGGCTCTCGGCCGCGCTGCCCGAGGCTTCCGGCGACGGGGTGCCGCACTTCGCGTACCTGGCCCGTGGCTCCAGTCCATCCGAACTGGTGGTCGAACGCCTGGCACCCGGTCCCGGTTGATGGTCCAGACAGGTGGGTGAGCCGACCCCGATCCTGCATGTGGACATGGACGCGTTCTTTGTGTCGGTGGAGGTGGTCAGGCGACCCGAGCTGCGTGGCCTTCCGGTCGTGGTCGGCGGTGAGGGTGCGCGCTCCGTGGTCGCAGCGGCCTCCTACGAGGCCCGGGTCTACGGCATCCACTCGGCGATGCCGTCCACGAGGGCACGTCGCCTCTGCCCGGACCTCGTGTTCCTGCCGGGGGACCACCGCCACTACGGCGAGGTGAGCCGCCGTGTGATGGCGATATTCCGTCGCTACACGCCGCTGGTCGAACCGTTGTCCCTGGACGAGGCCTTCCTGGACGTGTCCGGAGCCGGCCGGCTGCACGGGCCGCCCACCCGGGTGGCCGACGCCATCCGACGCGACGTCGAGGAGGAGGAGGGCCTGGGGTGCAGCGTCGGGATAGCGGCCAACAAGTTCCTGGCCAAGTTGGCCAGTGCCCAGGCGAAGCCGACCGTCGGATCGGGAGCCCCGGTGCCCGGGAGCGGTGTCCTGGTGGTGCCGGCCGACGGAGCACGGGAGTTCCTGGATCCGCTGCCGGTCGGGGCCATATGGGGCGTGGGCCCACGCACCCTGGAGCGCCTGCAGCGCCTGGGGGTCCAGACGGTCGCCGAGCTCCGGGCGGTTCCCGAGGCGACCCTGGTGTCGTCGTTCGGCCGTGCCGCCGGCGCCCAGTTCTGGCGCCTGTCGAGGGGCCTGGACGGTCGTCGGGTGGATCCGGACCAGTCCGTCAGGTCGATCGGCCACGAGGAGACCTTCGCACGGGACCTCACCCAGCCGGATGACGTCCGCCGGGAGCTGGTCCGCATGGTGGATGCCGTGGGCCGGAGGTTGAGGGAGGCTGGCGTGGCCGGTCGCACGGTCACGCTGAAGGTCCGCTTTCCCGACTTCACCACCATCACCCGGTCGCAGACCCTCCCGGAGGCGACGGACCTGGTGGTGGAGATCCTCGAGGTCGCCACGGACCTGATCGCAGCAGTGGACACGTTGCCGGGAATCAGGCTTCTGGGGGTGTCGCTGAGCGGCCTGCGGGATTCCTCGGTTCGCCAGCTCAGCTTCGAGGACCTCGCTGATCCCGGTTGGCGTGAGGCCGAGCGGGCTGTGGAGTTGATCCGGGGTCGTTTCGGTGTCGGATCCATCGGTCCGGCGACCACGGTGGGCGCCGATGGGCTGCAACCGAGGGAGCGGGGGGATGCCCAGTGGGGTCCGGATGAATGAGGTTTGACGGTCGGCGCGTTGTCGCTGGTGACCCGTTGTGCGATGCTTGTGGTGAGACGAAGCATGACCGGCGAGGCGAGGAACGGCCAGGTGCCCCTGTCCGAAGACGAGGAGAGAATCCTCAGCGAGATCGAGGACCTACTCACGGAGACCGATCCGGACCTCGTGCGCGAGGTGAGCGAGACGACGGTCTACACGCAGCCGCTGCGGAGCATGAAGTTGGCGGTGGCGGTATTCGTCGTCGGCGTGCTGGTGATGGTCACGACCCTCTCGACCTCCTTCCTCCTGGCCTTCGTCGGCTTCCTGGTGATGCTCGGTGCCGCACTGACCCTCGAGCGAAACGCCCGACAGGTGGGTCGGACCGGCCTCAGGGCCGCTGTCGGATCCGGGCGGGCCACGGGACTGCGAGATGCCGTCGGGGGAACCCGTGCCAGGGTTCGCGAACAGATGCGCGATCGCTTCCGTCGGGGTGACCAGGGCCGAACCTGAACCGGTCGCCTGATGGCCCGGTCGCAACCCCGGCCTCAGCGGGCGTGACGACGATCGCGTCGCTGCCCGTGCTGGCCGTGGACGTGGGCGGAACGAAGCTCGAGGCCGGCCTGGTGGATGCGGACGGCTGCATCCTGGGTCGCCGTCGGGCGGCCACGACCGGCGATGACGGCGACGCCCTGTTCGAGCAGCTCATGGGCCTCGTCGAGCCCCTCATGGCCGAGGGGCCGGTGGCCGGAATCGGCGTGGGATGTGGTGGTCCGATGTCGAACGGCGGATCGCTGGTCTCGCCCCTGAACATCGGACAGTGGAGGGACTTCCCGTTGGCGGACCGCCTGGCCGAGCGGACCGGGTCGGCCGTGGTGGTCGACAACGATGCGAAGGCCCTGGCCCTGGGCGAGGGCTGGTGCGGTGCTGCCGTGGGGGAGCGGAACTTCCTGGCGATGGTGGTGTCGACCGGCGTGGGTGGCGGTCTGGTGCTCGACGGCCGCCTGTTGGACGGAGCGGCGGGAAATGCCGGCCACGTGGGTCACGTGGTGGTGGATCCGGATGGCCCGCGCTGCGCCTGCGGCAACCGTGGGTGCCTGGAGGCGGTGGCTTCGGGACCGGCCATCCAGCTGCTCACGGGAGCGTCTCCCGCCGAGGCCTCGCCCGAGGTACGACGACGCACCGGCGACCTGGTGGGGAGGGCCGTGGCGACCGTGGTGAACCTCCTCGATGTCCGGTTGGCCGTGGTCGCCGGTTCGGTGGCGTTGGGCTTCGGCACCCCTTTCTTCGAGGCGGCGCAGCGGCGCCTGGACCTGGAGTGCGGGCTGGAGTTCACCCGGGGAGCCCGGATCGTTCCGGCCGGTCTGGGTGCCGATGGTCCGCTGGTGGGGGCCGCGGCGGTCTGGCACCATGCCCGACGGTTGACTGGTCTGGCGGTAGGAGCGTGAGGTGGTGGATGGTGAGGGTGGCATCGGCGGTGCTGGTCCGCCCCGGCCTCTGGTCCGTTGCCCTCCGTCAGGTGTTCCGGCTGGCCGGCCACCGCTGGTGGCGTCATCGTCCGTTCCTTCCGGTTCCGGCACCTGCGTACGCCCGCTTCAGGGCTGTCACCCAGTACGGGGATCCTGATGCGTCGCCGACGGCGGACGACGTGGTGACCTGGCTGGAATGGGTCCGGAGGTTCCCGGAGGGGGACCCGAGCGGCCTCCCGCCGGTCGACTGACTGCGATGCCGGAAGGTCCTCCCGACGACTGGACCCTGGAGAGGCCGACGGGAACCGTCGAGGAGCTCCACGCACCGGTCGGTCCGATCTCCCGACGGGTGGTGCTCGTGAACGAGGTGAAGGCTCCGACGCTGGTGCTGGGCAGTGCCCAGAGAGGGGTGGAGGTGGCCACCGGCATCGACGTGGTCCGGCGGCGCTCCGGTGGAGGAGCGGTGCTCCTGCGGCCGGGTGGGGTGCTGTGGGTGGACGTCCTGGTGCCCCGGGGTGACGTCCTCTGGGAGGAGGACATCGCCAGGTCCACGTGGTGGCTGGGCGAGGTGTGGGCCGCGGCGCTGGCTGACCTGGGGGTCGACGCAGTCGTCCACCGGGGCCCGATGGAACCGGGCCGGTGGGGTGCCATGGTCTGCTTTGCCGGGATCGGCCCTGGTGAGGTGCTGGTGGCGGGCCGCAAGTCCGTGGGCGTGAGCCAGCGGAGGGATCGTTCCGGAGCGCGCTTCCAGTGCGCTGCCCTGCTGGAGTGGTCGGGGCACGAGATGGTCCGCCTGCTGGGACTCGTCCCGGTGGAGGAGGCGGACGGGTGCCTGGAGTCCGCCGCCGGGCCGCTGCCGGTCCGGTCCGGGCCGCTGCTGGAGGCGTTCCTCGCCCACCTGCCCTGATCGGATTCAGGCCTCTGCCGTAGGCCGAAGTCCAGGGGGCGGTCCGGGGATGGGTTCCCGATAGATGGCCCCATGGCGTTCCCGTGTGCCCGTGGGGAGGAATTGTTTGCTGCGGTGGGGCAAGAAGGGTTAAAGTGGCGATCAATGTCAGAGAAGTGGGGAAATCAGGACGACGATGGTCGACCCTGAGGGCTCCCGCTCCTCCGACAGGAACAGGAATACGACCGGAAACGACGGGAAGGAGGGAGATGGCCATGGCTTTCGTCGGAACACACGAGCATTCGCTGGACGTCAAGGGACGCCTCGTCCTTCCGGCCAAGTTCCGCAGCCACTTCTCGGGCGACGCCTACCTCACGATGTATGCCGGATGCATCGCCCTCTGGACCCCGGAGGGCTTCGATGCCATGGCGGCCCGTCTGAAGGAGCAGGTCCGGAACGGCGAGGTGGAGGCACAGGCGTACCGCGCCCTCGCCCCCAGCTCCGAGCTGGTCCGGCCGGACGCCCAGGGTCGCGTGATGATTTCGGAGCGGCTACGCGAGCACGCCTCGCTGGAACACGCGGTCGTGGTCTGTGGTGCCCTCGACCGGATCGAGATCTGGAATCCCACGAGCTGGGCCTTGGTGGCTCCGGGCCTCAACCAGTCGCTGGCAGATGCCGTCCTCAAGGGTGGGGGTATCTGAGCGATGGGAAGCCGAACGAGAGGAAGCCTCCACGACGACACCCGATGACCACGACGGCCGGTCCACGACCGGTTCGTCCCTGGACCGTCCCCCGGTCGGCAGGATGGGAGGCCCCTACTCCGCCCGCTTGCCATCCAGCCCGATTCGGGGAGACATCCCGACGTGCGCCAGCCGGTCGGGGGACGGTCGAAGGACGAGCCGGCGGCCCGCTGGAGGTCGCGGCGATCGGATCGGCGGGAGGGGCCATGTCGAATGATCCAGCTGACGAGCACGGAGGGGAACCAGCCGGGTTCCACCATAGACCCGTGATGCTCGCCCAGGTCCTGGAGGTCCTGGGCGAGGCTCCGGGTGGCGTCATCCTGGACGCCACGCTGGGCGGCGGTGGCCACGCAGAGGCGATCCTGGAGGCCCGCCGGGACATCCGGATCGTCGGCATCGACCGCGACGACCATGCCCTGGCCGCTGCGGGTTCTCGACTCGCCCCGTTCGGGGATCGGATCCAACTGGAGCGCTCCGCGTTCGTGGACCTGGGAAGCGTCCTGGACGGGCTGGGCATCGACGGACTGGCCGGCTTCCTCTTCGACCTCGGCGTCTCGTCGCCCCAGTTGGACCACGCCCAGCGGGGCTTCAGCTACCGGGAGGCCGGGCCCCTGGACATGCGGATGGATCGACGCCAGGCCCTCACGGCCGACCAGGTGGTCAATGGCTACGACGAAGCTGCCTTCGCCCGCCTGCTGGTCGACAACGCCGATGAGCGGCATGCCCGCCGCATCGCCCGGGCGGTAGTCGCCCAGCGCCCGATTTCCGACACGGCCCGTCTGGCCGAGATCATCCGGGACGCCATACCGGCGCCGGCCCGGCGAAGGGGCGGGCACCCGGCGAAGCGGACCTTCCAGGCCATCCGCATAGAGGTGAACGGCGAGTTGGAACAGCTCGCCGACTCGTTGGACGAAGCCATCAGGCGGCTGGTGCCGGGTGGTCGCGGAGCCGTCCTCTCCTACCACTCGGGAGAGGACAGGATCGTGAAGCGTCGCTTCGACCTGGCGGCCACAGGCGGGTGCACCTGTCCGCCCCGGCTGCCCTGTGGATGTGGTGCGGTGCCTCTGGTGGTCCTCGCACGCCGGGCCGGCAGGGTCCCGGATGATGCCGAGGCTGCAACCAATCCCCGGGCGGCCAGCGCTCGCCTGAGGGTCCTGGAACGCCGATGACGGCGGTCCTGCGGCACCCACGACTGGGCCTCGGCCAACGGATCGATGATGGGACGGGAGGGCGCGCCGTCGTGCGTCCGGCCGCCCGAAGCGCAGTGGCGTTGGCCGTCTTCGGATTCTTCGCCACGCTTCTGGCCCTGGCTGCCTTCCAGAGCGTGGTGGTGAGCGGCCAGTTCGAGTTCGACCGACTCCAACGGCGACTGGAGGATGGGCGGGACCACTCGCAACTCCTCCGCGCCGAGGTGGCACGCCTGGAGAGCCCCGGTCGCATCCTGGAGGTGGCTGGTGGCCGACTCGGCCTGGTCTCCCCGCCGACGAGGCTCTACCTGCCCTCGGTCGTACCGGGTGATCCGTTGACCATCCTCCTTCCACCGGTGGGCGACCCCTTCTCCCGGACCTACCGATGAGTCGCCAGCCCGTAGGGCCCGCAGCCCTCGGGCGCGGTGCAGCCACCGTTGAGCAGCACAGGGAGACACGTCGCCGGTTCCGCAGGAGGGTCGTCTTCGGCGGGCTGATGCTGGCGGTGGTGGCCGGGATGTTCGGGTGGCGCCTCGCCTCCCTGCAGCTCCTGGAACCGGAACGGTTCGTGGCACACGGTGAGGCCCAGCGCATCAAGACCCTCAGGTTGAGGGCGGGACGCGGCGCGATAGTGGATCGCAACGGCGTCGACCTGGTCCTCTCGGTTCCCGGGCAGTCGATGATCGCCAACCCGCGACGGGTGGAGGACCCGGTCAGGGCGGCTCGGGCGCTCGCACAGGTCCTGGGAGCCGACCCCGAGGTCCTGGAACGTCGCATCTCCAGCGACAAGAGCTTCGTCTACCTGGGGCGCCAGGTCGACCTGGAGGTGGCCGAAGCGATCCTGGCGCTCGAGATCTCCGGCGTCTACGCACAGGAGGAATGGGAGAGGATCCGGCCCGGTGGGGACTCGGCCCTTTCGATCCTGGGTCGCACGGACATCGACTCAATAGGAATCAGCGGCATCGAGCTGGTCTACGACGGCCCTCTCTCCGGTACCGACGGCGAGCGGATCTTCGAGATGGGAATGCGGGGGGCGTCGATCCCGGGCGGTGAGTACTCGGTGGAGCCGGCCTGCAACGGCAGGACCCTGGTCCTCACCCTGGACCGAGCGCTCCAGTTCGAGGCCGAGCGACTCCTCCTCGAGCGCGTGGAGGCCGTCGGCGCAAAGGGCGGCGTCCTGGTCGCCATGCACCCGGCCACGGGCGAGATCCTGGTCTCGGCGGCGGTCCGACGATCCGCAGACGGAGTGGTGAGGATCTCCTCCGAGCACCTGGCGGTCACCTGGACCTACGAGCCCGGGTCCATCATCAAGCCACTGACCGTCTCGGCGATCCTGGATCGGGCGGTGGCCGCGCCGGACACCGTGCGCGAGGTGCCGCCACGCCTGAAGGTGCACGATGCCACCTTCAGCGATTCACCCTTCCACGAGACCGTGGAGCTCACCCTGGCCGACATCATCCGCCGGTCGTCGAACGTGGGGACGATCCTGTGGGCACAGGACCTCGGGGCCGAAGCCCTCCACGAACAACTCCGGGAGTTCGGCCTGGGGTCGGTAACGGACCTGGACTTCCCCGGCGAGGCCCGCGGAATCCTCCACCCGGCGGGAAGGTGGTCGGGAACGTCGTTGCCCACGATCGCGATCGGACAAGGGGTCTCCACCACGCCCCTGCAGATGCTGGTGGCGTATTCGGCTCTCGCAAACGGGGGAGTGCGTCCCGCGCCCACACTGGTACTCGGAACGCGAGACGATGACGGGGTGTTCGAACCCCGACGTCCCGGCCCATCCCTATCCGTCCTGCCCGCCACCGTGGCCGCAGAGGTGGTGGGGATGATGGAGCAGGTCGTGGCGTCCGGAACCGGTACCCGGGCCCAGGTGTCCGGTTACCGCGTGGCGGGCAAGACCGGCACCGCCTGGAAGGTCCTACCCACCGGTGGCTACGGAAGCAAGGGCAACCGGTCCTACGTCGCCAGCTTCGCGGGCTTCCTGCCCGCCGAGGCGCCACGACTGGCTGTCATCGTGGTCGTGGACGAGCCATCCGGGGAGGTCTATTCGGGCGGCAGGGTGGCTGCCCCCGTATTCGCCGAGTTCGCCAGGTTCGCCGTACGGCAGTTGAGGATCCCGTCGGCTGATGAACGTGTCGAGGCGGACCGTGAAGGCCGGGTCATGGCACTCACGCCGGCCCGCCATGCAATCCTGCGTGAGGCTGCCGAGGCGTCACGGCTCGAACAGTACGGCGAACTGGTCGCCGCCTCAGCGACCGGCGGCTGAGATGCGGCTCGGTGCGCTGCTCCGCGCCGCCGGGATCAACGGGCCGATCCTCGAAGCGGCATCGGCATCGGCTTCGACCGAGGTGACCGGGGTGGCCCACGATTCCCGGAGCGTTCGGCCGGGTGACCTGTTCTGCTGCGTTCCGGGGGCATCCCACGACGGCCACGAGTTCGCCGTCGAGGCGGTGCGGAGTGGGGCATCTGCGCTCCTGGGGGAGCGTCCGCTGGGCCTTACGGCGCCGACCGTCGTCGTCCCCTCCGTCCGTGCGGCCATGCCCCTGTTGGCAGCGGCCATGCATGGTTGGCCGTCGCGGCAGCTGGACCTGGTCGGCGTGACCGGCACCAACGGCAAGACCAGCGTCGTCCACCTGCTCACCTGGATCCTCGGCCGGGCAGGTAGGCGTACGGATGCCCACGGCACCCTGTCAGGGGGGAGGACCACCCCGGAGGCGACCGACCTGCAGGCCATGTTGGACCGCTGGGTCTCCGACGGCGTCGAAACCGCCGCCATCGAGGTGTCATCCCATGCCCTCTCCCAGCACCGTGTGGACGGCACGCAGTTCGCCCTTGTTGGCTTCACGAACCTCAGCCGGGACCACCTGGACTTCCACGCCTCGATGGCCGACTACGAGGCGGCCAAGGCCCGACTGTTCGACGGGTCATTCGCCACACGGGCACTGGTCATGGTGGACACTCCGGCCGGCGGGCGGATGGCCGCCTGCGCCCGTCGGGCCGGAATGGACGTGACCGAGTTGGAGGTCGCCACGGCCGGCGGAGTCGTCCGCCGTGACGGCGTCGGGTTCGAGTGGAGGCGACACCCGGTGGAGGTGTCCACCCCGGGGCGCTTCACGATCGCCAACGCACTGCTGGCAGCAGAGATGGCGGCAGCCCTGGGGGTCGGGGAGCTCGAGGTGGTCGACGGCCTCGCCTCGGCTCCTCCGGTGCCGGGTCGGTTCGAGCCGGTACCGCTGGAGGGCGGCCCCATGGTGGTCGTGGACTACGCCCACACCCCCGATGCGCTGTCCGCCGCCCTCGCCACGGCCCGCGAGCTTGTCGCGGGCCGGCTCCTGGTCGTGTTCGGATGCGGTGGCGGGCGTGATCGTGGCAAGCGACCGGAGATGGGGAGGATCGCCCTGTCCGGCGCCGACATCGTGGTCGTGACGTCTGACAATCCGAGGGGTGAACCACCCGAGGGGGTCATAGCGGACATCCTGTCCGGTATGGATAGCGACCCACTGCTCGTGGAACCCGACCGGAGGTCTGCGATCGCCGGCGCACTTCGCATCGCCGGCCCGGATGACCTAGTGCTGATTGCCGGCAAGGGCCATGAGGACACCCAGGAGTCGGAGGGTCGCCTGGAGCCCTTTGACGACCGGGTGGTAGCGCGCCAGGAGTGGGCCCGGATGTTCCCGGATGGCGGCATCGGATGATCCGCCTCCTGCTCGCTGCGGCGATCGCCATGGCCTCCTCCCTGGCCGGTACCCGCCTTCTGATCTGGTGGCTGACGAAGCTGCAGATCGGCCAGCCGATACGCGATGACGGCCCCCAGGGGCATGCCACCAAGGCCGGCACCCCGACCATGGGCGGTCTGGCCATCGTGGGCGGAGCGCTCCTCGGCTACGTCCTGAGCGACCTGTACCGGGGCATCTACACGCGCAGCGGCATCTTCGTGATGCTGGCGATCATGGGCGGCGGCGCCGTCGGGCTGATGGACGACTGGATAAAGGTCGTCCGCGAGCGGAGCCTGGGCCTCAACAAGCGGACCAAGATGCTCGGCCTGCTGGCGGTCGCGGTGACCTTCGCCATCCTGATGCTGGAGCACGCGCCGACCCACACGCAGCTCTCCTTCACCCGCTTCGACCAGCCCGGGCTGGAGCTGGGGTCCACCCTGTGGGCCATCTGGGCGGTCCTGCTCATCATCGGATCAGCCAATGCGGTGAACCTCACCGACGGCCTGGATGGCCTGGCGGCAGGCGCCGGCACGTTCTGCTTCGGGGCCTACACGGTCATCGCCTTCTGGCAGTTCCGGTACCCGGAGACCTATGACGTGGCCCATGCGCTGGACCTGGCGGTGGTCGCCGCCGCCATGGCCGGCGGCTGCCTGGGCTTCCTCTGGTGGAATGCGGCCCCGGCCCGGATCTTCATGGGCGACACGGGTTCACTGGCGATCGGCACCGGCCTGGCGACCCTTGCGCTCACGACCAATACCCACCTGCTACTACCGGTGGTGGCCGGGTTGTTCGTGGCCGAGACGGTTTCGGTCATCCTCCAGGTCGGAAGCTTCCGCCTGCTGGGCGGTAGGAGGGTGTTCTCGATGGCCCCGGTCCACCACCACTTCGAGCTTCGGGGCTGGCCGGAGACCACCGTGATCATCCGCTTCTGGATCATGTCCGGACTCTGCACGGCCGTCGGGCTGGGGATCTTCTACGCAGACTCGATCGCCTCCGGGGCGGTCGGAGGGTGAGCGGACCGGTCCTCGTGCTGGGCCTGGGGGTCACGGGCCGGGCGGTCCTGGATGCCCTTTCCAGCCGTGGCCTGGAGGCTTTCGGCGTTGATGATCGGCCCGGGTGGGAAGCGCGGACCTGTGCGGAGCGCCTTTCGGTGGAGCTTGTCGAATCGCCCCTTCCGGAGGACTGGTGGGCGCTGCTGGAAAGGGCGGGGGAGGTGGTCGTGTCGCCGGGGGTACCTGACGGGCACCCGGTCTTCGCCGCCGCCGCCACTGCGGGCGTCCAGGTCCTGGACGAGTCGGACCTCGCGACGCGCTGGGACACCCGGCCCCGGTGCGCCGTGACGGGAACCAACGGCAAGACGACCGTGGTCACCCTGGTGACCGACATGCTGCAGAGGTCCGGCCTGGTGGCCGTAACGGCCGGCAATACGGACACTCCTCTGGTTGCAGCCATCGATGACGTCGACGCCGACGTGTTCGTCGTGGAGGCCTCGTCGTTCCGGCTGGGCCATGCCGCCGGCTTCTCGGCGTCGCCGGCCGTCTGGCTGAACTTCGCTCCCGACCACCTCGACGTACATGCGGACCTCGCCGCCTACGAGGAGGCGAAGGCGCGCATCTGGGAGGGTGTCGCCTCGCCTGGCGATGCGGTGGCCAACCTCGCCGACGCGGTGGTGGCTGCCAGGGCACCGTCCGGCGCTACGGGATTCGGAACCCCGGACGCTGCGTGCCACGTCCGGGCCGGGGTCCTCACCCTTGAAGGGTCCCCGGTCGTCGAGGTCGAGGAGATGGGGCGTTCGATGCCCCACGACCTGGAGAACGCCCAGGCGGCCTGCATCCTCGCCGTCCTGGCTGGAGCCAACCTGGAGGCCTGCGCCGGCTCGCTGCGGAGCTTCAGCGGTCTGGAGCATCGGATGTCCTTCGTGGCGGAGGTGGATGGCGTCCGCTACGTGGACGACAGCAAGGCCACCACCCCCCACGCCACGCTGACGGCGATGGCGGCCCTCCCGGGGGCGGTCCTCATCCTCGGAGGACGCAACAAGGGCCTCGACCTGGAGCGCCTTGCCGATGGGCGACCCAGGGCCGTCGTGGCGATCGGCGAGGCGGCCGGAGAGATGGCAGCGGCCTTCGATGGTGCCTGCCCCGTCGTGATCGCCTCGAGCATGGAGGAGGCCGTCATGTCGGCAAGGGACTCGGCGGCCGGTACCGGGACCGTCCTGCTCTCACCGGGTTGTTCATCCTTCGACTGGTACGGCTCCTATGCGGAGCGGGGGCGGGACTTCCAGCGGATCGTCCGGGCCCTCACCGGAGATGGCGACGCATGAGTGCGGATGGAGCCGGCGCGGTGACAGCCCGTACGTCGAAGCGGGTCGCTTCCGGTGAGGGACGCTCGGCCCGCTTCGTGGTGCTCTGGTCCACGGCCATGCTCCTCGGCCTACTGGGACTGGTGATGGTGGTCTCGTCGTCGTCCGTCTCGGACCTCCAGACCTACGGGGACGCGTGGCACCACCTGCGGAGGCACGTCATCTGGGTGGTTATGGGCCTGGTGGGCCTGTCGGTCACGCTCCGGGTGGACTACCGCCGCCTCCGCAGGCTGGCACGGCCCGGTCTGGTGCTGGCGATAGTCCCGCTGGTGCTGGTGCTGATTCCCGGGGTCGGGATCCGGACCAACGGGTCGGCCCGGTGGCTCGGCGTCGGCGTGGTCTCCTACCAGCCTTCTGAGTTCGCGAAGCTGGCGGTGATCCTCTACGGCGCAGCCATCCTCTCCTCGCGACCGCCCGAGTCGGTACGCCTGACCCTCTGGCCGATGCTGGTCGTGCTGGGTGGCGTAGGGGGATTGATCTTCCTGGAGCCGGACCTGGGGACGGCGCTGATCCTCGGGAGCATCGTGGCCTGCCTGCTGTTCTTCGCTGGACTGGGCCTGGGGTCGCTGGCGTTGACCGGCGTGGCGGGAATGGGCCTGGTGGCGGTGCTGAGCCTCGGCGCCGGCTATCGGCGCGATCGCCTCCTCTCGGTGCTGGATCCGTGGAGCGATCCGCTGAACACCGGTTGGCAGACGATCCAGGCCGGCGTGGCGATCTCCAACGGCGGACTCTGGGGCCTGGGCCTCGGCGCCAGCAGGGCCAAGTGGGGCTTCCTCCCAATGGTCCAGACGGACTTCATCTTCGCCATCGTGGCCGAGGAGCTGGGCTTCGTGGTGGCCATCCTCGTGGTGCTGGCCTTCCTGGTGCTGGGAATCTTCGGGCTGTCCACCGCCATGCACGCACCTGACCGGTTCGGTCAGCTCCTGGCGGCCGGAATCACCTCGTGGATACTCATCCAGGCATTCGTCAACATCGGGGCCGTGCTGGGCGTGCTGCCCATAACGGGGGTTCCGCTTCCCTTCGTCTCCTACGGCGGGAGCTCGATGGTGCTGACCCTGACGGCCTTCGGGATCCTCCTGAACGTCGCCCGGCAGGCCCGGTGAACGTCGAGCGGGCACATGGCGACGGCCCACGTCGCGGTGGGATCCTCATCGCCGGTGGCGGAACCGCCGGACACGTCCTGCCTGGACTGGCCGTGGCGGCAGCCCTGGTGGAGCGCGGCGTCGTCGCCGACAGGTCCGACGTACACCTCGTGGGAAGCCGTAGGGGCGTCGAGGTGGAGCTCGTTCCCGGGGCGGGGTTCGGCCTGACCGTCCTGGGCGGACGCGGCATCCAGCGTCGCCTGACTCCCGCCAACGTGGTGGCGCTGGTGGGCCTGCTGGCCGGCTTCCTGAGGGCGTTCCTGCTCATGGTGAGGGCCAGGCCGAGGGTCGTGCTCTCACTCGGTGGCTACGCCAGCATCCCCTGTGGGTTGGCGGCGGTGGTGTTGAGGGTTCCCCTCGTGGTGGCCGAGCAGAACGCGGTACCCGGTGCCGCCAACCGCCTCCTGGGAAGGTTCGCGCGGGCCTCTGCAGTGTCCTTCGTCGACACCGCACTTCCCCGCCCCGAGCTGACCGGCAACCCGGTTCGGGCCGCGATCCGGTCGGCTGTCGGCACCAGGTCGGAGGCACGTGCCCGCATCGGCGTGGACGACCGCCCCCTCCTGGTCGCATTCGGTGGCTCCCTGGGCGCCCGGCGCATAAACCGTGCGGTGGCCGACTTCGTGGAGGGCTGGAGGGGTGGACCGCTGGCGGTCCGCCACGTGGTGGGTGCACGTGGATGGGCGGCTGGCGAGATGGCTACGGCGGTGCCTGCAGGGGTCGGCTACACCGCCGTCGCCTACGAGCACGACATGCCGACCCTGCTGGCCGCCGCAGACCTCGTCGTCTGTAGATCCGGGGCCACATCGGTCGCCGAGCTGGCCGTCCTGGGTGTTCCATCGGTCCTGGTTCCGCTGCCTGGCGCTCCGGGCGACCACCAGACGGCCAATGCCCGGCACCTGGCCGGAAGCGGTGGCGCCGTGCTCCTGGCAGACGCCGACCTGGACGGATCGGCCCTGGAGGATCTCCTCGGCGAGATCCTGTCGGATCCCCCACGTCGCGACGCAATGGCCGAGGCGGCGAGGTCCATGGCCAGGCCGGATGCCGCCGACCGGGTGGTCGACCTGATCCTCAGACATGCAGCCGGGCGGTGTGATGATGTCCGGGATGCCTGAGTCGCCGCTGGACCTGTCGATTCCCACGCACGTCCACGTCATCGGTGTGGGCGGTGCCGGCATGAGCGCCATCGCCGAGGTCCTCGTGTCCATGGGGCACACTGTCAGCGGCTCGGACCTGAAGGCCTCCTCAGGTCTGGACCGTCTGGCGGCCCTGGGCGTGGATGTCCGCGTGGGACATTCGGCGGACCAGGTCGGCGAAGCCGCGGTGGTGACCCGTTCCACTGCGGTGCCCGACTCGAACCCGGAGTGCCGGGCAGCTCTCGAACGTGGCATCCGTCTCTGTGGCCGACCCGAGGTCCTCGGCGCCATCAGCGCCCTCCGCCACACGATCGCGGTGGCCGGCACACACGGCAAGACCACCACGGCCTCCATGCTGGCCCTGGTCCTCCGGGGGGCCGGTCTCCGCCCGTCCTTCATCATTGGCGGCGACGTGAACGAGATCGGTACGGGAGCAGCCTGGGACGAGGGTGACCTGCTGGTGGTGGAGGCCGACGAGAGCGACGGTTCCTTCCTCGAGTTGTCTGCGCGGTTCGGGCTGGTCACCAACCTGGAACCCGATCACCTCGAGCACCACGGAGGGTTCGATCCACTCCTGGAGGCGTTCGACCGGTTCGTGGAGGCGGTGGATGGGCCGGTCGTGGTCGGCGTGGACGATGAGGAGGGTGCCGCCCTGGCCGCCCGTCACGGGACCGCCACCGTGGGCACGTCGGCTGGTTCCGACTGGCGGCTCTCCGAGGTGGTGGAGTCGTGGGAGGGCGTCCGCTTCACCCTCACAGGGCCCGTAACCGGGGCCTTCGGACTGGAGCTGCCGGTTCCGGGCCTCCACAACGCCCGGAACGCCGCCTCAGCGGCGGCTGTGGCGGTTCTGGCGGGAGCCGCCCCGGAGGCCGTGGCGAGTGCGCTGGCGCGTTTCGGCGGGGTGGCCCGTCGGTTCGAACACCGCGGCCAGGCCGCCGGCGTGGTCCTGGTGGATGACTACGCCCACCTACCCACGGAGGTCGGAGCGGTTCTGGCGACGGCCCGAAGCGGTGGCTTCGCCCGGGTGGTGGCCGTGTTCCAGCCGCACCGGTTCAGCCGTACCGAGGCGCTCTGGTCCTCCTTCGGCGGAGCCTTCGACGATGCCGACGTGCTCTACGTGACCGACGTCTACCCATCGGGCGAAGCGCCGCGGCCCGGCGTGTCGGGCCGCCTCGTGGCCGATGCCGTGCTCCGGGACAGGCCCGGTGCCGACGTCCGATACGTGGCCAGGCGGGAGGACCTGCTGGACGCCCTGGTCGGAGAGCTCCGCGACGGGGACCTCTGCCTGACCATGGGGGCCGGCGACCTCACGGCTGTGCCCGACCAGCTCCGGGCCAGGCTGGGAGTGTCCTGAGGTGGACGATCTGGAGGCGCTGGCGACGGCGTTGGCCGCCGCCGGCCTCTCGGAGGGCATCCGTAGGGAGCATCCGATCGGCCCGCTCACCACCTACCGGGTGGGTGGGCCGGCGTCCCTCTTCGTTCGTCCTGCCGATGCCGATGAGTTGGAGGCGGTCGTGGGGGCCGCCACCGCCTGCGAGGTGGAGATCCTGGTGGTGGGGTCGGGTTCCAACCTGCTGGTGTCGGATGGGGGCTTCACCGGGCTGGCAATCCAATTGGGTGGTGGGTTCCAGTCCATCCGGGTCTCGGGCCAGATGGTCACCGCGGGCGGTGCGACCAACCTGCCGGTCCTGGCGAGGCAGACGGTGGCCGACGGCCTGACGGGCTTCGAGTGGGCGGTCGGGGTGCCCGGTTCGATCGGAGGGGCGGTCCGTATGAACGCCGGCGGACACGGTTCCGACATGGCGTCGGTCCTGGAGGAGGCGACCACGATCGACCTGCTCACGGGAGTCAGGAGGGTGCGACCGGTCGACAGTCTCGCCCTCGGCTACCGGACGTCTGATGTGGGCCCGGCGGAGTTGGTGACCTCGGCTGTCCTGAGGCTGGAGGAGGCAGCAGGTGCGGCGGGTGAGGAGATGCTCGCCGGGATAGTCCGGTGGCGGAGGGAGAACCAGCCGGGCGGACGCAACGCAGGCTCGGTGTTCACCAACCCTCTCGGAGATTCGGCCGGCAGGCTCATCGACGCTGCAGGCCTGAGGGGGCACAGGTACGGGTCCGCCGTGGTCTCGGAGCGCCATGCCAACTTCATCCAGGTGGATGACGGAGGATCGGCCGATGACGTGGACGGCCTGATGGACGAGGTGGTCCGACGCGTCCTCGACGTACACGGGATCCGGCTGCGTGCCGAGACCGTGATGGTCGGGTTCGGGCGATGACCGATGGGGATCCGTACGATGGCAGGGTCGATGGGGGCAGGGTCGACCAGGACGATGTCGGGGTCGAATCCCGGGACGACGGTGGTCCAGCGTCGGATGAGCCCACCGGATCCCGTCGGCTCTGGTGGGTATGGGCCCTCCTTGCCGTAGCGGCCGTTCTCCTGGGCGCCTACGCCTCCACGCGAAGTGGACTCCTGGACGTCGACGAGCTGCTGGTCGAGATCGACGGTGGTCGCCTGGACCCGGCCCTGGTCGAGGCCGTGTCGGGTATCAGGTTCGGCTCACCCATGTCCTCGGTCTCGCCGGAGGCCGTGGCCCGCCGGGTGGCTGTCCTGGCGTGGGTGGCCGACGTAGAGGTCGAGCGGGACTGGCCCGGGACGGTCAGGATCTGGATCGTCGAGCGTGAGGCGTTCGTGAACGCGGTGGACCTCGGCGGTCGTAGGGGGCTTCTCGACCGTGCGGGCACGGTCCTGGAGGTTCCGGCGTTTGATTCCGCCCTCCCGACCGTGAGGGTCGACAGGCTGGGTGTTCCCGGCACGCGGATGACGGGGATCGACCTCCTGCTGGCAGCGGCGGGTGCCGTGACCCCCGATCTGGGGGAGTGGATCGTCGCCCTCGTTCCGACCGGGAGGGGGGTACGTGCCGAGCTGGTCGGCGGGGTGGATGCCGAGTTGGGCCTGGGCGTCGACTTCCATGACGAGCTCCGATCCCTGGCGACGGTGCTGGCATGGGTGGAGTTGTCGTGCATCGTGTCGATCGATGTGTCGGTCCACGCCAATCCGGTCGTGCTGCGTGATGAGTACCGGTGCTCCTGATGTCCAGGCGAGGATGAACTTGACGGTTGGCAGGCCGGGTTGACGATCCGTGACCACGCCCCGTAGTCTCATGACCACTGATCGGGGTTGAAGGCTAATAACCCTCAACCTCTACTTGAAGGTATGGGATTGGCCCGGGTCAGGTGGAACGAGGGATCGAGACGGCACCGATGGTGGGTAACCCGCAGAACTATCTGGCAGTGATCAAGGTCGTCGGGGTGGGCGGCGCCGGCGTGAACGCCGTCAACCGGATGATCGACGCCGGCCTCAAGGGGGTCGAGTTCATCGCCGTGAACACCGACGCCCAGGCACTCCTCATGAGCGACGCCGACGTCAAGTTGGACATCGGTCGGGACCTCACCCGGGGCCTGGGGGCCGGTGGGGACCCGGAGATCGGGCGCCAGTCGGCTGAGGCCCACAGGGCCGAGTTCGAGGAGGCGCTGGAGGGCGCCGACATGGTCTTCATCACGGCTGGCGAGGGGGGTGGCACCGGTACCGGTGCGGCTCCGATCATCGCCGAGATCGCCAAGGCGATCGGCGCGCTCACCATCGGCGTCGTGACACGGCCCTTCAGCTTCGAGGGCAGGCGGCGTTCGATCCAGGCCGAGCAGGGCATCGTGCAGCTGAGGGACGTGGTCGACACCCAGATCGTCGTACCCAACGACAGGCTGCTCGACATATCCGACGAGAACACCCCCTTGCTGAGCGCCTTCGACACCGCCGACGAGATCCTCCTCCAGGGTGTCCAGGGCATCACCACGCTCATCACCACGCCGGGGCTCATCAACACCGACTTCGCCGACGTGAAGTCCGTGATGCAGGACGCAGGTTCCGCCCTGATGGGTGTGGGTCAGGCGACCGGCGAGGGCCGTGCCCTGAACGCGGCCCGCAAGGCCATCTCCAACGCCCTCCTCGAGTCGTCCATCGAGGGAGCGCGAGGCATCCTCCTGAACATCTCGGGCCCGAGGGACCTCGGTCTCTTCGAGGTGAACGAGGCGGCCGGCGTGGTCCACGGCGTCGCCCACCCCGACGCCAACATCATCTTCGGGGCAGTGGTCGACGACGAGATGGGCAATGACGTCAGGGTCACGGTCATAGCCGCCGGGTTCGACCGCTGGGACGGTGACCGTCCCTCGGCTGCACCGGTCAGCCCGATCCCGGGCGATGACGGCATAGTCGACGTGTTCGCCGAGGGCGGCGACGACCTCGACGTTCCGAGCTTTCTGAAGTAGGGGCCGATGGCCCGGGAACTGGCCCGACGGAGTCTCCCGTCGGGTCGGACCGCCCGGGTCGTCATGTCCGAGGCCGCCGACGGTGACATGGCCGTCGGCGGCCCGGAGAACCTTCTGGTCAGCCAGCGCCACGCCCTCGCACCCGGATCCTGGACGTGGCTGGAACAGGTGCACGGCACGTCGGTGCTCGAGGTACTCGAAGCGGGCGACGGTGCCGGTACCGCCGCCGACGCAGCGGTGACCGTGGCGGGCGACGCTCCCATCGCCGTCCAGGTTGCCGACTGCGTACCGATCGCCCTCCTCGGGAGCGACGGGATCGCCGTCGTACACGCCGGGTGGCGTGGCCTACGTGACGGGATCCTGGAACAGGCGGTCCACGCACTCTCAGCCATCACCGACGGCCCCTTCCAGGCGGTGGTGGGGCCACACATCGGGGCCTGCTGCTACGCGTTCGGCGACAGGGACCTGGACGAGATGGCTGAACGCCTTGGCCCGACGGTTCGGGGACGGACGAGGGACTCACAGCCGGCCCTGGACATCGCCGCCGGGGTTGAGCACGTCCTGGACACCCTGGGCACGACGATGGCCGTGGTGGATGGCACCTGTACGTCCTGCGACGAGCGCTACTGGTCCCATCGCGGCACCGGCACCACGCGGCGACAGGCCATGGTGGCCTGGATCCAGACGGGGGAGCGATGACGGCGCCCCGATTGGACCATGACCAGGTCGTGGACCGGATCCATTCGATGGACGAACGACTCCGGGAGATCAGCGGCGGCCGGACCCGCCTCCTACCCGTCACCAAGGCGTTCGGGCCTGAGGCCGTCCTGGCCGTCCTGGCCGCCGGCCACCGGGCGGTGGGGGAGAACTACGCACAGGAACTCCTCGCCAAGCACGAGGCCCTCGGGGACCGGTCCATCGAGTGGCACATGATCGGGAACGTGCAGCGGAACAAGGTCCGTCGTCTGGTCGGTCCCGTGGCCGTGTGGCAGACGATCGACCGACCGGCGCTGGTCTCAGAGGTGGCCCGACGATCACCCGGCGGGCGGATCCTCGTACAGGTGGACTGCCTGGACATGCCCGGTCGGGGTGGGTGCCCTCCGGGGGAGGTGGAGTCCCTGGTCTCCGTGGCGTTGGCCGCCGGTCTGGACGTGGCGGGCCTGATGACCGTCGGGGCGGCCGGAGACCCGACGGCCACCCGGGGAGTGTTTCGGACGGTCGCCGGGCTGGCCGACGACCTTGGGCTCGACGAGCTCTCCATGGGCATGTCCGACGACCTGGAGTCGGCCGTGGAGCACGGCTCGACGATGGTCCGCATCGGCCGGGCCCTGTTCGGGGATCGTGCCACCGGCGAGGTGAGCTGAGGAGCCGAGCCGACTGTGCCCTCACCGGCGCGGGTCGGCCCGGTACGATCGGTTCCGACGTTCCGGTCGACCGTGGGCGCCGGATGAACGGGTGTAGATGAAGAAGTTGATGATGTGGCTGGGCCTTGGCCCGGACGAGGCCTACGAGGGCTACGAATCCCGTGGCGACGAGCCGGTGCTACGCGGCCCCCTTTCCTCCACCGAGTTCGCTGAGGCCCGCGCCGTCGCCGAGACCGGTGGAACGCTCAGCCCACTGCACACCAGGACCCAGGTCTCCAGGTCGGTGCGTACCCTCCCGGCCGAACCGACGGGCACGGTGCGGCCCCTGCAGCCGGCGGTTACGGCCAAGCCCACGACGGTCTCACCCACCTCGTTCAACGATGTCCAGCAGATGGCCGACCGCTTCATGGCCAAGCAACCGGTGATCGTGAACCTCCAGGGTGTCGAGGCCGACCTCTCACGACGGATAATCGACTTCGCCAGCGGCGTCTGCTACGGCGGATTGGGCCAGATGGAACGAATCACGCATCAGGTGTACCTGATGACGCCGTCAGACGTGGAGGTGTCGGAGGAGGACCGCCGGCGCCTCGCCGACTGATCAGGGTCCAGCATGGTCATCGTCTGTGGGCTCCTCCAGCTGTACGTGCTGCTGATTGTGCTGCGGGTCGTCATGAGCTGGTTCCCCGTCTCCCCGAACGGCACCCTGGAGACCGTCGCCGGCTTCCTGTACATGCTCACGGACCCGGTGCTGGGACCGTTGCGGCGACTCCTCCCGCCGGTGCGCATGGGTGCCATGGCCCTGGACCTTTCCCCGATCGTGGCCTTCTTCGGCCTCTCGGTGCTGCGTGGGATCCTCTGCGGCTGATGCAGCGCACCGGAGGTGCCCTCAGCGGGGCACCTTCCGGCTGTAAACTCGGCTGATGGACGAACACCTCCTGCACGATCTGGACCAGGTTCAGTTCGGGACCAGGATGCGGGGCTACGACCCAGCCGAGGTGGACGCCCTCCTGGAGCGTGCCCGACACGAAGTGGACGACCTGCGTACGGCGTTGCGCCGGGCCGGCGAGAGGGCCGACCTGGCTGAACAGCAGTTGTCCGACGAGATGGAGGCCGCGCGGATGGCCCGGGCCGAGGCAGAGGCCGGCATCGCAACGGCTGGAGCGGAGGCGTCGGCGATCCTCTCGGAGGCCCGCGCCGAGGCATCTGACCTGAGAGCCGCGGCGGACGTCGAGATCCGTACGGCGATACAGGCTGGGCGTACCCTGATGCTTGACGAGGTGGCCTCGCTGGAGGCCGAGAGGGACATCCTGGCCGAGGGCATCGAGGTCACGGCGGAACATGTAGCGGCCCATCGGGACCGCCTGTTGAGGGCCGTAGAGGACATGCGGGCGGTGCTGCGGGACGTGGAGGAACGTCCGGACCTGGTGCGTGAGCCGACGCCGATTCCCGCCAGGCCTCCCGCCAGATCACCCGAGACCAGCGTCGTCCAGGCTGCGGCAGCGGTGACGAGGCTTCATCCCGTTGCGCCCATGGGCGGCGGTGTCGGCGGCGACGAGGGGGACATGGACGCCTTCTTCGCCGACGAAGGTTCCTGACCACCTGCACGATCCCACCGGATCGGATAATCCACCGGTACGATCCTGCGCCCACCGGCTACTGGTCCGGTCGACGACCGTCCACGAGGCGGACTCCTCGAGGAGATGCTGATGGCTGCGAAGAGCACGAAGAGCGGTAAGGCCCCGACCAAGAAGCCGTCTGCGGCCAGGAAGGCTCCCGCCAAGAAGGTCGTGGCGAAGAAGGCCGCCGCCAAGAAGGCGCCTGTAGCGAAGAAGGCCGCCGCCAAGAAGGTCGTGGCGAAGAAGGCCGCCGCCAAGAAGGCGCCTGTAGCGAAGAAGGCCGCCGCCAAGAAGGCGCCTGTAGCTAAGAAGGCCGCCGCCAAGAAGGCGCCTGTAGCGAAGAAAGCCCCCGCTGAGAAAGCCCCCGTCGAGAAGGTCGTGGCCAGGAAGGCTCCGGCGAAGAAGGCCGCTGCGAAGAAGGCCGTAGCCAAGAAGTCGCCGTTCGGAGCGAAGTTCCTGGACCAGCAGAAGCGGGCGCTGCTCGAGGAACGCGCACGGTACGTACGCAGCGCTGACACCCTCCAGGCCGAAGCGGACTCCCTCCTGGAGGACCGCGATCCGGGTGACGTGCAGTTCGACGACGAGTCCGGCGAGGGCGACACCCTGGCCGTGGAACGCGATCTGGACCTGGCCCTGAGTGCCCAGGCACGTGACGCTGTGGACCAGATCGACGCCGCCCTGGAGCGGATCCGCAAGGGCGTCTACGGCGTCTGTGTCACCTCGGGCAGGAACGTGCCCAAGGATCGACTGGTGGCCATCCCGTGGGCATCCGAACGGGTCGAGTTCAAGGTCGGGGGACTGGGTCGGCGGTGACCGTCCTGGCCGACCAGCGACGCCGCTGGACGGCGCCGCTGCTGGTGGGCACTGCGATCCTGTGCCTGGACCAACTCACCAAGTGGTGGGCCTCCGGTGCGCTCGAGGAGCGCAACATCGATCTCTTCTGGACGCTCCGCCTTCACCTCGTCTTCAACACCGGAGCGGCATTCAGCCGCGGTGAAGGCCTCGGACCACTCCTCAGCCTCCTCGTGCTGGTTGTGCTCGTCCTGCTTGTACGCCAGGGCGCAAGGACGGAGGACCGGGTGGCCCTGCTCGCCGTGGGTGCGATCGTGGGCGGCGCCATCGGCAACCTGGCCGACAGGGCCTTTCGGGCCGGCGACGGGTTCCTGGGTGGAGCGGTTGTGGACTTCGTGGACCTGCAGTGGTGGCCGGTGTTCAACCTGGCCGATGCCACCATCGTCATGGCCGGCGGGTTGCTCGCCTGGCGGAGCTGGCGCGCATGAGCGACGGAGCGGGCTTCAGCGAGTTGATTCCTCCGGCACTGGATGGCGAGCGAATCGACCGCGTCGTCTCGCTGCTGGCGGACGTGAGCCGCAACCGGGCCGCCGCCGCCCTGGCGGCCGGCCGGGTCTCGGTGGGCGACGAGGTGGTGTACCAGCGGTCCCGGCGGGTCCATGAGGGTGATCACCTGGTGGTCACCGGCTTCGAGCGGGAGACGGAGCACGTGCCGGGTCCGGAGGCATCGGTCCGCTTCGGGGTTCTCTACGCCGACGACGACGTGCTGGTCGTGGACAAGCCCTCGGGCCTGGTGGTTCATCCCGGCGCCGGGAACCAGACCGGGACGCTGGTCAACGGACTCCTCGCCCTGCATCCGGAGATAGCCGGGGTCGGCTCGGCGGCGAGACCGGGCATCGTGCACAGGTTGGACCTGGGAACGTCCGGAGCGCTGGCCGTGGCCCGCACCCAGAAGGCCTACGACTCGCTCGTGGCGCAGCTGGCCGAGCGGTCCGTCGGGCGTCGCTACCGGGCGCTGACGTGGGGATGCTTCGAGGCGCCCAAGGGTGTGGTCGACGCTCCGGTGGGGCGATCACCCAAGGACCGGACCCGCATGGCGGTGGTCGGTTCGGGCCGGCCGGCCAGGACCGGCTACGAGGTCTCGGCATCGTGGGCAACCCCGGAGGTGTCGCTGGTGACGTGCACCCTGGAGACGGGACGGACCCACCAGATCCGGGTCCACCTATCGGCCATCGGCCATCCGCTGGTGGGGGACGGCACCTACGGAGGCGAACGCAGCGGTCTGGTCCTGGACCGGCCGTTCCTGCACGCCGCCCACCTCGCGTTCGACCATCCGGTGACCGGAGAGCGCCTCGAGTTCGAGTCGCCCCTGCCGGATGACCTGAGGGAGATCCTGGATCGCCTGGGTGAACCGGAGCCATCTGATCAGAGCGCGTGACCGCCTGGCTGAACCCGTCTACCTGACCGTCTAGGTATTGGGCCAGGAGGTGTCGCCACGGGCCATGGCTGCGATGTCCTCCAGGGTGAAGGAATCCAGGTACTCGCGCATGTGGGCCCCGGCACTGGCCCAGATGGAGAGCAGCACGCACTGGCCCTCGTGGTCGCATGCCCCGTCCGTGTGGGGGTCGCTGAAGTCGCCGGCCACGATCGGTCCGTCCACGGCGGACACGATCTGGGCCAGCAGGATCGACGACGGCACCCTGGCCAGCACGTAACCGCCACCCACGCCCCGCTTGGAGCGCACCAGGCCCGCACCCTTCAGGGCGAGCAGGATCTGTTCCAGGTACGGCTGAGGAAGGCCCGTCTGGTCTGCGATCTCGCGAACCGACCGTGGAGTCTGGCCGTCGCCATGGAGGGCCAGGGACAGCAGTGCGCGGCTTGCGTAATCACCCCGCGTCGAGACCTTCACGTCGGTGGATCCTAGACCCGGTGGCTCCCGGAGCACGGATGTGGCGACTTCACGCCTCACCCTGGGTGGGAGGGGCCTGCAGTACGGTCGGCCCATGCAGGCCGTGGGTGGACATCTGGCACCGATGGCCCCGGCATACGACGACGGCTGCGTCACGGCCCTGGTACCCGCCCTCATGCAGGGCGACCAGGCGCCGGGCGGTTGGCCGTCCTGGCTTCCCGACGAGGTACTCGGAGCCCGTCGCACGCTCCTGCTGGTGCTCGACGGCCTGGGCTGGGAACAGTTGCGGTCCCGTCCGGGAGCCGCCCCGAACCTGACCGGCTTCGCAGGTGGAGCCATCACCACCGTCGCCCCCTCCACCACGGCTGCCGCCCTCACCTCCATAGCCACCGGCGAGCCGCCGGGCCGTCACGGGCTGGTCGGCTATCGGATCGCCGTGGGCGCCCCCGAGAGGCCGGCCCAGGCCGAGGTGCTCAACGCGCTCCGCTGGTCGACGGGTGACGGGGATGCCCGTCGGCGACATGACCCGCGGGAGTTCCAGCCATGTGAGGTGTTCGGGTCGCAGTGGCCACCGGTCGTGACGAGGGAGGCATTCTCGGACTCGGGCTTCACGGCCGCCCACCTCTCCGACACGCGCCTCATGGGGTACCGGGACCGCGCCGGCCTGGTGGCCCGGGTGGTGGAGGCCTTCGCAGGCGGCGAACCGTTCGTGTATGCCTACTGGGACGACATAGATCGGACGGCCCACGAGTTCGGCCTGGCCGATCGCTACGAGGAGGAGCTGGCGGCATGCGACGCGATGGTCGGGGAGCTGGCTGAGCGACTCCCGACGGGTACGGCGATCGTCGTGACCGCCGACCACGGCCTGGTGCATGTCGGAGAGAACCTCGTCCACCTCCCACCCTCGGTCACCACCCTGGTGGATGGCCAGAGTGGCGAGGCCCGCTTCCGTTGGCTCCACTCCCGGCCCGGCGCCGCCGCCGACCTCCTGGCGGCATGCCACGAAGCCTTCGACCCGGTGGGCTGGGTCCGGTCGGTGGACGAGGTGGTATCCGACGGATGGCTGGGACCCGAGGTGACGACGGCGGCCCGGGCCCGGCTGGGCGACGTGGCCGTCCTGGCACGCGATCCGGTGGCCTTCGTGGACCCGGCGGAGTCGGCCTCGATCGACCTGATCGGGCGACACGGCTCGCTGACGGCCGACGAGATGCTTGTTCCCGCGCTCGCCGTGGTCACCTGAGGGGCGGCTTCCGGCCCCTCTGGACCGTGCCCGGTGGAGGCCCTCCGGGCGGGCGTAGATGGGCATAGAGTCCGAGACGATGCCCGAAGACGTCCCACCACCACCGAAACCAGTCGAACCAGAGGTGCTCACGGATGCCGCTGGGATCTCCGACGGGGAGCCTGACGACGAGATCGACGAGTCGATCGAGCACCCGGCCAAGGTCATGCGGGTCGGCACGATGATGCGCCTGCTCCTCGAGGAGGTGCGTTCGGCGACGCTCGACGAACCCAGCAGGGACCGGCTCCGGGAGATCTACGAGACCTCGGTGACCGAGTTGGGTTCGGCCCTCTCAGCAGACCTCCGTGAGGAGCTCGGACGCCTGGCCCTTCCCTTCACCGAGGATGCGGCACCCAGCGTCGACGAGTTGAGGATCGCCCAGGCCCAGTTGGTGGGCTGGATGGAGGGACTCATCCAGGGAATCCAGGCAACCCTGTTCGCCCAGCAGGTGGCCGCACAGCAGCAGCTTGCCGGCCTGCGGCCTCCCGAGCTGGAGCCCGGTGGGACCGGCGACGGCCCGGACACCCGGCACGGCACCTACCTGTGATCGTCATCACCCGATGAGCAGCGGGTTCACGCACCTGCACGTCCACACCGAGTTCTCGATGCTGGACGGAGCGGCGCGGGTCGGCGACCTGGTGGATGCCGCCGTGGCTGATGGCCAGACGGCCCTGGGGATCACCGACCACGGCAACATGTACGGGATCCTGGACTTCTACCGGGCCTGCCGGGACCGCGGGATCAAGCCGATCCTGGGTACGGAGGCCTACATGGCCCACGACACCAGGTTCGAGCGGCCATCCCGGCGGGGTCGCGTGGACGACTCCGGCGGCGAGACCGATGGTGGTCGCAAGCTCATGTACCACCTGACGCTCCTGGCTGAGAACCAGGCCGGCTATCGCAACCTCATCCAATTGGCCAGCAGGGCTTTCCTGGAGGGCTACTACTACAAGCCCCGTGTCGACTGGGAGGTCCTGTCAGAGCACAGCGAGGGAATCATCGCCACCACGGGCTGCCTGGGTGGCCACGTCCTCCAGGCCCTGCTGCGCGACGACTACGACGATGCCCTGACCAAGGCGGGTCGTCTCCAGGAGATCTTCGGGAAGGACAACCTCTTCATAGAGCTCCAGGACCAGGGGATGCCCGAGCAGCATCGGACCAACCCCCAGTTGGAACGGATCGCCAGGGACCTGGGAGCGCCGCTGCTGGCCACCAACGACAGCCACTACACCCACAGGGAGGACGCCCGGGCGCATGACGCCCTTCTCTGCGTGCAGACCGGCTCGCTGATGAGCGACCCGAACCGCTTCAGGTTCTCCGGGGAGGAGCACTACCTGAAGACCTCGCATGAGATGCGGGAGCTGTTCCGCCACATACCGGATTCCTGCGACAACACGCTGTGGATCACCGAACGGTGCAACGTGGAGATCGAGTTCGGCAAGCCCCGTCTGCCGGACTTCCCCATCCCTGAGGGATTCGACGGTGCTGACGCGTACCTGGAGCACCTCACCTTCGAGGGAGCACGCAGGAGGTGGGGCGACCATCTGGAGGACCGGGTGGTGGAACGCCTGGCCTACGAGCTGCGGACGATCAGCGACATGGGGTTCTCGTCGTACTTCCTCATCACCTGGGACCTGATCCGACATGCCCGCCAGCAGGAGATCCGGGTCGGCCCGGGGCGTGGAAGCGCCGCCGGGTGCGCCGTGGCCTACAGCCTCCGGATCACCGACCTGGACCCGATCCGCTACGACCTGCTCTTCGAACGGTTCCTGAACCCGAGCCGGATATCGATGCCCGACATCGACATGGACTTCGACTCCCGGTTCCGGGACGAGATGATCCGGTATGCCGCTGAGAAGTACGGCCGGGACCATGTCGCCCAGATCGTGACCTTCTCCCAGATCAAGGCCCGGGCCGCGGTCCGTGACGCCGCCCGGGTGCTGGGCTACCCGTACGCCATGGGCGACCGCATCGCCAAGGCCATGCCGCCGCTGATCCTGGGGAGGGACACGCCGCTGGCAGCGTGCCTCACCGAGACCGAGAAGCACGCCGACGGCTTCAGGATGGCCGCCGACCTGCGCGACATGTACACCAGCGACGATGACGTCCGCGCTGTGATCGACGTGGCAAAGGGCCTCGAGGGACTGCGCCGCCAGGACGGGATCCACGCGGCAGCAGTGGTGATCACCCGTGAGCCGCTCACGGAGTACGTGCCGATCCAGCGCAAGCCGGAGTCGGGCCAGGACCCCGAGGACGCACCCGTCGTGACCCAGTACGAGATGCACGGCATCGAGGACCTGGGCCTCCTCAAGATGGACTTCCTGGGCCTTCGGAACCTTGACGTGATCACCGACACGTTGGTCCACGTGGAGCGCTGCAGGGGCGAGGTGGTCGAGATCGACACCGTGGACCTGGATGACCGGACCACCTTCGAGATGCTGGCCCGTGGGGATTCAATCGGGGTGTTCCAGCTGGAGTCCAGCCCGATGCGTTCCCTGATGCGCTCCCTGGCTCCGTCCAGCTTCGAGGACGTGGCCGCCCTGGTGGCCCTGTACCGACCCGGGCCGATGGCGGCCAACATGCACAACGACTACGCAGATCGCAAGAACGGCCGGCAGGCGGTCAGCTACTTCCACGCCGATGCCGAGGAGCTCCTGTCCGACACCTATGGGCTGATGATCTACCAGGAGTCGGTCATGCGGGTGGCGCAGAAGTTCGCCGGCTACTCGCTGGCCGACGCTGACAACCTCAGGAAGGCCTGCGGCAAGAAGATCCGCGAGCTGATGCAGCAGGAGCGGGCCAGCTTCGTGGGCGGTTGTGACGCCACCGGCTACGGAGCGGCGCTGGGCGAGGAGTTGTTCGACGTCATCGAGCAGTTCGCCGACTACGCGTTCAACAAGAGCCATTCCTACGGCTACGGCCTCATCGCCTACCAGATCGCCTACCTGAAGGCCCACTACCCGGTCGAGTACATGGCGGCCCTCCTGACCAGCGTGAGGTCCAACCTGGACAAGGCCGCCGTGTACCTGAACGAGTGCAGGGTGCTGGGTATCGCCGTGGAGGTGCCTGACATCAACGTGGCACGGTCGGACTTCGAGCCGGTGCCGACGCTGGATGCAGCGAAGGGGGAGTCACCGGGTCGGATCGTCTTCGGGCTCTCCGCCGTCCGCAACGTGGGAAGGGGGCTGGTGGAGCTGATCGAGGCCGAGCGGGCCGCCAACGGTCCGTTCGAGGACTTCTACGACTTCGCAGAGCGTTGCGACACCACGGTCCTGAACAAGCGGACCGTGGAGTCGTTGATCAAGGCCGGGGCCTTCGATGCGATGGGCCATCCCCGTCAGGGGCTCCTGCACGCCCACGAGCAGATCATCGACCACACGGTGGCCCGCCGGAAGGAGCACGACATGGGCGTCATGTCGTTGTTCGGTGAGAGCACCGGCGGACCGGAGTTCGACGAGAGGGCCGAGGTGGCCGATGTGGAGTTCGACAAGACGACCCGTCTGGCCTTCGAGAAGGAGATGCTGGGCCTGTACGTGTCAGACCATCCGCTCACCGGCTACGAGGGTGCCCTGAGGCGTCGGGCCGACTCGAGCATCGACGACCTGGCCGAGGTGGACGACGGGTCCTTCCGGGTGGTCGGCGGTGTGGTCACGAACCTCTCCAAGAAGTGGACTAGGCGCGGGGACCTCATGGCCGTCTTCGACCTGGAGGACCTGGGTGGCGCCATGGAGGTCATGGTCTTCCCGAAGACGATGACCGAGCACGGCCACAAGTTGGAGGACGACAGGATCGTCCTGATCAAGGGTCGGGTGGACCGTCGCGACGACCTCCCCAAGTTGATCTGCCACGAGGTGGAGGTGCTCGACGCGGAGCAGCTGGCCCAGGCCAGGCCGATCCGGGTGCGTCTTCCCGTGGATCGCATCCGGGAGGAGACCATTGCCGAGCTGAAGGTGCTGCTGGTCGCCCACCCCGGGGATTCCGAGGTGTACCTCCACCTGGGGGAGAGCCAGGTGCTGCGGCTCCCGGAGGACTTCTGGGTGGATCCGGCCGGTGGCCTGGTGGGTGAGATCAGGGTCCTGCTGGGCGCCGACTCGGTCCTGGCCGGCGGAACCACCTGATCCGGAGCCCTGCGGACCCGCCTCTGATGGGTCCTGGTGGTGCCGCGGGTTGGGATAAGGGGTCCCGACCGGCAGGATGGAGTGGGTAGCGGAGGCGGAATCGGAGGCACCTGAGCCGATGGCGATCGAGGTCGAGACCAAGGATTGCACGATGCTCGGCGATGCCGAGATCGAAGAGATGGCGGATCTGTGCGCCTTGGGGCCGAATTCGTTCGGCATAGGCCTGATCTCAAAGCAGGCTGAGGAGTGGGTGCTGGTCACCACGGTCCGCGAGGGCGGCCGTCTAAAGGGCTTCGCCTTCTGCACCCTGGAGCGCATCGGTGGGACGCCCAGCGTCATCGTGGGCCTGGCATCCGTCTACAGGACCTCCAGGCGGGACACGGTGCTACGGGCGCTGGTCTCGGAGCAGTTGAGGCGGGCCGTGCTGGCATTCCCCGATGAGGACGTGGTCATCGGGTACCGGTTCAACGAACCTTCCGGGTTCGAGGCCCTCAAGGTCCTCAGTGGCGTCGTCCCGCGCCCCGGCCACAAGGCTTCGGGCGAGGAGCGTGCGTGGGGTCGGCGCTTCGTGAAGCGCTTCGGGCTCTCCACTCTGGCCTACGACGAGCGTCGCTTCATCTCGCCGGGCAAGGGCACCCAGGCCTGCCTGTTCGACCACTCCAGCCTCAAGCCGGAGAAGACCCCGGCGGACATCGTCGCCTACTTCGATGGCCTGGATGCGGCCAACGGCGACGTGCTGGTGGCCACTGGCTGGGCCCTGGCCGAGGACCTCGAGAAGTACCTCTGATCCAACGGTGGCGGCGCTCACGGTGACCGTCTCCGACGCCCTGGGAGATCGACGGTCCTGTAGGTCCTTCACTCCGGAACCCCTTGATGTCGGCCTGCTGGACGACCTGGTCGACGCCGCCCGTAGGACTCCGACCGCAGGGAACTGCCAGGGGGTCGAGTTCCTCCTCCTGGAGGGAGCCGACGTGGCGTCCTACTGGGAGACGACCCTGTCGGCAGAGAGGCGGGCTGGGTTCCCCTGGCCCGGCTTCCTGGTCGCTCCGGCCATCGTCGTGCCGTTCGGCCTCCCCAGCCGCTACCTGGCTCGGTATGGAGAGCCCGACAAGGCGGCTACCGGTCTCGGTGCCGGGTCCGACGCCTGGTCGGTTCCGTACTGGTTGACTGATGCTGCGTTCGCTGCCCTGGCCCTCCAGCTCCTCGTCGTGGAGGCAGGCCTGGGTTGCTGCTTCTTCGGACTCTTCGAGCACGAGGCGGCGGTACGTCGTCGATTCGGCGTCCCCGAGGAGGCCCGTGCCGTCGGAGCGATCGCCATTGGCCATCCGGAGCCATCAGGAGACCGCTCCAGCCGGTCCACGACAAGGGGTCGACGCCCGCTGGACGAGGTGCTGCACCGCGGCGCCTGGTGACCTACGACCTCCGCCGGCCAGCGGCCCGGCTGGCAGCCGTCCGGCGACGACCGGTACTGTCCGGACAGGCCTGAGCACTGACATGACGTCGGAGGAACCACATGACCCAGGAAGCCACGGAAGCCACGGAAGCCGTCGAGATCCCGACCCAGCTGCCGATCGTCGACTACCTGCGGATCGGAGACGACCCGCACCTGGCGGCGAACGAGTGTGCCGGATGTCAGGCCCGCTACTTCGACCGCCGAAACGCCTGCGCCAGGTGCGGCAAGGAGGAGTTCAGGTCGGTGCGCGTCGCTGACGACGCCACCCTGCGCTCCTTCAGCGTCGTCTACCGGGCTGCACCCGGCATTCCGGTGCCGTACGTGTCGGCGATCGTGCTGACCGACGACGGTACGTCTGTGAGGGCCAACGTGGTGGGCCTGGACGACCCGATGAAGGCCGAGCTGGGAATGCGCCTGCGCTTCACCACGTTCACCTGTGGCACGGATGACAACGGCACCGACTGCGTGGCATTCGGCTACGCGGCTGCCTGACCTGTACGGACGATTGAAGGAGGACTTGTGATGAGCGATGCAGTTTGGGTTCTGGGCACGTCGATGACGCGCTTCGGCCGCTACCCGGAGTTGGATGCGGTCGACCTGGCCTCGCGTGCCTGTATGGACGCCCTGGCCGACGGTGGGGTGACCATCCACGACATGGACGTGATGGGCGCCGGCACCCTGTTCCAGTCCCAGACGGGCATGGGCCAACGGGTCCAGAAGCAGATCGGTCAGACAGGCATACCGGTGTACAACGTGACCAACGCGTGTGCCACGGGGGCGACGGCCATCCGCACCGTGTACCTCTCCATCAAGGCTGGTGAGGCCCAGATGGGCCTCGCCTTCGGCGTCGAGCAGATGGGCAAGATGGGCCTGCTGCGCGGCGGTGCCAAGGCCGAGGAGAAGGTCTTCGAGGCGGCCGGTCGCTACGGCGCCGTCACCGGCGTGGACGGCATCCTCGGGACCGAGACGATGCCGGGGGTGTTCGCACAGGCGGGCATGGAGTACGCCTGCGACTACGACGGCGTGGGCTTCGAGCAGTTCGCCCGGGTGGCATACAAGAACCACCAGCACTCCACGCTGAACCCGCTGGCCCAGTACCGCAAGGAGTTCTCCATGGAGGAGATCATGGGCTCGCCGGTGCAGAGCTATCCCAACACCCTGCTCATGTGCTGCCCGACCGGTGACGGTGCGGCCGCCGTGGTGCTCGTATCCGAGGAGCGCCTCCGCTCCATGCCAGCCGAGGTGCAGAAGCGGGCCGTGAAGATCTCGGCCTCGGTGCTGACCAGCGACCCGTGGGTGGAGAGCGGCCAGGTGCAGCCGGACGTGAACACGCTGACCCGCAATGCCGCCGCCCAGGCATATGAGACGGCCGGAATCGGCCCTGAGGACCTGGACCTGGTGGAGCTGCACGACTGCTTCGCCACGGCCGAGCTGATCCACTACGACAACCTGGGGCTCTGCGAGCCGGGTGGCGCCGGCGAGTTCATCGACTCAGGTGGCCCCTTCCGCGATGGCCGGACCCCGGTGAACGTGTCAGGCGGGCTGATCTCCAAGGGTCACCCCATCGGGGCGACCGGCGTGGCCAACGTCTACGAGGTCACCACGCACCTCCGGGGCGAGGCCGGCGACCGGCAGATCGAGGGCGCCAAGGTCGGCCTGACGCATGTCATCGGCCTCGGCTCCGCCTGTGGAATCCACATCCTCGAGAAGGCGGCCTGACCCCCCTCTCCCCCGGAGAGCGTCGCGGGCCCGTTGACGGGCCCCGGGGTTCAACCCGTGAGATGGCCGTAGACGGCCGTCTCGAACTGGCAGACCTGGTCGGTGGACGCTGGTCGGTCTGGTGTCAGGACCTCAGCTCGTCGGCGGTTTCGAGCGCTGCCTGTAGTGAGTTGACCGGGCGGACCTGCGCCGTGCCCGCCGGGATGATGGGCCAGAGGCCGGCGAAGATCTTGGCGGCGTCGTCGGTCTCCACGACGAAGAAGAAGTTGTGCCCGGGAGGATCCACCCAGGCGCCGACGACCTGTTCCACGTTGGCCTCGAGCGTGGCGAGGACCGCACCGAACGAGGCATCTGCGGCCTCCTTGTCGTGGGCCGGACACGTGGTCTCGTCGTGGTGGTGGGTGATGTGGAAGAGCACTGGTGGGTCTCCTGATTGTCGTGGGCCACGGGTGGCATTGATAGCACGCCTGTGGCCCACGACGGCCGGGTGGTCAGGACCTCAGCCCAGTTGGGCCAGGAGGTCGTCGGGGTTGTCCACCGGGGCCCGGCATGCGAAGTCACGGCACACCCAGGCACGGTCGCCGTCCCGGCCCTCCCAGAGGGGGCCGGGTATGGACTCGCCCCATGAGAGGACCACGTTCGGGCGCCAGGATCCGGCGGTGGCTGCCACGAGGTCCGGTCGGTCTCCGGTGACGACGACCTCGGTGATGCCCGAGTGGAACAGGTCAACGGCCCCCAGGAGGTGGCCGAAGGCCGTGGGGTGCTCTGCGACGCTGTCACCCAGGAGTCTCAGGACCCCCTCGGCCGCCTCGGTGTAGCGGTTGTCGCCGACGAGGGCGCCGAGGCGCAGGAGGGCCACGGCGGCAAGGCTGTTGGCGGATGGCTGGGCGTTGTCCATCAGGTCCTTGGGGCGCTTCACGAGGGCCTCGGCGTCGCTTCCGGTCGTGTGGAATCCACCGTTGGCGGCGTCGCTGAAGAGCTCCAGGAGGACGTCGGCGGTCGAGATCGCCACCTCGATCCAGCGGACCTCACCGGTGGCCTCACCCAGTCGGGTCAACCCGTCCACCATCGCAGCGTGGTCGGCGGCGTAGCCGAGCGTCCGGGCTCCTCCGTCGGCCTGCCAGGAACGCAACCACCGACCATCGGGGCGTTGCAGCGTCGAGCAGAGGAAGTCGGCGTTGGCCCGGGCCGCCTCCATCCAGTCCTGGCGACCCATTGCCATGGCCGCATCGGCCAGGGTGGCCAGCATCAGGCCGTTCCACTCGGTCAGGACCTTGTCGTCCAGGCCGGGACGGACGCGGGTCTCGCGTCGGGCGAAGAGTGCCTGACGGGCGCGTTCCACGGCCGCCGGGCGCTCCAGGTCGCCACGGACCGGCCGGTGGAGGATGTTGGATCCCTCGAAGTTGCCGCCAGCGGTGACCCCGTACCAGGCCTCGGCCATTGCGGCGTCGTCACCGCACACCGAGCGGAGTTCCTCGAGGGACCACACGTAGAAGGTGCCCTCCACCCCCTCGGAGTCGGCGTCCTCCGCCGAGAAGAACCCGCCATCGGGGTGGCGGAGGTCCCTCAGCACGTACTCGATCGTCTCCGTGGCGACCTGGCGCCACCGGTCGTGTCCGAGTACCCGCCACCCATGGAGGTAGGTCCGGGCCAGGAGTGCGTTGTCGTAGAGCATCTTCTCGAAGTGGGGGACCAGCCAGTAGGGGTCCACCGAGTAACGGGCGAAGCCACCGCCCAGGTGGTCGTACATGCCTCCTGAGGCCATGGCGTCGAGCGTGGTGGTGAGGACCTCGACGGCCCTGGTCCGGGAGGGGCCGCCGTCGTCCCCGGAGGCCAGGTGTCGCAGGAGGGCCTCGAGGCTCATGGCCTGGGGGAACTTGGGCGCGCTGCCGAACCCACCCCACTCGTCGTCGTGCTGTCCGCCCAGTTGGGCCACCGCCCTGGCCAGCGTGTCCGGCGGGGGCAGGTCGTCGCCGGGGGAGAGGTCGCCGTGGCGGGCCATGGAGGCCGTCAGTCGGTCGCCCAGCCCGTCGAGGTCGTCGCGTCGGGTCGTCCAGGCCTCCGACACGGCGGCCAGGATCTGTGGAAATGACGGCATGCCGCCCCGGGGGGTGTCCGGCCAGTAGGTGCCTCCGTGGAAGGGTCGACCATCGGGATGGCAGAACACGGTCATGGGCCAGCCACCCCGCCCGGTCAGGGCGGTCACGGCATCCATGTAGATGGAGTCCACGTCGGGCCGTTCCTCCCGATCCACCTTCACGTTCACGAAGCCCTCGTTCATGATCGCTGCGATGGCCGGGTCCTCGAACGACTCGTGGGCCATGACGTGGCACCAGTGGCACGCCGAGTAGCCGACGGACAGCAGGATGGGTACGTCGCGTTCGACGGCGGCGGCCATAGCCCCGGGCCCCCACGGGTACCAGTGGACCGGGTTGTCGGCGTGCTGGCGCAGGTATGGGCTGGTCTCGTTGCCGAGGAGGTTCACCGCCCGGACCCTAGTGAGGGCCCGGTGCATAGCCGACCGGGTACCGGTCGTGGATCGCGATGCCCGGCCCGGCGCGCTGGCAGACTGCCGGGATGCGACGCTGGATCCTCGGTGCCAGGCCCCGGACGCTGCCGGCAGCCGTCGTTCCGGTGCTGGTGGGTACCGCCGTGGCCGCCGGCTCCGGCATCATCTGGTGGCGTGCTGCGGCTGCCCTCGTGGTAGCGCTCGCACTCCAGGTGGCGGTGAACTACGCCAACGACCTCTCGGACGGCCTCCGGGGAACCGATGGGCCCGGACGTGTGGGGCCGCAACGCCTGGTGGGTTCCGGCCTGGCCACCCCGCAGGAGGTCCGTCTGGCGATGCTCGGCGCCTTCGCCGTGGCAGCCATGGCCGGCCTGTCGCTGGCGGCGGCCGTCACGCCGTGGCTGCTCCTCGTCGGGGTGGCCTCGGTGGCCGCCGGCTGGTTCTACACCGGAGGGCCGCGCCCGTACGGATACCTGGGGCTGGGGGAGGTCTTCGTCTTCGTTTTCTTCGGCCTCGTGGCAACGGTGGGAAGTGCCTACGTCCACCAGCAGCAGGTACCGGCCGTGGCCTGGTTGGCGGCCACGGCGGTCGGCTTCCTGGCCTGTGCGTTGCTGGTGGTGAACAACCTGCGGGACCTTCCAGGCGATGCCGAGGCGGGCAAGCGCACCCTGGCGGTCCGGCTCGGCGACCGCAGGACGCGCCTGCTCTACGTCGCCCTCCTGGACGGCGCTCTGGTGGTTGGATCGCTGTGTGCCCTGGATCGCCGTTGGGCCGCCCTGGTCCTGGGTGCCGGGATCCTGGCCGGGCCGGCCGTCAGGATCGTGCTGGGCGGCGCCGAGGGGCGTGACCTGGTGGACGTGCTGGGGCGTACCGGTCGGACCCAGTTGGCGGCCGGCGCACTCCTGGCGCTCGGGCTGGCGCTCTCGGCCTGAAGGCCCGGCGGCCCAGGCCACCCGGTTGCCCGGTCAGGAGCGGGTGGCGGTCAGCAACTGGGCGATTCCGCCGCTGCAGCATTCCTTGGTCACGTCCACGAAGCCCGCCGCGGCGATGATCCCCAGGAGGTCCTCCTCAGGGGGCAGGTAGGCGACGGAGCGGGGCAGGTAGCGGTAGGCGTCCCTGTTGGACAGCAGGCCACCGATGAACGGGACCACCCGGCCGAAGTAGGCACCGTGCCCGAGGCGGAGGAGCCGGTTGCGGGGGCGGTCGACCTCCAGGATGGCGATCCGGCCGCCGGGGCGCAGCGCCCGGGCCAGCTCCGCGAAGAAGGGTTCCAGGCCGGTCAGGTTCCGTAGGGCGAAGCCGCAGGTGACGCCGTCGGCGGAACCATCGGCCACCGGCAGGCGGAGGGCGTCGGCGTGTACCAGGGGAGCTTCGGTCCGGGCGGCTGCGAGCATCCCCCATGAGAGGTCCATTCCCACCGGTGCCATGCCGGCCCGGTCCAGGTCACGGCAGAGGTCGCCGGTTCCGCAGGCCAGGTCCAGGACCAGGGAGCCGGCCGGTAGGTCCAGTCGGCGGACCGTCCGCCGCCGCCAGGCTACGTCCAGGCGGAACGTCATGATCCGGTTCACGAGGTCGTAGCGGGGCGCAATTGCATCGAACATGGATCGCACGGCGCTGGCCTTGGCCGCCCCTTCGGGCAGGGGCTGGTTCGGGTCGGGAATGGCGGGGTCGGAGGCGCTCACGGGCACCGCCGGCTCACTCGAACCAGATGCGCTGGTGTTCCCGGCTGACCGGGTGGACCAGGAGCACCAGGAGGACCACAGGGAACAGCAGGGCGAAGGCGAGCGTCATCGGGCTGCCGAACCCGTACCACTGGATCGGCATGATCACGTTCACCGCCGCTGCACCGATACCTAGGCGCCAACCCCAGCGACGGTCGTTGGCGATTCCCCATGCGGCCGGGAACATCGCGACGCCGATGAGCAGGGGGATCTCGCCGCGTACGAGGCTGAAGAGCCCCTCGATGTACAGCAGCATCGTGCCGCTCAGCAGGGTCTGGGGATGGCTGCGGTTCAGCCAGCGTTTGGGTTCCACGGCCGACAGTCTGTCAGCGTGCGGGCCGATTGCGGCTCGCCGCCACCAGAGGTCAGGCAGGTGTCTTTCGACGCACGGGAGAGGCCACCGGCGAGGCGACGCGGTCGGCACGGAGCTGCCCGCAGGCGGCGTCTATCTCGGTTCCCCGGGTGCGCCGCACCGTCACGTTGGCACCCTGCGAGCGGAGCTCGTCGGCGAAGTCCCTGACCCTGTCAGGTGACGATCCTCGGGTCGGCCATCCCGGGGTGGGGTTCAGGGGTATGAGGTTGATGTGGGCGCCCAGCGGTCGGGCGTAGGCCGCCAGTCGCTCTGCGTCGATCGGGCGGTCGTTCGTGTCGTGGATGAGCGCCCACTCGAAGGAGAGGCGTCGACCCGTTTTGGAGATGTGCTCGCTGCATGCCTCGGCCAGCTCGGCCAGCGGCCAGCGACGGTTGATGGGAACCAGCTCGTCGCGGAGTTCGTCGTCGGCAGCATGGAGCGACACGGCCAGGTTCACGGGGAGGGACTCCCCGGCCAGACGCCGGATGCCGGGGACCAGGCCGACCGTCGAGATGGTCAGGTGGCGTGCCGAGAGCCCGAGGTCGCCGTGGATCCTCTCGACAGCGGCCCACGTCCGGTCGTAGTTGGCCAGCGGCTCACCCATCCCCATGAATACGACGTTCGAGACCCGCCGCTCGCCGGCGTCCAGCTGCGCCCGGACGACCTGTTCCACGATCTCGCCGGTGGAGAGGTGGCGATCGAAGCCCATCTGGCCGGTGGCGCAGAAGCCGCAGGCCATTGCGCATCCGACCTGGGTGCTGACGCAGACCGTGGACCGCTCCTCGTAGTGCATCAGGACCGTCTCTATGAGGGCGCCACCGGCCAGCTTCCAGAGCCACTTGACCGTCTGACCGTTGTCACCGACGGATCGGGTGTCCAGGGAGAGTGCGGCGGGCAGCACCTCGGCCAGCTTCCGGCGCAGCTCGGCGGGAAGTGTCGTTATCTGCTCCAGGTCGACGAGGTCCCGGTAGAGGCCCTGCCAGAGCTGGTCCAGCCGGTATCCGGGCTGGCCGTCGAGCAGTTCGGCCAACTCCCGACGGTCCAGGTCGTACCGGCTGGTCGGGCGGCCACCCACCGGCGCGTGGTCGGACGGGTCGTTCACCTGACTATTCGCTGGTAGGCGCGGTTGGTGAACTCCTGGTCGAACCCGAGGCCCTCGTACATGCGACGGGCCGGTCGGTTGTCCGACTCAACGTAGAGGATGGCGTGGCGGAGCCCCCGGCCGGACAGGTGTGCGAGGCCGGCCAGCGTGAGTGCCCTGCCCAGCCCCTTGCCGTGGTGGTCCGGGTGGACGGCGATGGCGTAGATCTCGCCCAGCGCAGGGGATTCGTCGTCGTGCACCTTCGTCCAGCAGAAGCCCGCCACCTCACCGTCCACCTCGTGGAGAAGGAATCCCTCCGGTTCGTACCACGGCTCCGACTGGCGGGACTCCAGGTCCTGGAGAGTCATGTCGCCCTGTTCGGGGTGCCATTCGAAGGCCGCATTGTTCACTGCCAGGAACGCCGTGGCGTCCTCGGCGGTGAACGGCCGGGTGGCCAGGTCGGATTTCAACGCCGGCAACTGGCGTCGGAGGCGCAGCAGGTCGCGGAAACGCGTGAAGCCTGCTGTCGTGGGCACCTTGTCGCTCTGGGCTCCGGCCTGCTGGATCCAGTACTCGAGGCGTCCGCCTCCCTGCATCGACACGGCCTGGGTCGCCGCCTCGAGCATCCGACAGGTCCGCTCGTCGCTGCTGCCTGCGTCGGTGCCGTTGCCGGCGATGTCGAGGTCGACTGACCACCTCCGCAGTTCGACGCCCGGGTGTTCCGGATCGCCGGTAAGGGTGGCGGTGTCGGTTCCGTCGGTGACGGTGAGCCGGTCCATGGTCGGTGAGGCTACCGTCGAGGCCATGGGACGACCGCGGTCAGCGAAGGGCCGAGCCGCCGAGACGCACCGCCGTCTGGCCGAGGAATATCCGGGAGCCGAGTGCGAGCTGGACCACGACGGCCCCTTCCAGCTCCTGGCGGCCACCATCCTGTCGGCGCAGTGCACGGACAAGCGGGTGAACATGATCACGCCGGCCCTGTTCGCCGCCTACCCGCGACCGGAGGACCTGGCTGGTGCCGTTCCCCACGAGTTGGAGGAGATCATCCGGTCGAGTGGCTTCTACTCCAACAAGGCGAAGAGCCTGTTGGGCATGGCCCAGCGCCTCGTGGAGGTGTTCGACAGCGAGGTGCCCGGGAGCATGCCGGACCTGACCTCCCTGCCGGGCGTCGGCCGCAAGACGGCCAACGTGGTGCGCAGCGTGGCCCTGGGCCTGCCGGGCCTGCCCGTGGACACCCACGTGGGGAGGCTGTCGCGTCGCCTGGGCATGACCACGGAGACCGATCCGGTGAAGGTGGAGTACGAGCTGAATCCGATGGTCCCGATGGCCGAGCGCGGTCTCTTCAGCCTGTACCTGATCCTCCACGGACGGCGTGTCTGTCCCAGCCGCAAGCCGCTTTGCGGAGAATGCGTCCTGAACGACTTCTGTCCTTCGGCCGATGTCTGAACCAGAGGTCCGAGTGGAGAAATGATGTGACGAATATCACTCTTCAATGTGCCAAGATCGAGGAGACAACCCGCCGTGGTGTAGTACTTTCACTCCGCCGGGTCCCGCCACCTGGCTGCGAGGATCGGGTTCCCGCGAACCCCCCCTCGCCCGTTAGGCGCCTCAAGGGGCGCCTAACGATGTTTTGTCCCTGTCAGGTTCCCTCTGGTTGATTCCGACGTTTTCAGGCCGGGTCGACGTTGCTGGACCCGTACGACCGGAAGGCCACCGCTCAGCTACCTGGTGGGTGTCGGCGGAAGCGCTCCAGCTCCCGGATAGCCCCCCTCAGGTGTCGTTCCACCTCCAGTAGCGCCGGACGGTCCCCGGCAAGGGTCGGATCGTCCTCCTCGGAGAGGGCCAGCACGCGTCGAACGAGGTCCTCCAGCTGCGTTGCGACCGAGGAGAGTTCGGCGGATTGACCGGTATCCATGGGGGGAGTCTGCATCGGTTGTCGTGTCCGGTCCAACGGCACACGAAATGGCCTCCGATGCCCCAGCCGTCGGCCGGTAGCGTGGCGGGATGCTCCGGCGCCTGGACCTCCGCGGCCCCCTCGGAGACCTGGGAGCGGTCCTGCCGAGACCCTTGATCGCCGATGACGGCCCGCTGGATGCCGTGAGGGCGATCATCGCTGATGTCAGGGAACGCGGCGACACGGCCCTGCGAGAGCTCACCGCCCGGTACGACGGGGTGGACCTGGAGAGCGTGGTCGTGGATCCGGAGGACGTCGCCTCGGCACCCAGCCGGATCGACCCGGTCGTGCTGGAGGCCCTGGAGGTCGCAGCGACCGCCATCCGTCGCCACCACGAGGGCCAGCGGCGTGCGGAGCACCGCACCGAAGAGGACGGGTTGTGCGTGCGTTCGATCAGCCGACCGGTCCAGCGTGCCGGTTGCTACGCACCCGGCGGTCGGGCCGCCTACCCCTCCACCGTCCTGATGACCGCCGTACCGGCCCGTGTGGCCGGCGTGGCGGAGGTGTTCCTGTGCGTCCCCCCGGGTCCCGACGGTCGGGTGGCCGACGTGACCCTCGCTGCAGCGGCCGTGGCGGGCGTCGATGCCGTCTACGCGGTCGGTGGCGCCCAGGCGGTGGCGGCGATGGCGTACGGGACGGCCAGCATCCCCGCCGTGGATGTGATCGCCGGCCCGGGAAACGTCTACGTGGCCCTGGCCAAGCGCGAGGTGGCCGGTCACGTCGGCGTGCCCTCGGCGTTCGCCGGGCCCTCCGAGGTCGTGGTGGTGGCCGATTCCACCGTCCCGACGGCCTTCGCCGCCATCGACATCGTCGTCCAGGCCGAACACGGCCCCGGTGGCCTGGCGTGGCTCATCACCTGGGATGAGGAGGTGTCGGATGCCATCGAGGCGGAGGTGGACCGGATCGTCGCTGCTGCGCCGCGCCGCGACGACATCACCGCCACCCTTGACGATGCGGGGTGGAGCGTGCTGGTGGACGGCCCCGACGAGGCGCTCGCGGTCGCGGATGCCATCGCCCCCGAACACCTGCAGCTGATGGTGGCCGACGCCGGAGACCTCTCCGAGCGGGTCCGCAATGCCGGAGCCGTCTTCTGCGGCCCGTGGACGCCCGCCTCCCTCGGCGACTATGTGGCCGGTCCCAGCCACGTCCTGCCGACCGCCGGCACCGCACGCTTCGCAGGAGCACTCACATTGGCCGACTTCACCCGCGACATCCACCTGATCACAGCCGACCGATCGGCCCTGCTGAGGCTGGCGCCCCACGTGGTCGCCCTGGCCGGAGCCGAGGGCCTGGACGCCCACGCAGAGTCGGTACGCCTACGCGTGGTCGAAGCGGAAGGGTCTGAGGATGGGTGAGCGACCGACCGCCCGCATCCAGGTTGCGTCGGAATCCGGATACCACTCACCGCAGCTGGACGTCGCCGTCCGGTTGAACACCAACGAGTCGCCATTCCCGCCCCCACCGGGCTTCGTCGAGGCGGTGGCCGAAGCTGTCCGGGGCGTCGACTGGAACCGCTATCCGGACCGTTCGGCGACGCGCCTGCGCGCCGCTCTGGCCCAGCGCTACGGCGTGACTCCCGGACAGGTCTTCGCCGCCAACGGATCCAATGAGGTGCTCCAGAGCCTCCTCCTGGCCTACGGCGGCGCCGGTCGGTCCGTGGCCGTCTTCGAGCCCACCTACGCCATGTACTCGCAGATCGCCCGAACCACCGGAACACGCCTCCTGAAGGGTCGTCGGGCGACGGACTTCAGCCTCGATTCCGGAACCGCCCGCCGACTCGTGCTGGGTGAACAACCCGACATGGTCATCCTCTGCTCGCCCAACAACCCCACGGGAACGCCGGCGGCCGATGGCCTGGTTGCCGACCTGGAGGAGGCGGTGGGCACCTACGGGGGTCTCCTCGTCGTGGACGAGGCCTACGGGGAGTTCGCCCATGGGAGTGCAGCGGACCTGGTCTCCGAGGACCGCTCCCTGGTCGTGAGCCGGACATTCTCCAAGACGTGGGCCATGGCCGGTGCCCGCCTTGGGTACCTCATCGCCCCGACGTGGTGCGTGGCCGAACTCGAGAAGGTGGCCCTGCCTTACCACCTCGATGCCCTCAAGCTGGAGGTCGGGGTGCTCGCACTGGACTACGCCGACGAGATGCTCGACCGGGTGGAGAGCCTCGTCGCCGAACGGGACCGCGTGGCTCACGAGTTGGCCCGACTGCCGGTGACCACATGGCCGTCAGCGGCGAACTTCATCCTCCTGCGTCCCGAATCCAGGCCCGGTGTCGAGGTCTGGCAGGACCTCGTGGACCGATCTGTGCTGGTACGGGACTTCACCACGATGCCGGGCCTGGATGGGTGCCTGCGCGTCACCATTGGAAGCAGAGTCGAGAACGAAACGTTCCTGGATGCCCTACGGGAGGCACTGAGATGAGCAACCGAACAGCCAGCAGGCAGCGGACCACCGCCGAGACATCCATAGCGGTCTCGATCCACCTGGACGGGGGAGCGGTGTCGGCTGATACCGGCATCCCCTTCTTCGACCACATGCTCGACCAGCTGGGGCGCCACGGTGGCTTCGGCCTGGAGGTGCGGTGCGACGGAGACCTCCAGATCGACGCCCACCACACGGTCGAGGACGTCGGCATAGCGCTCGGCGAGGCATTCTCGGAGGCCCTCGGGGACAAGGCCGGCGTACGTCGCTTCGCTTCGATCCGCGTGCCGTTGGACGAAGCCCTGGTGGACGTGGCCCTGGACCTCTCCGGTCGCCCCTACCTGCACCACGACGTCGAGTTCCCCGGCGAGAAGATCCTCGGCGACCCGCCGTTCGATCCCCAGTTGATGGAGGAGTTCTGGCGGGCCTTCACCGTGGCGGCCCGCATCACGCTGCACCTGACGCTGGTGCGTGGGAAGAACACCCACCACATCGTGGAGGCCTCCTTCAAGGGGATCGCCCGGGCACTGCGGGACGCGGTACGGGTGGAGGGCGTCGGCGTGCCATCCACCAAGGGAAGCCTGTGACAGGACCCCTCGTCGCCGTCCTGGACTACGGCATCGGGAACCTCCGCTCAGCCCAGAAGGCCCTCCAACGTGTCGGCGCCGATGCCCGACTGACCGCTGACCCCGAGCTGGTCGCCCGGGCCGACGGGGTGGTGCTGCCCGGCGTGGGGGCCTTCGGGCGGTGCGTGGAGGCGCTGGATTCCTCGGGCCTGACCGGTGTGGCCACCGATGCCGCCCTCCGGGCAGCCGACGGCGGTCGACCGTTCCTGGGGATCTGCGTGGGCCTCCAGCTGCTCTACGAGGGGAGCGGGGAGTGCCCGGACGTTCGGGGCCTGGGCGTGATGGACGGCCGTGTGGAGCTTCTCCCGGGCGACGTGAAGAGGCCCCAGATGCAGTGGAACCGGTTGGAGCACAGGGCCGACCATGCGATGTTCGAGGGCCTGGATGGTGAACCGTGGACCTACTTCGTCCACAGCTACGCACCTCCGATCGGGCCCGACACCGTGGCGACGTGCCTGTACGGCGACGAGGTCTGCGCAGCCATTGCCAGGGGCAACCTCTGGGCCTGCCAATTCCACCCCGAGAAGTCCGGTGACACGGGGCTCCGGATCCTGTCCAACTTCGTGGCAGGCCTCGCATCGGTGGCCGCATGAGCGCTGGGACACCCCTCTTCCCGGCGATCGACCTCCGGGGTGGGCAATGCGTGAGGCTCATGCAGGGCGACTACGGGCGTGAGACCGTCTACGGAGACGACCCGGTGGCCCAGGCCCTCGCCTTCCAGGAGGCGGGTGCCGCCTGGCTCCACATCGTGGACCTGGACGCCGCCCGTACAGGTGAGCCGGTGAACCGACCGGTGGTCGCAGAGGTGGCGGCGGCCCTCGACATCCCGGTCCAGACCGGTGGTGGCGTCCGGACGGTCGAGGATGCCCGTGCCCTGTTCGACGCCGGCGTCGTGCGCGTCGTCATGGGTACCGCAGCGATCGAGTCCCCGGACCTGGTGGCCGCCGTGGCCGCCATCGGCCGTGTTGCCGTGGGCCTGGACCTCCGTGGTGACGAGGTGGCGGTACGCGGTTGGACAGCCGGCAGCGGCCTGGGACTCCAGGACGCCCTGGAGCGGTTCTCCAACCTCGGCACCGATGCCTTCGTGATCACCCGCATAGAACGCGACGGCACCCTCGAGGGGCCGGACCTGGAGGGCCTGGGAGACGCCCTGGCGGCGACCGGTATCGACGTCGTGGCCTCGGGCGGCGTCGGTCGCCCCGGCGACCTCACGGACCTGGCCGACCTGGAGGTGGACGGACGTCGCCTGGCGGGGATCATCATCGGACGTGCCCTGTACGAGGGGACGGTCGACCTGGCTGCCGCCGTCGAAGCCATGGGCGGCCGCTGATGCGCACTGTGAGGGTGATCCCCTGCCTCGACGTGGACGGTGGACGGGTCGTGAAGGGGGTCAACTTCGTCGGCCTGCAAGATGCCGGCGACCCCGTTGAGCTGGCTGCCCGCTACGACAGTGAGGGCGCTGACGAGCTGGTGTTCCTGGACATCACCGCTTCGGTGGACTCCAGGGAGACCACGATCGGGATGGTCCGCCGGGCTGCCGAGGAGGTGTTCATACCGTTCACGGTCGGAGGGGGGATCCGATCGGTCGAGGACGCCCGGGGGATCCTCAGGGCCGGGGCCGACAAGGTGTCGGTGAACACCGCGGCCGTGGACGATCCGGCTCTCGTGACCCGGCTGGCCACGGAGTTCGGCAGCCAGTGCGTGGTCGTGGCCGTGGATGCCCGCCGCAGCGAAGGGGTGGCCAGCGGCTTCGAGGTGTTCACCCGCGGCGGCCGCACGCCCACCGGCCTCGACGCCGTGGCGTGGGTGGCCGAGGTGGTGGCGTTGGGTGCCGGCGAGATCCTCCTCACATCGATGGACCGCGACGGGACCCGCGACGGCTTCGACATCGAGATGCTGAAGGCGGTGGGGGCCGTGGCCACCGTGCCGCTCATAGCGAGCGGCGGGGTGGGCGACCTCGACCACCTCGTGGAGGGTGCGACCGAGGGTGGAGCCGATGCGGTCCTGGCTGCATCCATCTTCCACTTCGGCGAGCACACCATTGCCGACGCCAAGCGCCACCTGGCAGCGGCCGGCGTGGCGGTACGTCCCCCCGGCGCATGACCGCCGATACCGTTTCGGCTGTGGCTGGAAAGACGACCGGGGCAGCAGGGGACGCGAAGGTCATGCCGGGTCCGTCCAACCACGAGGGCCTCCCCATCAAGATGCTCAACGACCGGATCCTCGTCCGCACCGACACCGAGGACGGGGAGAGGCGGTCCACCGGGGGGATCCTCATCCCGGCCACGGCTCAGGTGGGCAAGCGCCTCTCATGGGCCCAGGTGGTGGCGGCCGGCCCCAACGTGCGATCCATGGAGGTCGGCGACCAGGTCCTGTTCAATCCTGAGGACAGGTACGAGGTCGAGGTCCGGGGCCACGACTACATAATCCTCCGGGAGCGCGACGTCCACGCCGTGGCCGCCCAGCGCCTGGAAGAGGGCAGCACCGGCCTCTACCTGTAGGTGGCGCCGTGGAGGCGCTCAAACCACCGTCAGCGGGTCCGTGGCCGACCCTAGGCTGGGGCCATGTCCGACCCTGACGCACCTGCATCCACGCCGATCCCCGTCACGGAGGAGCAGCTCGGGCAGGTCACCTTCAACGATGCGGGCCTCGTGCCGGCAATCGTCCAGGAGGAGAACACGGGCCGGATCCTGATGATGGCCTGGATGAACGCCGACTCCCTACGCCAGACGATGGCCACCGGTCGAACCTGGTTCTGGAGCCGAAGCCGCCAGGAGTACTGGTGCAAGGGCGAGACGTCGGGCGATCGCCAGTACGTCCGCGAGGCCTACTACGACTGCGACGGCGACACCCTTTTGTTCGTAGTCCAGCAGGAGGGCCGGGGGGCGTGCCATACCGGTGAATACAGCTGCTTCTTCCGCGCCTTCGGCCCCGACGCCGGCTGATCACGTGGTTTCGCCCGACCGCGCTGGGTTCCGTGAGCTGGCCCACGGTCATGCCGTGGTCCCCGTGTGGAGGGAGCTCCTCGCCGACCTGACCACCCCGGTCTCCCTCTTCGCCCGCTGTGTGGGTGACGGGGAGGGCTTCCTGCTCGAGAGCGTGGACAGGGCTGAGACCTGGGGCCGTTGGTCGTTCATCGGGCGTCACCCCAGCGCAACGCTCACCTCGATCGGTGGCGAGCTGCTGGTGGATGGCGACCTGCCGGACGGCATCCGTACCGGCGAGGGCATGCTGGCGGCCCTCGAGGACCTGCTGGCCCACTTCAAATCGCCCAGCATCGAGGGGATGCCGCCCCTCCACGGCGGCCTCATGGGCTACCTGGGCTACGACGTGGTGAGGGAGGTGGAGGACCTCCCGGACACCCCTCCCGACGACAAGGGCTTCCCCGACGGGATCATGTCGATCATCGGCGAGCTGGTGGCGATCGACCACTGGCGCCAGCGGGCCATCCTGATCGTGAACGTGGTGGTGCCGTCCGAAGCCGATGATGCGGCGCTGGACGCCGCCTACGACGAGGCGGTCTCGAGGCTCGAGGACCTGGCCACGGATGGCGCCCGTCCCCTCGACGAGCCCCTCATGGAACCACCGTCGCTGGACGACGAACCTCCCGAGGTCACATCCAGCATGGGGCCGGAGCTGTATGCCGCCGCCGTGGAGGCCGCCAGGGAGCACATCTTCGCGGGCGACATATTCCAGGTCGTCCTCTCGCAGCGATTCGACGTGGAGCTGGACGCCGAGCCGTTCGACGTCTACCGGGTACTCCGGCAGCTGAATCCCAGCCCGTACATGTACTTCCTCCGCTACGCCGACCTGTCGGTCGTGGGTGCCTCGCCCGAGCCCATGGTGCGCCTCCTGGACGGTCGTGTGGTCTCGCGTCCGATAGCCGGAACGCGACGGCGGGGCCGGACAGAGGCCGATGACCGCAGGATGGCGGCGGAGCTGGCCGAGGACCCCAAGGAACTCGCCGAGCACGTGATGCTCGTGGACCTGGCGCGTAACGACGTCGGGCGGGTCGTGGAGTACGGAACCGAGGTGGTGGAGGAGATGATGACGCTGGAGCGCTACAGCCACGTCATGCACCTGACCAGCCAGGTCGCCGGTGACCTGGCGGCCGGCTGCACCCCGATCGACGTGCTGCGTGCCACGCTGCCGGCAGGGACGGTCTCGGGCGCTCCGAAGGTCAGGGCCATGGAGATAATCGACGCACTCGAACCGGTGAAGCGGGGCCCCTACGCAGGGGTCGTCGGCTACTTCGACTTCTCCGGCAACATCGACACTGCGATCGCCATTCGCACGATGCTCGTCTCCGACGGGGTGGCGTCCGTCCAGGCCGGAGCCGGCATCGTGGCCGACAGCGTTCCGGAACTGGAACACCTCGAGTGCCAGAACAAGGCCCGTGCCCTACTGTCGGCGATTCCGGCTGCTCGGCGCATGACGGCGGTCCGACGTGCCGCCAGCGAAGCAGAAGGGGAGTCCCGTGACTGATACCAGCCTGGCTGTGAGGCGGCAACGCGACGTGGTCGCCGTGGTCGGCCCGGATGCCCTGACCTACCTGCAGGGCCAGCTCAGCCAGGACGTGGAGGTCCTGGAGGTAGGCGGCTCAGCAGAGACGTTCCTGCTCCAGCCAGCCGGCAAGGTGGAGGCCTGGATGAGGGTCTCCCGTCTTGCTGAGGACCACTACCTGCTGGACGTGGAGGCTGGATTCGGCGCCCAGGTGGTGGCGCGCCTGACCCGATTCCTACTTCGGACCGACTGCAGCGTCGAAGAGGTCGAATGGGACCTCGTGACCGTGATCGATGCAGAGGCCTCCGGGTTCAGCCCACCGGTCGGGGGGCTGGCCCTGCCGGTGGAGTGGCCCGGCCTCGTCGCCATCGACCTCCTGGGACCCTCCGTGGAGCTGCCCGACGGGTTGGCGGAGGGCTCACCACAGGACTGGGAGGCCAGGCGGATCGCCGCAGGGATCCCAGCCATGGGTTCCGAGATGGACTCGACCACCATCCCCGGTGCCACCGGGGTGGTGGACAGGTCGGCCAGCTTCACCAAGGGCTGCTACACGGGTCAGGAACTCGTGGCCCGCGTGAACAGCCGACCAGCCGGCACCCCGACCCGCATCGTGCGCGCATCGGGGAGCGGGCCGGCTCCACCGGTGGGATCGGAGGTCACGGTCGACTCCGACCCGGCCGGCCACGTCACGAGCGTGGCGACGGTGGATGACGGCTTCGTCGCCCTCGTGTCGGTTCGCAGGGCGGTGGCCACCCCGGCCGAGGCCATGGCGGGCGCCATTCCCGTCTCACTCCTCGGCGTCTGAGGACTCCACGCCCGGCAGCTGGACGACGAGGCTGGCCCCTCCACCGGGTTCGGATTCGGCCCACACCGAGCCGCCCATCGCCTGCACCAGCTCCCTGACAATGGCCAACCCCAGGCCCGAGCCCGACTCCCTCACATCGGGCCGCCGCTTGGATGCGTAGAGCCGTTCGAAGACGTGCGGCAGGTCATCAGCGGGAATGCCCGGACCGTCGTCGACCACGCGGAGCTGGATGCCGGTGGCAGTCTCGGTCAGATCCACGTCCAGCCTGGAGTTGGCGTAGCGCAGCCCGTTCTCGACGAGGTTGGCGATCACCTGTGCCCACCGGTCGACGTCCACGATGGCCTTCACCCGGTGATCGGGAGTCGATGATCCGAGGGAGATGCCGGATTCCAGGGCCGCCGGAATGAAGCCGTCCACCACGTCGGTCGTGACGACGGCGATGTCCGAGGGCATCAGGTCCAGGGTGAAGCGCCTCGCATCCAGACGGGCCAGGTTCAGGAGATCGCTCACCAGCCGGTCCAGGCGCTGTGACTCGGAGAGGATGATGGCTCCGGCCCGCCTGGGATCCTGCATGGTTCCGTCGGCCATGGCCTCCGCGTATCCCCGGATCGACGTGAGCGGTGTCCGGAGGTCGTGTGACACCGAGAGCAGGAATTGCCGTTCCAGCCCGCGGGATCTGTCCAGGCCCTCGACCATCGAGTTGAGTGCCCGCGCCAGGTCGGCCACCTCGTCGGTGCGCGAGGCAGGCGGCTCGGGCAGTCGGGTGTCAAGGTCACCACCGGCGATCCTGAGGGCGGCGTCGGTCGCCTCCACGAGGGGGCGTGCGAGGACCGTCGAGAGCCGGAGGGCGGCGACCACCGCAACGGCGATCGCCACCAGTCCGGCCGCCAGCACCCAGTCCACAGCCGGCCCGAGCGGGTCGGTGACCTGACGGCTCACGAGCACGACCAGCAGGGGGGCATCCTGGCCGGGGTTCACGGCTGCGATTGCCCAGGCGCTGCCCTCGTCCACCCCGCTGAGGGTGGTGCCGGAGGCCAGGGCAGGGCTGCGGAGCCGGTCCAGGTCGATGGCGGATGGAACGGGGGCGAGGATCCTTATCGGGATCCCGGCGTCCTCGGGAACCAGCACGATCCCGATGCGGCGGAGCCCGAGGGAGTGCCGGATCCGCTCCAGGCGTTCACGGCGACCCACCTGTTGGGCGACGGCGGAAGGTCCCTCGTTGAAGGCGGCGGCGACGGCCGTGGCCTGACCGGCGGTCTGGCGCTGGGCAAGGTCGTTGGCCTGGATTCCAGACATGAGACGGATGCCGGTCCAGGTGATGGCGAGGCTGCAGAGCACGAGACCGATGAAGGCAACCAGGAGTCGGCGACGCACCTCGCTCAGCCCAACCTGTAACCGATGCCGCGTACGGTCTCAAGGGGCAGGTCCCCGCCCAGCTTGCGCCGCAGTTGGCGTACGTGGACGTCGACCGTGCGCTCGTCCCCGATCCAGTCATCGCCCCAGGCTCCGTCCAGGATTTGTCGACGGGTGAGCGCCTGGCCGGCGTGGTCCACCAGGAACCAGATGAGGGCGAACTCCCTCGCCGCCAGGGCGACCACCTCGGCGCCCACCGTGACCTCCCGGCGCGTGCCGTCGATCCGGATCTGGCCGAATGCGACCACCCGACCGGGGTCGGCTGGAGCGTTACCGGAGCGGCGCAGGACCGCCTTCACCCTGCCCATCAGCTCACGGGGGCTGAAGGGCTTGGTCACGTAGTCGTCCACGCCCAACTCGAAGCCGACCACCCTGTCGACCTCGTCGTCGCGGGCCGTGAGCATGATTATGGGAACGTCGGAGCCGGATCGCAGGCGTCGGCATACCTCGAGGCCGTCCACCCGGCCGGGCAGGCCGATGTCCAGGATCACGAGGTCGGGTGTCCGTTCGGCGAAGATCTCCAGGCCGCGGTCGCCGTCCGATGCCAGGTAGGGGCGGTGGCCCGCCTGGCGGAGGTACATGTCCAGCAGGTCGGCGATGTTGGGGTCGTCCTCCACCACAAGGACCACTGCGGGGGTCGTTCCGTCGAGTTCGCCCATCGCCTCCATCGTCCCACGCCGGCCGTCGGGTTCGGCTCCAGTCTGGACTCTCCCCATGATGACCGGATGATGATCCTGTGAGGTCCGGGGTCGTCGGTAGCCTCGCGCTGTGGCGACCTATCTGGACCGGATCCTCTCCGATCACAGGGCCTTGGCGTCATCGGACGATCGGGGCCTCGAGGGCCTCATCGATCAGGCTCGATGTGCCCCACCCACCCGTGGGTTCGACCTGGCCCTGCGGGACCGCCCAGCGGGCGAGCCTGCGGTCATCGCCGAGGTGAAGCGCCGCTCGCCCTCCAGGGGGGACATGGCCGCGGACCTGGATCCTGCGGAGACCGCAGCGCAGTACGCCCTCGGCGGTGCGGCGTGCCTCTCGGTCCTCACCGACGTGGCGTACTTCGGCGGATCGGTGGATGACCTGGTGGCGGCACGCGGAGCCGTCTCCATTCCGGTGCTCCGCAAGGACTTCACCGTGGACTCACGCGACGTCTGCGACGCCCGGATCATGGGTGCTGACGCCGTGCTGCTCATAGTGGCCGCCCTGGACGACGCCGAGTTGGCCGACTTCCACACCCTGGCCCTGGAAATCGGGTTGGACGCCCTGGTGGAGGTGCACGACGAGGCCGAGCTGGACCGGGCCATGGCGGTCGGAGCACGACTGGTCGGGGTGAACCAACGGGACCTGACCACCTTCGAGGTGGACCCCGAACGTGCCGTTCGGATGGCGTCGCTGATCCCCGAACCCGCCACCAGGGTGGCCGAGTCGGGGATCAGCGGTCCACGGGATGCCGCCGCGCTGGTCCTCGCCGGCTACCACGCCCTCCTGGTCGGCGAATCCGTGGTCACCGCCGGAGACCGGGCTGACGCCATAAAGGCCCTCCGGGGCGCCGGGGCGGGGGAGTAGCGTCGCTGCCGTGTTCGTGAAGATCTGTGGCATCACGTGCGCCGAGGATGCCCTGCTGGCCACCGCCCTGGGCGCCGACGCCCTCGGCTTCGTCTTCGCCCCCTCCCGCCGTCAGGTATCCGAGACGGTGGTACGCGACATCGTCGGCCAGCTCCCACACGACGTGATGACCGTGGGCGTGTTCCGGGACATGGGAAAGGCCCGCCTGGTCGAGATCGTGAACAGGATCGGCCTGAAGGCCGTACAGCTGCACGGCGGGGAGTCGCCGGCCACATGCCAGTGGGTGGCCGAGAGGGTTCCGCTGCTCATCCGTGCCCTGCCGGCGGGATCTCCGGACCTGCGGCGGTTCGACGAGTACGGCGCTGATCTCCTCCTCCTGGATTCATCCGCCCCCGGGTCAGGTGCGGTGTTCGACTGGGCGCTGGCCGAGGGGGCACCGGCGAACCGTCGGACGCTCCTGGCCGGCGGACTCACCCCGGACAACGTCGGTTCGGCCATCGAGCAGGTGGACCCCTACGGTGTCGACGTCTCGACCGGGGTGGAATCCGGTCCCGGACGCAAGGACCCCCGGCTGCTCCGGGCGTTCATGCTCAACGCCCGGGCGGCACGACCCGTGCGCTATGAGGGCGACGCCGATCGTCGGCCCTTCGACTGGCAGGAGGAGGAGGGGTAGATGACGATCCGTTACAGGGGTGACGACGCATGAGCCTTTCAGAGCCGACGCCGGATGGCAGGTTCGGGGACTTCGGCGGGCGGTTCGTCCCCGAGACGCTGATTCCGGCGGTCCTGGAACTCGAGACGGCGTTCCGGGAGGCCTGGGCCGACCCGTCCTACCGGGCCGAGCTGGATGGACTGCTGGCCGACTACGCCGGCCGGCCGTCTCCGATGACCGAGTGCCACAACCTCTCCGAGGAGTTGGGTTGCCGGCTGCTCCTGAAGCGCGAGGACCTGAACCACACGGGCTCCCACAAGATCAACAACGTGCTGGGCCAGGCCCTGCTGGCCAGGAGGATGGGCAAGACCCGTCTCCTGGCCGAGACGGGCGCCGGCCAGCACGGCGTGGCAGCGGCCACGGCGGCTGCCCTGCTGGGCATGGAGTGCTGCGTCTACATGGGCGAGGTGGACGTCCGTCGCCAGGAACTCAACGTGTTCCGCATGAAGCTGCTGGGGGCGGAGGTGCGGACGGCCATGTCCGGGAGCCGGACCCTGAAGGATGCGGTGAACGAGGCCATGCGCGACTGGGTGGCCACCGTCGAGGACTCGCACTACTGCCTCGGTTCGGTGATGGGGCCGCACCCCTACCCCTGGATGGTGCGGACCTTCCACGAGGTGCTGGGCCTCGAGGCGAGGGAGCAGAGCGAGGCTCTGCTGGGGGGCCCGCCGGACGTGGTCGTGGCCTGCGTGGGCGGCGGCTCCAACGCCATCGGCATCTTCTCCGGCTTCGCCGACGCACCGACCGAGCTGGTCGGGGTGGAACCCGCCGGCGGGGCTGCGATCGGCCGGGGCGTGCCCGGCGTGGTCCACGGCATGGAGTCCTACCTCATGCAGGACGAGTTCGGCCAGGTCCTGGAGGCCGAGTCGATCAGCGCCGGACTGGACTATCCCGGCGTCGGACCGGAACACAGTTACCTGGCTGCCACCGGAAGGGCCCGCTACGAGTCGGTCACCGATGCGGAGGTGGTGGAGGCCTTCCAGCTCCTGAGTCGCTCGGAGGGCATCATTCCGGCCCTCGAGCCGGCCCACGCCCTGGCGTGGGTGTCCAGGGAGCGGGCCTCGCTGGCGGGAAGGTCCGTGGTGCTGAACCTCTCGGGCCGTGGCGACAAGGACGTCGCCCAGATGATGGAGATCCTGGCGTGAACACGGACCTGCCAACGGGCCCACTGGAGGCGGCATTGCGGGCCCGGCGGGACGGCGGGGGCAAGTGCCTGGTTCCCTACCTGACCGGTGGCCTCGGAGGCGACTGGGTGGAGACCATCCGGGCCGTCGCCGCTGCGGGCGCCGACGTCGTCGAGGTGGGAATCCCCTTCTCCGACCCGGTCATGGACGGCCCCACGATCCAGGCCGCCAACGAGCTGGCCCTGGCTGCGGGTGCCACGCCGACCAGCATCCTGGATTCCCTCCGGGGAGCGGACGTGGGCGTTCCCCTCGCCGTGATGACCTACTACAACATCGCCTACCGGATGGGCCTCGAGCGCTTCGCCGATGCCCTCGTGGAGGCGGGCGTGTCAGGTTGCATCCTGCCTGACCTGCCGCTGGAGGAGGCAGACCCGTGGCTGGAGGTCGCAGCGGCGGCAGGCGTCGAGGCGATCCTGCTGGCAGCCCCCACGGCCCCGGACGAGCGGCTTCCACGAATCTGCGAACGGACGCGGGGCTTCGTCTACGGCGTGGGGCTCCTGGGCGTGACGGGCGTACGCGCCGAGTTGGCGGCCAGCGCCATCCAGATCGCCACCCGCCTCAAGGCGGTGACCGACGTTCCGGTGCTCATCGGGGTCGGGGTGGGCACACCCGCCCAGGCGGTCGAGGCGTCGGGTCACGGTGACGGGGTGGTGGTCGGGTCGGCGGTCGTGCAACGCATGGTCGATGGAGCGGGCCCTGAAGGCGTCGCCGCCCTCGTGGCCGACTTCCGCTCGGCGCTCGACGCTTCGTGAAGGTTCCGCTGGGGCGCCAACCTCCCTGGGTCGGCGCCGATGGTCTATCAGCCGAGAACCTCTACGAGCTGGTGGGCCCCGAGTGGTTCGTGGCCCTCACGGATCGCTTCTACGACGGCGTCGCTGACGACGAGCTGCTTCGCCCCCTCTATCCGGAGGACCTGACGGCATCCCGGCTGCACCTGTCCGGGTTCCTGAAGCAGTACTGGGGTGGCCCCGCCGACTACAGCGCCGAGCGCGGGCATCCACGCCTCAAGATGAGGCACGCTCCGTTCCGGATCGGGGCCCCCGAACGGGACGCCTGGCTGCGCCACATGGCTGCCGCCCTGGATGGTGCCGGTCTGGCCGACGCTGCGGCGACTGCCGTGATGGAGTACTTCCAGGGCGCCGCCGAGCACCTCGTGAACGACCCCGGCTGAGCCACCGGGGACCGGGGAGCGACCCTTCGGCGGCCCGTTGTGATTCGATCCGCCCCGATGGGGCAGGCTCCGATCCGTGCAATCAAGCGGAAGGCTGGACGGAAATGCTTGACATTGGGTCCCACAGGTAGTCGGATGTCATTTGACCGCAGGTGGGCAACCCCACCGGGAGACCAGAAAAGGAGATGCTCGATGAACAAGAGTGAATTGATCGGGGCAATGGCAGAGAGCGCCGGGGTGTCGAACAAGGACGCCGGTGCGTGCCTGGATGCATTCTTTGAGGTGGTGGCCGCTGAGGTCGCAGCCGGCGACGCCAAGGTGTCGGTACCGGGTTGGATCTCCTTTGAGCAGGTGATCAGGGCAGCCCGCAAGGGTCGCAACCCGCAGACGGGTGAAGAGATCCAGGTTGCGGCCACGAGGGCCTGCAAGGTCTCGGTCGGCTCCAAGCTGAAGGCGGCGGCCAAGAGCAGCGGCGCTCCCGGCGCACCTGCCCCCGAGGCACCTGCCCCCGAGGCACCTGCTCCCGAAGCACCTCGGGCCTGGTAGTAGTCGAGAGCAATCCGGTCACGTAGACCGGAAGTAGAACCCAGAAGTGAACGGCGGGGCCGGAGCGAGAGTGCTCCGGCCTTCACCGTTGTCGGAATCCACCCGGCTGCCTGGGCCCAGCCAGCCGGCGCAGGGGTTGGTCCGTCCACCGGACGGCAGGCGGCGTGGGGTGGTCACGTGACGGCGCTTCCCCCTCCGGAGGCGGTCATACCGCACCGGGATCCCTTCCTGCTGCTGACCGAGGTGACCGAGCTGGTCGAGGGCGAACGTGCCGTCGGCTACTGGCAGCTCACGGGCGATGAACCCTTCTTCGCCGGGCACTTCCCGGGTCGCCCCACGCTTCCCGGCGTGCTGATGTGCGAGTCGATCGCACAGTTGGGCGCCTACGCCCTGCTCAGCCGACCCGACTTCGCCGGACGCCTGGCCCTGTTCGGGGGCCTGGACGGGGTGAGGTTCCGGCGTCAGGTGCTGCCCGGAGAGCGGCTCGACCTGGAGGTGGACCTGGGCCAGGTGTCGGCCAGGGCCGGAAGGGGATCCGGCCGGGCACTGGTGGATGGCGTGGAGGCCTGCCGCTGCGACCTCCTGTTCGTCTTCGTGAAGCCCGAGCCGTCGTAGAGGCCCACCGGGACATGAACGTCGTCGGCCTCGGGCCGACGCAGGTGCCGCTCAGGCCGGGGCGATCACCAGGCTGCCGTTGTGGCCGCCGAACCCGAACGAGTTGGACATGGAGATCCCGGGTTCCCACGGGGCCGGCGATCCCGTGACCAGGTTGATCGGGGGCATCTCGGGGTCTGCCGTGGCGTAGCCAGCCGTGGGCGGGACGAGCCCCTTGCGAATGGCGAGTACCACGGCGACGGCCTCGATCGCACCGGCGGCACCCAGGGCATGCCCGGTGATCCCCTTCGTGGAGGTGACCAGGGGGCCATCAGTTCCGAACACCTCGGCTATGGCGAGGGCCTCGGCCATGTCGTTCAGGGGAGTGGAGGTGCCGTGGGCGTTGATGTGGCGGACCTGGTCCGGTTCCACACCGGCCTCCTCAAGGGCCAGGCGCATGCAGGTGATGGCTCCGACCCCGCCCGGTGAGGGTGCGGTGATGTGGTGGGCATCGGCGGTACTCGCCCCGCCCAGGATCTCGGCCAGGATGGTCGCCCCGCGCTCGACGGCCATGTCCCATTCCTCCAGGAGCATGATCCCGGCGCCCTCGCCCATCACGAAGCCGTCGCGCTCTGCGTCGAACGGGCGCGAGATGCCGACCGAGGAGAAGGCGGTCATGTTGGTGAAGCCGGCGATGGCCGTCTCCACGAAGGGTGCCTCGCTGCCGCCCGCCAGGACCACGTCACAACGGCCGTGGGCGATGAGCCGGGCCGCGTTGGCGAGCGCATGGGTGCCTGCAGCGCAGGCCGTGCAGGTGTTCTCGGCCGGTCCCTGGAAGCCATGTCGCATCGAGACGGCTGCGGGAGCGGCGTTGGGCATCATCATCGGAACCATGAAGGGGGAGACCCGGCGGGAGCCCTTCTCGTGCCGGATCAGGATCTGTTCCTCGAGGGTGGCGATGCCACCGATGCCGGTTCCGATGAACACTCCACGTCGAAACGAGTCGGCGGTCAGGGTGCCGGCCTGTTCGAGTGCCATGTCCGCTGCAGCTATGGCGAACTGGGTGCACCGGTCGCTGCGACGTACCGCCTTCGGGTTCTCGAAGTGGGGGGACGGATCGAAGTCGTGGACCCGTCTGTCACCCTCCGGGGCATCTCCGCAGAGGCCGTCCCAGAAGGCGTCGGTGCCGATGCCACAGGAGGCGACTACGCCCATCCCCGTGACAGCGACCCGACGGCGGAACATCAGAGTTTGTCGACGATGAGGTCGTAGGCGCCACCGATGGTGGTGATGCCCTCGAGCTCTTCCTCCTCAACCGTCACGCCGAACTCCTCCTCGAGGGACATGATCAACTCGACCAGGTCGAGGCTGTCGGCGTCCAGGTCGTCGGCGAACGAGGCCTCCTTGGTGACCTTTGCGGCGTCGACCGAGAGGACTTCCACCGCGCACTTCGTGAATCGTTCGAAATTCTCTTCGCTCACCGTCTTGCTCCGTTTCTCATCGGTGATCTGTACCCCTTCACTTTACGTCGGTCAGGTGGTTTGAGAATGCATTCGCCGTCCCGGGGACCGGTCGCTCCTGTCACAGCCTGACGGTCCGTCGGCCGGAAACTCAGCCCATGAACAGGCCGCCGTCAACGGGGAGAACGGCTCCGGTGACGTAGGCGGCGGCATCCGAAGCCAGGAATGTGACGGCGGCCGCCACCTCCTCGGCCTGGCCGAGGCGACCGAGGGGCACCGCTTCGGCGTAGGCGGCCTGCTGGTCCTCGGGGAGGGCTGCGAGCATGTCGGTCAGGATCGGGCCGGGGGCCACCACGTTCACCGTCACGTTCCGACTGGCGAACTCCTTGGCCAGGGACCTGCCCAGGCCCACCAGCCCCGCCTTCGAGGCGGCGTAGTTGGCCTGACCGGTCTGGCCGACCCTCCCGGCAATGGAAGAGACCAGGATGATCCGACCCCAACGGGCCTTCATCATCCCCCTGACCGCCCGACGCGCTACCCGGAAGGCTCCTGTCAGGTTGGCGTCGATCACGTCGGTGAAGTCCCCATCCGACATGCGCAGCACCAGGCCGTCACGGGTGATGCCGGCATTGGCCACGAGTACCTCCACCGGGCCGAGCTCCTCCTCGATGGCGGTGAAGGCGGCATCCACGGTCGCCGAGTCCGTCACGTCGCAGGGAACGGCCAGGATCCCGGCGTCCACCAGCTCGGCTGGTGCCTCGCCACGACACGTCACGGCCACACGCTGGCCCTCAGCGGCGAATGCGAGCGCACAGGCCAGCCCGATTCCCCGGTTGCCGCCGGTAACCAGCACTACTCGGCTCATCTCATGCTCCAGGGGTTCGTCGTCATCTGTCAGGTGGCCCGCAGCCAGGCGATCGGCTTGGAGGAGCTCACCCGCTCGGTATCCACGGCCAGCCAGCCCATGAGCTCACCGGCGAACGGGGAGTGGACCTCCTCGGCGCCTATGTGGCCGAGGAGCGCGCCGGCAGCCACCTGATGACCCGGGTCCAGCCCCGGCACCGGTGTGAAGACGCCTGCACACGGGCTGACGACCATCCGGTCGGTGGCGAAGAGGTGTTCTCCCTCGGGGGAACCTCCGACATCGTCCGGCGGTGCCGCCAGGGCATCCAGGAGGGTGTCGAGGTCGTCGGGCGTGTTCACCGTCAGGCGCAGCGCGCCCTTGAGGCTCCGCTTCACCAGGCCGGTCAGGACCTTGCCGGGGCCCAGCTCGACGAAGGTGGTGAAGCCCTCTCCGGAGAGGGTCTGGAGCGTCTGGGACCAGCGCACGGGGCTGCACAGCTGGGCGTTCATGAGCGTCCGCCAGGTGACCGGGTTGGAATGGATGCCGCCATCCACGTTGGCCACCACGACGCAGTCGGGTACCCGTAGTTCGGTCCGGTCGATGGCCTCGCCGAGGCGGTCCCTGGCCGGCGACATGAACGGCGTGTGGAAGGCACCGGAGACCTCCAGACCCGTCACCCGCTTTGCGCCACGGGCCTTCGCAGCATCACCGGCAGCGGCCACGGCATCGGGTGCACCGGCGATGACCACCTGCCCCGGGGCGTTGTAGTTGGCAACCCAGACGGGACCGTCGACCTCTCCGCAGGCCTCTTCGACACCGGCGTCGTCCAGGCCCAGGACCGCCGCCATGGTGCCGACCGGGTCCTCGACGGCCAACTGCATGGCCTCGCCCCGTTTCACGACCAGTGCCACGGCGTCGTGGAAGTCGAGTGCACCGGCGGCGGTGAGGGCGCTGTACTCGCCGAGGCTGTGTCCTGCGTGGCCGGCCGCATCGATGCCCAGCCGGGCCACTGCATCAAGGATGACCATGCTCGTCACGAAGGTCGCCAACTGGGCGTTGCGGGTGGCGCGCAGCTCGTCGGCATCAGCGTCCAGCAGCAGGTGTGCGACATCGCGCCCTGCGGCCTCCGAAGCCTCGGCGACCAGCTCCCAGGAGGGGTGATCGGACCACGGGGCGCCCATGCCGGGCTGCTGGGAGCCCTGGCCTGAGTACGTGAAGGCGATCATCGTGGGTCTCCCGGAGGGTCGTGCTGCGGCCCGGCCGTGTCGAGGCCTGGGGGCGGAATTGCGGTCCATAGTGTGGCCCATGGGCGACACCAATGGGAGGGTCCGCGGATCAGGCCGTGGGGGCCGGGGAGTCCGGGAGGTGGGGAACCGCCCACCGGTAGGCTCGGGACGTCGCCCGGGTGGCGGAATTGGCAGACGCGGAGGACTCAAAATCCTCTGACCGAAAGGTCGTGCGGGTTCAAGTCCCGCCCCGGGCACGAGACGATGGAAAGCCGGTCCGATGCGCCCCCGAAGCGTCGTCGGGGGAGGCGATCCGGCTCCCGTACACTTGTGCGTCCCATGGCACGACCGGTAGTGGAACGACGGCTCACGGCACTCGGCAGCCGTCTGGTCCGTCTCCGCGAGGACCTAGCGGTGGCCGAGGAGCAGTTGGCCCACTTCGCCGCCGATGCCGACGACGCACGGGTCAGGTCGCTGGTCTCCGAGACGGCCATCTCGGAGCGGGAGCACCGTGGTGCCGAACGCCACGTCACGACCATGGCGCTCCACAGGGACCAGTTGGTAGCGGAGATCCAACGGTTGGAGGCCGCCCAGGATGACCTCCTGGACCGTCTCACAGGCGATGGCTGACCCGCTCGGACCCATGGGTGGGGACACCGGACCCGAGTTGGCGAACGGCAGGGTGAGGGTGGTCCTGGCCGAGGACGAGGCCATCATCCGACTGGACCTGAAGGAGACCCTCGAGGACGAGGGCTACGAGGTGGTTGGCGACACGGGTCGCGGCGACCACGCCGTTCAGCTCGTCGGCGAGCTGAATCCCGATGTGGTCATCCTGGACGTGAAGATGCCGGGACTTGACGGAATCGAGGCCGCCCGACGCATCGCAGCCTCCCACGACACCGCTGTCGTGATCCTGACCGCCTTCAGCCAGCGGGAGCTCATCGATCGCGCCATCGAGGCCGGGGCGTTGGCCTACCTCGTCAAGCCCTTCAGCCGCTCCGAGCTGGTGCCGGCCGTGGAGATCGCCAGGACCCGCCACCGTGAGATGCGGGCCCTGACCGACCAGGCCCGGACCATGGCCGAGCGCCTCGAGGCCCGGAAGCTGCTGGACCGCGCCAAGGGGATCCTCATCGACGAGGCGGGGCTCACGGAGGGCGACGCCTTCCGCTTCATCCAGACAACGGCCATGTCGGGTCGCCAGACCATGGCCGATGTGGCCCGGGCGGTCCTCTCCGACGGCCTCCGCCCCTGAGCCTCGGAGCCTGACCGCAGGCGGCCCGGCAGCGCTGCCGATCACAGGGCCCGCGGTATGGTCCGGCCGATGTCCGGCCTCCTGATCCTCGACGGCAACTCCCTCACCTACCGGGCGTTCTTCGCCATCCCGCGCGACATGGTGACCCGATCCGGGCAGGAGACGAACGCCGTATTCGGCTTCACCCAGATGCTCATCACCCTCCTGCGCGAGCACCAGCCCGATGGGGTGGTGGTGGCATTCGACCGGCCGGGGGGCACGTTCCGCCATGAGCGGTTGCCCTCCTACAAGGCCAACCGGGAGCGACAGGAGGACAGCCTCTACCAGCAGCTGGACCTGGTCGAGGAGTTGGTGGACGCCCTCGGGTTCGTGGCAGTGGGAGCGGACGGCTTCGAGGCCGACGATGTGATCGCCACCCTCGCCACGGTGGCCGCCGATTCAGGCCGGGACGTCACCATCGTGACCGGCGACCGCGACAGCTACCAGCTGGTGGAGGACCCCCATGTCCGGGTTCTCTACAACAAGCGTGGCGTGTCCGACTACGCCCTCTACGACGAGGCCGGCATCCTGGAGCGAACCGGCGTGCGTCCCGTGGACTACGTCGCCTATGCCGCCCTCCGGGGTGACCCCTCCGACAACCTTCCCGGTGTTCCGGGTGTGGGGGAGAAGACGGCGGCAAAGCTCATCAACGCCTATGGCGGGCTGGACGGGGTGTTCGCAGCAGCCTCGGAGCAGACGCCCAAGCTCAGCCAGAACCTTCGGGAGAACGAGGCCCTGGCCCGCCTGAACGAGGAGATGATGGTCCTGGTGCGCGACGTGCCGCTGGGTCTCGGGGTGGACGACATGACACGGCGTCCGGTCGACATGGAGCGCTCCGGGGGCCTCCTGGAGGTGCTTGAGTTGAGCCGCGCCAGGGAGAACCTGGGTCCACTCCTGGGCGTGGACTTCGGCGGTACGGCGGATGCCGGCGGGGCACCCTCCGAGGACCTTGAGGTCGTGGTGGAGCGGTGCGTCGACCCGGATGGGGTGCTGTCGGCCATACGGGTGCTCTCCGGATCGACGTTCGGAATGGCCACGGTGGAGAGTCCCCCGAAGGGCGGGACCGGCCCCTGTCTGGGCGGGGGCATCGCATTCTCGGATGGCGGGCGGGCCTGGTGGATCGACGAGGACCTGCTCGCCGACACCGTTGATTCGATCAGCGTCCTGCTGGGGCCGGACGGACCCGGGGTCGTCGCCCACGACGCCAAGCCCACGCTGCGGGCCCTCGCACGCCTGGGCCTTGACGAGGTGGCACTCGTCATGGACACCGCCGTGGCTGCGTACCTCCTGGACCCGGCCGAGGCCGGCTACGACCTGGGGGCGCTGCTGGAGAGGCACGTCGGTCGTCGGTTGGGTGACCTGGGGCCACCGGACGGGCAGCTGGACCTCTCCGGGGAGGCATCGGATCCGGCTACCGAGGCGGGCGCCCGGGCGGCGGCGGCATGCAACCTCCTTGCACCGCTTGAGGCGGGCCTGGAAGCCCAGGGCCTGCAGGACCTCAACGCCACCCTCGAGGTGCCCCTCGTCGCCGTGCTGGCCAGGATGGAGGAGCTGGGCATCGGCGTGGACCGGCTCGAGTTGGAACGCCTGCGCGACAGCCTGACGTCGGACTGCGAGCGGCTGCGTGGGCAGGTGCACGAGGCCGCCGGAGAGGAGTTCAACGTGAACTCCACACCGCAACTTCGTGAGGTGCTCTTCGAGAAGCTGGGCCTCACCCCGGGCAAGAAGACGAAGACCGGCTACTCCACCGACGCAGCGACGCTGGAACGACTCAGGGAGGACCATCCGATCGTCGGGCACCTGTTGGCATACCGGGAGGTCGAGAAGCTCCGCTCCACCTACGGGGAGGGCCTGCTGGCGGCGGTTGGCCCCGGCGATCGCATCCGGGCCACCTTCAACCAGATGGTGGCCAGGACGGGGCGTCTCAGCTCCGACGCCCCGAACCTCCACAACATCCCGGTTCGGACAGAGGCAGGGCGCGCCTTCCGACGGGCATTCGTCCCCGCCGACGGCAGGTCCCTGCTGGTGGCCGACTACAACCAGATCGAGTTGCGCTGCATAGCCCACCTCGCCGACGACCCCGGTCTCATCGCGGCTTTCGAGGCCGGGGACGACGTCCACACCGCCGTGGCGTCCCGGACATGGGGCATCGACCCATCGGAGGTGACCACGGAGTTGCGGAACAGGGCGAAGATGGTCGCCTACGGACTGGCGTACGGCATGGAGGCCTACGGGCTGGCACAGCGCCTCGGTTCGCCGGTGGAGGAGGCGACCGAGATCCTGGAGTCCTACTTCGCCGCCTTCCCGGCAATACGGGACTACATGGACCGGACGGTGGCAGAGGCCCGCCAGAAGGGGTACACGGAGACCCTGTTCGGTCGTCGCCGACGAATACCCGAGCTCTCCTCGTCCAACTACAACGTCAGGCTGGCTGCGGAACGCCAGGCCATGAACGCCGGCATCCAGGGACTGGCGGCCGACGTGTTCAAGGTGGCACTGGTCCGCATCGACCGCTGGCTGCGTGACGCCGGGTCCGCTTCGACCCTGGTCCTGCAGGTCCACGACGAGGTGATCCTGGATGTGCCGCCGGAGGAGCTCTCCGAGGTGGAGGAGATGGTCCGGACGGTCATGACCGGTGCCTACGAGCTTCGGGTGGAGTTGGCCGTGGAGGTGGCGGTGGGAGCCACCTGGGCCGACGCCAAGGGATGAGTGGGGCCGCCATGCCCGGGGGAGACGGGGGCCACTGGTTCGAGGAGGTGGCGGACCACCTGGGTGCCGCCTACCTGCGCTATTCCTTCACCTTCGGCACCGTCTCCGAGGTGGACGCCATAGTGGAGGCGCTGGACCTGAGGCCCGGACAGCGGATCCTGGACGTCGGCTGCGGTCCGGGCCGTCACGCCCTGGAGCTGGCCGGTCGGGGATTCCAGGTGGTGGGCATCGACATCTCGTCCACCTTCATCGACCTGGCCCGGGACGGTGCCCCTCCGGGAGCGACCTTCCTCGTCGGCGATGCGCGCCGGATGGAGTTCGACTCCGAGTTCGACGCTGTCATCTCGCTGTGCCAGGGCGCCTTCGGCCTTGCTGGTGGCCCGGGGTCCGACCAAACGGTGATGGATCCTGACGGAGCGATCCTGGAGCGGATCGTGGCGGCGGCACGGCCCGGCGGGGGAGTGGTCCTGAGTGCCTTCTCCGCCTACTTCCAGATTCGCTTTCTCGAGGATGGGGACACGTTCGATGCCGGTACGGGTGTGAACCTGGAGAGGACGGTGCTGCGGGACCTCGAGGGCGTCGAGGTCGAAACGGACCTCTGGACGACGTGCTTCACCCCACGCGAGCTCCGCCTCCTCTGCGACAGGGCCGGCCTGGAGCTGACGGGCATCCGCTCGGTGCGACCGGGGGACTACGCGGATCGCCCACCGGACCTGGAACATCCGGAATTTCTGGTCCTGGGTCGCAGGCGGCCCTGACGACCGAATCGTGACCGACCGGCGGCGACTGGCGGATCGTCGCCCCCTATGGCGGTTACGGGCGCTGTAGCAGGGGTCCGCCGGTAGGCTCTCCCGGTCCGATCCGCGTGATTCCACGCTCCCGGACTGTCCCTGTCCACCTACTCCCATCCGACGAGAAGAACACGTGCCCGACACCAGCCTGACCGCAGCCATCCTCGACTCCCCGCCAATGGGGACATTCGACGAGAATGGCGAGTACATCCCCCGCCCGATCACCGAGAACGACCTCGGTTCGCTGACCCTGGAGGAGGCCTACTCGGCCACCATGGTCGACGTGGAGAACGGCCAGCTCGTAGAGGGCACGGTCGTCCGGGTCGACAAGGACGAGGTCCTCCTCGACATCGGCTACAAGTCGGAGGGTGTGATCCCGCCGCGTGAGCTGTCGATCCGCAACGGCGTGGATCCCAGCGAGGTCGTGACCCTCGGCGAGCGGATCGAAGCGGTCGTGCTCCAGCGCGAGGACAAGGACGGTCGTCTGATCCTCTCCAAGAAGCGTGCCCAGTACGAACGTGCCTGGGGCAGGATCGAGGAGATCCAGCAGGGTGACGGGATCGTCTCCGGCACGGTCATCGAGGTCGTCAAGGGCGGCCTCATCGTTGACATCGGACTTCGTGGCTTCCTTCCCGCATCCCTGGTGGACCTGCGCCGCGTCCGTGATCTGCAGCCCTTCATCGGGACCACGATCGACGCCAAGATCATCGAGTTGGACAAGAACCGCAACAACGTGGTCCTGTCCCGCCGGGCGTGGCTGGAGGAGACCCAGAAGGAGAAGAGGGAGGAGTTCCTCCACAACCTCCGTCCGGGCGAGATCCGCAAGGGCATCGTGTCCAGCGTGGTCAACTTCGGTGCCTTCGTGGACCTTGGTGGCATGGATGGACTGATCCACGTCTCAGAACTCTCCTGGAAGCACGTCGACCACCCCGGTTCGGTCGTCAGCGTTGACGATGAGATCGAGGTGCAGGTACTCGAGGTGGACCTCAGCAGGGAGCGCATCAGCCTCTCCCTGAAGGCCACCCAGCAGGATCCGTGGCGGGAGTTCGCAGGCGCCCACCAGGTGGGCGAGCTGGTCTACGGCCGGGTCACGAAGCTGGTTCCGTTCGGATCCTTCGTGCAGGTCGGCGACGGAATCGAGGGCCTGGTCCACATCTCGGAGATGTCCGCCCACCACGTGGAGTTGCCCGAGCAGGTCGTCACCCCCGGTGAGGAACTCTGGGTGAAGATCATCGACCTGGACCTCCAGCGTCGACGGATCAGCCTCTCGATCAAGCAGGCCGCCGAGGGTGGCATCGTGGCGGCCGAGTACCAGGAGCACTTCGGCGAGCACGCCTACGATGCCGAGGGCAAGTTCATCGGTGGCGAGAGCTCGGAGGGCCAGGAGGCCTGGGCCGACATGTACGTCGAGCCCGAGGCCACCGGAGATGCCGATCCAGCCGTCGAGGCGGTTGAGGCTGACCCTTCAGCAGACGATGCTGCCGAGGCCGCAGAGGCGGTCGAAGCCGTAGAGGTCGAGGCCGCAGAGGTGGTCGAGGCTGCCGAGGTCGTAGAGGTCGAGGTCGTAGAGGTGGTCGAGGTTGTAGAGCCCGACCCTTCAGCGGAGGATGCCGGCGAGGCCGTCGAGGCGGAGACCACCTAGGTCTGAACCGACCCGGGGCGTCGAGAGGTCGACCCTGAGCGTGCTGGAGCTAGGGCTCACCGGAGGAATTGGCTCGGGCAAGTCCACCGTGGCGGCGATGCTGGTGGAGCGTGGAGCCACCCTGCTGGACGCTGATGCCATCGTCAGGGAGCTGCAGCTCCCGGGCATGCCGGTCCTCCTGGCCATGGCGGAGCGGTGGGGTGATCAGATCCTGGACGACGCAGGTGGTCTGGACCGCCAGGCGGTCGCCGACATCGTCTTCGCCGACCCTGACGAGCTGGCGGCCCTGAATGGCATCGTCCACCCGGCCGTGGGCGACGAGATGACCCGCCGGCGTGCGGAGCTGGCCGCCACCGACGCCACCGTCATCCTGGACATACCCCTGCTGGTGGAGTCTGGCCACAGGGGCCTGGCGGGGGTCATCGTGGTCGACGTGGACCCCGACGTGGCCGTGGAACGACTTGTTTCCGGCAGGGGCTTCACCGCCGTCGACGCCCGGAACCGGATATCCAGGCAGGCATCACGCTCCGAGCGCCTCGAACTGGCCGACCTGGTGGTGGACAACAGCGGCACCCTCCAGGACCTCGCCGACCAGGTGGACCTGGCCTGGGAATGGATCGCAACGTTGGAACGCCCGGAGCCGGGCGCCGAGGTGCGCCGGATCGGTAGCCGGGCCGAGGACGGCTGAGCCCCGGCCACCGTGGACCGGGGCTCCCGGGGGCCGCTGGGTACCATCCCCAGATGGCCGCCCCGACATCGCCGAGCGACTCTCCGGGGCTGTCCGCGGGGAAGGTTGGACCATCGCGCGGCCAGGCCTTCCGGATGGTGGCCCCGTTCCAGCCGGCGGGCGACCAGCCGAAGGCCATCGAGGAGCTGAGCGACGGGATCCTGGGCGGCGAACGGTTCCAGACGCTCCTGGGCATCACCGGGAGCGGTAAGAGCGCCACGATCGCATGGACCATCGAACGGGTTCAGCGCCCAACACTGGTGATCGCTCCCAACAAGGCGCTGGCAGCCCAGCTGGCCAACGAGCTCAGGGAGTTCTTCCCCGACAACCGGGTGGAGTACTTCGTCTCCTACTACGACTACTACCAGCCCGAGGCATACCTGCCGACGTCTGACACCTTCATCGAGAAGGACTCCTCGGTGAACGACGAGATCGACAGGCTGAGGCACTCCACCACAGCCTCGCTGCTGACCCGCAGGGACACGATCGTGGTCGCATCGGTCTCGTGCATCTACGGCCTGGGCTCGCCGGAGCACTACGAGGGCCAGCTCCTCGTGCTGGAGGTCGGTCAGGAGCTGGACCATCGCGCCACCCTCGGACGCCTCATCGACATGCACTACGAGCGCAATGACATGGTGCTGGAGCGCGGCAGGTTCCGGGTGAAGGGCGACACGCTGGAGATCCACCCCGCTTACGAGAAGACGGCGTTCAGGATCTCCCTCTTCGGGGATCTCATCGAGGCGATCACCGAGGTGGACCCACTCACCGGCGACCACATTCGCCCACTGGACGAACTGGTGGTGTTCCCCGCCACCCACTACATGGCGGACGCTCCCAACATCCGTCGGGCGATCGTCGGCATCGAGGCCGAGCTGGCTGACCGCCTGGCCGTGTTCGAGGCGGACGGAAGGCTGCTGGAGGCACAGCGCCTGCGGATGCGCACCGAGTACGACCTGGAGATGCTGGCCGAGCTGGGGTACTGCAACGGCGTCGAGAACTACTCGATGCACCTGGATGGGCGGTCCTACGGGGATAGGCCGTACACCCTGTTGGACTACTTCCCCGATGACTTCCTGGTCGTCCTGGACGAGTCGCATGTGGCCGTTCCCCAGTTGCACGGCCAGTACGCGGGCGACCGGAGCCGCAAGAAGACGCTCGTGGAGCACGGCTTCCGGTTGCCTTCCGCAGCCGACAACAGGCCACTCACCTTTGAGGAGTTCATCGGCCGGGTGGGACAGGTCGTGTTCCTCTCGGCCACACCCGGGGCATGGGAGCTGGAGGCCAGCAGCCGGGTGGTGGAGCAGATCGTCCGCCCCACGGGGCTCATCGATCCGGAGGTGATGGTCAGGCCCACGAAGGGCCAGATCGACGACCTGCTGGAGATGATCTCGCAGCGGGTGGAGGCCCAGCAGAGGGTCCTGGTGACCACGCTCACCAAGAAGATGGCCGAGGACCTCACCGACTACCTGCTGGAGCAGGGGGTTCGGGTGCGTTACCTGCACTCCGACGTGGACACGGTGCAGCGCATCGAGATCCTGAGGGACCTTCGGCTCGGGGAGTTCGACGTGCTCGTCGGAATCAACCTCCTGCGAGAGGGCCTTGACCTGCCCGAGGTGTCGCTGGTGGCGATCCTGGACGCCGACAAGGAGGGGTTCCTCCGGAGCGAGACCTCGCTGGTCCAGACGATCGGCCGGGCGGCTCGGAACGTGGATGGGGAGGTCGTCATGTACGCCGATTCGGTGACCCCCTCGATGCAGCGGGCCATCGGCGAGACGATGCGGCGCCGGAGCATGCAGGAGGCGTACAACCTGGAGCACGGCATCGACCCGCAGACCATCCGCAAGGCGGTGAGCGACATCCTGGAGATGATCCGGCCCGGTTCCAAGGCCCCGACTCCGGCGGGGCGGCGGCGCCGTACCGAGCGCCTGGTGCAGGACTTCGCCTCGATGGGCCTGGATGACCTGCAGCGCCTCCTGTCCACTCTCGAGCAGGAGATGGGAGAGGCCGCCGCCGACCTCAGGTTCGAGTACGCAGCCAGTCTCCGGGACGAGATAAGGGAGATCGAACGGGAGCTCCGGGACCTCTCCGAGGCGGTCTGAGCATGCTCCCGTACGACCCCGACGTCCTCGGCGCGACTCCACTCGCCGGCCCGTGGCTCCCGCCGGCGCGGGCGTAGGCTCGCCGGCGATGTCCGACCGGTTGATCGTCAAGGGTGCACGCGAGCACAACCTCAGGGACGTGGACCTGGACCTCCCGCGGGACCAGCTCATCGTCTTCACCGGCATCTCCGGCTCCGGGAAGTCGTCGCTGGCCTTCGACACCATCTACGCGGAGGGCCAGCGTCGCTACGTGGAGTCGCTCTCGGCGTACGCCCGCCAGTTCCTCGGGCAGATGGACAAGCCCGACGTGGACTTCATCCTGGGGCTCTCACCGGCGATCTCGATCGACCAGAAGAGCGCGTCTCGCAACCCCCGTTCCACCGTCGGGACCATCACCGAGGTCTACGACTACCTTCGCCTGCTCTACGCCCGGATCGGCGTGCCGCACGATCCGGAGACCGGCGAACGCCTCGTTCGACAGACCCCGCAGCAGATCGTGGACCGGGTACTCGAAATGGAGGAGGGCACCCGGTTCCAGGTCCTCGCACCGGTGGTGCGTGGCCGCAAGGGCACCTACGACACCCTGTTGGCGGACCTGGCGGCGCAGGGATTCAGCCGTGCGATCGTGGACGGCGAGCCGCACGACCTGGGCGACGAGGTGGACCTGGCCCGTTACGAGATGCACACGATCCAGGTGGTGGTCGACCGCCTGGTGCTGCGCGACGGCCTGGAACGTCGCCTCACCGAGTCGATGGAGACGGCGCTGGCCCTGGCCGAGGGGATTGCGGAGATCCAGGTGCTTCCACGCGACGGCGAGGTGGACGAGGACGGCCAGCCGGTGGAGCCCCGGATCATCGTGTTCAGCCAGCATCTCTCGCGCCCCAGCGACGGCAGGTCCTTCGAGGACCTGGCGCCCCGGAACTTCTCCTTCAACAGCCCCTACGGGGCCTGCGGCCACTGCAACGGCCTCGGATCGGTCTTCGAGGTGGATGCCGAGCTGGTTGTCCCCAATCCCGACCTGAGCCTCTCGGAGGGAGCCATCGCCCCATGGTCAGGTGGCCGGAACCGCTATTTCGCCCGTCTCATCGAAGCGGTCGCCGAGGATCAGGAGATCGATCCCGGGACGCCCTGGCGGAAGCTCTCGGCCAAGCACCGTCGGACCCTCATGGAGGGCGGCATCGGAGGGCGGGTGAAGGTCAGGTACAAGAACCGCTTCGGCCGTTCCCGCGTCTACTCGGCCAACTTCGAAGGGGTGATGCCCTACCTGCGACGTCGCCACAAGGACGCCGAGACGGACGTGCAGCGGGACCAGATCGAGGGCTACATGCGCCAGGTGGCATGCCCGGACTGCGGAGGAGCGCGCCTGAACCCGCTCTCCCTGGCCGTGACGATCGACGGGCACTCCCTGTCGGAGGTCTGCGGCCTCTCGATCGCCGAGGCCGCCAGGGTCCTGACGGAACTGGAGTTGACGGATCGGGAGTCGACCATTGCAGAACAGGTCCTGAAGGAGGTCAACGCCCGGCTGGGCTTCCTGCTCGACGTCGGCCTCGACTACCTCAGCCTGTCCCGGTCGGCGGCAACCCTGGCCGGCGGGGAGGCGCAGCGCATCCGCCTCGCCTCCCAGATCGGCAGCGGCCTCGTCGGGGTGCTGTACGTGCTGGACGAGCCGTCCATCGGCCTCCACCAGCGGGACAACCGTCGCCTCATCGAGACCCTGGAGCGCCTCAGGGACCTCGGCAACACGGTGATCGTCGTGGAGCACGACGAGGAGACCATCCGGGCCGCCGACCACGTGGTGGACATTGGTCCGGGGGCGGGGGAGCACGGCGGTGAGATCGTCCACTCCGGGGACCTCGAGGGGCTCCTCAGGTCGAAGCGTTCCCTCACCGGCCAGTACCTCTCCGGGGAACGGGGGATCCTGGTACCGCAGGTCCGTCGGCCCGCCGATGGCGACAGCCTCCGGGTACGGGGCGCCCGTGAGAACAACCTGCGGGACATCCAGGTGGAGTTCCCGCTGGGATGCTTCGTGGCCGTGACCGGCGTCTCGGGGTCGGGGAAGTCAACCCTGGTGAACGAGATACTGCACAAGGCCCTCATGCAGAAGGTGTACCGCTCCAAGGTGCCACCCGGGCTGCACACGGCCCTGGAGGGCGCCGAGCTGGTCGACAAGGTCATCAACATCGACCAGGCCCCGATCGGCCGGACGCCCCGCTCCAACACCGCCACCTACACGGGTGTCTTCGACCACGTCAGGAAGCTCTTCGCCAAGACCGAGGAGTCCCGTATCAGGGGCTATCAGCCCGGCCGGTTCAGCTTCAACGTGAAGGGTGGTCGGTGCGAGGCCTGCGCCGGGGACGGCACGATCCGGATCGAGATGCACTTCCTGCCCGACGTCTACGTCGTCTGCGAGGTCTGCAAGGGGCAGCGCTACAACAGGGACACCCTGGACATCCGGTTCAAGGGACGGACCATCGCAGACGTGCTTGACATGTCCTGCGACGAGGCGCTGGGCTTCTTCCACAAGCAGCCTGCCATCACCCGCCACATGCAGACGCTGGTGGACGTGGGGCTGGGCTATGTGCGCCTCGGCCAGTCGGCACCCACCCTCTCGGGCGGGGAGGCCCAGCGGGTGAAGCTGGCCAGCGAGCTGGCGCGGCGACCGACCGGCCACACCGTCTACATCCTGGATGAACCCACCACGGGGCTCCACTTCGAGGACGTCCGCAAGCTCCTGGGCGTGCTGAACCGACTCGTGGACAACGGGAACACCGTCATCGTGATCGAGCACAACCTGGATGTCGTGAAGACCGCCGACTGGTTGGTGGACCTCGGCCCTGAGGGAGGCGCCGGGGGTGGTGCCGTGATCGCCATCGGCACTCCGGAACAGGTGGCCGAGGTGTCGGAGAGCTACACCGGCCACTTCCTGGCCGGGATGCTGCTCAGGTAATCGACAGCATCCTGTCGAGGGCGACCCTTGCCCACCGGGCGGTCTCGCCATCCACCGTGATCCTGTTCTCCACGCGGCCCTCGACCAGGCCCTCCAGGATCCAGGCCAGGTGGGCGGAGTCGATCCTGAACATGGTCGAGCACGGGCAGACCATCGGGTCCAGGGACACGATCCGCTTGTCGGGGTGCTCTGCGGCCAGTCGGCTGACGAGGTGGATCTCGGTACCGATTCCGAACTCCGAGCCCGCAGGAGCGGCTTCCACGGCCCGGATGATGAAGTCGGTGGAGCCGGCCCGGTCGGCCGCCTGGACGGTCTCATGCGGGCACTCAGGGTGGACGATCACCTCGCCGTCGGGGAACTCCGAGCGGAAGGCGTCGACCAGGGCTGGGGTGAACCGTTGGTGGACGGAGCAGTGGCCCCGCCACAGCAGGAACGTGAGCTCCTTCACCTGGGCCTCCTCGAGGCCTCCCCGGTCACGGCGTGGGTCCCAGATTGCCATGTCCTCCAGGCCGTATCCCATGGCCACGCCGGTGTTGCGGCCGAGGTGCTGGTCTGGGAGGAACAGCACCTTGTCGCCCCGTTTGAAGGCCCATTCCAGGATCGCCCGGGCGTTGGTCGACGTGCATACCGCACCGCCGTGCTCGCCCACGAAGGCCTTGATGGCAGCCGATGAGTTCATGTAGGTGATGGGCACCACCCGGTCGATGTCGGTGACCCGGGAGATCTCCTCCCATGCGTCCTCTACCTCGTCCAGGTCCGCCATGTCGGCCATGGAGCAACCGGCGTTCAGGTCGGGGAGGATCACCTGCTGGTGGTCGCCGGTCAGGATGTCGGCCGACTCTGCCATGAAGTGGACGCCGCAGAACACGATGTAGTCGGCCTCGGGGTGTTCCATGGCCAGCTGGGAGAGTCGGAAGGAGTCGCCGCGGGCGTCTGCCCATGCGATCACCTCGTCGCGCTGGTAGTGGTGGCCGAGGATGTAGACCCGGTCGCCCAGGGCCTCCCTGGCCGCCCGGATCCTGGCGTCGTTGGCCGGGTCATCGGCTATGAACCGCTCAGGGAGCGGTGCCTGGAGTCTCAGCATGTCGAAGCCCTCGAGCCTCTCTGTGGAGCTCCCGATTATCGGCCGGTGGGGGCAGCCTGGACGCCTCACCACGGGGTTGTCGGCCTCGGGTGCTGATATGTAGCCGGAAACCAGGCCGGCACCATGAGTGTAGGGCAGGGGTGTGACGGGCGACGACCCGCCAGCTACACGGGGGACGTGCGGCCCATATCCTCTGTCAATGGTCGAACGTCCAGCAGCGGGCACCGTGCCTGATGCACCGGGGTCCTACCAGTTCCGTGATGCCGAGGGCCGCGTCCTGTACGTGGGCAAGGCCAAGAGCCTCCGGAACCGTCTGGGCAGCTACTTCGGGCGTCGGGAGACGATGGCCAACCGGACGGCCCAGATGCTCGACGAGGCCACGACGGTGGAGTGGATCCAGGTCGCCAACGAGCTGGAGGCCCTGATGCTGGAGTTCAACCTCATCCAGGAGCACCGGCCGCGCTTCAACGTGGACCTGAAGGACGACAAGTCCTACCCGTTCCTGGCGGTCACCGTGGGTGACGAATGGCCGCGGCCGATGGTCACCCGGGGAAAGCGCAGGCGCGGCGTGAAGTACTTCGGGCCGTACGGGCATGCCGGCGCCATACGCGAGACGCTGGACCTGCTGCTGCGGACCTTCCCCGCCCGGACCTGCACCGACTCCAAGTTCGCAACCCACCAGCGCATGGGGAAGCCGTGCCTCCTCTTCCACATAGAGAAGTGCAGCGGCCCGTGCGTCGGCGAGGTGACACGCGAGGACTACGACGGGATCGTGAAGGCCCTCCTGAGGTTCCTCGACGGGGACACGGACGAGGTGGTCGACCGGTTGAAGAGGGAGATGGCCGAGGCCTCGGCTGACCTGGAGTTCGAGGCTGCCGCCCGCCTCCGGGACCGCCTGGCCAGCGTCCAGAAGGTCCTGGAGAAGCAGACGATGGTCGCCGCCAGGGACGAGGACCTGGACGTGATCGGCCTGGCGGGTGACGACCTGGAGGCGGCAGCCCAGGTGTTCTACGTGCGCCGGGGGCGCGTCGTCGGGCGCAAGGGCTTCGTGGTGGACAGGGCCGACGATCTGGACAGTGGCCAACTGGTGGCCGAGGTGGTGGCCGCCCACTACCGGTCCGATCCACCGCGGGGGATACCCAGGGAGGTGCTGGTCCCCCACGAGCCGGAGGGTGGTGCCCTGCTGGCCGAGTGGTTGGCCGCCGAACGCGGTACCCCGGTGACCATCCGGGTGCCGAAACGCGGGGACCGGCGCTCCCTGCTGGAGACCGTCACCCGCAACGCCGAGGAGGAGTTCGTCCGCCACCGGCTGAAGCGTGCCGCCGACCACAACACCCGCGCCCGGGCCCTCAGCGAGCTGCAGGAGGCCCTGGGCCTACCGGAGGCCCCGCTGCGCATCGAGTGCTACGACATGAGCCACCTCCAGGGCACCGACTACGTGGGTTCCATGGTGGTGATGGAGGACGGCCTGCCCAGGACGTCCGAGTACCGGCGCTTCAAGATCCGACAGGTGGACGGCAACGACGACTACGCGGCCATGGCCGAGGTGCTCACCCGACGCCTCACCGCCTTCCTGGAGGAGCAGGCGCTGCCCGTCGAAGAGCGCCCCGGGCGCTTCTCGTATCCTCCGCAGCTACTCCTGGTGGATGGGGGGAAGGGTCAGCTGGGTGTGGCCGAACGGGTGGTGGCCGAGTTGGGCCTGGCCGACCGCATCCCTGTCGCCTCGCTCGCCAAGCAGCTCGAGGAGGTCTTCCGGCCGGGGTCGTCCGAGCCGGTGAAGCTGGAGCGTGGGTCCGAGGGGCTCTACCTGCTACAGAGGATCCGCGACGAGTCCCACCGGTTCGCCATCGACTACCACCGCCGGCTTCGCTCGAAGCGCATGACGGGTTCGGTGCTGGATGGGATCCCCGGTCTGGGTCCGACCCGCCGCAAGCGGCTGGTGGCGGCGTTCGGCGGGGTGAGGGCCGTGCAGCGGGCTCCGCTGGAGGACCTGGTCGCCCTCAGCTGGCTGCCCGACGCGGTCGGCGAGGCGGTGTTCGCCAAGGCCCACAGGCCGGGGTGACCCCCGGTCAGCCTCCGACCATCAGTCCCACGGCACCGACAGCCACGACCATGCCGACGATCTGGTTGGCACTCATCCGTTCGCCCAGCACCGTCCGGGCCAGCAGGACGGTCATTGCCGGATAGAGGGCGCTGATCGCCGCCGCGAGGCTCAGTCGCCCATGGTTCGCGGCCAGGAGGAAGGCCAGGTTGCCGGTCATGTCGAAGAGCCCGGCGGCCACGATCGCACTCAGGGCACCATCGGAGCGACGGGGAATAGGCGACCCACCGGAGCGGAGAATCAGGATCACGGCAAGGCCCGCCGACACGATCCGGGCGGCGACCAGTGGCCACGGCGTGGTGGTGGAGTCGGTGGCACCGATGGCGATCATGAATCCACCGAAGCCGGCGCCGGCCAGCATCGCCTCCAGGACGAGGCCCCGCGACACCTTCCCGACATGGCCCGGGGTCGACGACACCAGGACGATGGCGGTGAGGCCGATGAGGATCCCCAGGAGGTTCAGCGTCGTGAGCCGCTCCCCGGAGAGGACGCCCCACAGCACCGGCAGGGCGGCCGATCCGACGGCTGTTATCGGAGCCACCACGGCCATGGGGCCCCGTCCGAGGCTGTGGTACAGGCAGGCGATGCCCACACATCCGAACGCTCCGGCCAGTCCGCCCAGGAGGAAGTCGCCGGTCGTGAACGTGTCTGCCATGAACGGGGCGACGACCACGATGAGGCAGAGGCCGATGACGTGGGAGGCGGCCACGATGACGAGGACACGGGTGCGCCGGGCCGCCAGCCCGCCGAAGAAGTCGCCGGCTCCGAACAGCGCTGCCGAGGCGAGGGCGAAGAGGGCGGACACGACCGCTCAGGCTATGGGTAGCAAAGGTGGGCGCTGCAGTCCGGACGGTGGCCCTGTCGGGGCCAGCGGTGTGGGACGCTCCCGGCATGGACGACGTGACCGACCCGTGGGAACGACACGCCGGCTGGTGGCAGGAGGGCTTCACCGACGGTGCCGACGCCGAGTACACCGAGCAGATCCTGCCCCTGGCGGCCGACCTGCTGGCCGGCTACGACCGGGTCCTGGACGTGGGGGCCGGCGAGGGCCAGGTGAGTCGTGTGGCGGCCGCCGGCGGTGCCTCCACGACGATAGGCATCGATCCCGCCGCTGCCCAGGTCACGGAGGCTGTGGCGCGCGGTGGCGGCCCGGCCTACCTGCGGGCCGGGGCGGATCGCATGCCCTTCGCCGGGGCCACCTTCGATGCCGTGGTCGCCTGCCTCGTCTTCGAGCACATCGAGGCTGTGGACGAGGCCATCTCAGAGGTGGCCCGGGTACTGCGCCCCGGTGGGCGGTTCGCCTTCTTCCTGAACCACCCGATCCTGCAGACACCGGGCAGCGGCTGGATCGACGACCAGGTCCTGGATCCACCTGAGCAGTACTGGCGTATCGGCCCGTACCTGGTCGAGTCGATCCAGCTGGAGGAGGTCAACAGGGACGTCTTCCTGCCGTTCGTGCACAGGCCACTCAGCCGCTACGTGAACGCCATGGCCGACCACGGGCTGGTGTTGCGGCGAATGCACGAGCCCGCACCCCCGGAGGGCTTCCTGGCCCGGGCGTCGGAGTACCGGGAGGCCGCCACGATCCCACGCCTCCTGGTGCTGGTCGCGGAGCGGGAGGGCTGAGGAGCACCTGCTGCGGGGGAGGGCCATACGGGCTGCGTCTACGCTGCTCCCATGAGCGACCTGCTGGTGATCACCGGTCTCTCCGGGGCGGGGCGCAGCGAGTTCGCCAAGGACCTCGAGGACCTCGGTTGGTTCGTCATCGACCGCCTCCCACCGGAGATCAGCTCAAAGGTGGCGGACCTGGCCCTGGGTGGTGGGTCCACGTGGGACCGGGTGGCGTTCATCCTGAGGGCGGACCTGGCCGGCGGCGAGACGCTCCGGGCGGTGGAGGAGTTGAGGGCTACGGGGGAACGCCTCCGCGTGGTCTTCCTGGACTGTTCCACCGAGGCCCTGGTGCGCCGCTACGAGAGCAGCAGGCGCCCGCACCCGTTCCCGGTGGATAGCGGCCTCCAGGAGGCCATCGAGGCTGAGAGGGACGTCATGGAGCCCGTACGGGCCGCCGCAGACCTGGTCCTGGACACCTCGGACCTGAACGTGCACGAGCTGCGGGACAGGGTGTCGGCCCTCTACGGCGAGGTGGACGACCGTCCGATGCGCACGACGATCACCTCGTTCGGGTACAAGCACGGCCTACCCCGGGACGCCGACCTCGTATTCGACTGCAGGTTCCTCCCCAACCCGCACTGGATCCCGGACCTGCGGGCGTTGAACGGGTGTGACGGGCCGGTGAGCGAGTACGTGCTCAGCCATGAGGCCACGCAGGACTTCCTGGACCAGTTGGACGACATGCTGGCCGTCCTGATGCCGTCGTACGTGTCGGAGGGCAAGTCGTACCTGTCGGTGGCCTTTGGTTGTACGGGCGGGCGGCACAGGTCGGTGGCCGTGGCCGAGACGGTCGCCGAGATGCTCAGGGGCAGGGGCTTCGATCCGGTGGTCAGCCACCGCGACCTCGAGCGGTGAGCACCCCGCGTCGGGTCTGCGCCCTGGGTGGAGGCCACGGCCTGGCGACCAGCCTGCGGGCCATCCGGACCTATGCGGAGGAGGTCACGGCGGTGGTCTCCATTGCCGACGACGGCGGTTCCAGTGGACGGATCAGGGCGTCCGAAGGTGGTCCGGCTCCCGGCGACCTCCGTCGCTGCTTCGAGGCCCTGGGTGACGGTTCGATGCTCACGGCCGAGCTGGGGTGGAGGTTCTCCGGTGGGGAGTTGGATGGGCACGCCCTCGGGAACCTCCTCATTGCTGGTCTCGTGGGCGCCGGCGAGGACCTCGTGGGTGCGCTGGACGAGGTGGGTCGCCTGGTGGGAGCCGTGGGCCGGGTGCTGCCGGCCACGAGTCGACCGGTGGACCTGGTGGCTGACACCGGGGACTGGGAGGTGGAGGGGCAGGTGGCCGTCCATCGGGCTTCCGGGATCGTGAGGCTCCGGCTCGTGCCACCGGACGTGTCGTCGCCACCGGAGGTGGTGACGGCCATCTCCGGGTCTGACCAGGTGGTGCTGGGCCCGGGTTCGTTCTACACGAGCGTGCTGGCGGCCACCCTCGCACCCGACGTGTTGAGGGCACTGGCGGCTCGTTCAGGCCCGCTGGTCCTGGTGGCGAACCTCGTGCCGGACGTCGAGTCGCCTGAACTGATCGACGACCAGCTGGAGGTCCTGGAGGACCACGGGGTCCGGCCTGACGTGGTCCTGGTGGACGATGTGTTCGAGGAGGCCGTCTCCGGGCGCTGCCCCGTCATGCGGGCGCCCGTATCGGCCCCGGGTGGGTTGATCCACGACCCGGTTGCGCTGGGCGCAGCGTTGGCCACCTGCTCCGTCGCGAACTTGTGAGCCTTTTCCACCTGGGAAACCGTGTAGACAGCTGGACGATCGGCTATCAATGCGGGGATCCGGTGCCATGAGGGCATCGACCGTTTCGCAACAGCTGGGCGACGCCCCAGCGCAGGAGGCAGCACTTTCCATGACAGTCCGTGTGGGCATCAATGGATTCGGCCGAATCGGCCGCAACTTCTTCCGGGCGGCCAGGGCCCGGGGCGCGGACCTGGAGTTCGTCGCCGTCAACGACCTGGGGTCCATCGACACCATGGCGTTCCTCCTGGCCAACGACTCGGTCCACGGCCGTCTCGACGCCCGGGTGAAGGCCACCAGGGACGGCATCACCGTGGACGGCCAGAAGATCAAGGTCCTCTCAGAGCGGAACCCGGCAGACCTGCCGTGGGGAGACCTCGGCGTGGACGTCGTGATCGAGTCGACCGGCTTCTTCACGAGCCGTGACAGCGCGGCCCTGCACCTCGACTCGGGAGCCGGCAAGGTAATCATCTCGGCGCCCTCCGGCGACGCCGACGCCACCTTCGTGGTCGGCGTGAACGACGACGACTACGACCCGGCGAAGCACCACGTCGTCTCCAACGCCTCGTGCACCACGAACTGCTTCGTTCCGATGATCAAGGTCCTGGACGACGCATTCGGGGTGGAGCAGGGCTTCATGACGACGACGCACGGCTACACCGGCGACCAGAGCCTGGTGGACGGTCCCCACAGTGACCTCCGGAGGGCCAGGGCGGCGGCCATCAACATCGTGCCCACCTCCACCGGCGCAGCACGGGCCACCAGCCTGGTCATGCCCAAGATGAAGGGGAAGCTGGACGGCATCTCCCTGCGGGTGCCGATTCCGGACGGGTCGATCACCGACTTCGTGGGAATCCTCAGGAAGCCGGCCACGGTCGAGCAGGTCAACGCCGCCTTCGCCGCGGCGGCCCGCAGGGGACCCCTCTCCAAGATCCTGGACTACAGCGAGGAACCGCTGGTGTCATCCGACATCGTGGGTCGGCCGGCCTCGTGCACGTTCGACGCCGGACTCACCATGGCCGCTGGGAAGATGGTGAAGGTCTTCGGCTGGTACGACAACGAGATGGGCTACTCGACCCGCCTGGTGGACCTGGCGAGGATCGTGGGCACCCGACGAACGAAGAAGGCGAAGGCCGGAAAGCGCCGCTAGGCGGGCCGGACCGCCGATTCCGTGGACGTTCCCCGACTGGAGGACCTCGGCGACCTGAACGGTCGACGGGTGCTGGTCCGCTGCGACTTCAACGTCCCCCTCGCCGGCGGGACCATCACCGACGACCTGCGCATCAGGGCGGCGCTGCCCACCCTGCGCTACCTGCTGGATGCCGGAGCCCATGTCACGGCCTGTTCCCACCTGGGGCGTCCCGGCGGTTCGCCTGATCCGGCGTATTCCATGGAACCGGTTAGGGCGAGGCTCGTAGAGCTGGTCCCCGGTGTGGAACTGCTTGAGAACCTCCGGTTCGATCCCGGCGAGACGGCTGACGACCCGGGCTTCACCGAGCGCCTCATCGAGGGTTACGACGCCTATGTGAACGACGCCTTCGGCGCCTCGCACCGGGCACACGCCTCGGTCGTGGGCCCTCCCCGGCACCTGCCGTCAGCAGCCGGCCGTCTCCTGGCCCGGGAGGTGGAGGTCCTCTCCGGCCTGCGCGACTCTGCCCGCCACCCGTTCGTGGGGATCCTGGGCGGAGCCAAGGTGAGCGACAAGCTGGGCGTCATCGGGGCCCTCCTGGACGTGGTCGACGAGCTCATAGTGGGTGGTGGCATGTGCTTCACCTTCCTTGCGGCGAAGGGAGCCAACGTCGGCTCGTCCCTCCTTGAGGAGGACCTCATCGAGGACTGTGCCCGGCTGCTGGATTCCGGTGCGCCGATCCGGCTGCCGTTGGACATCACGGCCCTGGGACCCGGCGGGAGGATCGGCGATCCGTCGGCCGGGGGAGAGGTGCGCCAGGTCGGCACGTCGATGCCCGACGGTTGGATGGGCCTCGACATCGGTCCCGGCTCGGCCGTGGAGTTCTGCGACGTGATCGCCGAGGCCCGAACCGTGTTGTGGAACGGGCCCATGGGCGTGTTCGAGGACCCCCGGTTCGCCGCCGGAACCCGTACCGTCGCCGAGGCCGTCGCAGACTGCCGCGGCTTCACCGTCGTGGGCGGCGGTGACAGTGCGGCGGCCGCCCGCCAGTTCGGCCTGGACGACAGGATGGACCACGTTTCGACCGGCGGTGGTGCTGCGCTGGAGTTGATCGAGAAGGGCGACCTGCCGGGCCTGGCGGCGCTGCGCGGCGAGCACGGGTCGACCGGGAACTAGACAGGGATCTGGAGAGGGAGCCGAAGATGGCCGATCGCAAGCCGCTCATCAGCGGAAATTGGAAGATGAACCACAATCACTTCGAGGCCATCCAGATGGTCCAGAAGCTCAGCTACGCGTTGTCGCGGAACGACTACGACGTGGTCGACGTGTCCGTCCATCCGCCGTTCACGGACCTCAGGTCCATCCAGACCGTCCTGGAGTCGGACGACATCCCGATCGCGCTCGGGGCACAGAACTGCCACTGGGAGGCGAAGGGTGCGTTCACCGGGGAGGTCTCCCCGGCGATGCTTGCCAAGATGAACGTGTCGGTGGTGATCGTCGGCCACTCGGAGCGTCGGGAGCTGTTCGGCGAGACGGACGACGAGGTGAACCGCAAGGTGAAGGCCGTCCTGGCCAACGGCATGACCCCGATCATGTGCTGCGGGGAGACCCTCGTGGAACGTGAGGCTGACGGGGCCGCTGCGAAGGTGGAACGCCAGGTGCTCGCAGGCCTCGCCGGCCTGAAGGCCGAACAGGTGGCCGGCCTGGTCATCGCCTACGAGCCCATCTGGGCGATCGGTACCGGCAGGACGGCCACGCCGGAGGACGCACAGGAGATGTGCAGCAGCATTCGTGGAGTGGTGCGCTCCAAGTGGGGTGCCGAGGCGGCCGACGGAGCGCGTATCCAGTACGGAGGATCGGTGAAGGGGGTCAACGCCCCGGATCTCATGGGCCAGCCGGACATCGACGGGGCGCTCGTCGGTGGGGCCTCCCTGGACGCTGACGAATTCGCACGGATCATCGCCTATCGACTGGTCGGCTGACCGTCCGGTCACCGATAGCCTCAGGCCATCATGTTCGTGATCGTCGCCATCATCCAGGCCAGCTCAGGGCTCGGCCTCATCTTCCTGGTCCTGCTGCACAGTGGCAAGGGCGGTGGCCTCTCCGACATGTTCGGCGGGGGCATCGGTGCCCAGACCGCCGGTTCCACCGTGGTGGAGCAGAACCTGGACCGGATCACCATCCTCACGGCCCTGGTCTTCGCCTTCACCACGATCACCCTCGGCCTGCTCTTCTAGCCAGGCCTCGGCCCGCCCTGCCAGTTCGGCAGGGCCCGCCCTCTGGCGGTCGGTGACCGACGGTCAGGTCCTCGGTTCAGAGAGCGTTCCTGTTCAGCGCACCGGCCGCGGGTTGTCCGGGGTGTCGAATACCGGGTCCCGCTTCTCGAGGAAGGCCAGGCGCGCCTCGGCGGCATCGCCGGTGTTGCGGGTCATCACCTGGGTCCGGGACTCGAAGGCCAGGGCGTGGTCGAGGCTGGGGGCCTGCAGGTTCGCCCACATGGTCTCCTTGGTCATGGTGACCGCCATCGGCGCCAGCTCCGCGATCTGCTCACCGATCTCCAGGGCGGCGTCGATCACCTCGCTGACCGGTACGACCCGGCGCACCAGGCCGGTCGAGAGCGCCTCGTCGGCGTATACCCGCCGCCCGGTGAGCATCCAGTCGAAGGCCGTGGATGCTCCGACCAGATGGGGGAGGAAGTAGGAGAGGCCCAGCTCGCAGCCCGAGATCCCGCGGCTCACGAAGCCGTCGGTGAAGGCGGCGTTGTCCGAAGCCACCCGCAGGTCGCTGGCTGCCGCAATGGCGAAGCCACCGCCGATGGCGTGGCCGTTGACCGCTGCGATGACCGGGACGGGCAGCGTGTGGATGGTCCGGATGATGGCGGCCAGCTCGTGGTGCAGGTTCTGGAACTGGGCTTCGATGGGATCGGCTGAGGATCCTGTGCCGGCTTTGACGTCGGCATCCCGCTGGGCCACTGACTTCACGTCCACCCCGGCGCAGAAGGCCCGCTCGCCCCGCCCGGTGAGGACGACGGCCCGACACGTACGGTCGGCGGCGGCCTCGCGCAGGGCTGCGACCAGGCCGCTGGTCATCGTCGGTGTGAGCGCGTTGAAGGCCTCAGGGTTGTCGAGGGTGATCAGCGTGGTGGAGTCGCGGCGTTCGGACTGGATGTCGGACATGTGGTGATCATGGACCATCGACTGACGGGGCGACCTACCAGACGACCGGTGGCCAGCGGGTCGGCGGCGTTGATGCCCGAACATGGATGGGACACGGGTGGCTGCTGCCGGGGCGGCGGTGTCTGGCGGGGAGCAGCGGTATGGCCGCTAGATTGACCGCCGATCCGGGATGATCCGGAGCCACGTCGGAGTGGCGGAATTGGCAGACGCGCCAGCTTAAGGAGCTGGTGCCCGAAAGGGCGTGGGGGTTCAAGTCCCCCCTCCGACACTCAGTGAATCTCCGGAGTGATCTTCGAGTAGGGCCTTACTGCAGGCCGCGCACAGGCCGCGAGACGTCGCGAAACAACGCGAAACGACGCGAAACGACGCGAACCAGTGAGTAACTAGAACGGCAGGCCAGAGGCGGTTTCCGGGTGTTTGCGCAGGTCACCGGTTTGGGGTGCATCGATCTGGGGGACCGAAGGT
>Ga0207991_1000035_pt1 | contig 82372 bp, 76 predicted proteins | sample ETN07SmetaG_FD_185786 | JGI IMG/M metagenome (GOLD analysis project Ga0207991, IMG submission 185786) | Marine microbial and viral communities from oxygen minimum zone, Eastern Pacific Ocean - ETNP2014F14-07SV275 (SPAdes) (version 2) | ecosystem: Environmental > Aquatic > Marine > Oceanic ...
GTGACCGCTCAGAGTACAAAACCCGTTCCAGCGTGAAGGCCGTGCGCAAATCGGTCACGATCCCCGGAATGACCGGTCACGTTCGCCGGAATACGCAAAGGCGCTGACGAGTCTGACGGCCACCAAGACTACCTAGTAAAACTCATCAAAACTCGCGCTGAATTACTCTGTTGCCCCCTACTCATCCCTGCCGGTCTTGCCCCTGTCCCCACAATACGCAGCCCCCCCGTTCTAGGTCTTAAATACACAGAGATGCTCTTCACTTGGCCTGCTCTCAAACTCCCTGCTCCCCCCAACGCCCCCTATAAATTCCCCAGAGTACCGCTGCATATCTGATAACCCTCTTTGAAGACCCGAACCATTCACGCGGAACTAAGGGGAAAGGTCAGTTAGAATGAAGCCGCATTCTACAAGCGCTGACAGGACCAGCAACGGGTCGACCTGCTGATGTATCCGGGCCGAATTGGCGCTGTAGCGGGGGCTGCTGGCAGCCATCTTTCTGTTGGGACGGAACTGTCCGGGCGCCAGAACGTGGTCAGTGGTCCGGCGGAGAACTAGTGCCCCGTTACGCCAGAGAAGGGCACCGTCTGAAGGTGGGCGGAGAAATGCTCCGCTCCCTACTTTTTGTAGCAACGCTCCTGCACGGATTTAAGGCGCTGCTTGTAACGTTCACCATCTGGGTGGCCGCAGGCAATGAGCCGTCCCACACGTCCCATTACACTGCGAAACGTTGGTTCCAATTGCCCCCAACTGCCGCCTTGGGTCGCTTGATCTTCCACTTGTTTGACCGCTGCGCGGATAGCCTTACGCTCTGCCTTCGTAAGGCTGGGTGCCGCATTGAAGACCGAGAGGCCGGTGATTGTAAGAGGCTCAAAGCCCGCTTTCGCCTGTATCGTTTGTCCCCGTTTACGCACGTGGAGCTTTGAACGCTTCTGTTGGCAACCCTTCTTCGTAAGCATAACCGTTACCGCCCCCACCAATTCGGTAAGCACAGGACCGTCCAGAGGCATTATTGCGGAAATCGTAATGTCATCGGCAAAACGGGAGTACTTGAGTCCACGCAAGTTGAGACGAGAGACTAGAGTAGGCTCGATATCCCAAAACACCAAGTTGGCCAGATACCCGCTGGTGCTAGCGCCCTGGGGAATGACACCGTTGCGGGTGGTCAGCAACGCCAGCAGTTGAGCAACCTCCTCAGAAAAACCGAATAGTCCGGTAAAAATATGCTCTACATGCTGCACGCGGATGGACGGAAAGAAGTCCTTGATGTCCTGAAGCAGGATGGTTTTGGCTTTACCGTGCGTCAGGGCATTCGAGTAAATGCTCCTGGGGGAGCTCGGATCTTTGATTCCCCCGTGGAGGTAGTCTGGGTAGCGAACCCGAGCCAAAAACTTATCAACGATTTTGCGCTGGATCGCCTTCAGTGGCTGATGAGCATCGTAGGTGTCACGCACGCTGCCATCTTTTTTGGTTTGCGGGACATGGCGGTATAAGCTCGAACTGCGCTTTGCCAAGCTCTTAAGCAGTTCGACGGGCTCCCCAAGCGCCAAAGAGAGGGCCTTTAGGCTATAAATGGGTTTGTAGGGGTAACGCGGGGCATCCATTTCCTATCTCTAAATGACGTGAGGCCGATCATATGGATCGGCCTCACTGGAATTCGAATGATGTGATCTGTTGCGTCATGAGGCAATTACCTCAAGGACTTTCTCCACCGTGAGGCAGATTTCATCCCAAGCAGATTCAGGGTCTTCCAAGATCCATACAGCAAAGCGTTTGAGGCCAATTGCGGCTGCAAATTTTGCAACTTTTTTTAGCCACTTTACACTTTTGCGTTCCGGTTCCTGGTGAGGCTCGGTCCCACCTTTGACGCGGGCATCTTCAATGTTGTGCATGTGCTGATCGGTACGACCGGCAGCGTTCTTCAAATGTTTCATGGTTAATGCTCCAAACGGGCGAAATTGCCCCGCCGTCAAGCACTTCGGGCCGAATGGAACTTTGAAGATGCCGCTACAAACCACAGTTCTGCTTATCAAGAATTGATAAGCCGTCCGCCGTTTTACTGTCGCTTAGCCGATAAGACTTCACTGACAACCACATGACGTTAGCCACATGATCCTCAGCGCTGAGCACGTCGGTTGGGACGACAGGTTGTGGGGCGAAGGTAGCTCTGGAGAACACCAGAGCTGGTCAGTTCCCTGACCACCAACTGCAAGCCCGATTCATAACCATGTTTAAAGAGCACCTGGGCGGTAACACCCAGCTCCCATATTTCTACATGTGTACAAGGCGTTTTTCAAGTCGATAATTTAGTCGTCTTGGAATCAGAAGCAAATCACGTAAAGCTGTAAATAAACGGGCATGCTCGGCCGCTCAGTTATCCACTAATAATGGGAGGCTAACTATAGGTAAAAGCTTTTTTACAGGAGAACAAACAGGAAAACCTACAGGAGAGCCGCGAGAACCCACGTGGTTACTGGGCTTAGTTGGGGGGAGGCATGACAGTTCCTGCGCGACGCATGACAGTTCCTGCGCAGGTCGTGACAGCTCCTGCGTGGACAAACGGTGATTTCCACAAGGTTGTTGACAGGCAAAATTGGACATAGGCAAGCCGAACGATTACCACTTGACCTCGGGATGCTGGCCACAAAAAACCCAGCGCCGCTGCTGGGTTTTCATAGCGGGATATATCACGCCTGGAGCGGCACACCCTTGCGCCTCACATGCGGGGCGCAGCGCTTCAGTAACAGGCCCTTAGCCGTTGGAGTGATGTCCAGTTCCGGCCAAACCATCCCCACCTTGTCCAGTGCATCCAAGAACCGTCTTTTGAAATCGCGGCGGCCCTGGGGAGTATCAGCATAGCTTGCGCCGATTTGGGTCATCAGGCTACGCCACGGAATTACGGTATCCCGAGTTAGATAGCTGACGCGATAGGTAGCCCAACAATATACGTCCAGTGCCATAGGGGACTTCCTAATAAGGCGCAGAACCCGCGTATCAAGAGGTACAGGTCGCTCTGTTATGAGCGTGAAGAATTTTGGAGACAGCTCTACATGGGAACACCAAAGGGTAGTCTGGTTAGGATGCCTCGCGTCCCACCAAAGCTCAGCCTTCTCGGCGACCATAGAGCCGCCTATTCGGTTTACGACCTGACCAGTATGTTCCTGGTATTCGGTGAAGGTGGCAGTGACCGCAGTACTAAATAACCGAGTCATCTGCTCACGAAGAGCAGTGATAGTCCCGTTTTCACCGCCGGTGGCCCGCAAACCTAACTCGGACATGAACCCACTTAGAGACTCACCGAACTCCAGCCTGCGTGCGTCCTGCTCATTGATATAGCCGTGATCCATCCGAAACTTGTTTCTGACGGCCTGAGTGGTGATCCACACCAACAACAGGCGAGCGTAACTGCCATATGGCAAACCTACCGCTGAAGGGGCCATCATGTGCATAGACAAGCGGCCATTGGTTCGGCTCCACTCGTGGCCAACAGGCTTTCTATGCGGCATCGTGGCCTGAATGAGTAGGCGGGCAATAAAACCTAGCTCGTCAGCCTCCTGTGCGCTCTGCCCCTGGATCGCAAGAATTTGGTCAACCGCCTTATTAGCACGCCTAGCTTGAAGCTCGGCCTTGGCCTTGCCTCGTGCGGACAGTGCCCCCCCCTCTTTGGACCCATCATCTAGAAGTACCTCGGCGCTGAGGCTAGGCATTGTAGGGCAGCTTCCCACCCAGAATAACTGCGAGATCATGCGCACGATAGAATGTGCGACGGCCAAGCCGCAGTGTTGCAGGCTCAAGGACTTGCCGTAGGCTGCTATCTGCCTTGGCTAATTCCCAGTTGAGCCCAGAGACTTTCCGCTTCAGAACATCGGCCAGGTGCTCTCTAGTAAGGAGCAGTCCATAGGTACTGATCAGATGCTGTTCAATTTTCGCAGCAGGGGATGTGGACTCGCTCGTATTCGACGCAGACATAGTGAAACTCCATATTTTTCAGGTGTTTCACTAAAAGTGCGAAGGGGGGGGCCTTTTTTGGCCCTTTTTGGGGCCTCCTCGCAAAAAAACTTAAAATAAATTCTTTCGCATGCGAAAGATGGCTGAGTTTCTCTAGATTTGCCGCTGCTTACGCAGCACGTCAATACGCTCCACGAGATCCTCCGCCCGCAGATGCGTGTATCTTTTAACCATTTGCATGCTCCTATGGCCGCTGACGGCTGACACCTCTTGGTCCGATAGCCCAACCTCTACTAGCCGACTTACCGCCTCATGCCGAAGGTCGTGGAAACGAAGATCGCGCATACCTAGACGGTTTCTGATCTGCTGCCAGATCTTATTGAATGCGTACGGACGCCGGCGACCGTTAGCGCCCGGCTCACCAAAAAAAATCAGATCAGTATCGATGGGCCTATAAGGGTGGTCGAGTGCCTGTTTGAAGACTGCTGTTGCGGCCATGCTAAGCGGCACTATGCGACGCTGCCCGTTTTTGGTCGCGTTTAATGTGACAATTCGGCGCCGGATGTCTACCTGCGACCGTCGAAGATTAGTGATTTCGGAGGACCGCATCCCCGTCTCGATAGCAACCCGGACGATGTAGCCGAGAAAGGGATTCGAATGAGCGTCAACGGCAGCATAAAGACGACGCTGCTCGTCAGGCGTCAGGCGTCTATCCCGGCCCCTCCCCGCCGAAGGCTTTCGTACATTTGTGACAGGGTTGAACGGAAGGCCTACGCCCCATTCTCTGATGCAGATGTTAAACATGTGACTGAGCAACGCCAGCTCAAGACGCACCGAGTTGTTACTTACCGGTGTATTGCGCCGCGTTGTCTCAGATAGACGCTGATCCCGATAGCCAGAGATCAGCTCTGCAGACAGGGCTGCTAAGGAATAGCCACCAAGCCTGCGAACAAGGTTCTTCGCGCTGCCTTGCTCGCTAATAAGGGTTCTAGGAGCTTTGGTGGGGCTAACTTCCGAGAGGTAACGCTTGAGTGCCTGCTCGAGCGTCATACGCTCTGAAGCGGTGCGCTGGATATAAACGCCGCGCACCATCTCATCCTCGACCCGCCGAGACCAGTCAAGGGCATCACGCTTTGTACGAAAGGTCTTAGAGGTGGTAGGCCATCCGTGTTTGCGGATGAGGGCTTTCCAAGTACCAGAGGGGGTTTTAACGATTGTTGCCATGCTGCTCTCCGAGGTGGCGATCAGTACGACTGTACTGAAACTGTACCTCAGGAACATCTGAATGCGGGGTCAAAAACTGCAGCATCGCTGCAGCCCTTGATTTGTATGGTGCCGGCACCAAGAGTCGAACTCGGGACCTACTGATTACAAGTCAGTTGCTCTACCAGCTGAGCTATACCGGCGCGGGGTGCATTATATATCGCCAGATTCCTGTGTAAAGAGATCGGCGGCCGCTATGCGCGCTTTTTCGCTGTGGATTTTATCCCCTGCCAGACAAATCTCACTTGTGCATGACTTTTCTACCGACGCTTCACAAAGTGCTTGCAAGCCGTTGTTTTTACACACAGAGCACAACTGATCAACATTTAGCCTGTGCGCGCCAGCCCGCGCCAAATCTGGCTTTGGCAGGGTTACTCCAATGTCATCAACACAGTTATGCACAGAAGGCGTGGATAACCACAGGCCAGCACAAGCTGTGGATAACCCTGTGCGCAAGCGGTAGACAGGCTGGTGAGTAACTGTCAGTTGTTGTGTATAGACTGCATGGACCCATTGCACACGCCCTGTAGAGCCTTGAGCGCTCGTCCCACCCGGCGTTCAGACTTGATCAGGGCCTGCTGTCGCCAGCAACAGCAGGTTGCGCGGGGTCAGTTCCGTGTCGCAGAACTCGCCCAGGCTGACGCTGTAGCCGGCTTCCTGTAGATAAAGGGCGCGCTCGATCACCAGCCACAGCTCCAGGGGGCGGCGGAACAGCCCGGCCACCAGTTCCAGGTTGCGTACTTCGGCCAGCCGCTGCCAGCCGCGCTGCTCCAGTGCGTCCCAGCAGGGTGGCGCCGGTAGCGCCAACTGGTGATGCTGGGCAACGGCTTGGCAGAACTGCTGCAGGGTATCCGGCGCGGGGCCTGGCGGTTTCGAGGGGGTGGGCAGGTAGGCATCGATCCCGCGGGTTTCGCGCTGCCAGAGGTCGCAGGCCAGCCGCCAGGCCATGGAGCGGTCGCGCTGACGCCGCTCACGGGCACCCGCAGTCACTGTCTGCTGTAGCGGTAGACCCAGCTCGTCGCGGCTGAGCTGCAGTCCCGCTTGTCTGCCGGCATTTGATAAAGGTTGGTGCTGCGGCGCGCTGATTCGGTTGTAACAACAGGGCGACAGCGCCAGCTGTGCACAACCGGCAGCCACTACCTGTTCGATCAGTTGCCGGTGCAGATCACCGCAGGCGTGCAGGGCCACCGCAGCGTCCTGCGGTTGCAGCTGCGCTACAGGCAGCTGCATGACATCCGCCGTCAGATGCTGCACCGACAGTTGCAGTTGCTGGCTGAGCTGCTGCCCGGCATCACACAGGGCGGCGTCCCACTCCAGGCAACACACCGGACATTGGCTGTGCCAGGCCAGCAGCCGGCCAAGATGGCCCTTGCCCGCGCACCAGTCGACCCAACGCTGCGGCGGTGCCGGCATACGCGCAGAAGTGACAGCACTGAAGCGGGTAATCTGCTGCCACTTGCGCCCCGGAATATGCCGCTGCAGCGGCTCGGGTATCGGCTCCGCCAGCTCGCCGTACCAGCGCGGCACACGGCACAGCTCGCGCGCCTGGGCGGCCAGCGCGCCAAAGGGCTCAGGGGCATCGGCCAGCAAGGCCGGCTGCAGCTGCGCCGCCTCGGCGTCGGCCAGACTGCGCTGACGCAACCAGCTGGCCAGCGCGGGCCAGTCCTGCTCCCAGGACAGCTGCAGGTGGGTAAACGGACGCTCACGCCACAGCGCCTGATGGCGCTGCAGCCAATCAGTCAGCTGATTGAACCGGGTGAGCAGCTCCACGCGTGGCGGTCAGCGTTGCTGCCGGCTGGCGTCGACCTTGAGCCAGCGCTCGACCAGCCGGAACAGCTGGGTGAACACCAGGGTGATGATCAGATACATGACACCAGCGACAAAGAAGAACAGCTCGTACTGGTAAGTACGCGAGTTGATGGTGCGAATCACCCCCATGATGTCCATCATGGTGATGGTGTACACCACGGCACTGGCCTTGAGCATGAGGATCACCTCGTTGCCGTAGGCCGGCAGGCCGATGCGAATGGCACGCGGCAGGATGATGTACTGCAGCGCCTGGCGCCGCGACATGCCCAACGCCCGAGCCGCTTCCACCTCGCCCGGCGGTACCGCCTGGATGGCGCCGCGCAGAATCTCGGCGATGTAGGCCGAGGTATGCATGGTCATGGTGATCAGTGCACACCAGTAGGGCTCGCGCAGATAGGGCCAGAGGAAGCTCTTGCGCACCACCTCGAACTGGGAAATGCCGTAGTACACGAGGAACAGCTGCAGCAGCAGCGGCGTACCACGGAAGAAAAAGATATAGCTGTACGGCAGCGCGCGCACATACCAATGCCGCGATGCCCGCGCCAGCCCCAATGGGATAGCGAAAAACAGGCCAATCAGTACCGCCAGCCCGACCAGTTGCAGGGTGACCAGGGTGCCGTCCCACAGCTGCGGCAGAAAGCGCTCGATAGTCGCCCAGCGTTCAGCCCAGGTCATAGCTCAGTCCTCACAAAACCACGGTTGGCGCGGCGCTCGAACCAGTGCAGCGCGCCCATGATAAAGACCGTGAGGAACAGGTAGATCAACGCGGCCAGCAGATAAAAAGTGAAGGGTTCCTTGGTGGCGTTGGCGGCGGTTTGCGCCTTGCGCATGATCTCTTCCAGGGTGATCAGCGACACCAGCGCAGTATCCTTGAGCATGATCAGATACAGGTTACCCAGCCCCGGCAATGCGACGCGCCACAACTGCGGCAAGGTAATGCGCCAGAAGATGCGCAGGTTGGACATGCCCAGCGCCTGCCCCGCTTCTTTCTGCCCCTTGGGGATGGCCAGCAACGCCCCCCGAAACACCTCCGTGGCATAAGCGCCAAAGCACAATGCCAACGCGAAAGTACCAGCCACAAAGGGGCTGAGCGACAGCTGCGGATTACCGAACCAGGCACCGATGGCATTCATGGCCGACACGGTGCCGAAGTACATCATCAGTACCCAGACCGTTTCGGGCACACCACGCACCACCGAGGTATAAAAGCCGCCCAGCAGGCGCGGCACGCGCTTGTCCGACACCTTGGCAGAGGCGCCAAGCAGGCCGAACAGCAGCCCCAGGGCCAGCGAGGCCAGGGACAAACGAATGGTCATCCAGGTCCCTTCAAGCAGGGCTGGAGCAAAACCGTGAAGATCAGGCATGAGGTTACATCCGAACCGGGCCCCGCAGGGCCCGGCTGGTTATCAGTAGATGCTGAAGGGGAAGTACTTGGCGTTGATGGTCTCGTAGGTACCGTTCTCAACGATGGTCTTGAGTGCCGTGTTCAGACGCTCGCGCAGCGGGTCGCCCTTGCGCACGGCAATACCGATCTGGTCATTGTCGAACACCGGCTCGCCCTTGAACTCGAAGTCCGCACCGGCGTCGCTCTGCAGCCACTCGTACTGGACAAAGTTGTCAGCCAGCACGCCGTCAATGCGGCCTGCGCTCATGTCCAGATAGGCGTTTTCCTGGGTGTCGTACAGACGAATGTCAACGACATCGCCCAGGTTGTCTTCCAGCCACTGACCGGCGATGGTCGCGCGCTGGGCACCGATGGTCTTGCCGTCGAGGCTGGCTTCGTCAGTCTGGAAGTCAGCGTCTTTGGGCGCCACAAACTGCAGCTTGTTGGTGTAGTAGGGCTCGGTGAAGTCAACGGCCTGCTTGCGCTCGTCGGTGATCGACATGGAGGCAACCAGGAAGTCGAACTTGTTGTTGTTCAGGGCCGGGATAATACCGTCCCAGTCGGAGGTGACGACGGTGCACTCCACCTGCATCTCGGCACACAGGGCCTTGGCGATGTCCAGGTCAAAGCCAACCACTTCACCACTGGCATCGATCTGGTTGAAGGGAGGATAAGCGCCCTCGGTACCAATGCGCAGGGTCTCGGCAACGGCAGGTGCACTCACGAACAACGCGGTGGCAGCCGCCAGCAACATCTTCTTGTACTGATTCATGGTACGACTCCTTACTTGTGGCTAGACATGAACTGTCGGCAGCGTTCGGAACCTGGGTTATCGAACACCTGATCCGGGGTGCCGATTTCTTCGACCTGCCCCTGATGCAGAAACACCACCTGACTGGACACCTGCCGGGCAAACCCCAATTCGTGGGTAACCAACAGCATAGTACGGCCCTCGTCAGCCAGTGTACGAATCACGCTGAGCACCTCCTGCACCATTTCCGGGTCCAGTGCCGAGGTTGGCTCATCAAACAGTATTACCCGCGGCTGCATCGCCAGCGTGCGCGCGATGGCGGCGCGCTGTTGCTGACCGCCGGACAACTGGGCAGGAAAGGCATGGCGCTTGTCGGCGATACCGACCTTGGCCAGAAAGGCTTCGGCCGCCTCGACCGCTTCGGCCTTGGACTGGCCGAGTACGCGGCGCGGCGCTTCGATGATGTTGTCGAGGATGCTCATGTGCGGCCAGAGGTTGAAACTCTGGAACACGAAGCCGACGCGGGCGCGCAGCCGGTTGATCTGCCGATTGTCGGCGGCGACCAGTTCGCCCTGCCGGGCGCGCTTGAGCTTGAGCTCTTCGCCGGCCACCAGAATCTGGCCGTCATGGGGGTTCTCCAGCAGGTTGATGCAACGCAGCAGCGTGCTTTTGCCGGATCCCGACGATCCCAGAATGGAAATAACATCGCCGTCGCGGGCGATCAAATCGACACCCTTGAGTACCTCAAGGTCGCCATAACGTTTGTGCAGGTTGCGCACTTCAAGAGCGGGTGAAGTCACGTATCAGTATCCACCAGGCTGTGTTGGCCATCAGGTATGAGGTGCCGCACTTGTGATGCGCCACCGTTAGACAAGTCCGTTTGTAGTCATCCGGTTGTCATGCTGATGGCAAACCTAGCACAGCTGCTAACCATGACCAAGCGCCTATCTTCGGTCACATTGAGCCTTTTATAGGCAAAAGGCTTGCCATCTTCATTGATCCCGCACCCGGAACGCCCGAAACAGAGCCATCAGGGCAAACCGTCAGCAGGGACGGTCACAACCCCATGAACCGAAACGGTGCAGCTTCGACAAAGTCTGCCGTCGCGTCGCCCGAATAGGTGTGGTCCTGGTCCTTGCCAAGATCAAGGCGGCGCACACTACCTGTCTCAGAAGAAAAGTCAACTCGCTTGAGATCAACCCAGAAGGTGTTGGGGGTCAGCGCCGACTCAAAAAAGTACAGCAGACGCTGGTGATCAGCGACGGTACGCCAACGCGTGGAAGAGATATTCGGCTCGCTCGGGGTGGTGATGCCGTAGGGCACCGAGACATTGCGGATTACGCTGAACACACTGGCGACGGCGCGGTTGGCATCCTCGCTCTTGGGTATCGCGTTGACATAGAAGGAGGCTCTGGCAAAGCGGTCCGCCGCGCGATTGGTGCCCGGCAACATCACCGTGCCGCCGATCTGACGCCAATAGGTATCGAGCGCCAGCTGCTGATCAAATACCGGCGAATTGGTCATTACCTGATACTCGCGCGAGTGATGTATCACCTGTTCGCCGTCAATGTACTCGACAATGGCACTGTCGCCACTGGCATCGGACAGCGACAGATGCAGGGTCGCCATCCGGTCTTCACCCGGCACCTTGTCGGTAACCAGCAAGAAGGGCTCTTCACGCAGGGCGGTTACCGCTTCATCAACCGAGGCAAAATTATCCAGCACATACTGCGCCCAGGCTGAAATGGCCAGTCCGGGGCGGTCCGCCGAATACGCGGGATAGTCGGACTCCACCAACCACAGCACATTGGCGACCAGGCCCGCCTCATTCATGCCGTCGGTGGTCGAGATGTCATAGCCGCTGGCGATCACGCTGCCGTATTGGGACGTCCACTCGATCGAGTTGGGCCCCGCCTCGCCATTGCGCTGCATGCCGCGCGGAAAAACCCACAGGTGGGTATCAATGTCGTTACGCCAATCCATCGAGCGCGCGGTAACAACCTGTTCTCCCGCCCCCAGATACACCAGTCGCGTGCAGGCATCGGCCTGCTGCACGCCCAGTCCTGACGCGACCAGCACGCTCCCTAAAAACGCCTGTAAAACCTTGCGCATCGCTACCTCCATCTGCCCTAGAACACCATTGACATGCCGAATACCGGGCCGTACTCACGTACATCCCAGACAAACCGGTTGCCGGTAAAGTCGTCCGTTGAGAAATCCTCGGCAAGTACCCGATAACCGGCACGCCAGAGTACGGGATGGCTCCAGAGCTGGCTGCGGTAGCCAACCTGAACCTGGCCGTTGAAAGCAAAGTCCGAACCCACACCGAAGCCACCAATATCCGCTTCGGTTGACAGGTTCCAGCGCGGGTCAAGGTCGTAACTCAGGCGCGCGCCAACAAAGGGGTCCCACCAGGTCGCCGAGCGGTCCTGGTTGACCCCGGGGGCCTTGGCGTCAGCGCGCAGGGACCGCCAGCGCACACCGGCGGTCGGCGCCACGGTAAACAGGCGCGGCTGGCCGTGCAGCGTATCGCCGCCCAAGGGCTGGGTGACAACCCGATAAAAAGCACCCAGCGACGCGGTGCGCATGCTGACCGTCAGCTCTGCCTTGCCGCCCGAGACCTGCTGATCCTGGGTGGTATCGATATATTGCAGATCCAGATAGCCGCCCCAGAGGCCGTTGCTCAGCTCAACGGTCCCCATGGCGGCCAGATCCAGATGCTCCCAGGTCTCCGAAAAGGGAATATCAACCGGGCTGCTGTAGCCGGCCAGGCGGGTATCGCCGTCCAGGGCTGCCGCCCAGACATAAGGGCTGACGGTCCACTGCCAGCTGTCCGCTGCCGCGTGCTGGGCGGCCATCGCGTCTGCGGCGACCAAGGCGGCAGCGGCACCTAAGCAAGCCTTGCCAGGGGAAATACGCTGCGGGCACATGACGAGTCCTTTACTACCGAATGGTAAAAAAAGGCTAGCACAGGATTGTCAGACAAACCTCAGGCGGCACATGCGCCCTCAGAAAGGTGCCAGGAGGCAAATCGCAGGCAAAAAAAAGCTCGCCATAAGCGAGCTTTTTAAAAGATGGTGCCCGGGGACGGAATCGAACCGCCGACACGGGGATTTTCAATCCCCTGCTCTACCAACTGAGCTACCCGGGCAACGTGGGCGCCATTAAATAGATTGCGCCTCGACCTGTCAAGCCATCGGAATAATATTTTCCACTTTTTCAGCCGCTTACCGACACATCACTCGCTGGGCGGGACGTAGCCGTCGGCCTGAGCGTATTCCTCACCGGCGAGAAACTTGTCCATTTCCTGCTGAATGAAACGCCGATCCTCGGGATCCATCATGTTCAGCCGACGCTCGTTGATCAGCATGGTCTGGTGCTTCTGCCACTCATCCCAAGCCTTGCGCGAGACTTCGTTGAAAACTTCCTGCCCTTTGGGACCCGGATACGGCGGGCGATCCAGACCTGGCAGTTCCTGCTTGTACTTGCGACACATCACCATGCGCGTCATTGGCTTACTCCTCCAGGGCCGCCTGCAGCAGCGGCTCGATCCGGCCCAGCAGCTTCTTGACCGGCGCCGCCAGACCCAGTGGTTCAGGTTGCCGCAGGTTATACCAGACCTGTCCGCTTTCAGCCACGCCAGCGGGGCCGGAGACGGTCAGCAACAGCGGCTGAATATCCAGGTGGAAGTGGCTGAAGGTATGCCGCAGTGGCGTCATGTCCTGACGTTGGTGGACAGTCAGTTGCAACTGCTCCAGCAACGCCGCCAACTGAGTGTCGTCATCCAACTGGGGCGGACACCAGAGCCCGCCCCAAAGCCCGCTGGAGGGGCGGCGCTGCAACCATACACTGCCATCGCCGTTGATCAGCAAGGGCATGACGCAGCTGCGCACCGGCAGCGTCTTGCGTGGCTTGGAAAAAGGGAAACGGGTTGGCTCGCCGAGCACCCTGGCCGCACAGTGGTCACCCAGGGGGCACAGCAGGCAGGAGGGCTTGCTGCGCGTGCACAGGGTCGCGCCCAGATCCATCATCGCCTGCGTGTAATGGGCCACCCGGTGCTGCGGGGTGAGTCGTTCGGCCAACTGCCACAGCCGGTCGTGCACCGGCTTCTCGCCCGGCCAGCCTTCGACCGCAGCAAAGCGTGCCAGTACCCGCTTGACGTTGCCATCGAGAATCGGCGCACGAATCCCCATGCTCAACGAGGCAACGGCACCGGCCGTCGAGCGACCGATCCCCGGCAACTCGCAGAGCCCTTCGACACTGCGCGGAAACACGCCGCCGTGCTGACTGACCACCTGCTGGGCGGCCTTGTGCAGATTGCGCGCCCGGCTGTAGTAGCCAAGCCCGGTCCACAGGTGCAGCACCTGATCCTCATCGGCCGCTGCCAGCGCCTCAACGCTCGGCAATTGCTCCATAAAGCGCAGATAGTAGGGGATGACCGTCGCCACCTGCGTCTGTTGCAGCATGATCTCCGACACCCAGACGCGGTAGGGTGTCATGTCCTGCTGCCAGGGCAGATCGTGTCGCCCATGCTCGTCATACCAATCCAGCACGCGCTGGGCGAAAACCTCGGGTGTCACCGTGAAAACAGCCCCTTGATGGCGTCACGCAGCTCCGGTGCCTTGTCGCCAAGCGAATCGTCAATGCGCTCTTCCAGTTTGCGCTGTACTTCATTACCCACCAGCCTGGCAGCAATCTTGCCGACCTCTTCGGTATCGACACCACAGCTGCTGCCGGCATTGTGCAGATAACCCTGGCAGCGAATCGGCCATTCGATATCGGCGTAGCGCTCATTGATCTGGCAGGCCTCATCCGGCATCTCGCTGCGGTCACCCTTGAGCAGCAGGCCGACACGGTAATCCAGGCGCTGCTCAGGCAGATTGATTTCGCCTCGCCCCTTGCCAGCCAGCCCCGGCAGGTCAACCACCAGATTCGAATTGCTGACCACGCCATTGCGAATGGTAAAGCTGCCGTCGAGCTGCTCGAACGGCGTATTGTCGCTGCCGTGCTCGCTACTCAACGATTTGCGATTGGCCAGCGCGATAGCGCGGCAGACCTGCTGTTCCAGGTTGACCCCAAGCAACGCGCCATCCTCCACTTTAAAGGAGGCGCCACCGTTCAGGCTGCCCATCCAGCGGCGCAGGCTATTGCCGCCAGCGGTGACATCCAGATTCATGTCCAGCAGACCGCGCACCTGCTGCGGTATGTCGTAAGCCTGCTGCGCCGCGGCTGAGTCAATCTTCTGCAACTGAGCCTTGAGGGCGCTGCTGACCGGCGTCTTGCGGGTGTCGATGCTGCCACTGGCAGCGAAGGTGCCACCGAAGATACCCCCGTCCAGTTGCGTCAGACGGACTACGCCATCACGCGCCTTGACTGCCAGATTGAAGGGCTTGATGTCCTGCCCGGTCAACGTGACCTGCTGCAGCGCCAGCTTGCCGTCGACATCCAGCCGCGCAAGGGCTTCCAGCGGCAAAATGGCATCGTCACTCCAGGGCTCGGGCGCGGACTGCGAACGGCTGCCGCCGGAACCGGCGCTGCCACTGCTGCCCTCAGCCTCTGCGCTGGGCGGCAGGTAGTTGTCGAGGTTCAGGGTGTCGCCTGCCAGATCAAAGCGCAGCGCCTGGCGCTCGAAATCCGCCAGCCCGAGCGAGCCCTGCAGGGCAAAGCCGTCCAGGGCCAACTGCAGATCATTCAGCATCAGGCTGCTCGCACCGCCCTCGAGGTTGGCCGACAACGCAACGCTGGACAGCGCCCCCGGATCGGCCATGTCCGGCAATGTCTGACCAATATCACGCAGCAGGTCGCGGGCATCAAAGGCGGCCACGTCGAGGCGGCCCGCCAGTTGCGGCTCTGTGTCCAGCTGGCTGAGTTTGAGTTGACCGGTGGCACGCATATCAGCCAGCGACAGACGCAGCTGGGTCAGCTCGGCGACCTGTTCGGCCAGGTCGACCAGGCCATCGCCCTGGAGTTGCAGATTGACTGCACGACCAGAGAAGGGCTCGCCGCTGGCATCGACCTTCAGGTCGACGCCGCTGAGCAGGTAGCGCTGTTCGTCGGGCTGCAGGGTCGCCACGGTGTTCAGGTCCATACGCACCCGCATGGCCGGCTGGTCCAACGTCAGCAGGCCCAGGAATGAAACATCAAAGGGCTCGCCCGGGATCAGCGCGCCGGTGGTCAGGTTGGCTTCGTCCAGCGACAGGATCTGACCGCTCTGGCGGTCCTCGTAGTGCACGCTGGCGTTGGTGACCTGCACGCTCTCGATGGTGATATCGAAGGCCGAGCCGGCGGTGTCCTCCTGTTGCTCGGCGCCGCTACCGGCATCGCCTTCTGCTGCGCCGGCGCTGTCCTGCGGGCCCACGGTCTCCCAGTTACCCACGCCCTGATCATTGCGCACCAGTTGCAGCTGGACGTCGTCCAGAATCACATCGCTCATGCGAACCTGCTGACGCAGCAGCGGCAGCACCTTGACGCCAAGACCCAGGGTGCCGACCTTGGCCAGCGGCTGCGCCGGGTTGTCGACCGGCGCAACACCCACGTCTTTCAGCTCCATGCCCAACCAGGGAAACAGTGACCAACCGATGTCGCCATCCAGCGTCAGCTCAACGTTGCCCTGCTCGCGGGCAGCGGCGCGGATATCGTCCTTGTAGTCGTTGGGATCAAACAGGCGGGTCAGGAAGAACAGCGCGGCAATCAACAGCAGGGCTACCGCACCTACTACCAAGCCCAGCACCTTGGCGACGGATTTCATAATCACTCCTTGGTCAGCCCGGCCGGCGGCCGTCCGGCCCGGGGCAAAGATCATGGCACAGCGCGACGCAGAGGTCGCCTGCAAATGAGCCTACACCGCATCCAGTCGCGCTGCGACCAGCTCGGCCAGCGCCAGGCTGGCAGTCAGGCCCGGCGACTCGATGCCCAGCAGGGCAATCAAGCCGGGCACCCCGTGTACGCTCTGATCTTGGATGACGAAATCCCGGGGCGGTTCCCCCGGACCAGACAGCTTGGGACGCACACCCGCATAGGCCGGCTGCAGACGCTGCGCGTCAACCTGCGGCCAATAGCGGCGGACGGCAGCGGCGAAGGCGTCACGCAGCCCGTCGTCGACCTGATAATCCAGCTGATCGAGGTAGCGCACATCCGGCCCGAAGCGCAGCTGGCCGCCCATATCCAAGGTCGCATGCACGCCCAGCCCGGCTGCGTTGACCTCAGGCATGGGATACACCAGATGCGAGAAGGGCGAGCGCCCGCTGTAGCTGAAGTAGCGCCCCTGACACAGGTGCAGCGGCGGAACCTGCTGCGCGCCTGCCGCCGCCTGCACCTGCTGCGCGAACAGCCCGGCGGCATTGATGACCTGCCGCGCACGCAGCGTGAAGGCATCGCCGCCACTATGCCCCTCCAGCCTCAGCCCGCCGGGGACAGCGGTCAGTCGCTCGACCTGCGTATGGCAAAGCAGCTCACCGCTCGCGGCCTGCAGCGCAGCCTGAAACGACTGCAGCAGTGCGTGGCTGTCGACAATCCCGGTGGCCGGTGACAGCAGCCCAGCCACCGCGCGCACCTGCGGCTCGTGCGCGGCCACCTCGGCAGCACTTAACCAGCTGAGCTCCACCCCGTTGGCCGCGGCATTATCCTGCAGGCGCCGCAGCGCCGGTATTTCATCGTCAGTGACGGCCACCAGCAGCTTGCCCAATCGACGATGGGGCACAGCGTACTCATTACACCAGGCGTACAGCTGGTCGCGCCCCTGCCGACAGAGCTGCGCCTTCAGCGAGCCCGGCGCATAGTAGATGCCGGCATGAATGACCTCGCTGTTGCGGCTGGAACAATGCAGGCCGGGCGCCTCCTCCTGCTCCAGCACCAGCACGCTGCGACCGCCACGCGCCATACGCTGGGCAATTGCCAGCCCGACCACACCGGCTCCGATGACCACCAGATCGACGTCCACCACTGCACTCCTCACTGCAAGACGGTCCATTGTGCCGCCCTATTGCACCGATTGGCAGGCCAAATCCGCCACCGGTAGCCCTCGGCATGGGCAGGCACGTATAATGCACGCCTTTGAACGCATCCATCAGCGGAGACAGCCATGGCTGAACGCAAGGCCAGCGTCGCGCGCGACACGCTGGAAACCCAGGTACAGGTCGCCATCAACCTTGACGGCACCGGCCAGGCCGATTTTGACATCGGGGTTCCTTTCCTTGAGCACATGCTTGACCAGATTGCCCGTCACGGCCTGATCGACATGACCATCAAGGCCCGCGGCGACCTGCACATCGACGATCACCACACCGTCGAAGACGTCGGCATCACCCTCGGCCAGGCGTTTGCCAAGGCCATCGGCGACAAGAAAGGCATCCGCCGCTACGGCCACGCCTATGTCCCGCTGGACGAGGCACTGTCACGCGTGGTGATCGATTTCTCCGGTCGCCCCGGCCTGCAGATGCATGTGCCCTACACCCGTGCCAGTGTCGGCGGCTTTGACGTTGACCTGTTCATGGAATTCTTCCAGGGCTTCGTCAACCACGCCCAGGTCACCCTGCACATCGACAACCTGCGTGGCGTCAACACTCACCACCAGATCGAGACCGTGTTCAAGGCCTTCGGCCGCGCGCTGCGCATGGCGATTGAAGAAGATCCGCGCATGGCCGGCATCACCCCTTCGACCAAGGGTTGCCTGTAAGCCATGAGCAGTCATGTAGCCGTCATCGACTATGGCATGGGCAACCTGCACTCGGTTGCCAAGGCGCTTGAACACGCCGGCGCCCGTCAGGTCGACGTGACCAGTGATCCGCAGATCATCCTCGCCGCCGACCGCGTGCTGCTGCCGGGCGTCGGCGCCATTCGCGACTGCGTTAGCGAGCTGCGCCAGCTTGAGCTGGATGGCGTCGTCCGTCAGGCCGCCAGGGAAAAGCCGCTGCTCGGCATCTGCGTCGGCATGCAGATGCTGCTGGAGCACAGCGAAGAAAATGGCGGTGTTGACTGCCTCGGTCTGTTCCCGGGCAAGGTGCGCTTCTTTGGCAATGAGCTGCATGAAGCCGACGGCACCCGCCTGAAGGTGCCGCACATGGGCTGGAATCAGGTCAAGCAGGCCATCGACCACCCGCTCTGGCACCGCATCGAGCAGGATGCCCGCTTCTACTTCGTGCACAGCTATTACGCCGCGCCGGACAAGAGCGGCCAGCTGGCCGGACGCTGCCACTACGGCGTCGACTTCGCCGCCGCACTGGCACAGGACAACGTATTCGCCACCCAATTCCACCCCGAGAAAAGCCACACCAACGGCCTGCAGCTGTTGAGCAACTTTCTCGCCTGGGATGGGCGCTGGTAAACATCGAGCGACAAGCCACAAGCTGCAAGCCACAAGCCAGACCGCTTGAAGCTTGAAGCTTGAAGCTTGAAGCTCTTTTTCCAAAGGAAAAAGACATGCTGATCATCCCCGCTATCGACCTGAAAGACGGCGCCTGCGTGCGCCTGCGTCAGGGCCTGATGGAAGACGCCACCGTATTCTCCGACGACCCGGTCGCCATGGCGGCCAAATGGGTTGAGGCCGGCTGCCGTCGCCTGCACCTGGTTGACCTCAATGGCGCCTTTGAAGGCAAGCCGGTCAACGGTGATGCCGTTACCGCAATTGCGCGTCGCTACCCCGACCTGCCGATCCAGATCGGCGGCGGCATCCGCTCGCTGGAGACCATCGAGGAATACGTCAAGGCGGGCGTCAGCTACGTCATCATCGGCACCAAGGCGGTCAAAGAGCCCGAGTTCGTCGGCGAAGCCTGCCGCGCCTTCCCGGGCAAGGTGATCGTTGGCCTGGACGCCAAAGACGGCTTCGTTGCCACCGACGGCTGGGCCGAAGTCAGCAGCATTCAGGTAGTCGATCTGGCCAAGCGCTTTGAAGCCGACGGCGTCAGCGCCATCGTCTACACCGACATTGCCAAAGACGGCATGATGCAGGGCTGCAACGTCGAAGCCACCGCCGCGCTGGCCAACGCCACCTCGATTCCAGTGATTGCCTCCGGCGGCATTCACCACATCGGCGACATTCAGACCCTGCTCGACGCCCGCGCCCCCGGCATCATCGGCGCCATTACCGGCCGCGCGATCTACGAAGGCACGCTGGATGTGGCGGAAGCGCAGGCGTTGTGTGACAGCGCAGCCGCAAGCCGCAAGCCTTAAGCGGCAAGCTGTCCGCGCCGGTTTACTGATTTTGCTTGCAGCTTGAAGCTTGTCGCTTGCAGCTGCTTTCGGAGAAAGCCCATGCCCCTGGCCAAACGCATCATCCCCTGCCTCGACGTCGATAACGGTCGCGTGGTCAAGGGCGTCAAGTTCGAGAACATCCGCGACGCCGGTGATCCGGTGGAAATCGCTCGTCGTTACAACGAGCAGGGCGCGGACGAGATTACCTTCCTCGATATCACCGCCAGCCATCAGGAGCGCGACACCACGCTGCACACGGTCGAACGCATGGCCAGCCAGGTGTTCATCCCGCTGACCGTTGGCGGCGGCGTGCGTACCGTGCAGGACATTCGCAACCTGCTCAACGCCGGCGCGGACAAGGTATCCATCAACACCGCCGCGGTGTTCAACCCGGAATTCGTCGGCGAAGCAGCTGATCGTTTTGGTTCGCAGTGCATCGTTGTGGCGATCGACGCCAAGCGCGTCTCCGGCCCGAACGAGCCCGGCCGCTGGGAGATCTTCACCCACGGCGGGCGCAAGCCGACCGGTCTGGATGCGGTTGAGTGGTCGAAGAAGATGGAGCAGCTGGGCGCCGGCGAGATCCTGCTGACCAGCATGGATCAGGACGGTGTCAAAAGCGGCTACGATCTGGGCGTCACCCGCGCGATCAGCGATGCGCTGCACATCCCGGTGATCGCCTCGGGCGGCGTCGGCAATCTGCAACACCTGGCCGACGGCGTCCTGCAAGGCCGGGCAGACGCGGTACTGGCTGCCAGCATCTTCCACTTCGGTGAATACAGCATTGCCGACGCCAAGGCCTATATGGCCGAGCGTGGCATCGAGATGCGTCTCTAATATCCTTGGTGGCTCCCACGCTCTGCGTGAGGGCCGTCAGCAGCGGTGCAGCGCGCACGGACTGCCGTCCCGTTTACGCGGGCGAGTAGCGCAGGACTGACGGGAAAAAGAGTCATAGGATGTCTGAGGAGCGAAGCGACGAGTTTTATGACTACCTCGCCGGCCACCCCCGTCCAACCGAGCAACGCAGCGAACCCGAAGGGCCGCGTAGTCGGGTGCCCCGGGGATTTCGGGAAGCGATAACCCATTTCACATTCCCTCTGGCGGTCAGGCCGGTCCGCAATCAAGGCGTGGTTTCGAAGGCATGTCGGGACCTGTCGAGAAATCACAACGCAGAGTTCGGACCGGCCTGACCGCCCCTTAGGGCGAGCGCTCAAGCATGCATCTGACAGCGTTGCGCTGCTTGCAAATAGAACCACTATTGACTGCACATCGCGCCTTGCATCTGCATGCTTGAGCACTCGCAGAGGGCGTGTGAAATGGGTTAGCGCTTCCCTTTGGGGGCTTGGCAAGCAGCCCCCCTTGGCTCGCCGTAAAAGGCGAAAGGCGACTTGCCAGACAACACTGCGGCCGAGAGCCGGACGCAGAGCGTCCTGACTAACAGGCGCTCCCACGCAGGGCATGGGAGCGATCAACGATCAAGCAGCTACCGCTCCAACAACACCTGCACACTCACCAACTGCACCCCTTCCGCCTCCAGCTGCGGCAAGCGGCGCTCCAAATAAGCCAGGGTTTCCGGATAGGGATGACCGATCAGCACGGCCGAGCCCTGCTTACGCGCCCGCGCCAGTACCAGGCGAAACTCGTGATCGATCTCGGCTTCGCTGCGTACGTTATCCAGAAAGATGTCGCGGGAGACGTGGGGCACCTGCGCGGCCTCAGCAGCGAAGGCGGCCTGGGTTTGCGCGGTGGTACGGCTGTCGACAAAAAATAGCTGCCGCTCGGCCAACACCTGCATCAACCAGTCCATGCGCTGGCGATCGGCAGTCAGGCGACTGCCCATATGATTGTTGACACCCTGGATCGGGCTGAAGGCGTTCAACGCCTGCTGCAGGCGAGAGCGAAACTCGGCTTCGGGCATCGTCGTGGTAAGCCCGCCCGGGCCAATCGACAGGCCGGCCATATTTTCCATCGGCAGATGCAGCATCACCGGCTTGCCGGCAGCAGCGGCTTCGCTGGCCAGCGTCTGGGAGTGAGGCAGCAGCGGCAATATCGCCAGCGCAACCGGCCCCGGCAGTGCCAGCACACGCCGCCCAGTGGTCAGACTCTGACCAACGTCATCAATGACAATCGCCAGGCGAGGTAATGCCGGGGCGGCGGGCAGCGGCTCTGAAACGGGCGACTCGACAGCGTCGGCAGGCACCGTATCCGGCAGCTCAGGTGGCGCCTCGGCAGGCGCGTCAGGAACACCAGAGGGAATGTTCTCCGGCAGAATAACCAGCGGCTCGGGTGGCAGCGGCAAAGGCGCAACCTGCTGCACCGGCTCATCAGCAGCGGTCGGCGCAGGGGGCTGCTCGGCGCTATCGTCCGAGCAAGCTGCCAGCGCCGCCAGCAGCAAGCCTGCCAGGCCGCGGAGCAGCCCGGCACAGACACCGAGCCTCACTCTACGTTGCGGACGATGTTAAGGCCCTTGAGCAGATTCAGCGCCTGGTTGAGCTGGTAATCGGCGTCGCGGGCATCGCGCTCACGCTGCGGCATGCTGCCGGTCGGGCGCTCCTGACCACTGGCGTTGTTCAGGTGGCCGGCCAAGTCTGCTTCGCGGTAGCCGCCGCTATCATCGACATCATCCAGGGTGACATGAGCGCGCTCGACACGGATATCGGGGACGATGCCCTGAGCCTGAATCGAGCGCCCCTTGGGCGTGTAGTACAGCGCAGTGGTCAGCTTAAGCGCACGATCATTGTTCAGCGGCAACACGGTCTGCACCGAGCCCTTGCCAAAACTGTCAGTTCCCATGATCACGCCGCGGCCATGATCCTGCAGGGCACCAGCGACAATCTCCGAAGCCGAAGCGGAGCCACCGTTGATCAACACCACCAGCGGCACATTGCCGGAGGGGTTGCTGCTGGTGGCGCTGTAACGCAGCTCGGCGTTGCTCAAGCGCCCCTTGGTGTAAACGATCAGCCCCTGATCGACAAAGCTGTCGACGACTTCAACCGCTGACTGCAACACCCCACCCGGGTTGTTGCGCAGGTCCAGTACCAGCCCCTTCAGATCACCGTTGGCATTGAGACGGTTGAGGCTGGTGCGTACTTCGTCACCGGTATTGTTCTGGAACTGGGTAATGCGCAGCAGCGAGTAACCGGGCTCCAGCTCTTCGGTCTTGACGCTCTTGACCTTGATGATGGCCCGGGTGAGGGTGACCTCAAAGGGACGACCACTGCCGCGCACCAGCGTCAGGCGGATCTCCGAGCCGGGCTCGCCGCGCATGCGGTCCACCGCGTCCATCAGGCTCATACCCTTGACCGGTTGGTCGTCGATCTTGACGATCAGGTCGCCCGCCTCGATCCCGGCTTCCGCCGCCGGGGTGTCATCGATGGGCGAGACTACCTTGAGAAAACCGTCCTCCTGGCCAACTTCAATCCCCAGACCGCCAAACTGGCCTTCAGTCGTGTCCTGCAAGCCGGTGTAGTCTTCGGGCGTGAGATAGGCCGAGTGCGGGTCCAGCCCTTCGAGCATGCCGCGCACGGCGTTGTCCAGCAGGGTGGCATCGTCGACAGGCTCGACGTAGGCAGCGCGAATGCGCTCGAACACTTCGGCAAAGGTGCGCAACTCGTTTAGCGGCAGGGGGGCTGCGGCTGCCTCGGCAGCTTGCTCCTGTGCCTGCAGGGGCATGACAAACGCCAGACTCAGACCGGCCACCAACAGACTACGCGCTGCAATCATGTAACTCTCCAATCCAGGGAAATCGAGCGGCCACCCCACCAGCGCGCTGTCATCCAGACAGCATACACCAGCGTGCCGGGTCCAGCGCCTGACCGCGATGACGAATGGCAAAGTACAGCGACGGGTCAGCCTGCCCGCCACTGGTGCCGACCGTTGCAATCGCCTCGCCCGGCTGCACCCAGGTGCCTACTTCCTTCAGCAAGCTCTGATTGTGGCCATACAGGCTGAGATAGCCGTCACCGTGATCCAGAATCATCAGCAGGCCAGAACCGCGCAACCAGTCGGCGAACACCACCCGGCCGCCGTGAATGGCGCTGACCTGGCTCCCCGCTGCTGCACTGATCAGCAAGCCGTCCCACTTCAGTCGCGCATCACTGCCACGCTGACTGCCAAACCGTGCCTGAATACGCCCTCGCAACGGCAGCGGCAACTTGCCACGCGCCTGAGCGAAGGGCTGATTGCCGGCCGGCGTGGGAATACTCACCACTGCCTCTTCAAGACGCTTGATAACCCTGTTGAGTTCCGCACGTTCCGCTTCGCGACTGCGTAACTGTTCGCTTTGCGAGCGCTGCTGGCCCTGCAGCGAGGCCAGCACCTGGGTGCGCCGACGCTGCTCAACGCGCAGCGCTTCGGCCCGATTAGCCAGACCTTCGCGCTGTTGCTGGAGTTCGTTCTGCTGCGCTGCCGCGGCGGCGGACGCCTGCTGCACCTGGGCGATGGTGTCGTTGAACCGACCGATTTCCTCGACCCGCGCACGGCCAACGTACTCGTAGTAACGCAGCATGCGCGCCATGCGGCCCGGGTCATCCTGATTGAGCAGCAGTTTCATATAGCCCTGCTGCCCGGCCATGTAGGCGGCGCGCACCTGGCGGGCAATCTGCTCTTGCTGGGCGTCGAGCGAGGCCTGCAGCTGCGCCGCCTGATCGTGCAGCTCCTGCAAGCGGCTTTCGCCGTCACGGATCTGCTGCTCCAGTTCGCCGCTTTCGCGTTGCAGGCGACCGATGTCGGTTTCACTTTCCTTGAGTTCGGCCTCCAGGCCGGTGGCCTCCTGACGCAGCTCATCCAGCACCGCCTTCAGCCGCTCGATGTCAGCCTGCGCCTTTTCCAACTCGGCTCTCGCCGCGCGAGCGTCCTCAGACTGATCGGCCGACAGCGGCAGCGCCGTGGCGCCACCCAGCGCCAGCAGCGCGGCGAGCAGCCAGCTTCGGGTCCGTGCGCGTCCTTGCGTGCGCATGTCGGCTTACTGCACCCGCGTGATGATGCTGCGCCCGGTCATCTCGGCCGGTTGCGGCAGCCCCATCAGGGTCAGCAAAGTGGGCGCCACGTCGGAGAGGATGCCACCCTCGCGCATCTCGACCTGGCGCGGCCCGACGTAGACAAAGGGCACCGGCTCGCAGGTGTGCGCGGTGTGGGCCTGACCGGTAGTGTGATCGGACATCTGCTCAACGTTGCCATGGTCGGCGGTGATCAGCGCCTCGCCGCCGACTTTCTCCAGCGCTGCGGCGATCCGGGCGATGCACTTGTCCAGGCACTCCACCGCCGCCACAGCGGCCTCGAACACGCCGGTGTGGCCAACCATGTCGCCGTTGGCATAGTTGACGATAATGGCGTCGTAGCGCTGCTGCTCGATGGCCTCGACAATGCGGTCGGTGACCTCGGGCGCGCTCATCTCAGGCTGCAGGTCGTAAGTCGCGACTTGCGGGGAAGGAATCAAAATACGCTCTTCGCCCTCGAAGGGCTCCTCGCGGCCGCCGGAGAAGAAGAAGGTGACATGAGCGTACTTTTCCGTCTCGGCAATGCGCAGCTGGGTTTTGCCCTGCGCCGCCAGATACTCGCCCAGCACGTTGACCAGCGTGCCGGCCGGGAAGGCACAGGGCGCCGGAATGTCCGCAGCGTACTGGGTCAGCATGACGTAGCCGGCCAGCTTGAGTTCGCGCTGACGGGGAAAACCACTGAAAGCCGGCTCAACGAAGGCGCGGCTCAGCTCGCGGGCACGGTCGGCACGGAAGTTCATGAACACCACCGCGTCGCCGTCCTCCACCTTGACTGGCGAGCCGATGGTGGTCGCTTTGACAAACTCGTCACTCTCGCCACGCTCGTAAGCCGCAGCCAGAGCATCGGCGGCGTTCTCGGCGGCAAACTCGCCCTGCCCTTCGGTAATCAGGTTGTAGGCGGCCTCAACCCGATCCCAGCGGTTGTCGCGATCCATGGCAAAGTAGCGACCAATCAGACTGGCGGTACGCCCCTTGCCCAGGCGCGCGTAGGCGTCTTCCATCAGTTGCAGCGACGGCGCGGCGCTGCGCGGTGGCGTATCGCGACCATCCAGAAAACCGTGTACGTAGATCTCCTCGGCGCCGCGCTTGGCGGCCAGCTCGACCATAGCGACCAGGTGGTCCTGATGGCTGTGGACGCCACCGTCGGACAGCAGGCCCATGATGTGAACAGCCCGACCGGCGGCCACCGCCTTGTCGACCGCGCCACAGATAACCTCGTTGGCAAAAAACTCACCGTCCTGAATCGACTTGGTGACGCGGGTAAAGTCCTGATAGACCACCCGACCGGCACCCAGATTCATGTGCCCGACTTCGGAGTTGCCCATCTGCCCGTCCGGCAGCCCCACGTCCATACCCGAGCCGGAAACCAGCGTGTGCGGTGCAGTTGCCCAGAGCTTGTCCCAAACCGGCGTATTGGCAGCCATGATGGCGTTGGAGTCGGGGGAGTCGCTGTGACCGAAGCCATCCAGAATCATCAGTACTACGGGTTTAGGGGCTGCTGTCATTGCACAAAGCTCTCGTTGGGAGTGTTCAAGGGGAACCGCGGGCATCGCCGCCGCAAATCTGCCAGACAGTTTACTTGCCCACCCCCCGGCTGTCATGCTCGGCTCGGTCCTGGGCAGCCCTGAACCCCGCATTGATTGCAACCAGGCCTAAACGCCAGAGGGAATGCGGCATTAATCGGTGCGCCCTTGGGAAGCACTGACTACTTCCGCGCGCCCTCTGCGAGTGCTCAAGCGTGTAGATGCAAGGCGCGCTGTGCGGCCAATAGTGGTTCTATTGGCAAGCAGCGCAACGCCGCAGATGCATGCTTGAACGCTCGCCCGGAGGGGCACTCATGCTGCGCCGTACTCTGCGCCATGCCCTCGAACCTGCGCCTTGGTTGGGGACCGACCTGAAAGCCAGAGGGAATGCGGAATTAATCAGTGCTTCCCTTAGTGTATACTCGCCCTCTTTTTACCGCCCGGAAGCCCGTCAATGCAGTTTCTTCAACATCTGATCGAATTCATCGGCAATCACTACCTGCTGACCAGCGCCTTTCTAGTCGTACTGGCCCTGCTGCTGTTCACCGAAGGCCGCAAGAGCGGCAAGGCCGTGAGCACCGGCGAAGCGACTACCCTGATCAACCGCGAGAACGCGGTAGTCATCGACCTGCGCCCCAAGAAAGACTTCAGTGCCGGCCACATTGTCGACTCGCTGAACATCCCCTATGAGTCGCTGACCAGCCGCATGGGCGAACTGGACAAGCACAAGGGCAAGCCGCTGCTGCTGGTCTGCGCCGCTGGCCAGCACGCCGGCAGCTGCGCCAAGCAACTCAAGGCCGCTGGCCACGACAACGTAGTGCGCCTGTCCGGCGGCATCGCCAGCTGGCGCTCCGACAATCTGCCATTGGTCAAATAACATGGCTGACGTTGTCATCTACAGCAGCGACTATTGCCCCTTCTGCATGCGCGCCAAGCAATTGCTGGCCAGCAAGGGCGTCGACTTCCGGGAAATCTGCGTCGACGGCCAGCCCGCCGTCCGTGCAGAAATGACCCGACTTGCCGGTGGGCGCACTTCGGTGCCGCAGATCTGGATTGGCGACACCCACGTTGGCGGCTGCGACGAACTCTATGCCTGCGCACGCGCTGGACAACTGGATGCGCTGCTGGCAGGGTAAGCAGCTCTTTCCAACACGCATCAATTACCATCACACCAAGGATTTTCACGATGGCCGAAGAACAGAACAATCAAGCTGCCAACGGCGCTCAGGCTAACCAGCCACAATTCAGCGTACAGCGCATTTACGTCAAAGACCTTTCCTTTGAGTCGCCCAAGGCGCCGGCCATTTTCCAGACCCAGTGGAGTCCCCACGTCAATCTGGACCTGAACACCCGCAACAGCGAACTGCAGCCCGGCATCTACGAAGTCGTGCTGTCGGTCAACGCGACGGTCACCACCGGCGAGAACGAAACCTGCTTCATTGCTGAAGTGCAGCAAGCCGGCATCTTCGCCATCAACGGCCTGGACGACGCGTCTCTGCGCCACACCCTGGGTGCCTTCTGCCCGAACATCCTGTTCCCCTACGCACGCGAAGCGATCGACAACCTGGTCCTGCGTGGCAGCTTCCCTCCCCTGATGCTGTCGCCGGTCAACTTCGACGCCCTGTTCGCCCAATCCGAACAGCGCCGCGCCAGCGAAGCCGCCGGCACCGCCTGATCGGCCTGCTGCCGGGCAGCCAGCCTGCCCGGCAGTCACTGCGACACCCCGCCACATAATTCGTCTTGTGCGCCCTGTAGCGCATGCTCTAAGGTAGGCAACCGCACAGCCACCAACAGACGGAATCACGCATGACCCTCCCGGCTTCTCGCCCCCTGTATCTGCTAGCCCTTATTGTCTGCGTGCTGCTGATGACCGCCGCACTCTATCTGGAGCATGGCGTCGGGCTGGAACCCTGCCCATTGTGCATTCTGCAACGCATCGCGGTGATGGTCATTGGTGTTATCTGCCTGGCTGCCGTGCTGCACAATCCCGAACCGCGCAACGGCAAACGCACGGGCGCGCGCATCTATGGCGCACTGATCACCGTGGCCAGCCTGCTCGGCGCCGGCACCGCCGCGCGTCAGGTCTGGCTGCAGCACCTGCCGCCGGATCAGGTGCCATCCTGCATCCTGCCGCTCGACTACATGCTTGAAACCTTGCCGTTGTGGGACGTGCTCAGTCAGGTGCTCAGCGGCACCGCTCAGTGTGCCGAAGTGACCTGGACCTTCCTCGGCCTGAGTATCGCCGAGGGCACCCTGATCGCTTTTATCTGCTTTACGCTGTTCGGCCTGATGCAGCTGGTGCGCAAGGTCGACTGAGCAACTGCACAGAAGTCTTGATGCCGTCACGCCCACTGGCCTATTCTGTTGCGACCCGGAACACATACACCCAAGTCGGCCCGACCGACACCGGAAGAAGAGGTGGAAGATGCTGGACAGTTGCACAAATGCCCAGGAGCGCTGGGGCGGCGTCCACCAGCTGATCGACCGCTGGCTGGCGGAGCGCCAACAGCTGATCCTCAATTACCGCCAGCTGCGCGAGCGTCCCGAGCCGAGCACGCAAACGGACAGCGAACTGACTGCCTTCTGCGACATCCTGGTCGACTACGTGTCGGCCGGACATTTCGAAATCTACGAACAATTACTACGCGAAGCGCAGGACTTCGACGACCAGCGCGGCATCGAGCTGGCGCATCGGGTCTACCCGCGCATCGAAACCATTACCCTGCAGGCCGTTGGCTTCAATGATCAGTACGGGCAAAGCGCTCGTGCCGACGACGAAGCGGCCATGCAGACGCAGCTGCAGCAACTTGGCGGCATGCTGCATGAACGATTTGAGCTTGAAGACTGTCTGATCGAAGTACTCCACAACGCTCACAAGGACCTGCTCAGCGCCGTCTGAGGGGCCAGGCACAGGAAGATCACGCGTGACCACCGACACTCCCAGCTCCAACGACAAGGTTTCCTCTCCGCTGCACCTGCTGCAGACCTTGACCCGCACGCTCAATGAGCATCTGGCAGAAGCCTGCAGCACGGCTGAGAAGGATGCGCGCAAGGCCCACGAGAAGCTGCTGCGTCAGCAGGAAAAACTGGAACTCAAGCTGCGCCAGGCCGAAGAGAAACTCGCCAACCGCACCGCCGAAGACCCGGACAAGCCCGCCAGCAAGACCCGCCGCAAGCTGGCTGACCTGCAGGCGGCGCTAGACGAGCTGAAGACCGCGCGCGATAGCGCCGAAAGCTACATCAAGCAACTCGAAGCCGACGTGCGCCAGACCCTGCGCCTGGCCAAAGGGCTCGAGCGCATCGACGCCCAGGTTGGCCAGGCACTGGAGAAGCGCGACGCGCCCAAACCGGCCGCCAAGCCCCGCAGCCGCCGCGCCCCGGCCCGCCGCAAGCCTGCTACCCGCAAGCCAGCTCCGGCAGCTAGCGAAGGCTGAGCAGCCCGGCCAGCTGCACCAGCAGCTGCGCACGCCGACCGCTCACCGGCCCTGAGCAGGCAGCGCCCAACGCTGCCTGCACCGCCTGATCAGCGCAATCGCCCCGCCCCAGGCTGTCTTCCAGCACTTGCAAGCGCTGCAACTCGACCTCGATCTCTATCGCCTTGAGCCGCTGATATTGCGCCTGCAAGGCGGTCTGCTGCGCAAGCGCGCGACGGGCCTGACGCAGCGGCAGCATCAGCTCCTCACGCCAGCAAGCCTGCTGCGCATGCAACTGCTGCCAGACATCGGTGGGCAAGGTCCGCCCCTGTTGCTGCAGCCAGGCAGCCAGTAACAGCAGCAATACATCCTCGCCACTCTCGTCCTGCAGCGCCAGCAGCGTCGGCGCGACGCCCTCACGTGCGTACACCTGCTCGCTCCACCGCGCCAACGCTCCCTTACTCATTGCTCTTCTCCCAACCGGCGGCGCTGATATACTCCCGCCCCATGATCAGCCTCGACTCTCTTACTCTGCAGCGCGGCCCCCTGCGACTGCTTGAACACGCCAATCTTACCCTGCATGCCGGCCAGAAGGTCGGCTTGCTGGGCACCAATGGTGCCGGAAAATCCAGCCTGTTCGCGCTGCTGCGCGGGCAGATCGAACCGGACGCCGGCAGCTGCAGCATTCCCGCTGACTGGCGCATCGCCCACATGCAGCAGGAAGTCAGCGCGCTGGAGCGCAACGCTGTCGATTATGTCCTCGATGGCGACCAGCGGCTGCGCGACATCCAGCAACGCCTGGCCACCGCAGAGCAACAGGAGCAGGCCGAAGCGCTTGGCGCGCTGTACGCCGAGCTGGACAGCCACGGCGGCTTCAGCGCCGACAGCCGGGCCCGCACCCTGCTGGCCGGCCTGGGCTTCAGCACCGAGCAATGCGAGCGCCGGGTCGGCGACTTCTCCGGCGGCTGGCGCATGCGCCTGAACCTGGCGCAGGCGCTGATGTGCCCCTCCGATCTGCTGCTGCTCGACGAGCCGACCAACCACCTCGATCTGGACGCCATCCTCTGGCTGGAAGACTGGTTGCGCAGCTATCCCGGCACCCTGCTGCTGATTTCCCACGACCGCGACTTCCTCGACGCGGTCGTCGAGCATATCGTGCATTTCGAGAACCGCAGCCTGCATCTGTACCGCGGCGGTTTCAGCCAGTTCGAGCGCACCCGCGCCGAACGTCTGGCCCAGCAGCAATCGGCGTTCGAGAAACAACAGGCCCAGCGCGAACACATGCAGAGCTATATCGCCCGCTTTCGCGCCAAAGCGAGCAAGGCCAAGCAGGCGCAGAGCCGACTGAAAGCTCTGGAGCGCATGGAAGAGCTCGGCCCGGCGCATGTCGACTCGCCCTTTTCCTTCAGCTTTCGCGAGGCCGCCAACCAGTCAATGCCGCTGCTGGACCTGCATCAGGGCACCCTTGGCTACGACGGCAAGGCCATTCTTGAGCAGGTCAAACTGCAATTGGCTCCCGGCGCGCGCATCGGCCTGCTGGGGCCGAACGGCGCCGGCAAGTCGACGCTGATCAAGTCACTGGCCGGCAGCCTGCCGCTGATCGGCGGCGAGCTGAAAACGGGAGAACATCTAGCCATTGGCTACTTCGCCCAGCACCAGCTCGACAGCCTGGACCCGAAAGCCAGCCCGCTGCTGCATCTGGCGCGCCTGGCACCGGAGGAGCGTGATCAGGTACTGCGCAACTTCCTCGGCGGCTTCGACTTCAAGGGCGATCGCATCGAGGAGCCGGTATTGAACTTCTCGGGTGGCGAGAAAGCCCGGCTGGCACTGGCGCTGATTGCCTGGCAGCGGCCCAACCTGCTGCTGCTCGATGAGCCGACCAACCATCTCGACATGGAAATGCGCCACGCGCTCACAGTTGCCCTGCAGGCCTTTGAGGGTGCCATGCTGCTGGTCTCGCACGATCGCGCACTGATTCGCGACACCACCGACGAGCTGTGGCTGGTCGCCGACGGCCGCGTCCAGACCTACAACGAAGACCTGGACAGCTACACTCGCTGGCTGGCGCAGTTCCGTCAGCAACAGGCGGCCGCCAACGCACCCGAGCCCGCCAGCAGCGCCCCCAAGGTCGACGCCAAGGCCCAGCGCCGTGCCGCCGCCGAACAGCGCCAACGCCTGGCACCCTTGAAAAAGGCCGCGGACAAGCTGGAACAGGAATTGAACCGCGTCAGCGAACTGAATGCGGAGGTGGAGAACGCGCTGGCCGACAGCAGCCTCTACGAGGCCGACAGCAAGGACCGCCTGAAAACCCTGCTGAGCCAGCAGACCGACTACCGCCAGCGTATCGCCCAGCTGGAAGAAGACTGGCTACAGGCGCAGGATGAGCTGGAAGCCCTGCAGACCGAACTCAATGGCGACTGACGCCGGGAGCCCTAATGACCCTATGGATTGACGCCGACGCCTGCCCAAGACCGGTACGCGATGTAACGGTCAAGGCGGCACGCCGCAAGCAGATCGAGCTGGTGCTGGTAGCCAACAGCGCGCAGCAGCTGCCGCCGGGGCCCGGCGTGCGTCAGGTGATCGTCGCCTCAGGCGCCGATGCCGCGGATCACTACATCATCGAGCACGCCCGCCCGGGCGACCTGGTGGTCACCGCCGACATTCCGCTGGCCGCCGGCCTGGTCGACCGCGGGGTCACCGCCATCAACCCGCGCGGACAGATCTATGACAAGGGCAGCATTGGCGAGCGCCTGGCCGTGCGTAACCTGATGGACGAACTGCGCGGCGCCGGACTGGCCGGCCGTGGCGGCCCGCCGCCCTACAGCGACAAGGATAAACAGGCCTTTGCCAACGCACTGGACCGCCTGATCGCGCGACTGGGCTGATCGCTGCAACGGCACTGACGGCTCGCTGCAACCGATCGGCGGCCTGGCTTACGGTTTGACCGGAGAGGCGTCGGCACCTTCCTGGTCCGCGGGCAGATCACACAGACAGGAGACGGAGTCCTGCTGGGTGATGTTGACGCGGCGGCCGTCCAGCAACGCCTGCAGCACCGGCTCGACAAAGCTGCTGTCAGCGCTGCAATGGGCGCCATCGCTGTAGGGCCCCACGTAGGCAAGACTGCCATCGGCAGACCAAATGGCAATGGAAGGCGCGCCGGGCCAATCTGACCACGCCGCTGGCATTGCCCAATAGTCCAGCTGCCCCAAGCCCGTCGGCATGCCTGCCGCCAAGCGCTGCCCCGAGCGGGCAAAACGCACGCCGCGCGCGGCAAAGCGCGCGGTCATTTCCTCAACATAGGCTTCATGGCCGGCGCTGCATGGGCAGTTGGACTGCCACACATGCACCACCTGAACCTGTCCTGGCGCGAAGGGCGGCGCAACCTGCTCGGCCTGAAAAAAAACCGGTCGCTCGAAGGACTTGATGTAACGCCCCTCAAACCACCAGTAGGCCCAGCCTAGCCCGGCCACCCACACCAGCAGCGCCAGAGAGACCAGCAACCTGCGTACCCAGAGATTCATTGCGCCACCGCTTGCCACACAAAGAGATAGCCGACCATTGTGCCACAGTCGTAGATAATCTATTTGTGCAAACCCCTCCACAACCTGAAGCCAGAGCGGTTGGCTCTGTCTCAGCACTGGTTTACCGTCCCCATGCTGGCAGACTGCCTCCCTGGCAGCACCAATGCCATGGACGAACCCGCACAAACGGCTGCCGCGACGGCCAGGGATATTGCTGCGCATGCTTGCCAATCTTGACCTCAAGACCCTGACGCTATCGCTCAGTCTGGTCACTCTGATGATGACACTGCTGCTGGGGCTGGCCGCCTGGCACGCGGGCGCCGAGCGCGGCTTGCGCCACTGGGCGCTGGGCAATCTGGCGCTGATGTTTGGCCTGATGCTCAACGTCAACCAGGACGACCTGCATCACACGCTGTCGATCCTGCTGGCCAACGGCCTGATGACGCTGGGGCTGGGGCTGGTCTGGCTCGGCATCCGCGCCTTCTTTGAGCGGAGTCAGCCACAACTGGTGCCGCTGCTGGCCACCCTGCTGATCGTTATACTGCTGGGCCTATTCCGCTACCAGTTTGACAGCAACGCCGTGCGCTACGCGATCAGCTCAGTGATTCTCGGCGGCCTGTGCTTGTTGTGTGCCAGCGAGCTGCTGCGCCCCACCGAACCGCCATTGCGCTCGGCCTGCTGGTTCAGCGGCGCTATCGCCCTGCTCTACGGCCTGATGCTGCTGGCCCGACCGGTCGCCTCGCTACTCGGCTGGAACGGCGCCGCCAGTTTGCTCGGCGGTCCGCTGCAATTGATCACCCTGCTCGGCGCGATGGCCGCACAGATCGGTATGGCCACCGGCTTTATCCTGATGACCCACTACCGCAATCTGGCAGCGCTGCACCGCCTGTCCGAGCGCGACGGGCTGACCGACACCCTGAACCGTCGCAGCCTGCACCAGCAGGCGGGCGCCCTGCTGGCGCGCATGCAGCACGGCGGCGAGCCGGTCACCCTGATCATGGTCGACGCCGACCACTTCAAGCGCATCAACGACGACTTTGGCCATCAAACCGGTGATGCCGTGCTCTGCCACCTGGTCAACCGTATCAGCCAGCACCTGCGCACACGCGACCTGCTGGGCCGCTTTGGCGGCGAAGAGTTCACCCTGCTGTTGCCGGGGCTCGACAGCGAGCAGGCCAGACCTGTCGCCGAGCGCATCCGGCACGGCATCAGCCAGGCTCCCTGGCGCCTCGCAGGTGAGACAATCAGTCTCACCGCCAGTCTCGGTGTAGCCTGCTCGCAGCATCACGGTTATGATTTCAACACGCTGCTCGGCGCTGCCGATGCCGCGCTCTACCGTGCCAAGACGCTAGGCCGCAACCGTGTCGAGCTGGCCCCGCCCCCCGGCCAGACTGATCAGGAGCAGGTCGCCCTGCGCCTCTTGTCACAATTCAGTCACAATCTTGACGTATAACGTCAGTCAGACAGGTGCACTGCGACCCGCACCCCCCTGGAGTCCCTGTGAGCTATTCCCCTGTTCCGCGCCCCTTCCCTGCCAGCCGTCCCCGTCGCATGCGCAAGGATGATTTTTCCCGCCGCATGATGCGTGAAAACACCCTGACCGCGGACGATCTGATCTACCCCGTCTTTGTCCTTGAGGGCGAGCAACAGCGCGAAGCGATTGCCTCCATGCCCGGCATTGAACGGCTGTCGATCGACCTGCTGCTGGATGAAGCCGCTGAGCTGGTCGAGCTGGGTATTCCGGCCATCGCCCTGTTTCCGGTGACGCCGCTGGAGAAGAAGTCACTGGACGCTGCCGAGGCCTGGAACCCGGACGGACTGGCGCAACGCGCCGTACGCGCCCTGAAAGCGCGCTATCCGCAGCTGGGGGTGATTACCGACGTCGCGCTGGACCCCTTCACCACCCACGGGCAGGACGGCATCATTGATGACGACGGCTACGTGATGAATGAAATCACCGTCGAGGCGCTGGTCAAACAGACCCTGTCGCACGCCGCCGCCGGCGCAGACATTGTCGCCCCCTCCGACATGATGGACGGTCGGGTGGGCGCCATGCGCGACGCGCTGGAAGCCGCCGGCCACATTCACACCCGCATTCTTGCCTACTCTGCCAAGTACGCCAGCGCCTATTACGGCCCGTTCCGCGATGCGGTCGGCTCGGCCGGCAACCTCGGCAAGGGCAACAAGGCCACCTACCAGATGGACCCGGCCAACAGCGACGAGGCCCTGCACGAAATCGCTGCCGACCTGTCAGAGGGAGCCGACATGGTCATGGTCAAACCGGGCATGCCCTATCTGGATGTACTGCACCGGGTGAAAGACACCTTCAAGGTGCCCACCTTTGTTTACCAGGTCAGTGGCGAGTACGCCATGCACTGCGCCGCCATCAACAACGGCTGGCTCAGTGAAGCGGTGATTCTGGAATCACTGACCGCCTTCAAACGCGCAGGAGCCGACGGCATCCTGACCTATTTTGCCAAGACGGCAGCACGCCAATTGCGGAGCCGACAGTAGTCGTAACGAGGAGATCATGGCAGAGCTCAACAGCACCCGAGACACCACCAAGGACAGCGCGGCGCCAGCCCCCGAGGCCAGCCCGCGTACCGATCTGGTAACCCGACCAGCCCAGGTCAGTGAAAAGGTGGCCGAACCGGCACCGGTTCCAGATCTGGGTGCGCCAGAGCTCTACATTCACCGCGAGCTGTCGCAGCTGCAGTTCAACATCCGCGTGCTGGAGCAGGCGCTGGATGAGTCCTACCCGCTGCTTGAGCGCCTGAAGTTCCTGCTGATCTTCTCCAGCAACCTGGATGAGTTTTTTGAAATCCGCGTTGCCGGCCTGAAAAAGCAGATTACCTTCGCGCGCGAGCAAACCGGCCCGGACGGACTGCAGCCTCAACAGGTACTAAGCAAGATCAGCGAGACCGCGCACTATCAGGTCAGCCGCCAGTACAGCATTCTCAACGATATCCTGCTGCCCCAGCTGAACGAAAAGGGCATTCGCTTTCTGCGCCGCTACCAGTGGACGCACAAGCAAACCCTGTGGATTCGCCGCTTCTTCCGCCAGCAGGTCGCGCCGATCATCAGCCCGATCGGCCTGGACCCGACGCACCCCTTCCCGCTGCTGGTGAACAAGAGCCTGAACTTTATCGTTCAGCTCGAGGGCATCGACTCCTTCGGCCGCGACTCCGGCATGGCGATCATCCCGGCGCCGCGCTCGCTGCCGCGCCTGATTCGCCTGCCCGACGAGCTGTGCGACGGTGGCGACAACTTTGTATTCCTGTCATCGATGATTCACGCCCATGCCGACGAGCTGTTCCCCGGCATGAAGGTCCTTGGCTGTTACCAGTTCCGCCTGACCCGCAACGCCGACCTGTTTGTCGATCCGGACGAGGTCGATGACCTGGCCCGCGCCCTGCGCGGTGAGCTGCTGTCACGCCGCTACGGTGACGCGGTGCGTCTGGAGGTAGCCGACAACTGCCCGAAACCACTGACCGACTTTTTGCTCAAGCAGTTCGGCCTGACCGAGGCGGAGCTGTACGAGGTCAACGGCCCGGTCAACCTGACGCGCCTGTTCTCGATTACCGGCCTGGAAAATCACCCGCAGCTGCAATTCCCGCCCTTCAGCCCGGGGCTGCCGCGCGTCCTGTCGAGCGCCGACAACCTGTTCCAGGCGATCAGCAAGCAGGACATCCTGCTGCAGCACCCGTACGAGTCCTTTAGCCCGGTGGTCGACTTGCTGCGTCAGGCGGCGCAGGACCCTAATGTGCTGGCGATCAAGCAGACCCTGTACCGCACCGGCGCCAACTCCGAGATCGTCAACGCGCTGGTCGATGCCGCCCGTAATGGCAAGGAAGTGACCGTGGTGATCGAGCTGCGCGCACGCTTTGACGAAGAGTCCAACCTGCAGCTGGCCAGCCGCCTGCAGCAGGCCGGCGCGGTGGTGATCTACGGCGTGGTGGGCTTCAAGACCCACGCCAAGATGATGCTGATTCTGCGCCGCGAAGAGAAGAACCTGAAACGCTACGTACACCTGGGCACCGGCAACTACCACGCCGGCAACGCCCGCCTGTACACCGATTACAGCATCCTGACCTCAGACGTGGCACTCACCGAGGACGTGCACAAGCTGTTCAACCAGCTGATCGGCATGGGCAAGACCCAGCGCATGAAAAAGCTGCTGCAGGCACCCTTTACCCTGAAAAAACGCCTGCTGGAGCTGATCAACCGCGAAACCATGAATGCCCAGGCGGGCAAGCCGGCGCACATTATCGCCAAGGCCAATTCCCTGACCGACGCCAAGATCATCAAGGCCCTGTACAAAGCCTCACAGTGCGGCGTGAAGATCGACCTGATCGTGCGCGGCATGTGTTGCCTGCGCCCCGGTATCCCGGGCGTGTCGCACAACATTACCGTGCGTTCGATCATCGGCCGTTTCCTGGAACACAGCCGGGTCTATTACTTCCTGAACGACGGTCAGGAACAGGTGTGGATGTCCAGCGCCGACATGATGGAGCGCAACCTCGACAAGCGCGTCGAGACCTGCTTCCCGCTGGAAGGCAAAAAGCTGATTACCCGCGCCAAGCAGGAGCTGCAGGTGTTTCTCACCGACAACACCCGCAGCTGGATTCTACAGCCCGACGGCACTTACCTGCTCAGCTCACCGAGCGGCAACCAGATCCCCCGCAGCGCCCAGGCGACGCTGCTGGAGAAGCTGGCCTCGCCTCAGCGTACCGTCAACCTGTAACCGGCCTTGGCCCAGTATTGGGCCTCGCGCTCGAAGTCAGCCTGCGTCAGCGGGTTGTCTTCGAGCCAGCCAGCCGGGAAGGTCACCGCCAACGCATCCTCCGCCGCCTCCACGGTCATTTCCGGCATGTCCTGAAAGCCACGGATGTGGTGGTAGAGGATGGCCAGGCGCAGCACCATGCACAGACGCAACAGCGTCACAGCCTCATCACCGAACTCGCTCAGACGATCACTGCTCGGCAGATTGCGACGGTGTCCGCGTACCAGTAGCGCCAGCGTCTGCTGGTCCGGTCGGGAGAAGCCCGGCAGATCCGAGTGCTCGATCAGGTAGGCGCCGTGCTTGTGGAACTGGTTGTGCGCAATGTCCAGACCAATCTCGTGCACCCGCGCGGCCCACACCAGCATCGCTGCCAGTTTGCTCTGCGTCAGCTGCCAGGCCGGCTCAACCTTGTGCAACAGCCGCAGCGCCTTGTTCTCGACCCGCGCCGCCTGGTCCAGATCAACGTGGTAGCGCTCCATCAGCGCGCTCAGGGTGCGCTCACGCACGTCCTCATGGGAGTATCGTCCCAGCAGGTCATACAGCACGCCTTCACGCAGCGCGCCCTCGGAGTGCGGCATGGCTTCAACGCCCAGGGCATCGAACAACGCTTCGAGAATTGCCAGGCCCGCCGGCAGGATCGGCTGGCGATCCGGCTTGAGCCCCTGAATGTCCAGCTTGTCGACATGCGAGGCCTTGAGCACCTTGCGTTTTAGCCACTGCAGCCCTTCGCGGTTGACCTCACCCTGGCCACGCCCACCGGCCTGAATGCACTGCCCGACCGAGCGGATGGTACCCGAGGCGCCCACCGCCTCGCTCCAGCCCAGGCGCTGAATGGCCTGTTCGATGTTCATCAGTTCCAGTCGCGCCGCCGTATAGGCCTGACTGTAGCGCGCGGCGGTAATGCGCCCGTCGGGGAAAAACTGCTTACTGAAGGCCACACAGCCGACATTCAGACTCTCGCGCAGCAGCGACTCGAAGCGCTCCCCCACGATAAACTCGGTGCTGCCACCGCCGATATCCACCACCAGACGCTTGCCTTCATCGTCCGCCAGGGTATGCGACACGCCGAGGTAGATCAGCCGCGCTTCTTCGCGCCCGGAAATCACTTCAACGCGGTGACCCAGCACCTGCTGCACCTGACGAATGAACTGCCCGCGGTTGCGCGCTTCACGCAATGCGCTGGTGGCTACGACCCTCACCGCGCCCGGCGGCAGGCCATTGATCAGTTGAGCGAAGCGCCGCAGACAATCAAGCCCGCGCTGCATGGCCTCATCGCTGAGCATGTTGTCATCATCCAGCCCGGCGGCCAGCTGCACCTTCTCGCCCAACCGCTCGAGAATGCGAATCTCGCCCTGCTCAACGCGCGCCAGCACCATGTGGAAGCTGTTGGAGCCCAGGTCAATCGCGGCCACCAGTGAAAAATCGTTCGCTTCTGCCTCTGCCATGCGCTCTTCCCGTGGATTTTCAAATGCTCCCGATTCTAGCACCGCGCGAATGACATTTACCCGCACGGCGAGACAGACTGCCCCGTGCGCGGCTACATGACGCATCTACACTACTGCTCAAACCGGCGGCAGACCCGCCGCCGCGAGCGGCTGGCGAGCAGCGCGACCGCCCCGCGCACCGCCTTTCGCTGGCGCGCCGGGTGGTGCTATGATGCTGCCATTCCGCCTTTTTATCCCTCTGGAGAAACACATGAGCGATCTGATTGTGCACGTCACTGACGGCAGCTTCGACGACGAAGTGCTCAAGTCTGACACCCCTGTACTGGTTGATTACTGGGCCGAATGGTGTGGCCCCTGCAAAATGATTGCCCCGGTTCTGGACGAGATCGCCAAGGACTACAGCGGCAAGCTGAAAATCTGCAAACTGAATATCGACGAAAACGCCGACACCCCGCCCAAGTATGGCGTGCGCGGCATCCCGACCCTGATGCTGTTCAAGGGCGGCAACGTCGAAGCGACCAAGGTCGGCGCGCTGTCCAAGTCGCAGCTGGCAGCCTTCCTTGACAGCAACATCTGATGTATCGCGCCCCGGCCTCCGTGCCGGGGCGGCTGTTTTTACAGCCGCAACGCTGGACGTTACCCGCCTGCGGTGCTAGATTTGCTGACCAACGCCCTGACGCACCCTGCGCAGCGGCTTCCCAAACCCGCAGCCAAGCTGATCGCCCCATGCTCCATGGTGGCCGAAACACATCTTTCCTGCCGACACTCTGACATCACTCACCGACCCCTATGAACCTGACTGACCTCAAACAAAAACCTATTACCGAACTGTTGGAAATCGCCAACCAGATGGGCCTGGAAAACATGGGCCGATCGCGTAAGCAGGATGTGATCTTCGGCATCCTGAAAAAACATGCCAAAGGCGGCGAAGACATCCTCGGTGACGGCGTACTGGAGATCCTTCAGGACGGGTTCGGCTTCCTGCGCTCGGCCGACTCCTCCTACCTGGCCGGCCCGGATGACATCTATGTGTCGCCCAGCCAGATTCGTCGCTTCAACCTGCGTACCGGTGACACCATTTCCGGCAAGATTCGCCCGCCGAAAGACGGCGAGCGCTACTTCGCCCTGCTCAAGGTTGACTCGATCAACTTCGACAAGCCGGAAAACACCAAGAACAAGATCCTGTTCGAGAACCTGACGCCGCTGTTCCCCGATCAGCGTCTGGTGATGGAAGCCGGCAACGGCGCCACCGAAGACCTGATGGCGCGCATCATCGACCTGTGTGCCCCCATCGGCAAAGGCCAGCGCGGCCTGCTGGTGGCGCCGCCCAAGGCCGGTAAGACGCTGATGCTGCAGAACATCGCCTCGAACATCGCCCGCAACAACCCCGAGTGCCACCTGATCGTCCTGCTGATCGACGAGCGCCCGGAAGAGGTAACCGAAATGCAGCGCACTGTGCGCGGCGAAGTGGTTGCCTCGACCTTCGACGAGCCGCCGGCGCGCCACGTACAGGTCGCTGAAATGGTGATCGAGAAGGCCAAGCGCCTGGTTGAGCACAAGAAAGACGTGATCATCCTGCTCGACTCCATCACCCGTCTGGCCCGTGCCTACAACACCGTTATCCCGAGCTCCGGCAAGGTGCTGACCGGTGGTGTCGATGCCCACGCCCTGGAAAAGCCCAAGCGCTTCTTCGGCGCCGCGCGCAACATCGAAGAAGGCGGCAGCCTGACCATCATCGCCACCGCGCTGGTCGACACCGGCTCGAAGATGGACGAGGTGATCTACGAGGAGTTCAAGGGCACCGGCAACATGGAGATCCACCTGGATCGCAAGATTGCCGAGAAACGCACCTTCCCGGCGATCAACATCAACCGCTCCGGTACCCGCCGCGAAGAACTGCTGACCAGCGAAGACGAGCTGCAGCGCATGTGGATTCTGCGCAAGATCCTGCACTCAATGGACGAGATCGCCGCGATCGAATTCCTGCTGGATCGCCTGAAAGACACCAAGACCAACGACGAATTCTTCCAGTCGATGAAGCGCAGCAAAAATTAAAGCGGCAAGCTGGAAGCGACAAGCTGCAAGCAGTCCGCTGTAGCTGGTCGCTTTCAGCAGGTCAGGCCGCCAAGGCGGCCTGACTGTCAATTCAGTGTGCTTCTGACCAGACACCCCAGGCTGCGGCATACCACGCACTGCTTGCAGCTTGAAGCTTGAGGCTTGAAGCTCAAATGCAATACTCCGATCTACGCGATTTCATCAAGGGTCTGGAACAGCGCGGTGAACTCAAGCGCATCCAGACGCCTGTCTCCCCTGTGCTGGAGATGACCGAGATCTGCGACCGTACCCTGCGCAAGGGTGGTCCGGCGCTGTTATTTGAAAACCCCACCGGCTCTGACATGCCCGTTCTCGGCAACCTGTTCGGCACGCCCGAGCGTGTAGCGATGGGGATGGGTGCCGAGAGCATCAGCGAGCTGCGCGAGATCGGCAAGCTGCTGGCCTTTCTCAAGGAACCGGACCCGCCAAAGGGTCTGAAGGACGCTTGGTCCAAGCTGCCGATCTTCAAGAAAGTTATCAACATGGCCCCCAAGGTGCTGCGCGATGCCCCCTGCCAGGCGCAGGTATTCGAGGGTGACGACGTCGATCTTGGTCGCATTCCGGTACAGACCTGCTGGCCCGGCGACGCCGGCCCGCTGATCACCTGGGGCCTGGTGGTTACCAAGGGGCCACACAAGGAGCGGCAGAACCTGGGTATCTATCGCCAGCAGGTGATCGGGCGCAATAAGGTCATCATGCGCTGGCTCAGCCACCGTGGTGGCGCACTCGACTTCCGCGAATGGCAGGAGCAGCATCCGGGCGAGCCCTTCCCGGTTGCAGTGGTGCTCGGCGCGGACCCGGCGACCATTCTTGGCGCGGTGACCCCGGTACCAGACAGCCTGTCCGAGTACGCGTTCGCCGGCCTGCTGCGCGGCCAGCGCACCGAGCTGGTCAAGTGCCGTGGCTCTGACCTGCAGGTGCCCGCCAGCGCCGAGATCGTGCTGGAGGGGGTGATCCATCCCGGCGAGACGGCCGAGGAAGGCCCGTTCGGCGATCACACCGGCTACTACAACGAAGTCGACCGCTTCCCGGTCTTTACCATTGAGCGCATTACCCAGCGCGAAAAACCGATCTACCACAGCACCTACACCGGCCGCCCGCCGGATGAGCCTGCCGTACTGGGCGTGGCGCTGAACGAAGTTTTCGTGCCGCTGCTGCAGAAGCAGTTCCCCGAAATCACCGACTTCTATCTGCCCCCGGAAGGCTGCTCCTACCGCCTGGCGGTGGTGTCGATGAAAAAACAGTACCCGGGGCATGCCAAGCGCGTCATGCTCGGGGTCTGGAGTTTTTTGCGCCAGTTCATGTACACCAAGTACGTGATCGTGGTGGACGACGACATCAACATCCGCGACTGGCACGACATTATCTGGGCCATTACCACGCGTATGGACCCCAAGCGTGACACCGTGATGATCGACAACACCCCGATCGACTATCTCGACTTTGCCTCGCCGATCTCCGGGCTGGGCAGCAAGATGGGGCTGGACGCCACCAACAAGTGGCCGGGCGAAACCACCCGGGAATGGGGCGTCGCCATCGAGCAGGACGCCGCCGTGCGCCAGCGAGTCGACGCGATCTGGGCTGAACTGGGTATCGACTAGATGAGAGTAGCGCTGGAGCCAGGCGACCTGAGCCTGGAGATTGACCAGGGCGAGACCATTCTCGCCGCCGCACGCCGCCAGGGTTTTGATGCACCCAATAGCTGCCGTAACGGCAACTGCCATGTCTGCACGGCGGTACTACTGAAAGGCCGCGTTAGCCTGCCTGGAGACCGAGAGGCCCAGGCCGGCGACGAGATTTACACCTGCGTGGCCACGCCACTCGAGGACTGCACCGTGCATTGGGAAGGCGTGTTGGCGCCCGGGCAACTCCCGGTGCGCACCCTGGCGTGTCAGGTTGCCGAGTGCAGTCCGATCGGCGGCGACGTCTGGCGTGTGCGCCTGCGCACCCCGGCAGGCAAGCCACTGCGCTATTACTCCGGCCAGTATCTGCTACTGGAGCGCGAAGGCGCTGAACCGGCGGCCTTCTCCATCGCCTCGGCCCCGGGTGAGGAGCGCATGATTGAGCTGCACATTCTTACCCGCGACCCGCTAACCCAGGCCGTCATCGACTACCTGCAGCACCACCGCATCGCACGCGTGCAGGTGCCGTTCGGCGACGCCTGTCTGACTGCCCCGCCTACCCAGCCGCTGGTACTCATTGCCGCCGGCACCGGCCTGGCGCAGATGCAGAGCATCATCGAGGACTGCCTGCAGCAGGGGGTCACCCAGCCGATTCACCTGTACTGGGGCGTGCGCCATAGCGACGACCTGTACAACGCACCGCACTGGCAGCGCTGGGAGCAAGCCCCCAACCTCTACCTGCACCGCGTGGTCAGCGACCAGGCTGACTGGAGCGGACGCCAGGGCTTGCTGCACCAGGCCGTCTGCGAGGACCTGACCGACCTGGCCGACTACCGGTTTGTCGTCAGCGGTTCACCCGGCATGGTCTACGCGACCCTTGATGCCCTGGTCGCCGCCGGCATGCCTGCGCAGCAGATGCAGGCTGACGCCTTCGCCTACGCGCCGCGCTGACAGCGCCCGCCAGCCTCCCTATACTGACGAAAACCTGCCCAGCCCGCCCACAGCGATCGGACTGGGCAGGCAAATTCGCCATCATTGGGGATACGCAAGATGCGGGCACTGCCCTACTCAAGCTGGATTTTTGCACTCTGGCTGAGCGCCATCCCGGTCAGCGCCTTTGAGCTGAACAGCCTTGAGTGGCCGCCCTACACCGGCACCGAGCTCCCGGAACACGGGCAGTTGCCCAGCCTGCTACGCGGCGCACTGGCGCAGCAGGACATCGCGCTGAGCATCCGCTTCCTGCCCTGGAATCGGGCCGTCAAGGCCGCCAACACTAAAGCTGAAACCCTTGGCTACTTCCCCGAATACCGCGCCCCGGACCTGCCCTGCGCCTACTCGGACAGCCTGGGCACCAGCCGCCTGGGCCTGGCTCACCGCAGCAGCGAACCGCTGGACTGGCAACAGCTGACGGACCTGGCACCGTATCGTATTGGGGTCGTCAGCGGCTATCGCAACACACCGGCCTTTGACCAGGCGGTCGCCCATGGCGTCTTGCAGGTTGAACAGGCAACCAGCGACCAGCTCAACCTGCTGAAGCTGCTGCATGGTCGGGTAGACCTGGTGGTGATTGATCAGGCGGTCATGCAGTACTGGCTGGAGGCCTCAGAGGAGCTGGGCGACAGCGCCGAACAGCTGGCGTTTGCCCCCAGACTGCTCGGCGAACTGACCCTGCACGTCTGCTTCGTAGAGGGTCCTGACGCCGCGCAGGCCCGGCGTCAGCTCAACCAGGCGCTGCGCGAATTCAAGCGCTAAGCGCGCCGCTCATTCTGGCAGCGGCAGGGTCGGCAACTGGTCCTCGATCATCTCGAAGCCGTCGCGCAGGGTGCGCTCGGCAGCGCCCGAATCTCCCATGCGCTCCTGCAGACGCGCCAGCTCGGCACATGTCTGTATATCCCGACGACTGGAGAAGCTTGCTTCCAGATAGTCGCGCGCCTTGCCCCACAAGCGATTGCGCTGCGCCAGACGCCCGGCGGCCAGCAACAGGCTGGCGTTATGCGGATGCTGGGTGAGCCACTGCTCGGCGGTTGCCAGCTGGCGTGCCACATCCTTGCCCTTGAGCAAGCCGTAGAGATTGACCAGACGTTCGTTGAACTGCTGCTGCAAGGCGTTGCGCAGCACCTCCTCAGCCAGTTCGTCCCGCCCACGGGTACGCAGTTGCAAGGCATAGGCTTCGAGCAACTCCGGCTCCTCGCGCAGGCGCTTGGGCATGCGCTCCCAGGCCGCGATCACCAAGCTGGCCGGATCACTGTCCAGCGACGCCGTGCGCTGCCCAGCCTGGGCCAGCAGGGCAACATGCACCTGACGCTCCAGCGCCTGCTGATCATCCTCGCGCAGCACTTTCTGCCGGCGCAGCTCCGGCAACAAATCCAGCAGGCTGTGCCAGTCTTCCAGACGCACATACACCTGGCTCAGCAGCTTCAGGGCGTAAAGGTGCTTGGGGTGCTCCTTGCGCAGCCGGGTCAGCGTCGCCAGCGCCTGCTCCAGCTGGCCACGGGCGATCTGCAGCTGGGCCTGAGTGACGGCAATGGCCACATCCGCCTTGGGGGTGGTTTCATAGGCTTCGCGCAGCAGGGCGTCACACTCGGGATAGTCTTCCAGCTCGTTGGCCGCGCGCGCTGCCGCCAGGTAGTTGATCAACGGCAGCTCGGCGTGTGGCGCCGAGCGCTTGAGCAAGCGCAGTGATTGCTGCCAGTGACCTTCGGCAAACTCCAGCAGGCCGCGGGTTGCCAGCAGGTTGGCGCGGTTTTGCAGGTTACGACGGGACCAGGGGTTGATGCGCCGCCCGGACGCGGTCAGCATCCGCAGTAGCGTGCGCGTCAGCATCAGCAGCAGCCAGAAGGCGAGCAGGAAGCCCACTCCGACCCAAATGCTGGTCTCGATGGAGAAATGCCGCCAGGCAATCAGCAGATAACCGGGGTCCTGGGCAATCGCCATCCCCAGCAGCGCGGCGACCAGCACCACCAGCAGGATGGCTACATAACTCTTACTCATCCGCCGCCTCCTCGGCCGGCGCACTGCTGCGGCGACTCTGCAGGTAGTTGGCCAGGCTCTGCTGCAGCGGCGCCAGATCAGGTGGCGACAGGCTTACAGCACGGCCGTGCAATCCTTGCAGTTGACTCTGCATGGCCTGCACCTTGGGATTCTCCAGTTCGAAATACTGGGTCAGGATCTGCTCGGCTCGCTCCAGGCTGGCCTGGTACACCGTCTCCTCGCCACGCAGGGCGGCCCACTGGGCTTGCTCCAGCGTCAGCTGCAGGGTGCGACGCACGCGTTGCATCTCCGCTTCATCCAGCAGCGGGGTGATCACCTTGCCACGCTGGAAGTCCACCCGCACATAGCGTTCCAGCCTCATCAGCACGCGATCCCAACGGTCGCGACGCTGCAGGCGGTCGGCGTACTCTTCCTCGGCGCTGACTTCGGTCGGATCAAACTCCGGCACCGGCAGCGCCACCAGACGATCGACCTGATCACGCAGGGCGCCCAGGCGCAGGAACACGCCAGCGCGATCCAGCTCAGGCAAGCCTTCCAATTCGGCCTGATAACCGGCCAGCTGTTCACGTACGCCGAACAGTCCGCTATCAGGCATGGATTTCAGAATACCGTCGACGGTGTCCAGCAACTCGCGAGCGGCGGCGACATCCTGCACCGCCTGCAGACGCAGCGCGGCGAGGCGCAGCAGATACTGCGCTTCGGCCAGCTTCCACTCTTCCCGGCCATCGCCCTGCAACACGTCAAGGCGCTCGCCCAGCGCCTGCTGGCTGCGCTGCATGTCGGCGATCAGGCGCTGCGCCGCGCGCCAGTCATCCGCCTGGGGCACGCCTTCGAGGCGCTGATCCAGGCGCGTGTTGGCACCGTCAAGCTGGCGCTGCTGCTGCTCAAGTGCGTCGCGCTGTCCTTGCTGCAGAGCCTGCGCCTGCCACAGCTGCCAGCCCGAGGCAGCCAGCGCGATCAGCGCCAGCAGCAGGGCCAGCCAGCTGACACCCCGACCACCACCGCCTGCGGCCGGCTTGCCCGGTTTCGGGCGTTTGGCGTCACCGCCCTGCTTGCCGCTGGCTGCCGCCACCGGCTCTGCGGGCTTGGTCGCCGCAGCAGCTGCAGGCTGTTGTTCGGTCTTGTTGTTCGCTTCGCTCGGTTCCACGCGCTTCCCCTTTGTCATCCCGACGACGAGAGCACGGCCTCCACGACGGCCGCGTCATCTGCACCTCGACAGGTTACTACATCCGTGCAGCCCCACTCCCGGGCCTGCGCCGCAATCCGTTCACTTGCCACAAAGCATCGCCAATGCCGCTGCGCCTGCCAGTGCCCGCCCGCCGCCTCGCGCCAATGACGCAGGGCCTGCACGCTGAGCACCAGCACCCGATCGATCTGCGGCGCCAGCTCGGCCAGTTCGGCCTCCAGACCGGCCGGCATGCGGCGGGCGTAGAGGGGCAGGTAATCCACCTGCGCGCCCGCGGCACGCAACTGGTCGGCCAGGTGCTCGCGTCCATCCTCGCCACGCCAGATCAGCACCTTCAGATCGGGTCGGGCCAACAAGGGCGGCCATAACGGCATAGCCAGCAGAGCCTCACTGTCCTGCCCTTGCGCCGGACATTCGGCAGGCAGCCCGTAATCACGCAATACCTGGGCCGTGCCGCCCCCCACCGCGAGCCAGGCAACGCCCTGCGGCGGCTGTGGCCAGTAGTGATCCAGCCGCTCCAAACCAAGACGTGCTGCCACCGGGCTGACCACGACCACGGCCTGGTAAAGATCCAGATCCAGCATACGCTGGCGCTCCCGAGGCCCTTCCGGGCAAGGCTCCAGCGCCAGTAGCGGCAAGCTGCAGGTGGCAATGCGATGCTCGGCCAGACTGGCAGCCAGTCGCTGATTCTCCGCCGGCTGGCGGGTCAGCAGCAGGCAGCCGCTCACCGTGGCGGCGCCTCCTCGTAAACCGCATCCAGGATCGCCTGGGCGCCCTGGGCCAGCAAATCCTCGGCCACGGCGATACCCAGCGCCTCGGGCTCCGCCTCGGGGCCTCGGGCTTCGGCACGCAGCATGCGCTGGCCATCCGGATCACCGACCAGCCCGCGCAACCAGAGCTCGCCATTCTCGCGCTCGGCATAACAGGCAATCGGCACCTGACAACCGCCATTGAGGCGCGTGTTGAGGGCGCGCTCGGCACGCACGCGCAGCGCACTGTCCTCATCGTTCAGTTGCACCAGCAGCGCCTGCAATTCGGTATCCGAGCTACGGCACTCGATGCCTACCGCGCCCTGACCGCCTGCCGGCAGACTGACTTCCGGCGGCATCGGGTAGCGAATGCGCGCATCAAAGCCCAGACGCAGCAGCCCGGCGGTCGCCAGCACGATAGCGTCGTACTCACCGGCGTCGAGCTTGGCCAGACGGGTATTGACGTTACCGCGCAGGAAGCGAATCTGCAGATCCGGACGGCGTGCCATGATCTGCGCCTGACGACGCAGGCTGGAGGTGCCCACGACGCTGCCCGCCGGCAGCGCATCCAGATCGGCATAGTGATTGGAGACAAAGGCATCGCGCGGGTCTTCACGCTCGCAGATGGCGTACAGCCCCAGCCCCTCGGGGAACTGCATGGGCACGTCCTTCATCGAGTGCACGGCCAGATCGGCCTCGTCGTTGAGCATGGCGGTTTCCAGCTCCTTGACGAACAGCCCCTTGCCGCCGATCTTGGCCAGCGGCGAATCCAACAGCTGGTCGCCGCGGCTGACCATGGGTACCAGGGAAACAGCGACGCTGGGGTCAAGCTGTTCGAGACGCGCCTTGACGTATTCGGCCTGCCACAGGGCCAGGGCGCTCTTACGGGTGGCAATTCGTAGATGTCGACTCATGGAACTCTCGCTTCAAACCAGGTCGCATCATACGCCATGGTCAAACGGGCATCCACGCGGGAGACTGTCGCAGCACGGTTAGAGACACAAACGCTCCATCAGACGGCGCACGCCCGGTACATGACGGCGGCTGACCGTCAGGGTTTCGCCCTCCAGCCCTTTCAGGCACAACTCGAAATGCCCCATGGCTGTACGCTGCAAACATTCAATGCGGCTGCGTGCCACCAGCGCGTTGCGGTGAATACGGACAAACTGATCGCCGAACTCTTCCTCCAGCGCCTTCAACGGTTCGTCCAGCAGCACCTCACCGCCCAGGTGACGCAAGGTCACATACTTATGATCGGCAATGAAATACAGCACATCTTCAATAGGGATCAATTCGATCCCCTTGCGGGTACGCGCGCTGATGTGGCTACGCGCCTGAGCGCCCTCCGGCTGGGCGGTGGCCTTGCCAAGATTGGCCAGCTGCAGGCGATTGGGCCGCTGGGCCTTGGCCAGCGCATCGGCCAGCGCCTCGCTACGCACCGGCTTGAGCAAATAGCCCACCGCGCTCACGGCAAAGGCATCAAGCGCGTACTCACCGTGCGCGGTACAGAACACCACCGCCGGCGACTCGGCGTTTTCGCAGAGCTTGGCGGCGGTTTGCAGGCCGTCCAGCCCGGGCATGCGAATGTCCAGCAGCAGGATATCCGGATGATGCGCCTCAACCAGTTGCAGGGCTTCATGCCCATTGCTGGCCATCTCGGGCAACGCCCGGTACCCCGGCAGCGAACCAACCAGTCGCGCCAGCCGCTCGCGGGCCAGCGGCTCATCATCAGCGATCAGTACTTTCATTCGATAATGACTTCTCTGCCGTTGTTGAATCTTGTGTAACAGGATAGACCAGCCTGCTGAAGAAGCACTCCCCCTGGCGCCAGCCGATCAGCTGCGCCCGCTCGCCAAACAGTGCCTGCAGCCGCGCCCGGATATTGGCCATGGCCATGCGCTCACCCTGATGCGTGTCGTTCTGCTGAGGACAGGTATTGCTCACCAGAAGTTCAACTACCCCGTTCTCAAGACGACCACGAATCAGCACGTCACCGCCATCAATACGTGGCTGCAAGCCATGCAGGATGGCGTTCTCCAGCAACGGCTGCAGGGTCAGCAAGGGTATCGGCAAGGTATCCGGCAGCTCGGCAACATCCCATTGCACGCGCAGCCGCTCACCCAGCCGGTATTGCTCAATACGCAGGTAGCCTTCACACAGGCGACGCTCCTCGCCCCAGCAGGACAGCGCTTCGCTACTGGACAGGTTGGCGCGAAACAGATCGGACAGATCCAGCACCGCCTGTTCGGCCTTGGCCGGAGCAACCTCGATCAGGCTGGCGATGCTGTTCAGGCTGTTGAACAGAAAGTGCGGACGAATACGCGACTGCAGCGCCTGCAGGCGCGAGCGCAGCTCGGCCTGCTGCTGGTGCTGCCACTGCTGCTGCAGATAAAAGTAACGTAGCAACAGGCTGGTCATGATCAGCGCGATCAGACCATGGCGCAGCAACTGCCCGGCTTCCCATTGCAGGGCACCGGTCATGCCGCGGTATACCACCCAGTCACCCAGCACCGTAAAGAACAGTGTCAGCCCCACCACCACGGCGTGACAGGCGGCGACTGCCAGCCCCAGCGGGCGTCGGCGCATCCAGTCGCGCAGGCGGCACAAGGCTGCGGCCGAGAGCAGCACAATCCACTGCACAAAGAGCGAAGCCATGGCCAACTGCAGCCAGTCAAAACCGCCGTCGGCAGGTTGTGCCAATACCCATACCAGCACCACCAGCTGGGCCAGCACCACCAGGGTAAAAACGGCAACGGACGAACAAAGATCAGGGAGGAAGAAATCCTCTCCCTCATAGGGGCGTTTGAGCAGGGTCCAGAATCCGTTCTTCATCGCGCCAGTGTCTGCCAGCCGACCGCCATCGCGCAAGCGTGAAATGCTATGCTATGCGCCTCTTCACGCAGCGGACCCATCCGAGACATGAGCCAAGACAAGACAACCAACCAATCCTGGGGTGGCCGGTTCAGCGAACCGGTCGACGCCTTCGTTGCCCGTTTCACCGCCTCGGTGGATTTTGACCAGCGCCTGTACAAGCACGACATCCAGGGCTCCATCGCCCACGCCACCATGCTGGCCAAAGTAGGCGTACTGACCGAGGCCGAGCGCGACGCCATTATCGAAGGGCTGAACGCCATTCGTGGCGATATTGAAGCAGGCCAGTTCGACTGGCGCGTCGACCTCGAGGACGTGCACATGAACATCGAGGCCAAGCTGACCGAGCGTATCGGCATCACCGGCAAAAAGCTGCACACCGGCCGCTCGCGCAACGATCAGGTCGCGACCGATATCCGCCTCTGGCTGCGCGAGGAAATCGACGTCATCCTCGGCGAGCTGATTCGCCTGCAGACCGGTCTGCTGGACCAGGCCGAGCGCCACAACGCGGTGATCATGCCGGGCTTCACGCACCTGCAGACCGCCCAGCCGGTGACCTTCGGCCACCATCTGCTGGCCTGGTTTGAAATGCTGCAGCGCGACCGCGAACGCCTGATCGACTGCCGCAAGCGGGTCAACCGCATGCCGCTGGGCTCCGCCGCGCTGGCGGGCACCACCTACCCGATCGACCGTAGCATTACCTGCGAGCTGCTGGGTTTTGAAGCCATCTCCGGCAACTCGCTGGACGGCGTGTCCGACCGCGACTTCGCCATCGAATTCTGCGCCGCCGCCGCACTGGCGATGATGCACTTATCGCGCTTCTCCGAAGAGCTGGTGCTGTGGACCAGTGCGCAGTTCAACTTCATCGCCCTGCCCGACCGCTTCTGCACCGGCTCCTCAATCATGCCGCAGAAGAAGAACCCGGACGTACCCGAGCTGGTGCGCGGCAAGTCCGGCCGCGTATATGGCCACCTGATGGGCCTGCTGACCCTGATGAAGAGCCAGCCGCTGGCCTATAACAAGGACAATCAGGAAGACAAGGAGCCGCTGTTCGACGCTGTCGATACCCTGCGTGACAGCCTGCGCGCCTTTGCCGACATGATCCCGGCCATCGAGCCCAAGGTCGAGGCCATGCGCGAAGCAGCCCTGCGCGGTTTCTCCACGGCAACCGACCTGGCGGACTATCTGGTGCGCAAGGGCATCCCGTTCCGCGACTGCCACGAGATCGTCGGGCACGCGGTGAAGTACGGTGTGGATTCAGGCAAGGATCTGGCGGAGATGTCGCTGGAGGAGCTGCGCCGCTTCAGCGACCAGATCGAACAGGACGTGTTTGAGGTGCTGACACTGGAAGGCTCGGTGAACGCCCGTGACCACATCGGTGGCACCGCACCGGCGCAGGTGCTGGCAGCGGTTCAGCGCGGCCGCGCTCTGCTCGGCGCCTGACGCGCAAAAGAAAGGCCGGCAGCCCTGGCGGGCTGCCGGCCTTTCAACAAGCACTGATCCATTGCACTCGCGCAGGATCGGTGCTGTCCTGCTTGCTTACTCGCGCTCGACGCTGATCACAAAGCTGCCACGACCACTGTTGTCGTAGCTGCGCGCGCTCAGAGTGTAGCGGCCGGGCTCCAGGTAAGTGCTGATGCGCGAGTTGGTGCCACCGGCGCCATCATCATCTTCCAGCTCAACACCGTTACCGCTCATACGCAGCAGCGCATCAAACTCGGTGGCGTAGAGGTCAACCGTGTAGTGGCCGGCTTCAGCGATCACCAGCGTCTTGTCGACACTGTTGCCCGACAACGTACCGGAAACCCCTTCGCCCGGACGCACCTGCGCGCTGTTGCTGCTGACAGGTTGCACGGCAGTGCTCAGGGTGAAGATACCGGCGCTGCCATCGACAGTCGATGCGCTGATACGGTAGCTGCCCGGGTTGGCAAGCGTAGTGATGGCCGCATCCAGATTACGACCGGCACCATCGTCGTCGCTGGTGTCAACGCCAGGACCTTGCAGCTTGAGGAAGCTATCGACCTCATCCGAACTCATGACAATGCGCAGCAGCGAACGCTCCGGCACAGCCAGGGTGTAGACCTTGTCGTTGCTGTCAGCCAGGCCGCTGATGGTGGTGCCCAAGGCAATCTCGCCGCCGTTGACCAGCTCAACGCCCTCAGGCAGCGCGCGGCTGCTCAGGCTCAGGTCGTAGCCACCTTCAGCCGGGGAGTCCAGCGCGGTCGCTGTCACCTGGTAGGTACCCGGATCGAGCATGACGGTCATGCGCGAGTTGGTGCCATCACCGCCGTCGTCATCTTCCAGCGACAGACCGCCACCGTCCAGCTTGAGCACGGTGTCCAGCTCCTCGGAGCCCAGGGCAATCTCGTACAGACCGGCTTCTGCAACCGTCAGGGTGTAGTTGTTGGCATCGTTGCCACGGCTCAGCAGGCCAAAGACCGAGTCGTTCAGCTCCAGCGCACCGCTATTGCGCGGCGTGACGCGCTCCAGCGTCAGGTCGAACGGGCCGTAGGAGGATGCCGTGCTGCCGCTGACACCCAGGCGGTAGGTGCCATCGGCCTGCGGGGACAGGTGCAGGGAACCGTGACGCGGGCCGCTGACCAGTTGGTTGCGTGAATCCAGCAGGGTCAGCACCGCGCCTTCCAGGGCGCCGCCCTGCTCTACGCGCACCAGCTCACCTGCCTTGAGCTTGAGGTTGAATACCTGATACTGCGACCCGTCGTTCAGGTTGACCGGGCTGCTGCTGGTGAGCTCGCCCTGCAGGCGTGTAGCGCCGTTGGTATCCACGGCGCCGCCCTGGGTGGCCGCACAACCGGCCAGTGTGACGACCATGCCCACCGCCAGAGCGGTGCGAGACAGGGAAGAGGGAAAAAGTGAGGAGAACTGCATATAAATTCCTTCTGGACGGAAAAACCTCCTGAAACCGCCGAACTTGAGCCCGGCGCCGCATTCTTGCCCCGCGATTATGCCTCTTCCCCCACGCCCGGCTCCAGTACCGAAACGTGGTATGTGCGCCATGTCCGTTTTGTCTTTCAGACCGCCGGCTGTTGCTGGGTGATACAGTGGATGTTGCCGCCCCCAAGCAGGATTTCCCGGCCCGGCACCGCAACCACGCGGCGTTCGGGGAACAGCCCCTGCAGAATCGTCAGCGCCTCCTCGTCATGAGGATCGGCAAAGCTGGGCGCCACCACCCCGCCGTTGACGATCAGAAAGTTGACGTAGGAGCCGGCCAGGCGAATGGCTGGATCGCGGCTCTGGCTGCCCTCGACCACCTGCACGTCCGCGCACTCCTCGGCGGTGGCATGCAACGGCCCGGGAATGGGTATGTGGTGTACCAGCAGCGCCCGCCCCTGCGCATCGCGCGCGTCGGCCAGCACCGCCGCGGCGGCCTGGCAGCGCTCATAGTTGGGGTTCTGCGGATCATCGGTCCAGGCCAGCAGCACTTCGCCGGGGCGCACAAAGCAGCAGAAGTTGTCAACGTGGCCATCAGTCTCATCGTTGTAGAGGCCCTCGGGTAACCAGATCACCTTGCTGATACCCAGCTGCGCCGCCAACTGCTGCTCTATCTCTATGCGTTGCAGGTGCGGATTGCGGTTGGGGTTGAGCAGACACTCCTCGGTGGTGATCAGGGTGCCTTCGCCATCCACGTGAATCGAACCGCCCTCCAGCACAAAACCCTCGGTGCGATAACGCGGACAGCGTTCCATTGACAGGATCTTGCTGGCCACCTGATCATCCAGCGCCCAGTCCGCATACAGGCCGCCCAGCTCGCCGCCCCAGGCGTTGAAGGTCCAGTCCACACCACGCAGGCCGCCCTGGCCATTGATCACAAAGGTCGGCCCGGTATCACGCACCCAGGCATCATTGCTGCTCAGCTCCACCACCCGAATCGCCGGATGATCCAGTTGCGCGCAGGCATTGGCGTATTGCGCCGCCGAGACGCCAACGGTCACCGGCTCAAACCCGGCAATCGCCTGCGCCACCGCAGCAAACGCCGCCTGCGCCGGCCCCGCCTGTTGCCGCCAGTTATCCGGGCGCTCCGGCCAGATCATCCAGGTCTGACTGTGCGGCGCCCACTCGGCGGGCATGAAGTAGCCGTCATGCTGCGGCGTGCTGTGCAGGTTGTACATGGCCTCAGGACTCCAGCTCGCCATCCAGCGTCCTGAGCGGACCATACAGGTTCGGGCGACGGTCGCGGAACACACCCCAGGCGCTGCGGATACGCTCCAGCTCGTCGAGGTCGAAGGACTGCACCAGCACGCCGGTGTCCGTCTCGTTCAGCTCCTGCACCTTCTCGCCGAACTGGTTGGCAATAAACGACGAGCCGTAGAAGGTGATGTCGTAGCCGTCCTGCTCTTCGCGGCCGATGCGGTTGCTGGCGATCAGCGGCATCAGGTTGGCACCGGCGTGGCCCTGCTGCACCCGCTGCCAGTGGTCACGGGAGTTGATGCTGTGGTCGTGCGGCTCACTGCCGATGGCAGTCGGATAGAACAGCAGCTCCGCGCCCATCAGGGCCATGCTGCGCGCGCACTCGGGGAACCACTGATCCCAGCAAATACCCACGCCAATCCTGGCATAGCGGGTCTGCCAGACCTTGAAGCCGGTGTCGCCCGGGTTGAAGTAATACTTCTCGTGATAACCGGGGCCATCCGGAATATGACTCTTGCGGTAGATGCCGAGGTTGCTGCCGTCGGCATCAATGATCGCGATGCTGTTGAAGCGCGCGCGACCGGCCAGCTCGAAGAAGCTGATCGGCAGCACCACCGCCAGCTCTTTGGCCAGCGCCTGAAAGTGCTTGATCGCCGGGTTGTCTTCAACCCGCGTGGCCAACTGCAGATACTCCGGGTTCGGCTTCTGGCAGAAGTACGGCGTTTCGAACAGCTCCTGAATCAGGATGATCTGCGCGCCCTGGGCGGCGGCCTCGCGCACCAGCTTGTCAGCTTGCGCAATATTGGCCTGACTATCCCAGGTACAACCCATCTGGGTGGCGGCAACGGTCACGGTACGAGTCATGGCACACTCCGGTGAGAGTTGGATAAAAATCGACTTATAGCCCAGCCCGGCACCATTGGCAAGCTACAAGGCATTCTATAAATAGATAATTATCGGCAAATAGGCGCTACGCGTCGTATCAACCCAGTAGCTTCACCGGGTCCTGCCGATAAAAATCGGCCAAATGTCGATATACCGCCGGCCACTCGCGGCTCAACACTGCCGGGCGCTCAAAGAAGCTTTCTGACAGCACGGCAAAGAATTCTGCCGGCGCCTCCAGCGCATAAGGGTCCAGAGGCAGCGGCTCGTTGCGCTCAAAACGCTCGCCCAGATCATCCCAGGCCGTCTGCATGTCGCGCGCCCAGTCCGCCCGACTCATCCCCCGATGCAAGGGCGGCGCGCCATTGGCAGTGGACGAGCGCATATCCAGCGTATGCGCCAGTTCGTGAATCACCACGTTAAAGCCATCCGCCCGCCCGGAATGCCGTACGTCATCCAGCGACAGCACCACCGGCCCACGCAACCAGGCCTCGCCGCTCAGTTCGCGCTCACCCTGGTGGACCACACCGGCCTCGTCACGCCACTGGTGACGCGCGCGAAAGGGCCCGTCGTAAAAGATCAGTGTCTGCCAGCCCGCGTACCAGTCGAGCCCCAGCTCCAGCACCGGCACCACCGCCATGCCGGCCACCCGCAGACGCAGCACATCGTCCAGCTCGACACCCTCGGTGGCGTGCAGGTTCTTGCGTAGCAACAGGCGCAGTGCCAGCTCTTGCAGCCGCGCGCGGCTGGCCGGCGTACTGCGCTGATAGAAGGGCCAGTCACCCAGCGCCTGCTGCCACAGCTCTGGATCAAGCTGCTGCTGCAGCTCATTCAGCTGCCGGGCCTCACGGCGGTCGCGCCACCAGCTGAACAGCCCCATGTCAGCCCCCTTCTGCCGGCGCTAGCACCGGCGGCAGATACACGCCCAGATAGGCGGTCATCAACCGCGTCGCTTCACGACAGATCGGGTCAGACAACTCACCAGACTGCTGGTATCCGACCGCCAGCAGCTTGTCCGCTGCCTGCATGGCCAGTGCGAAAATATCGACATCCTGCGGCAGTGCCGGCAGCACGAAGCGCTCTGCCAGGCATTGCTGAAAACGCTGGGCCAGCAACTGGTCATGCTGCTGGTCGGCCTGTCGTATCGCGGCCAGCCCGTGACCGCCCAGCAGCAACTCGCAGGCTGCCGGGTGACGACGGTAATAATCCTGAAAGCGCGCCTCGATCTCGGCCACCAGGGCGACCCAGTTGTCGGGCGCAGAGCTCGGTGGCTGCTGCAGCACGGCGTCCAGATCAACGAACAGCCGTTCGGCCAACGCCGCCAGCACATCGCTGATCTGCGGAAAGAAGTGGTAGACCGAGGACGGTGGAATGTCCGCCTGCTCGGCGATGGCATAGATCGACAGCTCGCTCAGCTCGCCCTGATCCAGCAAGCTGATGGTCGCCTCAAGGATACGGTCGATTCGCTCCTGACTGCTGGCACGGCGTTTCGGGGCGACCCGACTCATAAAGCTCTCTCTACTGGCGACTGTCCTGCAGACGATACCACAGCAACGCCAGCGCCCGGATAGCTGTCTGCAGTGGCGCTCCTGGCGGCACCGGCCAGTGCTTCCAGCGCGCCAGCAGGTCAAAGTTGCGCGCATCACCCAGCACCGTTTCGGCCATCAGCCTGCCGGCCAGCCCAGCCAATGCCACGCCTTGCCCGGAGTAGCCCTGCGTGTAGAGCACGCGCTGACCAAGGCGACCGAACACCGGCGCCTTGCTCATCGTCATTGCCACCTGCCCGCCCCACAGATACTCAAAGTCCTCTTCCGCCAACGGCGGAAACACCTGCGCCATGCGCTGACGCATGGTCTGTCTGAGCGCATCCGGTCGGGCGTCACGGGCACTGGCCCGGCCTCCGAACAGCAGCCGATTGTCTGGGGTCAGTCGGTAATAATCGATCAGGGTGTTCATATCGCAAACGGCGGCGCGCGACGGAATCAACTGGGTCGCCAGCTCACCCAGCGGCCGGGTCGCGCCAATATAGCTGCCGATCGGCATAAAGCCCTTGCGCTGCCACGGCAGCAACGTGCCAAGATAGGCGTTGCCCGCCAGCAGCAGATGGCCAGCGCGTACCGTACCGGTCGCCGTCTGCACCGCAACCGCGCCCCCCTCTTGTGCATAGCCCAACACGGCAGAACGCTCAAAGATGCGCACGCCCGCCTGTTCAGCCGCACGGGCCAGGCCTTGTGCGTACTTGAGCGGGTGCAGATCGCCACCGCCCCAGTCCATCACGCCGGCGTGATAATCCGCCCGCAACAAACCCTGCAGCGCCTCGCGGTCATGAAACTCCAGCCGGTCGTAGCCCAGCTCACCCAGCTCCTGCTGCCAGGCATGCAGGTCGGGCACCTGACGCGCTTTGTTGGCCACCAGCAAGATGCCCCATTTCAGATCGCAGTCGATGTCGTGCCGCGCCACCCGGTCACGCAACAGGTCAACGCCATCCAAGCCGAGCTGCCAGACCTTGCGCGCGTCGGCCTCGCCCAGTTCCCTGACGACCCGGGCATGCTCACAGGCCAGCCCGGGGTTGATCTGCCCGCCGTTGCGGCCGGAGCAGCCCCAGCCGACATCTTCTGCCTCGAGCACAATCACGCTACGCCCGGCCTCGGCCAGCTCCAGTGCTGCCGAGAGCCCGGTAAAGCCGGCACCGACAATACAGACATCCGCCTCCAGCCCACCCTGCAGCTGGGCGCGGGGCGAAACAGCGGGCACGCTGGCCCGATACCAGGAGTCATTCATCACCCAGGCTCTCGCATAACGAACAATCCCGCCGGAGGGCGGGATTGCGATGGGCTCATATCCGCGATCAAACCGTATGCAGATACCACATGTACTCCAGATCAGAGATGGTCTTCTCAAACTCTTCCATCTCGCTTTCCTTACAGAGTACGAAGACGTCCAGGTATTCTTCGCCGATGTACTCCTTCATCACCTCGGAGGCTTCCAGCTCGCGCAGGGCGTCACGCAGGTTGGTCGGCAGAGAGGCTTCGTGCTGATCGTAGGCGTTACCTTCGGTCATCTCCGGCGGCTCGATCTTGTTGCTGATGCCGTAGTGAATGGCCGACAGCAAGGCAGCCATCAACAGGTAAGGGTTGGCGTCGGCACCTGCCAGGCGGTGCTCGATGCGCATCGCCTCAGGCTCACCGCCCGGTACCCGTACGGCGACCGTACGATTGTCGATACCCCAGGTCGGCGCACAGGGCACGAAGAAGCTCGGGCTGAAGCGGCGGTAGGAGTTGACGTTGGGGCACAGGAAGGCCATGTACTGTGGCAGGGTTTCCAGCAAGCCGCCGACCGCCCAGCGCAGCGTGTCGCTCAGGCTGCCGTCCGGGTTGGGGGCGAAGATATTGTGGCCGTTCTCATCCGTCAGGCTGATGTGCACGTGCATGCCGTTGCCCGCCTGATCGTAATAAGGCTTGGCCATGAACGTGGTGTCCATCTCGTGGTCATAGGCCACGTTCTTGATCACCCGCTTGAGCAGCACGTTGAAATCGCAGGCCTTCACCGGATCATCGACGTGGTGCAGGTTGACCTCAAACTGTCCCGGCGCAGACTCGGCCACGATGGCGTCAGCGGGGATGCCCTGCTCGTGGGCAGCTTCGATGACGTCCTCAAGGAATTCGGCGTATTCGTCCAGATCGTCCATGGAGTAGACCTGAACCGAGTTCGGGCGTTTGCCCGACATGGGGGAGCGCGGCGGTTGCGGCCGACCGGTGATGTTCTCCTGGTCAATCAGGTAGAACTCCAGTTCGAAGGCAGATACCGGGGTCAGCTTGAGATCTTTGAAGCGTTCTACGATACGTTGCAGAACATAGCGGGGGTCGGCGAAGAAGGGGGTCTTGCGGTCCAGCTCGTACATGGTCATCAGCAGCTGTCCGGTTGGCCGCTTCTGCCATGGCTCTACCGTCAGCGTGCCCGGGATCGGCAGGCAGATGCGGTCAGCATCGCCAATCTCCAGCCCCAGCCCGGTCTCTTCGACGGTCGTGCCTTGAATGTTGAGCGCAAAGACCGACGCCGGCAATGCGATGCCCTTCTCGAAAGCCTTGGCCAACGCCGAACGATCAATGCGCTTGCCGCGCACAATACCGTTCATGTCAGCAATAAGAAGGTCAATAAAGTGGATTTCCGGATGCGCGACCAGAAAGGCCTCCGCTTCCTGGATGCCGACCTGCGCACCGATCTCGGTGGCTACGGCTGTTAAAGCATCCGCTCCGGCTTGGGGCTGCATGGGGTTTCACCTGTTATTTGTAAAATATATCAATCACAAAACGTGCCAGCCCTGAGTTAATCCGAAAGGCTCGTTAGAGTCAATAGAGCAGGCATCGCACAAAGGCGGTGCAAGGCGCACCAAATAAGGTCATTCCGGGCGGCCAATGCGTCAATACGCGCCGACGAACGTTCAGTATTTGCGGTCTTTGTGTTGAATATTTTTTATTGCTATTGTACGAAAAAACGAACAACAATGCGGTCACCCGCTACTCATACTGGATCATCTGGAAGACAGTCCATGTCCATCGCTCGCAAGCCCGTCATCGGTATCGTCTGCTGCTCCGAGCAGCTCGGCCTCCATCCCTTCAACATCGTCGGCGAGAAGTACATCCTCGGCGTGGTTGACGGTGCGGACGGCCTGCCACTGCTGATTCCGGCCCTCGGCGAGCGCCTCGACAGCGCGCAGCTACTGGACATGCTCGACGGGATCTTGTTTACCGGCTCCCCCTCCAACGTGGAGCCCCATCACTATCAGGGCCCGGTCAGCGCCGAGGGCACCAAGCACGACCCCAAGCGCGACGCCACCACCCTGCCGCTGATTCGCCAGGCCATCGACCAGGGCGTACCGGTCCTGGGTATCTGTCGCGGCTTCCAGGAAATGAATGTCGCCTTCGGCGGCACTCTGCATCAACGTCTGTTCGAGGTGGGTGGATATATCGAACACCGCGAAGACAAGACACAACCGGTCGAGGTGCAATATGGCCCCGCCCATGAGGTTCGCTTCGAGCCCGGGGGGTTGCTTCACCAGATCGCAGGCTGCAGTTCGGCCCAGGTCAATTCCCTGCACACCCAGGGAGTGGCTACACTGGCATCCGGTCTGCAGCCTGAAGCGACAGCACCCGACGGACTGATCGAGGCCTTCTCGGTCAGCCAGGCAACCCAATTCGCCCTCGGCGTACAGTGGCACCCCGAATGGCAGGTTCGCAGCAATCCGCTGTATCTGTCCATTTTCCAGGCGTTCGGTAACGCCTGCCGGGCCCATGCGTCGCGGCAACCCTGAGGCGGTTATGAACAAGATTGAAAGCTGGCTGAAAGAAAACAAGATTACCGAAGTGGAATGCATGGTCAGCGACCTGACCGGCATTGCCCGCGGCAAGATCGCACCGACCATGAAGTTCATCTCGGAAAAGGGCATGCGCCTGCCCGAGAGCATCCTGCTGCAGTCGGTGACCGGCGACTATGTCGAAGATGACATCTATTACGACCTGCTGGACCCGGCCGACATCGACATGATCTGCAAACCCGACGAGACCGCCATGTATATGGTGCCGTGGGCGCTGGAGCCGACCGCGCAGATTATTCACGACTGTTTCGACAAGATGGGCAACCCCATCGAGATGTCGCCGCGCAACGTGCTCAAGACCGTGCTCAAGCTGTACCAGAAAAAAGGCTGGAAACCGATTGTCGCGCCGGAAATGGAGTTCTATCTGACCCGCCGCAACGCGGACCCGGATCTGCCGCTGCAGCCGCCGATCGGCCGCTCCGGCCGTCAGGAGACCGGCCGCCAGTCCTTCTCCATCGACGCCGCCAACGAGTTCGATCCGCTGTTCGAAGACATGTACGACTGGTGTGAAGCCCAGGGCCTGGATCTGGACACCCTGATCCACGAAGAAGGCACCGCGCAGATGGAAATCAACTTCCGTCACGGCGATCCGCTGCACCTGGCCGACCAGATTCAGGTGTTCAAGCGCACCATGCGCGAGGCCGCGCTCAAGCACGACATGACCGCTACCTTTATGGCCAAGCCGATCACCAACGAGCCGGGCAGCGCCATGCACCTGCACCAGAGCATCGTCGACACCAAGACCGGCAAGAACATCTTCTCCAATGAAGACGGCAGCATGAGCGAGCTGTTCCTGCAGCACATCGGCGGTCTGCAGCGCTATATCCCCGAGGTGCTGCCGCTGTTCGCCCCCAACGTCAACTCCTTCCGCCGCTTCCTGCCCGACACCTCGGCGCCGGTCAACGTGGAATGGGGCGAAGAGAACCGCACCGCCGGCCTGCGCGTGCCCGACTCCAACCCGCAGAACCGCCGGGTGGAAAACCGTCTGCCGGGCGCCGACGCCAACCCTTACATCGCCATCGCCGCCAGCCTGCTGTGCGGCTACCTGGGCATGGAAAACCAGATCTCGCCGTCGGCGCCAGTCAAGGGCCGCGCCTACGAGCGCCGCAACCTGCGCCTGCCGCTGACCATCGAATCCGCTCTGGAGCGCATGGAGCAGTGCCGCGATGTCGAGTCGGTGCTGGGCAGCAAGTTCTGCCGCGGCTACGTCGCCGTCAAACGCGCCGAACATGAAAACTATAAACGGGTGATCAGCTCCTGGGAGCGCGAGTTCCTGCTGCTGTCTGTCTGATCCCTGACCTGACCACCGTCGCTGCTACCGGCAGCGACCTCACGGATACCGGAGTACCGCATGAGCACACTGAATACCGCCGCCCTGCAAGCCATGGACGCCGCCCACTACCTGCACCCCTTCACCGACCACAAGGATCTCGGCGAGCGCGGCACACGCATCATTGAGCGCGCCGAAGGGGTCTACCTGTGGGACAGCGAGGGCAACAAGGTGCTCGACGGCATGGCCGGACTGTGGTGTGTCAACATCGGTTACGGGCGCACCGAGCTGGCCGAAGCGGCTTATAAACAGATGCTCAAGCTGCCCTATTACAACAGCTTCTTCCAGTGCACCAATCCGCCGGCCATCGAGCTGGCCAAGGCGATCGCCGAGGTAGCGCCGGCGCACATGAATCACGTGTTCTTTACCGGTTCCGGCTCCGAGTCCAACGACACCGTGCTGCGCATGGTGCGCCGCTACTGGGACCTCAAGGGCAAACCGACCAAGAAGACCATCATCGGCCGCATCAACGGCTACCACGGCTCGACCGTGGCCGGCGCCAGCCTCGGCGGCATGTCGGTCATGCACGAACAGGGCGACCTGCCGATTCCGGGCATCGTGCACATTCCGCAGCCGTACTGGTATGGCGAAGGCGGTGACATGACGCCGGACGAGTTCGGCATCTGGGCCGCGCAGCAGCTCGAAGCCAAGATCCAGGAACTGGGCGAGGATCAGGTCGCGGCCTTTATTGCCGAGCCGATCCAGGGCGCCGGCGGCGTGATCATTCCCCCGGATACCTACTGGCCGGAGATCAAACGCATCCTCGCCAAGTACGACATTCTGCTGGTGATCGACGAAGTGATCTGCGGCTTCGGCCGCACCGGTCAGTGGTTCGCCAGCCAGCACTACGACCTGCAGCCTGACCTGATGCCGATTGCCAAGGGCATGACCTCCGGCTACCTGCCGATGGGCGGCGTGATTGTCAGTGATCGCGTGGTCGAGACCATGGTTGAACATGGCGGTGAGTTCTACCACGGCTACACCTATTCCGGTCACCCGGCCTCGGCTGCCGTCGGCCTGGAAAACCTGCGCATCATGCGTGATGAAAAGATCGTCGAGTACGTTCGTGAAGAAGCGGCACCGTATTTGCAGGAGAAAATCGCCGGCCTGGCAGAGCACCGCCTGGTTGGTGAAGTACGCGGTGTAGGCCTGCTCGGCGCCATCGAGCTGGTCAAGGACAAGGCCACCCGGGAGCGCTTTCCGGACAAGGGCACCGTCGGCACCCTGTGTCGTGATCTCTGTGTTGCCAACGGCCTGGTGATGCGTGCAGTCGGTGACACCATGATCATGTCGCCGCCGCTGATCATCAGCCGCAGCGAGATTGACGAGCTGGTGGAAAAGGCCTGGACAGTGCTCGATCAGGTTGCCGAGCAACTGGGCGTCTGACGTCCTGGTCGCCCAGCGGCTATGCTGGCCAGTGAGCGCTTGACTCCACCGGAGCGGCCCGCGCCGCCCGGACACCGCGTTTCCAAACAATGGATGGAGAGTTGAAACGATGATGAAGCATCTGGGCAAGACACTGCTGGCCACTGCGACCGTTGTATCCATCGGTACAGCGGCGCAGGCAGAGGAAGTGGTAAACGTCTACAACTGGTCGGACTACATCGCCGAGGACACCCTGGACAACTTCCAGGAGGCCACCGGCATTCGCCCGGTCTACGACGTTTTCGACAGCAACGAGGTACTGGAAGCCAAACTGCTCTCGGGCAGCTCCGGATTCGACATCGTTGTGCCGTCCAACCAGTTCCTCGGCAAACAGATCAAGGCTGGCGCCTTTATGCCGCTGGACCGCAGCAAGCTGCCGAACTGGGAGAACCTAGACCCGACCCTGTTGCGCGCGCTGGAAACCAATGACCCGGGCAACCAGTACGCCTTCCCCTACCTCTGGGGTACCACCGGCATCGGCTACAACCCGGAAAAGGTCCAGGCCGTGCTGGGTGAAGACGCGCCGGTCAACTCCTGGGACCTGGTGTTCAAACCGGAGAACATGGAGAAACTGGCGTCCTGTGGCGTGGCCTTCCTCGATGCGCCGGCCGAGATCATTCCGTCCGCCCTGTTCTACCTGGGTCTGGACCCGAACAGCACCAGCGCCGACGACTATCCGAAGGCGCAGGAACTGCTGATGAACGTACGTCCGCACATCACCTACTTCCACTCCTCCAAGTTCATTACCGACCTGGCCAACGGCGATATCTGCGTGGCGGTGGGCTGGTCCGGCGACATTCTGCAGGCCGCCGCGCGCGCCGACGAAGCCGAAAACGGGGTCGAAGTGAAGTACGTGATTCCCAAGGAAGGTGCGGCCATGTGGTTCGACATGATGGCCATTCCCAAGGACGCCAAAAATGTCGATAACGCCTATGCGTTTATGGATTATATTCTGCGCCCCGAGGTGATCGCCGAGATCTCGAACTACGTCGCCTATGCCAATGGCAACCAGGCTTCCAAGTCGATGATCGACGAGAGCGTACTGACCGATCCGGGCGTCTATCCCAGCGACGAGACCCTGGCCAAGCTCTTTACTCTGGCGGAACTGCCGGCCAACATCGAGCGTACCCGGACCCGTCTCTGGACGCGGGTAAAATCCGGCCAGTAACGTGGAAAAGACGGTAATAACAAGCGGCCGGCTGCAGTCTCCCTGCGCCGGCCAGATCAACAGCACTACTTATCTCAGGCACCCCTGCCTTTAGGAGACACCATGAAGCAATCCATGCATCGGTCACTGCTCGCCCTGACCACCGCGACCCTGCTGGGCGGCGCCGCTATCGCGCAGGCCGAAGGCAAGCTGAACATCTACAACTGGTCGGACTACATCGCCGAAGACACCATCGCCAACTTCGAGCAGGAAACCGGCATCAAGGTGACCTACGACGTGTATGACGCCAACGAGGTCGTCGACGCCAAACTGCTGACCGGCAACTCCGGCTTCGATATCGTGGTGCCCACCAACAACTTCCTGACCAAGCAGGTGCAGGCCGGCGTCTATATGGAGCTGGACCACAGCAAGCTGCCGAACATGAGCAACCTGAACCCCGAGCTGATGAAGCAGATGGAAAGCATCGACCCGGGCAGCAAGCACTCCATCCCCTATCTGTGGGGCACCAATGGCATCGGCTACAATGTCGACAAGGTACAGGAAGTCCTGGGTGACGACGCCCCGCTGGACTCCTGGGCGCTGATCTTTGACCCGCAGTACGCCAGCAAACTGGCCAGCTGTGGCATCAGCATGCTCGATTCGGCAGATGAAATGCTGCCCTCCGCGCTCAGCTACCTGGGCCTGGACCCGAACAGCACCAGCGCTGACGACTTGAAAAAGGCCGAAGAGCTGCTGCTCGCTGTGCGTCCGCACATTACCTACTTCCATTCCTCGCGCTACATCACCGACCTGGCCAACGGAGACATCTGCGTTGCCGCCGGTTACTCCGGCGATATTTTCCAGGCCGCCTACCGCGCCGAGGAAGCCGAGAATGGCGTCAACATCAGCTACATCATTCCCAAGGAAGGCACCGCCCTGTGGTTCGACATGATGGCCATTCCCAAGGATGCGCCGAATGCCGACAACGCCCATGCCTTCATCAACTACATCCTGCGCCCGGACGTGATCGCTCCGATCACCGACTACGTGGCCTACGCCAACCCGAACAAGGCCTCGGACGACCTGATTGATCCGGAAATCCGCAACGATCCGGCGATCTACCCGACCGACGAAGTGCTCGAGCGCCTGTACGTCAACGTACCGCGCCCGATGTCAGCCCAGCGCCTGATGACCCGTACCTGGAGCCGCATCAAGTCCGGTCGGTAACCAGAGCAGGGGGCTGTCCACGGACAGCCCCTTGTTGAATCGGTAACAGCCAATCCGGCGGGTGGCCGTCACCCGTCCCAATACAGGCATGCGGCACGCACCGCAGCAGTAGAAAAAGAGTCGGAGAAACCTATGGTTGGTGCAGCAGGAGCCATGAAACAGGCGATGGCCAAGGCCGAGCCCAATGACTTTGTGAAGATCGAACGCATCAGCAAGCGTTTTGATGAAGCGCTGGCCGTCGATGACGTCAGCCTGAGCATAAACCGCGGCGAAATCTTCGCCCTGCTCGGAGGCTCGGGCTCGGGCAAGTCGACGCTGTTGCGCATCCTCGCCGGCTTTGAACGCCCCAGCGAAGGCCGGGTGCTGCTGGACGGCCAGGACATCACCGACCTGCCGCCCTATGAACGCCCCATCAACATGATGTTCCAGTCCTACGCGCTGTTCCCGCACATGACGGTCGAGCAGAACATCGCCTTTGGCCTCAAGCAGGACCGCCTGCCCAAGGCCGAGATCGATGCCCGCGTTAAGGAAATGCTCAAACTGGTGCACATGACCGAATACGCACGCCGCAAGCCAGACCAGCTGTCCGGCGGCCAGCGTCAACGTGTGGCGCTGGCCCGCTCGCTGGCCAAACGTCCCAAGGTGCTGCTGCTCGATGAGCCGATGGGGGCACTGGACAAGAAGCTGCGCACCCAGATGCAGCTGGAGCTGGTCGAGATTATCGAGCGGGTCGGCGTGACCTGCATCATGGTGACCCACGATCAGGAAGAGGCCATGACCATGGCCCAGCGCATCGCCATCATGCACCAGGGCTGGATTGCCCAGGTCGGCACGCCGATGGATATCTACGAGAGCCCGGTCAGCCGTCACGTCGCCGAGTTCATCGGCAGCGTCAATATCTTTGAAGGCGAGATCACCGCCGACATGGAAGACCACGCCATTATCCAGTGCGACTGCCTGGACAAGCCGATCTACGTCGGCCACGGCATCACCACCCGCGCCCAGGACAAGAACATCATCTACGCCCTGCGCCCGGAAAAGGTCTGGGTCAGCGCCGAGAAGCCCGAGGGCGAGCACAACAGCTCCCACGGCGTAGTGCACGACATCGCCTATCTGGGCGGGCACTCGGTGTATTACATCAAGCTCGACAGCGGCAAGCTGGTGCAGGCCTTCTTTGCCAACTCCGAACGCCGGCTGCCCCGCCCCACCTGGGACGACGAGGTCTATATCAGTTGGGATGACGACAGCGGGGTCATTCTGCACTCATGAAAATGCCACGCCTGACACCGCCCGGGCGCTTCTGGGTTATCAGCGTCCCCTACCTGTGGCTGTTCCTGTTCTTCCTGCTGCCCTTCGCCATCGTGCTGAAGATCAGCTTCTCGGAAGCCGCGATCGCCATTCCGCCCTATCAGCCGATCTTTCAGTACGTCGAGCAGAAGCTCAACGTCGCGCTGAATCTCGGCAACTACATTTTCCTTAGCCAGGACGGCCTGTACCTGTCCGCTTATCTGGGCTCGCTGAAGATCGCCTTCTTCTCGACCCTGATCTGCCTGTTTCTGGGCTACCCGATGGCCTACGCCATCGCCCGTGCGCCCAAGGAAAAGCAGCTGGTCTACCTGCTGCTGGTGATGATGCCGACCTGGACTGCGATCCTCATCCGCGTCTACGCCTGGATGGGCATTCTCAGCAACAATGGCCTGCTCAACTCGGTGCTCATGGGCATCGGCCTGATCAGCGAGCCGCTGCAGATCCTCAACACCAACACCGCCGTCTATATCGGCGTGGTCTACGCCTACCTGCCGTTCATGGTATTGCCGCTGTACGCCAACCTGGTCAAGCACGATCACAGCCTCCTGGAGGCGGCCATGGATCTGGGCGCGGGCAAGATCAAGGCGTTCTGGAGCATTACCGTGCCGCTGTCGAAAACCGGCATCATCGCCGGCTCGATGCTGGTGTTCATTCCGGTGGTCGGCGAGTTCGTGATTCCCGAGCTGCTGGGCGGCCCGGAAACCCTCATGATCGGCAAGGTGCTGTGGCAGGAATTCTTCAACAACCGCGACTGGCCGGTCGCCTCGGCGCTGGCGATTGTCATGCTGGTGATCCTGATCGTGCCGCTAGTGCTGTTCCACTACAACCAGGCCAAGGAAATGGAGAAGAAGTCATGAGCAAACGTCCCTCCTTCTCCACCGTCATGCTCTGGCTCGGCCTGGCGTTCATTTACCTGCCGATGATCATTCTGGTGATCTACTCGTTCAACGCCTCGCGCCTGGTCACTGTCTGGGGCGGCTGGTCGGTGCACTGGTACGTTGGCCTGCTGGACAACACCCAGTTGATGAACTCGGTCAAACGCAGTCTGCAGATCGCCTTCTTCACCGCGACCGCCGCAGTGGCACTGGGCACGCTGGCCGCCTTCGTCATGACCCGCATCAAGCGCTTCCGTGGCCGTACGCTGTTCTCCGGCCTGGTCACCGCACCGCTGGTCATGCCCGAAGTGATCACCGGTCTGTCGCTGCTGCTGCTGTTTGTGGCCATGGCGCAGCTGGTCGGCTGGCCGGCTGAGCGCGGCATGGTGACCATCTGGATCGCCCACGTGACCTTCTGTACCGCCTACGTCGCGGTGGTGGTCAGCGGACGCCTGGGCGAGCTGGATCAATCGGTCGAAGAGGCGGCGATGGATCTCGGCGCGCGGCCATGGAAAACCTTCCTGCTGATCACCGTGCCGATGATCGCGCCGTCGATCGCCGCCGGCTGGCTGCTGTCCTTTACCCTGTCGCTGGACGACCTGGTACTGGCCAGCTTTGTCTCCGGCCCCGGCTCGACGACCCTGCCGATGGAAGTCTTCTCCGCCGTACGCCTTGGCGTGAAGCCCGAAATCAACGCGGTCGCCAGTCTGATTCTGCTGGCGGTGTCGATCTTCACCCTGATCGGCTGGTTCATCGCCCGCAGCGCGGAGAAGCGCCGGGCGACGCCTCCGGATGACGAAGAAACCATCACCTGGCAGGCAGTTATCGACAGCCGTCGCAACTGACCCATACGGGCAGGACGGGGCAACCACAGCGCCTCGTCCCTGCCCGTCACGACTGCCTTACCCCCTCCCGAAAGAAAACAGTTGGCTTTGACCGTCAATCGGTTTACTCTTCCTTTGTGAATGAATATTCATTCAAATCAGTGCGTTCCGGTAGCGCGCGACAAGGCGCTATTACGTACTGCACAACGCTGGCGATAGTCGCTAGAATGCTCGAATGAATACTCATTCGATGACCGCAAAAACACCCCGTCCGCGCATCAAGGACAAACGCCAGGCCATTCTCAATGCGGCCTTGAAGGTCTTTGCCAACGGCGGGGTAAACGGCGTTCCCATGCCCGCTTTGGCCGAACAGGCTCAAGTTGGCACCGGCACTATCTATCGCTATTTCAGCAGCAAGGAGGCTCTGGTCAACGAGCTGTTTCGTGAGCAGCGTCAGCTCAAACGGGACCTGCTTTTCGAAGGGCTGGAGCCGAACCTGTCGGCACATGAGCAATTTGCTGTCGTCTGGCAACGCATGATCCGCTATAGCCGCGAACACCCGGACACCTACCGGTTTCTGGAGATGCAGGATCACCGCCCGTACCTGGACGAGCAAAGCCGCCAATTGGAGCAAACGTTCTTTGCTCCGCTGGTCGCGCAGTACCGGCTGTATCAGCAGCAAGGCGTTTACCGCAGCGATCTGCGCGCAGAAGTGCTGCTAGCCATGGTATGGGGCACCTTTGCCAACCTGGTCAAGTGCGAGCGCGAAGGTTTGCTGGTACTGCAGAGCGACGATCTGGAAGCGGCCTGCGAGACCTGCTGGTCGATGCTTACCGGCTGACGACACCTTGCTGCCAAACCCACAACAAGAGGCAGCAGTCATGAGCAAGAGCACCAAATCCCTGAGCGCATTGGGCCTGAGCGCCGCGCTTGGCACCGCAGCAGTGGCCGGCGAAACCGAAGAACGCATGCTGCAGATGATCGCGAGCGGCGACGCCTATTCGGCCGACACCCTGATGCCGTTATTCAAGCAACTGGAGCCGGTCAGTCTGGAATTCATGCTCGGTACCTGGCGTGGCGGCAAATTTGATGGTGGTGCCGAACCAGACCCGCTGAACTGGTACGGCAAACGCTTCACCAGCATCAACGATGTCGAGCCTATACTCTATCCCGGCCCGGATGGGACGCTGCAAAACTATGACAAGCTGGGCCGTGCACAGATCCGTGAGATGGTATTTGACGGCACGGTATCCGCCGCGCTGATCTACGATCAGCAGCCGATCATCGACTACTTCCGCAAGGTCAACGACGACGTGGTTATCGGCCTGGGTGACATCAAGGGCAAGCCACTGGACTTTTTCTTTCACCTGACACGCGATCAGTAGGGCCTGGTGCCGTTTCGTTCGCCCGCCTGCCGGGTAGGGCCGCCGAGATTGCGTCTGCAAAGCCATCCCTCGGGGGCGCTCATCGCCCAAGTGAGCTGAGCACAAACGGTTTTGCGCACCAAGCCGGCAAGGGGCGGCGCAGGGATACGCTGAACCCTTGGGCTGCTCGCTGCTTGATGGACGGCTTTACAGCCAGCAACAGACGGGCAAAGGAAATGGCACCCGCCCCTGATAACAAAACGCCGCTTTTCTGGACTGCGCCGCGCGGCGAATCGGGGTAGCATGGACAGTAAATCAACGCCGGCATCGCCGGCGTTTTCCTGTCATCCGTCTGGAGAAACCCCGTGTCCAAACTGGTTCCTGCCATCGACCCCGAAGGTCTGCTCGAATACTCCGTGGTCTTTACCGACCGCTCCCTGAACCACATGTCGCAGACATTCCAGCAGGTCATGCGTGACATCTCCGGCACCCTGAAAGACGTGTACAACGCCAACGCGGTTGCCGTGGTGCCGGGTGGCGGCACCTTCGGCATGGAAGCCGTCGCACGCCAGTTCGCACAAGACAAGAAGTGTCTGGTCATCCGCAACGGCTGGTTCAGCTACCGCTGGAGCCAGATCTTCGAGATGGGTGGCATTCCCGCCAGCGAAACCGTACTCAAGGCCCGCCAGCTGGGTGACCGCGAGCAGCCCCAATTTGCGCCGGCCGCTATCGAGGATGTGGTCGCCGAGATCCGCGCCAGCAAACCCGACGTGGTCTTCGCGCCGCACGTCGAAACCGCCGCCGGCATCATCCTGCCCGATGACTACCTGCGCGCCGTAGCCGCTGCGGTACACGACGTCGGCGGTCTGTTCGTGCTGGACTGCATCGCCTCCGGCACCGTCTGGGTCGACATGCAGGCCTGCGGTGTCGACGTCCTGATCAGCGCCCCGCAGAAAGGCTGGAGCGCTTCGCCCTGCAGCGCACTGGTGCTGCTCAGCGAACGCGCCGAGGCGGTGCTGGAAACCACTACCAGCACAAGCTTTGCAGCCGATCTGAAGAAATGGCGGCAGATCATGCAGGCCTATGAGAATGGCGGTCATGCCTATCACGCCACCATGCCGACCGATGCCCTCAAGGCCTTCCGCGACACCATGCTGGAAACCCGCGACTACGGCTTCGACAAGGTCAAGCAGGAGCAGCTGGCGCTCGGCACTGCGGTGCGAGAGCTGATGCAGGAGCTGGGCTACAAGAGTGTCGCCGCTGACGGTTTCGGCGCCCCCGGCGTCGTCGTCAGCTACACCGACAACGACGGCATTCAGAGTGGCAAGGCCTTCGCCCCGCTCGGCCTGCAGACCGCGGCCGGCGTGCCGCTGATGTGCGACGAGCCGGCCAGCTTCAAGACCTTCCGCATCGGCCTGTTCGGCCTCGACAAGCTGCACAACCCAGAGCGCACTGTGGGCACGTTGCGGGAGGCTTTTGCTGCGCTATGAGCGCGGCAAAAGCAGCTGGAAGCTGGAAGCTGGAAGCTGGAAGCTGGAAGCCAATCAGGATGAAACCGGTTTAATTCCTGCCAAGCAGAATTTGCGGAGCACGAACAAAACACCACCACCCGCAACGCCTCGGACTGCTTCAAGCTTCCAGCCTCTGGCTTCAAGCCAGCTTTAGGCTGCCAACGGGCGGCCTAAGGCTTTTTCGGCTGCTGCGCCATGATCTCTTCCATCGCCAGACCGGTGAGGCCGTGGATGGTGCGCCAGAGGTAGAACAGGATACCCATCATCATCACCATCGAGGGGATGGCGATCATCGGGTAGCTGACCAGCGTCATCTGCCCGAGCTGTTCGTTGAACGCCTCGGTCCCGGCCGGGCTGGTGACGATCCACTTGGCCAGGATGTAATTCATCGCCGACGAGAAGAAAAAGGTGCCGGCCAGGAAGTAGGTGGCGCGCAGCAGGCGCAGGTTGAATATATCCACCAGCCCGCGCTCCTGCAGCCGTTCCTGAACCAGCGCGACATTGATCACCTTCTCGTTGTACAGCATGGTACGAATCAGCGGGTAGCGCGTGCGGGTCGAGATCAGCACAGCCAGCCCGAGCACGCCGGGCACAGCGGCTTCCTTGATGGCCAGCCACTTGTTGTCCAGCTGCAGCAGACCAATGCCGCCGGTCAGCAGCACGCTGACCACACCCAGCGCGGCGATAAAGTTGAATTTGCGGTACTGCACCAGTTCGAACACGCCCCAACCAATCGGCAGCGCCAGCGCCAGAATCAGCGCGTTGGCGGCACCGAGCTGAGCCTCACCACTGAGCTTCATCAGGATGATCGAGGGAATGATGATGCTGACCAGCAGGTCGATCAGCGGACGCGGCTTGTGTTGCGCGGGGGCGGGATTGGCATCGGACATGGCAGGGAAAACAGTCTCCGGCGGAGGGAAAGGGCCATCATACACAGGCTGGCGCCCCGCTCCCAGCGGAGCACCAGCAGAGATCCGGCCCGGCTCGTCAGGCCAGCATGGTGCTGACCAGATAGGCGGTATAACCGACGTAGGTCGCCAGCAGCAGCACCCCGTTAAAGCGGGACACCGTGCCCTGCTTGCCCATGCGGCCGATGCCCATGACCAGCAGCACCAGGGTCAGCACAAACATCACCACCCAGTCGCGATAGAGCACCACCGGCTCGACCGCCAGCGGGGCGATCCCGGCAGCGATACCGACCACGGCGAGGGTGTTGAACAGCCCCGAACCGATCACGTTACCCAGCGCCAGGTCATGTTCGTTACGACGAATGGCAGCGAGCGAGGACGCCAGCTCCGGCAAGGAGGTACCGATCGCAACAATGGTCAAACCGATGATCAGGTCGCTGACGCCCAGCCCCTCGGCAATGTAGACCGCCCCCCAGACCAGCAGGCGCGAGCTGGCGATCAGCAGCACCAGCCCCAGAATCAGCCAGAACAGCGCTTTGTTCAGCGGCATGGCATGGCTCGCCACTTCCTCTGCGTATTCGCCGGACAGGGCATCGTCCTTGCCGCGCATGCCTTGCACCACAGACCAGCCCATCAACAGGAAGAAGGCCCCCAGCAGCACCCAGGCATCGTTGCGCGACAGCGAGCCGTCCAGCAGCTGATAACCCGCCAGCAGGGTGATGCCGAGCAGAATCGGCAGCTCCTTGCGGATAACCTGTGAGTGCACCTGAATCGGGCTGATGACCGCCACCAGGCCGATGATCAACGCAATATTGGTGATGTTCGAGCCGTAGGCGTTACCCAGCGCCAGCCCGGGATTTCCCTGCCCGGCGGCCAGCGCCGAGACCACCATTTCCGGTGCCGAGGTACCAAAACCAATGATCAGCATACCGATCAGCAGCGGCGGCATGCCGGCATGGGTAGCGGTGGCAGAGGCGCCATCCACGAAGCGGTCTGCGCTCCAGACCAGCAGAGCCAGACCGGCAATTACGGCGGCAATAGCCAACAACATCTTCAGATTCCTGTGTCATTTGAAAAATAACGTCCATTATCAATGATAAGCGCCGGACGGTGACAAAAAGATTCAGAATTCTCGCCGCGCGCCGATACACTACGCGGCCGCAACGCTTATGGCGTTTCGACCTGCTGGCACGCTATTGGTGCCAAACAATGCTCACTCTGCGATGAAGGACCATCCCCACCCTATTCAGGTGACTATATGGCCATCAACCGTTCCCTGCGCCAGCAGACCCTGGCACTCATGCTCGGCAGCCTGCTGCTGATGCTGCTGGTCTCTCTTGTGATTACTCTGACACTGGCCGGTAGCGTCAACAGCTATCAAAGCCTGCTCGAGCGCCCGCTGGCCAGCGCCAGCCTGATCAACCGCGCCAATCTGGAATTCAAGACCCAGGTGCAGGAATGGAAGAACGTGCTGCTGCGCGGCGCCAACAACGCGGACCGCAGTAAGTACTGGAGCCAGTTCGAGGCCAGCGAAGCAGCGGTTCAGGCCACCTTGCAGGAGATTTCCGCGCTGGATATCGACAGCGCCCAGCAGGCCGAGGCGCGCCAGCTCATGCAAAAACATCAGGCCCTGGGCAGCGCTTACCGCAACAGCCTGCGCGCCTTCGAGACCTCCGGCCTTGAGCCCACCGCCGGTGATCAGGCCGCCCGCGGCATTGATCGTGACTTCAGCGAACACCTGAGCGATCTGGCCCTGCGCCTTAATCAACAGGCCCAGCAGCAGAGCGTACAAATCAATCAGGCGGCCAGCAGCGCGCTGTGGGTCGGGCTGGTCAGTCTTTGCGTCGCTGCGGTGCTGATTGGCGTACTTAGCCAGTGGCTGGTCAACCGCCGCCTGGTCAACCCGATCACCCACCTGATCCGCCAGATCGAGCAGTTGAGTCTTGGCCGTCTTGGCCAGCCGATCAAAAGTCATCGCGCCGACGAGCTGGGCACCCTGGCGCGTGCTGCCAACCAGCTGCGCGACTTTCTGGAAGATACCTTTGGCCAGCTCAAGCGCAGTACCGGCGAGCTGGATCGCGCCAGCGGTGAACTCAACACCATCGCCACCCGCATGGCCCAGGGCAGCCGCGATCAGTTCTCGCGCACCGATCAGGTAGCCACCGCGATGCAGGAAATGTCAGCCTCCGCCGTGCAGGTCGCGCAACACGCAGCCGAAGCCGCGCACGCCGCGGACGACGTCGACAGCAACGCCCAGCAGAGCGCTGCGGTGATGCAGCAGACCATCGCCGCCATGCAGGCGATGCTGCAGCAGATCAACCACACCACGGAGGTGATTCAGCGCCTGGAAGGCGACAGCAGCCGGATTGGCAAGGTACTGGATGTGATCCAGGGCATTGCCGAGCAGACCAACCTGCTGGCACTCAACGCTGCCATCGAAGCAGCCCGCGCCGGCGAAGCCGGGCGTGGCTTTGCGGTGGTTGCCGACGAGGTACGTACCCTGGCCCAGCGTACCGCCGAGTCCACCTCGGAGATCCAGCAGATCATCAATGACGTGCAGACCGGGGCCGGCGAAGCGGTCAAGGCCATCGCCAGCGGTCAGGCGCAGAGTGAAAACAGCATGCAGCAGGTCAATCAGGCGGGCGAGCGGCTGCAGCAGATCACCCTGGCCATCGAGGCGGTACGCGACATGAACCGGCAGATTTCCACTGCCGCTGACGAGCAGACCAGCGTAGCCGAGGACATCAGCCGCAATATCACCGAGATCACCGATATTGCCGCGGCCAACCAGAAGGAAGTCGACAGCACCTCCCGCGCCAGTCAGACCCTGCACGAACTGTCTGGCGAACTGGGAACGCTGACCGGACGTCTGTCGGCCTGACCAGCGGCCAGGCCGTAGGCAGAACTCAGGCGGTCGCCGCGCTGGCGGCGCTCGCCTGACGCTGGCGCTCTTCTTCGTAGAGCTCCTTCTTCGACAGCTTGCCGACCGGCGTCTTGGGCAGCTCGGGGCGAATCTCCATCGCCGACAGCCGCTCATGCTTGCCCAGCCGTGATGCCAGAAACGCCTGCAAGGTCTCGAAGTCAAACGCCTCGGCCCCGTCCTTCAGCTTGATAAACGCCTTGGGCGCCTGCCCGCGATAGGCGTCATCAACACCGATAACGGACACTTCTTCGACACCCGGATACTCGTAAATGGCTTCTTCGATGACGCGCGGATAGACGTTGTAACCGCTGCACAGAATCATGTCCTTGGTACGGTCGACGATATAAACGTAGCCGTCCTCGTCCATGTAACCGATATCCCCGGTGCGCAAAAAGCCCTCACTGGTCATCGCTTCGGCGGTCGCATCAGGGCGCTTCCAGTAACCGGCTGTAATATTCGGCCCCTGAATGCACACCTCGCCCCGCTCGCCGGCCGGCAGCTCGGTTTCGCCGCCGTCCAGCGGCAAAATACGGATCTGAGTGCCGGGCACCGGTATACCGCACGAACCTGGCCGCGGCGCGGCATCACGCGGGGTAAAGGTGCCACTGGTGGTGGTCTCGGTCATGCCCCAGCCTTCGCGCAGCGCGCAACCGGAGCGCACCCTGTACTGCTGCTGCACCTCTACCGGCAGCGGCGCGCCACCGGAGTTGCACATCTTCAGCGAGGTCAGGTCGTGTTCGGCGGTCTGCGGATGCGCCAGCAAACCGATAAACATGGTCGGCACGCCCGGGAAAGTGGTAATCCGGTTCTGACTGATCTCACGCAACACGGTCGGCACGTCAAAACGCGGATGCAGGTACAGTTCGGCAGCCGCGCGCAGACCGAAGATCATGTTCACCATCAGCGCGTAGATATGGAATGGCGGCAGCACCGCCAGCACCCGCTCCTGGCCCGGCACGATGGCCGAGTTGAGGACCTCGCGCAGCTGCGCACAGGAGGCCGTGATATTGCCGTGGGTCAGAATGGCCCCCTTGGGTACACCGGTGGTGCCGCCAGTATATTGCAGCACCGCCAAGGCATCGGCCGGATTGTCGAGCGGGTGGTTCTGATAGTTGCCGTCGTTATTCAGCAGCGCGGCAAAGCGGCTGCAGTCCGCCCCCCAGGCGACCTGGGCCTGCGGGCCAAGCAGGTTGCGCTGTTCATCACTCGCCTGCGCGCAGAACTCGGTCAGCTCGCCCACCACCAGATGGCGCAGCCGGGTGCGGCTCATCAGGCTCACCATACGCGGGTAAAACGCTTCCAGGTCGAGGGTCACCATTACGTCGGTCTGGCTGTCCTCAATCTTGTGTTCGAGGGTGCGCTCGGCATCCAGCGGCGAATAGTTGACCACCACGCCACCCGCGCGCAACACGCCCAGGAAGGCGATGAAATAGTGCGGGCAATTGGGCAGATACAGCCCCACGTGAACGCCAGGGCCCACGCCGATCTGCTGCAAGCCGCGCGCAAAGCGCGCTACTTGCTGGCTCAGCTCGCGGTAGCTCATCTTGGCACCGAAAAAATCGATTGCCGGATTGTCCGGAAACTCCGCCACTGCCGCATCCAGCAGGCTCGGTACTGCCCCGGCAGTATGCTCCAGTTCCCAGTTGATATCGTCAGGGTACGACTTCAGCCAACGCCGTTGAGTAGTCACAGCACGCCTCCACACCGGGCCCCCGACCGTGTCCGGGGCAGATTGTTTTTATCCGCTGACGGTAGCCCGAAAGCAGGCGCGCGAAAACGCCTATCCACCGCGCATATGGCTCACCATAGAGACAAACCACATGCAACGGCCCCAATGAGGCCGATAGCGACTGACGCTTGGCGCCTGCAGACACCCCGACACTGCCCTGGTCGGCGGCCAGTTCGCCCCGCATGTCGGCAATGACACACCGCAGACACGGCACGCTATTGCGTGCGGCCACGCGCGCAGGCTATACAGGGGGACCTCAGGCGCATCAAAGTCCCCATCTGCCCGATGGAGCAGATCGCGCCGTCTTTACGTCGCAGCAAAGAACAAGAGATAAGGAATGCGCAAACGTCTTACGCCCGTCATCATCGTGCTGATCGGGATCGTTGTTTTCATCATCCTGCGTGTCACCCGCGACCAACCCGAGCCCGTCGGCAACCAGGAGCGCGCCTGGCGGGTTGCCACCGAAACCATCAGCCCTGATGCCTTCCAGCCGCGCCTGACACTATACGGCCAGCTTGAATCACCGCGCCGCTTTACCGTGGTGGCACCGCTGTCAGGCCGCATCGCCGAGCTGCCGGCCAACGATGGCGCCAGCGTTGCCAAGGGAGACCTGCTGGTCGCCCTGGATGAGGCCGACATTCAGCCACGCATTGCCCAGGCTCGCGCCGAGCTGGCTGATGCCAAGGCCCAGCTGGAGAGCGAAAAACTCGCCAACGACGCAGATCGCCAGGCGCTGCGCATGGAACGACGGCTCGAGGACAACGCACGCAAGGCGCTGGAGCGCATGGAGCAACTGGTCGAGCGCCAGATGGTGCCCGCCGTCGAGCTGGACAACGCCCAGGACGTGCTTGATCGCGCCGCGCTCACGGTCGCCAACCGCCAGCGCAGCCTGACCGCCTACCCTTCCCGGCTGGCCGCTCTGGAGGCGCGCGTGGAGCGTGCCGAAGCAGCCCTCGACAGCACCCGGCGCGACGCCGAGCGCAGCCGCTTCATCGCCCCTTTCGACGGCGTAATCGGCAGCGTTCAGGTTGCCGTGGGTGATCAAGTCAACGCCAACGCTGCCCTGCTCGACTTTTACCCGCTAGAGGGCATGGAATTGCGCGCACTGGTGCCCCAGGTACACAGCCAGGACTTTATCAACGCCCTCGGCGAAGGCCAGCAGCTCGAAGCCCGCAGCCTGGATGTGCAGCCACCGCTGCAGCTGACGCTGACCCGCATTGCCGGCCAGGCCGACGCCAGTGGTATCGAGGCGCTGTTCCGCGTCAACAACCCACGTGCCGACCTGCGCCTGGGCAACCTGATGGCCGTCAGCGTCGCCCGCCCAAGTCGCAATGACAGTGTCGCCTTGCCGTACAGCGCACTGTATGGCAACAACACCATCTACACGGTCAACGACAGTCGTCTGCAGGCGATTGCCGTTGAGCGTGTCGGCGAGACGCTGGATGAACAGGGCAACAGCCGGGTGCTGGTGCGCTCGCAAGCGCTGCAAAGCGGTATGCAGATCGTCACCACCCACCTGCCCAATGCCATGTCAGGGCTGCGGGTCGATACCGGTGAGCCCGCAGCGGAGTCGGAGGAATGAGCAGCACCGGGCCGCTGGGCTTTTTTGTTCGTCACAAGGTTGCTGCCAACCTGCTGATGCTGATCATGCTGATGGGCGGTGTGATCGGCCTGTCACGCATGAACATCCAGTTCTTTCCGACCTTCGCACTCGACTTCGTCACCGTACAAGTGATCTGGAACGGGGCTGCTGCCGAGGACGTCGAGCAGGCCATCACCATCCCGCTGGAGCAGCGACTGCGCAGCCTGCAGAACCTCAAGACCATGACGTCGACCTCCGCCCAGGGCGTATCCAGCATCACCCTGGAATTCCGCGAGGGCACTGATCCGATTGTCGCCCTGGACGACGCGCGACAACAGGTCGACGAGTTCCGCAACCTGCCCGCCGCCGCCGAGAAACCCGAGGTCGTCCGGGTTGCCCGCTACGACCCGATTGCCAACCTGCTGCTGTACGGGCCGTTCGAACCGCACGAACTGCGCAGCATCGCCAACCGCATGGAAGATGACCTGCTCAACCACGGTGTGGACCGCATCGTCATCAACGGCGTACCCGAGCAGCAGATCAGCATCGAAGTACCCAATGCCGAGCTTCGCCGTCTGGGCATGTCGCTGGACCAGTTGGCCACTCGCATCAACGCCGAATCGCGCGATCTGCCCGCCGGCCAGGCCGGTGAGCAGGATTCAGCCCGTGAGCTGCGCGCCATCGAGCAACGTCGCGACCCGCAGGCCTTCGGCAGCATTGCCCTGCAACCTGAAGGCGATAGCCACCTGCGCCTCGGCGATATTGCCGATATCCGCCAGGAGCCACGCCGCAATCAGGTGCTGCTGCGCTACGACGGCTATCCGGCGGTGGAGCTGCAGCTCGAGCGCAGCGAAGACGGCGACTCCCTGGAGTCAGCCAAGATCCTCAACGACTGGCTGCAAGACATCCGCCCCACCCTGCCGCCGCAATTGCAGATTCATGCCTATGACCAGGCCTGGCAGCTGATTGACGACCGTATCCGCCTGCTGGTGAACAACGGTTTGAGCGGTCTAGTGCTGGTGCTGATTCTGCTGTATCTGTTTCTGCCTGCACGGGTGGCGCTGTGGGTCGCGGTGGGTATTCCGACCGCCTTCCTCGCCGCCATGGCAGTGTTCTGGGTCATTGGCGGATCGATCAACATGATTTCGCTGTTCGCCCTGATCATGGCGCTGGGGGTGATCGTCGACGACGCCATTGTGGTCGGCGAGGACGCCGACGCCCACCACCGCAATGGCGAGGCTTCCGAGCGCGCCTCGGAGGGGGCGGCCAAACGTATGCTCTGGCCGGTCGTGGCCTCCTCACTGACCACCATCGCCGCCTTTATGCCGCTGCTGATGGTCGGCGGCATCTTCGGCAATATTCTGGGCGACATCCCCACGGTGATGATCTGCGTGCTGATCGCCTCGCTGCTGGAGTGCTTCGTCGTGCTGCCGCATCACCTGCGTGAAGCCTTCCGACCCGGCAAGCCCCGCACCGGACGCCTGGCGGCCGTCGGCAACCGCCTTGATAGCGTCCGCGCGCGCTTCGACCGCAGTTTCAATCGCTTTCGTGATGGCCAGTTTCGCCGCCTGTCCCAGGCGGCGCTGGCCAATCGCGGCACCACGCTGGCCTGCGCCCTGGTCAGTGTGGTGATCACCGTCGGCCTGCTCAGCAGCGGGCGCATCGGCTTCAGCTTCTTCCCCACGCCCGAGCCGCAGGTGCTGTATGCCAACGTCAGCTTCGTCGCCGGCACCCCCCGCGCCAGCATGGTCAGTTTCATGCGAGAGCTGGAACAGAGCCTGAGCGACACTGAGCAGGCGCTGGGGGGCGAGCTGATCCTCACCGCCTTGACCCGCGAAGGCGAAGTGCTGGGAGACAACGGGGTCGCCCGTCAGGGCGACAACCTGGGTTCGATGATGGTCGAGCTGGTCTCGCCGGACCACCGCGACGTGCGCAACAAAGCGTTTATCCGCGAGTGGCAACGGCGCATCCAGCCACCGCCGGGCATAGAGCGCATCAACATCACCGAGCAGCAGAGCGGCCCGCCCGGCAAGGACGTCGATATTCGCCTGACCGGGTCCGAGCCGCAGCAGCTCAAGGAAGCGGCAGACGCGCTGTCGGTCATTCTCGCCGGCATCGAAGGGGTGGTCAGCACCGATGACGACATGACCTGGGGGCGCGAGCAGCTGGTCTACAGCCTGACGCCCTATGGCCAGGCGCTGGGGCTCAGCATCGAGAGCGTCGGCAACCAGCTGCGTGCGGCCTACGATGGCCGGCTGGCGCAGATCTACCAGGACAAGCGCGATGAAATCGAAGTACGGGTACAGCTGCCCCGTGCCGAGCGTGAAAGCCTCGCCAGCCTGGGTAATCTGAACATTCGCCTGGATGACGGCCGCTTCGTGCCGCTGCGTCAGGTGGTGACCTTCACCAGTAATCAGGGCTTCTCGGCGCTGCGTCATGCCGATGCCCAGTTGGCTACCGACGTCACCGCCGACATCGACAGCGGCCAGACCACCGCAGGCGTCGTGCTCAAAGCCGCCGCACAAGAGCTGCCCGCGCTGGCCAGCCGCTACAACGTGCGCTACAGCTTCGAAGGACGTTCGGTCGACCAGCAGGAAACCCTCGCCGACATGCGCGACGGGCTGATCATCGGGCTGCTGCTGATGTACGCGGTACTGGTCTGGGTGTTCTCGTCCTGGAGTACGCCACTGATTGTCATGTCGGTGATTCCGCTGGCGCTGGTCGGCGCCCTGCTCGGTCACTGGGTGATGGGGCTTAACCTGACCATTCTGTCGCTGTTCGGGCTGTTTGGTCTGTCCGGTATCGTGGTCAACAACTCGATCATCCTGGTGAGCTTCTATCAGGAGCAACGCCAGCGTGGACTGGCCGTCAACGACGCCCTGAACGAAGCGGTGGTGCAGCGTCTGCGGGCCGTCATGCTGACCTCCCTGACCACCATCGGCGGCCTGCTGCCGCTGCTGTTCGAAACGTCCCTGCAGGCGCAGTTCCTGATCCCGATGGCCACCTCGATTGCCTTCGGTCTCGGCTTCTCGACCCTGCTGGTGCTGTTGGTGGTACCGGCACTGCTGTCGATGCTGGAGGGGTGGAAGGAGCGTAGAGCGGGCGGGACGGCCTGACGGCCGTCAGCTGCAAACCTCAAGCGGCAAGCAAACCCGGCCTTGGTGCCGGGTTTTGTTTTGGAGCTGGAAGCTGGAAGCTGGAAGCTGGAAGCTGGAAGCTGGAAGCTGGAAGCTGGAAGCTGGAAGCTGGAAGCTGGAAGCTGGAAGCTGGAAGCTGGAA